>Ga0181344_1000858_pt1 | contig 11667 bp, 24 predicted proteins | sample Su13VDMLBDD_FD_130098 | JGI IMG/M metagenome (GOLD analysis project Ga0181344, IMG submission 130098) | Freshwater viral communities from Lake Michigan, USA - Su13.VD.MLB.D.D | ecosystem: Environmental > Aquatic > Freshwater > Lake | place: USA: Michigan | collected 2013-07-15
AGCCGAACAGCTTGATGAGCTACTCAACAAAATCCGCGCCGATGAGCGTGAGCAAATTGCCAAACTTGTGGACGACCGCATGGGTTTACACAACAGCATATCCGAAGCAATCCGAGCAAGGGGGAACAATGTATAGCTACAACGAAGACGTGCGCCGAGTACTAAGGGATAACCCCGATGGACTCACCGTTGAGCAGATAGTAGCCTTGATAGCTGCACCAAACAACACAATCAACCGACTCCTGAAGAACATGCCTGACGCCTACATCGACCGCTGGCAACGGCGCGGTGTCAAGAACTACATGAGCGCGGTGTGGTGTGTGGTGGTGCCACCTGAGAACTGCCCGAGACCTAACAGGAGAAACACATGAGCATGACCGACCCATTCCCAGTACCAAACCCCAAGCCGTGTCCGTTCTGCGGGGACAACTTGGTGACCGTGTACCAAGGCGAGACCTACCGGTGGAGGGTGGCTATCTGTGACTCCTGCGGTGCGCAAGCGCCTGACGTGCGGCACTCAATCCTTGAAGGCCAGACGCGAGATCAGGCTTTTGAAGATGCCAACAAACGCGCCACTGAGGCATGGAACGAACGAGCAAAGGAGAACACATGACCGACTACCTAGCTGGAGGACAAGAGTTCTTCTACCCACACGCCGGTGACCCACCGGCACCCGAGAATGTTAAAGTGCTTCTCCTCACTCGCGGAGGTGTCTGCACTACAGGCCATTGGCATCGTGACTGGTGCCTTGGTTGGCTACCGCTCCCCAAACGTAACATGAAAAAGGAAGATACGAAATGACTGCTGCTGAAAAATTAATCAACGACTGCGTGTCGCCATTCAACGAGACCCAGCGCCAGAAGCTGCGTGAATTGAGCAAAGTGCGCGTAGACCGCGACTACCCCGCAACCCCCAACAAGCCACTGGACGAGTACATCAAACAGATGAAGGACTTGTACCCCGAGATGTTCCACCTGACCAAGGCTGACTTGGACTCACGCGTGTTCATGGACACGCCATCAGGCAACATCCCCTACGCCCGTGCCGTGCGCACACTCGCCCAATCACCACGCCGCATTCAACCCGTATGAGCAAAGAACTAGCCAGCAGCTACCAAGTAGGTGGCGAGCACTACAAAGCAAAAGCCGTGCAGCCTTGGACTGCAATGGAGTCTTGGATGACCCCCGAGGAGTTCGAGGGTTTCCTGCGCGGCAACGTCATCAAGTACATCGCACGGTACAAAGACAAGGACGGCATCAAGGACGTGTTGAAAGCAAAGCACTACCTTGAGAAATTGTTGGAGTGCTTGGAGGAACGCAAATGAAACCGACTGTCAACGACACCCCCAACTTCGAGACGTGGAGCACGCAGAACTTGGCCAACTTCGCAGCCGAGGCGTACATCCGTATGCAAGAACTGCAAGAAGAGAACGAGCACCTGAAGCTGGATGCCAAGGCAGCGCTCGAAGCCGCACGTAAAGAAATGCTGGAGCGCATCCGATGACACCTGAAGAAATGCGAAAGCAACTTGACCTGCATGGGTGCGTACCGTGGACATTGACGATAGCCGACGCTATTGAGGCAGGCCACGAGTGGAGTTCGGACGACTTAGTACGCGTGCTTCGCAACGCGCAGAAACGGATTGACGATCTAACAGTTGAGCGCAATCTCAGGAGCAACACATGACACCTGAAGGCAAAGTCAAAGCGGCGGTACGCAAGATACTGGACGCCGAGGGGGTGTACTACTTCAGCCCTGCGGCCAACGGCTACGGGCGTGCGGGTATCCCCGACATCATCTGCTGTGTGCAGGGGTTCTTCCTAGCGATTGAACTCAAGGCAAACAAGGGCAAGACAACAGCGCTGCAAGATCGAGAGATCGCAGCAATCAACGCACAAGGCGGGCAGGCTATGGTCGTCAACGAAAACAACATCAACGAGGTGAAGGAAAACATCCAATGGATAAAAGCGAATTTCAAGAAGTCAGTACTCGAATAGACAAGCGGTTGGACGCGATGGGCGAGGGCAGGGCGGGGGAGATGACCCGCGTGTTCGAGCTGATCTCCGCCAGCTTTGCCAACGAGGAAGACCGACCAACCATCCTGATACACGGCGTGGGCAACAACGTGATCGTGCTGGCAATTAACACGCCACCACTCGAAGCGCTGGAGCTGATGTCGATGGCCTATATGCAGATGCACGACAACGTGCTCGGCGAGGTACCCGACAAAGGAGAACTACATTGACCGACTACCCACCGTGCTTCAACAGTGCCAAGCAGTACAGCGACTGGAAACTGCTGGCTATCAAGAGCAACCTGCAGAGCATGTCCATCTGCACCGACTGCACGCCTGAGTACCAAGCCGACATGCTTCGCGCCAAGCGTTGCGTACAACCTGATGCCAACGTGCGCATACTGCAGCAGCGTGAGATGGAGCAGGACATGCTGCGCGACATCGTGAAGGCCAACCCCGAAGACCTCGTGGCGCTGAACGACCCGTGGGCAAAGCTGCTGCGGGGGCTGGAAGAGTGGGGCACACGACCGCCTGCACCCCTGCGCTTCGTACGAATTAAAAAGGATACCAATGAGCCAACCGTTTGACCGCATACTGACAATCGACTTTGAAACAAGATGGGACAGCAGGGACTACACGCTGTCCAAGATGACAACCGAGGAGTACATACGTGACGATAAGTTCTTGGCTTACGGAGTCTGTATACACGAATACGGAAGCAGTGCAGTCACTCAATGGTATCGAGGAGAGGAGCTTCATAGAATCCTATCGACATACAACTGGGGACGAACAGCAGTCTTGGCACATAACGCCCAATTCGACGTTTCCATACTCTCTTGGAGGTACGGAGTCCGACCCGCGTTCATCTTCGATACGCTATCAATGGCACGCGCTCTACGAGGCTTGGAGGTTGGCAACAGTCTCGCAAAACTTGCGATGGATTTTGGCCTACCAGAGAAAGGACGTGCGGTACATAGTACCGATGGACTCGTTGAAATCTCGGCTGACATCGAAAAAGAGTTGGCGGCTTACTGCAAGCACGACGTATTCCTGTGCGAGGAAGTGTTCAAGCGACTCATTGCAGGCTACCCTACATCGGAACTACGCCTCATCGACATGACGCTGAAGATGTACACGCAGCCCGTCTTGCAGTTGGACAAGCTCATGCTGGCCAACGCGCTGGAGGAGGAGAAAGAAAAGCGTGAGGAGTTGTTGCAGCGTTTGAATGTGACGGACGCGATGCTGTCCAGCAACGGCCAGTTTGCTTTGCTGCTGCGTTCGGTAGGCGTGGAGCCGCCCCTGAAGAAAAAGAAGCCCACGGCCAAGACGCCCAACCCTGTGGGTATGAACTACGCATTCGCCAAGACGGACGCCATGTTCCAAGCCATGCTCAACGGGACGAACGAAGACGTGGCCGCGCTGTGCGAGGCACGGCTGAAGGTCAAGTCCACCACGGAACGCACCAGAGCGCAGCGATTCTTGGAGATTGCAGGGCGCGGCACCCTACCGGTACCCCTGAGCTATTACGGCGCAGCAACGGGCCGCTGGACGGCGAGCAAGGGCAGCGCTATCAACATGCAGAACTTGAAGCGTGGCTCGTTCCTACGCAAGGCCATCATGGCACCGCAAGGCTACCAGTTGGTGGTGGGCGACTTGTCCCAGATCGAACCCCGTGTGCTGGCGTGGTTGTCCGACTACCACGAGATGCTCGACATCTTCCGCGCAGGGGGCGATCCGTATGCTGCCTTCGGCGCACAGATGTTCTCAATCCCCGGCATGACCAAGGACAGCCACCCAGTGCACCGTCAATCGGCCAAGAGCGCGTTGCTGGGGGCTGGGTATGGGTTGGGCTGGGCGGCGTTCGCAACGCAGCTTCTGGTGGGGTTCCTTGGCGCTCCGCCGCTGCGTTACTCCAAGGCCGAGGCGTTGCAGTTGGGCGTGACCAAGGAGTACATCGACAAGTTCCTGAGCTGGGAGGACAACATCAAGAAGCTGGAGGAGATTCCCCACACCTGCACGACCAAGGAGCTGCTCATCCACTGCGTTGCTGCCAAGAAGATCATCGACATCTACCGGCAAACAGCGCATCAGGTGGTGTCGTTCTGGGAGATGCTGTCGGGCCTCATCAAGACTTCGCTGTACGAAGGACATGAGTTTACTTACAAGTGCCTTACATTCCGCAAGGAAGAGATCGAGTTGCCCAACGGCATGAAGCTGCTGTACCCCAACCTGCGCCAGCAGCCCAAGAAAGACGGCAAGAAGGGGGAGATGGAGTGGGTGTACGGCGAGGACGCAACCAAGCTATACGCTGGAAAGATTGCGAACAATGTCACGCAGGCGACAGCCCGAATCGTGATGACTGATGGTATGCTACGGGTATCAAAGAAATACTTCGTGGCCGGTACGGTTCACGATGAGCAGATCGTAGTTGTGCCTGATGCAGAGGTAGAGTTCGCTAAGACTTGGGTCTTGGCGCAAATGACTATGGAGCCACGGTATTTGCCGGGGATTCCGTTAGACGCTGACGGTGGTGCACACCGTAGGTACGGGTTAGCAAAAGGCTAGGAGAAGTAGATGATGGCAAAAATAAAAGCTATGTTCCCACGGCGTATGCGCGTGGGTAAGAAGATGTATTCGGTCGAGGTCGTCGAGGCCATGATCGAGAAGAACTGTGTGGGGCGCACACGCTACGCTGACCGCAGCATTCAGATCGCGGCCAAGCACAACAGCACTGGGCGCTTCCTTGCAGGCGCAGAGATTCGTGACACGTTCTGGCACGAGGTGACACACGCCATCCTTGAGGACATGGGACGGCACACACTCAACCGTGACGAGCGTTTCGTTTCGGAGTTCGCTAACCGGCTATCGAAAGCCATTGACTCAGCAAAGTTCTAACATGACAAAAGTCGTCTGGTCTCACTCAGCACTCAAGGACTACGAGTCCTGCCCCAAGAAGTACTACGAGGTGCGCGTACTGAAGAAGCACAAGTTCACCGAGACAGCGGCAACGCTGTACGGGACAGAGCTACACAAAGCCGCCGAGGACTACATCGGCGAGGGCACACCGCTGCCACCGCAGTTCGAGTTCATCAAAGGTACGCTGGACGCGCTGAACAAGAAGCCCGGACGCAAGCTGGTTGAGTACAAGATGGCGCTGACACATGACCTGCAGCCCTGTGACTGGACGGCCAAGGACGTGTGGGTTCGCGGTATCGCTGACCTTATCGTCATGGACGATGACAACCTGACGGCGTGGGTGGCGGACTACAAGACGGGCAACAACAAGTACCCTGACCGTGAACAGCTCAAGCTCATGGCCATCATGGTGTTCGCACACTTCCCTCACATCCGCAAGGTCAACGCGGCCTTGCTCTTTGTCGTGAAAAACGATATGGTAAAGATCAGCGTGGGAGTCGATCAGGCAGAGGGCGAGTGGTGGTCATACCGCAAGCGCATTGCCCGCATCGAACAAGCGCACGAGACAGGAGTGTGGAACCCGAAAGCCTCACCCCTTTGCCCGTGGTGTCCAGTCACCACTTGTATCCACCATCCTAAACATTAAAGGAACGGTCATGCCTTATAAAAACCCAGCAGATCGCGCAGCTTATCCTGCGTACGATCAGAAGCCCGAAGTCAAAAAGAAACGCGCAGCACGCAACAAAGCACGCGCCATGATGGAGCGTGAAGGCTTGGTGCACAAAGGTGACGGCAAAGATGTCGATCACAAGAAAGCGCTGAGCAAAGGCGGCGCAACGACACGCAGTAACTTGCGCGTCAAGAGTGCAACAGCCAACCGCTCATACGCACGCAACAGCGACCACAGCATCAAATAAAAACATGAGAAGCAAATGCAAGTCATCGACAACAAAGCTTTAATCTTCAAGACCAGAAACCCCGACAAGTACGCCCTCATCCCAAAACGTCATATCGTGTCAGAAGATAACGGGACGTATGAGATCATGGTGTATTGGGGTTTGGAGGAAGTTCAGGTACTTAGAAACTTAGGCGTCAAAGATGTACCTTCGCCCATTACAGGGCGTTATGGTTGGCCGGGGCGCTACACCCCCATGTCGCATCAGATGGCGACAGCAGACTTCCTAACGATTCACCGCCGAGCATTCGTGTTCAGTGAGCCCGGCACAGGCAAGACGCTCAGCGCATTGTGGGCAGCGGACTACCTGATGAGCATCAAGAAAGTGCGTAGGGTTCTGATCCTGTGCCCGCTCTCGATCATGCAAAGCGCTTGGCTCGGTGACTTGAGCAGCAGCGTCATCCATCGGTCTGCCGTTGTAGCGCACCATGCGCAGGCTAGCCGCCGTATCGAGATGGTGCAGCAGGACTTCGAGTTCGTTATCGCCAACTACGACGGCTTGAACCTGATTGCCAACGAGGTCAAGAGTGATGGCCGCTTTGATCTCATCATCGTTGACGAAGCGAATGCGTACAAGACCCCAACAACCAAGCGCTGGAAGGCGCTGGCCAGCATCCTGAAGCCCGACACACGTCTGTGGATGATGACTGGTACACCTGCATCGCAGTCGCCTGCTGATGCGTTTGGCTTGGCCAAGCTGGTTAACCCCAGCGGTGTGCCGATGTTCTTCACGGCGTGGCGTGACAAGGTGATGCACAAGGTAACGCTGTTCAAGTGGGCAGCGAAGCCCAACGCACCGCAGCTCGTACACGAGGCGCTACAGCCCGCGATACGCTTTACCAAGGCCCAGTGCTTGGACTTGCCGCCGGTGCTCACCACGACCCGTCTGGTGCCCATGACGCCCCAGCAGACCAAGTACTACAACACGCTCAAAGATCGGATGTCGATTCAAGCGGCAGGCGAAACAATCACGGCGGTCAACGCTGCCTCGGGCTTGAGCAAGCTGCTGCAGATCAGTTGCGGCGCTGTGTACACGGACGACAAGGACGTGGTGGAGTTCGATGCTGGCCCACGGCTCTCGGTGCTGGAGGAAATCTTGGAGGAGACCGACCGCAAGGTACTGATCTTCGCTTTGTTCCGCTCCAGCATCGACACCATCCACAACCACCTGACCAAGAAGGGCTTCGCTGTAGAGCTGATTCACGGCGGCATCACACCCAACAAACGCGCTGACACGATCAGGCGCTTTCAGAACGAGCAAGAACCCCGCGTGCTGGTGATGCAACCCCAAGCTTCAGCGCACGGCATCACGTTGACTGCTGCCGACACGGTGGTGTTCTACGGCCCGCTGATGTCCGTTGAGCAGTACATCCAGTGCATCGCACGTGCAGATCGCAAGGGTCAAGACTCAGGCAAGGTCACAGTTATCCACATCGAGAGCAGCCCCGTAGAGAAGAAGATGTTCACAGCTTTATCCACAAAGGTTGTGAATAACTTTACCCTGACGCAGATGTTTGAGACAGAAATAAATTCTTGAGAAAGGAGCAAAACCGCAAAAAAGTACGCTACACTTGTCAAACGATAGACACAAAAAAGGAGAAAGCAAAATGACTGACGACACGATACCAATGGATAAATTAGCCCGCGTCTACCGCAAGATCAAGGCTGAGATCGACGAGCTGACCAAGGAGTACGACACCAAGGTCGAGACGTTGAAAGCAAAGCAAGACACGCTAAAGTTTGCAATGAAAGATCAGATGAAGGCGCTTGGCGTCAAGTCTGTGAACACCACCTTCGGCACCGTGTCGATGGTGCAAAAGACCCGCTACTCCACGCAGGACTGGGACTCATTCAAGGCATTCATTGTCGAGAACGAAGCCGTTGACCTGCTGGAGAAACGTATTGCCCAGACCAACATGGCGCAGTACTTGTCGGAGAACCCCGGTTCAGTGCCACCCGGCCTGAACATGTTTTCGGATTTTGAAATCCGCGTAACCAAGCCTTCCAACTAAGGAGAAACCTGTGAGCAACGTATCACTATTCAACCCCTCAAAAGTCCCCGCTTTTGCCCGTAACAATGTCTTGTCCGAGACCGCACTGGCGCTGACCGGTGGTGGTTCTGGCGCTGCCGCTGGCAAGCGCATCTCGATCAAGGGCGGTGTGTTTCGCCTCATGGACAACGGCAAAGAAGTCGCTGCCATCGAAGACCGCCACTTGGATGTTGTCATCGTCAAGGCCGCGCCAAAGGTTGGCCGTCAGTTCTACTCTGCGTCCTATGATAAAGACGCTGCAGCTAGCGCACCTGACTGCTCTTCCAATGATGGTGAGCGCCCAGACCCATCGTCCAAGAACAAGCAGTCCGAGACTTGCCTGACCTGCCCTCAGAACCAAGCCGGTTCGGGTACGGGTAATAGCCGCGCCTGCCGCTACCAACAGCGTCTGGCCGTGGTGCTGGAGAACGACATGGGTGGTTCCGTCATGCAGATGGTGTTGCCTGCCACGTCCATCTTCGGTAAGGCTGAAGGCGACAAGCACCCCTTGCAGTCCTTCGCCCGCTACCTAGCTGCGCAGAACCCTCCGATCAACCCCGAGCAGATCGTGACGCGCATGAAGTTCGACACGAAGTCGGAGTCCCCCAAGCTGCACTTCGCACCCACACGTTGGTTGACTGACGATGAGTACGATGTCATCAAGGATCAGGCCGACAGCGATGACGCACAGAAGGCCATCGTGATGAACGCAGCCCAGACGGACAGCGTGAAGGCAGCGCCTTTGGCTATCGCCGGTAAGCCCCCAGTGAAGGCCAAGCCAGCGCCAGTGGTCGAGGAAGACGAAGAGGAAGAAGCGCCTGCACCGGTGGCCAAGCCAGCCGCCAAGAAGGCCAAGCCAGCGCCTGTGGTCGAAGAGGAAGTGGACACCGCGCCTGAACCCGAAGTGCGTAAAGCCGCACCGAAGGCAACGGCAGTTCCTGCAGCCAAGGCCAGCCTCGCAGACATCGTGTCTGACTGGGACGACGAGTAATTAGTTTAGGGGGAGGGTGCGTCACCCTTGACTCAGGTTGACGACCTGAGCCTTCCCCCACCTAACTGGAGAACCGTATGGCAATAAGCATGACACCGGAAATGCAGAAAATCAAAGATCGCATGCACCGCGCCGCAAGTCCTGCCGAGTATGAGCATTACGCACACCTGCTTGATCGTGAGATGCAGCGGCATTCGTACTATGACGCCAATCTCGACATGATGCGGAACACTGCGGCGCAACAAAACGCTATTGGTCAAAACTTTCTTAACAACCAAAACGCAACGCAGAACAGTATGGGGAGGAGTATTGCAGACTACCTCATACCCGAACCCGTAACCCCGTTGAGCTTTCTTAGTAAAGCCGACAAAAAACTTTTATTAACTGGAGAAGCACTATGAAATTGAAACCCTTTGCAGAAATCATCGCCATGTCCAAAGAAAAATTGGCAGAGGCACTGGCCCCCGTACGCGCACGCAAAGTGCGCTCACAAGCTGAGCTGGAAATGGCCAAGCTGGACGACGAACTCATCCGCCTTGAAGCTGAAGTGCAAGAGCAGTGCGCCAAGGAAGACCTGAACTTCCCAAGCCTGCTCGACAAGCTGGACAAGGTGGCCTTGCTTGAGCGCCGCAAACAGCAGTACGCCGAAGTACTGGTGCAGTTGTTCCCCGCTAAATAAGGAGCCGCAAATGAAAACACTTTTTATCAGCCTTTATCTAGCTTGCGCAGCCACCGCAACTTGGGCGGCTTGCTCCACCAGCACCATGCAGTACAACGGCAAGTACGTCACCTGCACCACCTGCTGCGACTCACGCGGCAACTGCAACACCTCGTGCTACTGATAGGAGAACCGAATGAAATATGCAATCGCAATCGTCGCCGCACTCGCACTGACAGCCTGCGGCAAGGACGTAACTGTTGAGGATGTCATGCGCCAGAATGGCAGCGTACACAAGAACAACGCTTTCTCGTTCCAGACGGTAGAGGAACAAAGGGCGCAGGGTCGTACAAATGCCGCAGCAGCAGCCGCCGAGTACCAGCGACAAAACCCACGCATCAGCGGTTGGGAAGCAATTGTGAAGGCAGACACAACGCACTCAGCAACTTGCCCACAAGGCGATGGCTGGGCAGAGGTTGTGTTCATGCGCTCGGAGCGGGAGGAAGGTAAGACCAAGAACCTTCAAATCGAAAAAGCGTCGGTGATGTGCAGTACAGTAAGCGCCACTCAAGGCTGTGTCATGTTTGCTCCAGTGGATAACTGGTCAAAACACCCCGGCAAGTTGCAGGACGGTTCTTGTGCCAGCACACTGGAAGTGCCCTTCCCGCTGCCTAAAGCAGTAGGTGCCAAATGATGATGCTCGATATACTGATCGGCCTCGGGCTACTGGTGTTCTGCGCCACATGCTTCGTGGCTGGTTACAAAATTGGGCGCATGAGCAAATAATTTTCGGGGGGAAAGCGGATGCTGGTGCCTCGAATGGCCCGCTGAAATATTGCAAGACCAGACGCAGCGAGTACCCCCACCTATACCTATGGCCTACTCACAAAAAATTATCGACGCTGTTGCAGCGGCACCTAAGACGATGGGCAACAAGCTCGGGCGTTGGGCCATTCACTTGGACTTCCCCGTGACTAAGATTGCCATTGCGCTCGGTGTCACGCGACAGACCGTCTACAACTGGTTCGAGGGCAAGGACATCTTTGTCGCTTACCAGAACCGTGTCGAACTACTACTAACAATAATGTCCTCGTCCAAGACGGCGGACGAAGCTTGGAGAAGAATATGCAAAGAGTACAACTTGACTCCCTGAACCCACGCACGCTCACCGACAAAGAGCTGGTTAACTACGCGACCCTATATCCGGCTGCAGAACTGCCCACAGCTTGGGTAGCAGAGCTGGTCAATCGCCTAGCTGACATCACCGACAGCAAGAAAAAATAAACCTAGGATACCTATGGAACCGCTTGATTTTCTAGCGGCGGTTTTGCCACCGCCCGGCAATGGGCGCTACTGCGTGGCAGAGCTGACGAAGAAGAAGGAACACGTTTATGTTGACACACTGGAAGAAGCGCAGGCGGCGGTAGCGCGTTGGAACAAGTCGAAGCTGGACATCTATTTTGGCCTGAGTACGTTTGGGGACGCGGACAACCGCCAAGCCGACAACACCCAGATGGCAAAGTGCATCGCTATCGACATTGACTGCAACCACCCCAAGGACGTGCCGGACAAGAACGGCGAGATCAAACCCAAGGCGTACCCGTCAGCGCGTATGGCGGCGCAAGCCATACTGGACTTCTGCAACGAGGTCGGGCTGGCTGGGCTGGGCGACCCGTGGATGGTAGCGTCAGGCGGCGGTGTGCACGCATACTGGCCGCTGCGCGATGCCGTGGAGATTGCTGAGTGGAAACCTGTGGCCGAGGCGTTCAAGCGCTTGTGCGTCCAGAAGAAACTTGGCATCGACCCCACGGTGACTGGTGATGCAGCGCGGGTGCTGCGGGTGCCGGAAACAATCAACACCGGCGTCAAGGGTGGCAAGCGCGTACGCGGCGAGACTAGGGTACGGTTCATGCACAGCGGGGGCTTCTTCGACATCGAGGACATTCGCGGCGTACTTGAAACCAACTTGGCTGGCACCGCATACGAAGTGAAAGCTGCGCCGAGCACCGCCCTCATGCTGCCCGGCCAACGGCCAACAGCGGCACCCACGACAACGGGCGTACAGTTGTTCGCCAACAGCGTCACGAAGTTCGGCAATATCTAC
>Ga0181344_1000860_pt1 | contig 11664 bp, 13 predicted proteins | sample Su13VDMLBDD_FD_130098 | JGI IMG/M metagenome (GOLD analysis project Ga0181344, IMG submission 130098) | Freshwater viral communities from Lake Michigan, USA - Su13.VD.MLB.D.D | ecosystem: Environmental > Aquatic > Freshwater > Lake | place: USA: Michigan | collected 2013-07-15
ATGACACTAACTAGTGTCAAAGTACAAAGCGAGTTATTTGATGATTTTAAAATGAGTTGTGTTAAACATAAGTTTTCTTTACAAAAACTTGTAGATCGCACAATCCATTTATATCTTACAGATGACGAGTTTAGAAAGTCAATTCACAATCACAATAATTTAGAAAGAAAATAAGTTTTATGAATTCAAGTTTTGCTTATCTTCCTCAAAATGAGAGGAAGAAAATTTTGTTAATCTGCGATGACATTAGAGTCCATTCTGGAATAGCAACAATTGCCCGAGAATTAGTATTAAACACAGCTCAGCATTTTAACTGGGTTAATGTAGGTGGAGCTATTAACCACCCAGAACAAGGTAAACGCTTAGATTTAAGTGTAGATACTAATGCTAACACTGGGTTAACTGACAGTTCTGTCATATTATACCCAACTAACGGATATGGGGATGCTGGTTTAATTAGACAATTAATAACAATAGAAAAACCAGATGCTATTTTCTTAATCACAGATCCAAGATATTTCATTTGGTTATTTCAGATTGAGAACGAAATCAGAAAGAAAACACCTATTGTATATTTAAACATTTGGGATGACTACCCAGCACCAATGTATAATAAAGCTTATTATGAATCATGTGATGCTTTATTAGCTATTTCAAAACAAACTAAAAATATTAATGAATTAGTATTAGGTGATAAAGCTAAAGGTAAAATTATTGAATATGTTCCTCATGGATTAAATAAAGATATATTTAAACCACTTGATAAAAATGATAAAGAATTAGTTGAGTTTAAGAAAAAATTATTTAAAGGTAAAGAATATGATTTTGTTATATTTTTTAACTCTAGAAACATTCGTCGGAAACAAATTCCTGATACAATGTTAGCATTTAGATTATTTTTAGATAAGTTAACACCTGAACAAGCTAAAAAATGTGCTTTTGTATTACATACTCAAGTAGTTGATGAAAATGGTACTGATTTAGAAGCTGTAAGAGAATTATTATTAAATGAAGATTATCATAATGTTATTTTCTCTAATCAAGTATTAGATCCTAAAGGAATGAATATGTTATATAATTGTTCTGATGTTCAAATTTTATTAACTAACAATGAAGGATGGGGATTAAGTTTAACTGAAGCTATTTTAGCAGGTAATCCAATTATTGCTAATGTAACAGGTGGAATGCAAGACCAAATGCGCTTTAGTAAAAAAGGTAAATGGATTAATTTTAGTGCTGATTTTCCTTCTAACCATAATGGAACAATTAAAGAACATGGTGAATGGGCGTTTCCAGTATATCCAACTAATAGATCAATTCAAGGTTCTCCATTAACACCTTACATTTGGGATGATAGATGTAATGCTGAAGATGCAGCTGAACAAATAATGAATGTTTATGAGTTATCTAAAGAAGAAAGACAATCACGAGGATTAAAAGGACGTGAATGGGCTTTATCAGATGAAGCAGGTTTTACAGGTGAAAAAATGGGTCAAAAAGTAATTAGTATTTTAGACATATTATTTAAAACTTGGAAACCAAGAGAAAAATATGAATTTATAAACACAGATGAAGTTAAAGACAAAGTAGTACCTCACAAATTAGTATATTAAAAAGTTATGAGTAAACCGTTATTTTTTATTTCCTGCCCTATTGATACTTATAGTGGTTATGGAGCACGCTCTCGAGATTTAGTTAGAGCAATTATTCAATTAGATAAATATGATGTTAGAATCTTACCACAAATGTGGGGTAATACACCTTGGGGATTCATTAATGATAATCCTGAATGGGAATTTTTAAACAGACACATTCATACTCAACCTCAATTACCTAAACAACCTGAGATTTGGATGCAAATTACTATTCCAAGTGAGTTTCAACCAATTGGAAAGTACAATATTGGAGTAACAGCAGGAATTGAAACTACAGTATCACCCGGAGATTGGATTGAAGGATGTAATAGGATGAATCTAGTATTAACTTCTTCTGAGCATTCTAAAAATACATTTATTAAAACTGTAATGCAAAAAGTAGATCAACGTACTAATCAAGTTATAGGTGAATTAAAGATTGAAAAAGATATTGAAGTATTATTTGAAGGAGCAGATATTGAAATTTATAAACCACTTGATAAAGTATCTTTATTTCCTGAGTTGAATAATATTAAAGAAAAATTCGCGTTTTTATTTGTTGGCCATTGGATTAATGGTGATTTAGGTGAAGATAGAAAAAATGTTGGGTTATTAATTAAAATGTTTTTTGAAGTATTCAAAAATAGAAAAGACAAACCAGCACTTATTTTAAAAACATCTCAAATGGGTTCTTCATATATTGATAGAGATGAAATTTTAAAAAGAATTAAATTAATCAAAAAATCAATTAATAGTAAAGATTTACCTAATGTTTATCTAATTCATGGAGAGTTTACAGATATTGAGATGAATGAGTTATATAATCATCCTAAAATTAAAGCTATGGTTAATTTAACTAAAGGTGAAGGATATGGCAGACCATTACTTGAATTTAGTTTAACTAAAAAACCAATTATAACAACTGGATGGAGTGGCCATATAGATTTCTTAAACCCAGAATTTACAACACTACTACCAGGTCAATTAACAAATGTACATCCAAGTGCCGCTAATAACTGGCTATTAAAAGAATCACAATGGCTCTCAGTAGATTTAGGTCATGCGGCTACTACTATTAAAGATGTATTTGAAGATTATAAAAAATATATTGATGGTGCTAAACGTCAAGCGCATAAAAGTAAAACTGAATTTAGTTGGGATAAAATGAAGGATAAAGTAGATGAATTATTTACTAAATATATTCCTGAGTTTCCAAAACAGATAGAGTTAAAATTACCTCAACTGAAGAAAATTGAATTACCTAAATTACAAAAAGTAGAAAAATAATGGATAAAATTATAATGTGCCCTAAATCAGGGGGAGACTTATGTTATGAAACACAAGTTACACCTGAAATAACAAACTGGATGTCTTTATCTTGCGGATATTGGACTAATAGTTTAATGACAGAAGGAAGTGAATTCTATGATGAGCAAATGAAGATGCTACCTGAGTTATATAAAGCATTAGCTTGGAAAGATGAGAACACAAATTTAACTTGGCTACCACAAACAATCAATGAACCTAAACAAGGTATGGTATTTGCTAATGGAAATGAAGCTTCAAATTGGAAATGGGCAGCTGTTAAAGCAGTTCCTGTGACAGAAGAAGAAAAATATAAATTCCCAATCCCAAAACAACCAGGTAAATTCTACGAGTATAGAATGGATATGACTACTCTTCAACATTTTGATGAAAGAGATTTTATAGATGCTTTAAGCTATATTGGCTTATTACCAGAGTAATATTATATTAAAGGTTATATGAAAATATTAGTTACAGGAGGAAATGGTTTTATAGGTTCTAATCTAATAAAAAGATTAGTCCAAGAAGGTCATTTAGTACAATCATTAGACAACTTATCTACAGGTACTAAATTAAATGAGGTTGATGGTTGTCATTATCATTATGGTGATATTGAAAATGTCCATTTAATGGATAAAGATTTTGATATAATATTCCATATAGCTGCTTTAGCTCGCATTCAAGCTTCTTTTGAATGTCCTCATGAAACATTTAGATCAAATGTAATGGGTACAGAAGCAGTTTTAGAATTTGCTAAAAAAATAGAAGCTAAAGTGATATACGCTGGTTCATCATCTAGATGGCATGATCCATCTCAATCTCCATATGCTATGAGTAAATATTTAGGAGAAGAATTAGTTAAAATGTATAAAAAATCATTTGGTCTTAAAACACAAATAGCGAGATTTTATAATGTGTATGGACCTAATGAAATAGTAGATGGTGATTACGCTGCTGTGATTGGAATATGGAGACGTCAAGTTAGAGACAAACAACCAATTACTATAATAGGAGATGGTGAACAACGTAGAGATTTTACTCATGTTGGAGATATAGTTGACGGACTACATAAAATTATGTTATCAGAGCACTACCATGAAGACGCTTGGGAATTAGGTACTGGCATTAATTATTCAATTAATGAAGTATATAATATGTTTTTTAATAAATTTAATACTTCTAAAATAAATTTACCTGACCAACCAGGTAACTATAGAAAAACATTAAGAGAACATGATGATGCTTTGTCTTTACTAAATTGGAAACCTAAAGATCAATTAAAAAATTATATAAATAGTTTATGAAAATTAGTTATGCTATCACAGTATGTGATGAACTAGAGGAAGTAAGTTGTTTACTTAATTTCCTTCACCAACATAAACGATCTGAAGATGAAATTTGTGTTTTATTAGATAAACCAAAAGCATCTCAACAGTTATTAGATGAACTTTATTATTGGTCATCTAAAGATATAATCATCTTAAAAGAAAGCGCATTTCAAGGACATTTTGCTGATTGGAAAAATGAACTAAATAGAATGTGCTCTGGTGACTATATATTTCAAATTGATGCTGATGAAATTCCTAATGAATATTTAGTTGAATCATTACCTGAGATATTTGAAACTAATCCAACTGTAGAAACATATGTTGTACCTAGAGTCAATACAGTAGAAGGTTTAACTCAAGAACATATAACAAAATGGGGGTGGCATGTTAATGAAAAGGGTTGGGTAAATTATCCTGATCACCAATGGAGAATATATAAAAATTCTCCTGATATTAAATGGAAAAATAAAGTTCATGAAGTAATTGAAGGTTACAAAACAATGGCCCAACTGCCAGCATATGAAGATTTTTCTTTATACCACCCAAAAACAATAGATAGACAAGAAAAACAAAATAATTATTATAATACGTTATGAAAAAATTACATTTAGGTTGTGGAACAAAACATATTGAGGGCTATACTAATATTGATGTTAGATATTTACCTGGAGTAGATGAAGTAAATAATATTAAATTTTTACGTAATTATAAACCAAACTCAATTGATGTCATATATGCTTGCCATGTATTAGAGCATTTTAGCAGATGGGAATATAAAACAGTTTTAACTAGATGGTTTGAATTATTAAAACCAGGTGGTACATTAAGATTAGCTGTTCCTAATTTTAATTCTATATGTCAACATTACATTAAAACAGGAGATTTAAATCCAATTATGGGATTACTTTACGGCGGACAAGATTATGATGAAAATTATCATTATGTAACTTTTGATTATAATTCACTAAACAATGATTTAACTCAAATTGGATTTAGTGATATAAAAGAATATAATCATAAAACCACAGAACACTCTTATGTAGATGATTTTAGTAAAGCATATTTACCCCATTTAGATGAGAATGGAATATTAATGAGTTTGAATATAGAAGCTATAAAATGATCGTACATTCTAGATTTTTTCCTAAAGAAGTATTTGATTACCATTTTAATAATGATGAATATTTAAAAAATATTCCTGTTACTATCTTCAATGATTATATAGGGACATATGATGAAATGAGTCAAAACCCATATAACTTTTTAATATTAGCTGAGCCTGATGAAGTGACACATTTAAAGGAGATAGTTAAACATAACTACCAATATTTTAGTTGTATACTAACTTGGGATGAGGATATATTAAAAAATTGCCCTAACTCAGTTTTAAATATATATGGTTTAACTTCAAGATTTTGTCGCCCATGGGATGAAACATATTTTATTCCTGAATATAGACAACCCCCAAATATTGATAGTGATAAAAATTATGAAATATCTTTTTTATGTGGTGAAAAACAATCATTATTTGGACATAAATTACGCCATAGTATTTTTAATAATAAAGAGAATATTAATATCCCCAATCATATTTTATATTCTACTCATGATAAAACATTTTGGGAAAATGGGAAAGATAGATGTTGGGATAGTATGTTTCATATAGCTGTTGAAAATACAAAACATAATAATTATTTTACTGAGAAGATAGTAGATGCTTTTTTAACTAAAACTATACCAATATATTGGGGTTGTCCTAACATAGATGAATATTTTGATAAAGAAGGAGTATTAACATTTGAAACAGAAGATGAATTATTTAATATAATTAATAATCTAACCCCAGAATTTTATTATTCTAAATTAGAAATTATAAACAAAAATTTCCATAACGCTTTATTATATGCTGATTATGTTGAGAGACTAAAACAGTTATTAATACAAATATGTAAACTTAACAGTATATGATAAAATTAGTTATATTTGATTTAGATGGTGTATTAGTAGAAGCAAAACAAATACATTATGATGCTTTAAATAAAGCACTAGGAGAAAAATACTCTATATCTTGGGACGAACATTTATCTATATATGATGGTTTAAAAACAAATCAAAAATTAGATATGTTAACTGAAAAAAAAGGTTTACCTGTTAATACTCATAAACAAATTTGGGATGATAAACAAAAATATACTTTAGAAGCATTATCTAATTTACAACCAAACGCTCAACTTCAAGAATGTATGAACATGTTAACCAGTAATGGATTTAAATTAGCAGTATGTTCAAATAGTATTCGTAAAACAGTGCTAACAGTATTATCTAAATTTGATATTATTGATAGATTTGACTTAATATTGTCAAACGAGGATGTTAAAAATAGTAAACCCCACCCTGAGATGTATTGGAAAGCAATGAGTATGATGGGATGTTTGCCTGAAGAAACTTTAATTATTGAAGATTCACCTTATGGGTTATTAGCAGCTAGTAGAAGTAAAGCTAATGTAATGAGAGTTGGCTCTCCAAAAGAAATTACTTATAATAATATCTATAAACATTTAAATAAAGAAAAAATAAATATGACACCTAAATGGAAAGATGAAAAACTTAATGTTTTGATTCCAATGGCCGGTGCTGGTTCTAGGTTTGAGCAAGCTGGTTATACATTCCCTAAACCTCTTATTGAGGTTAAAAACAAACCTATGATTCAAGTTGTAATTGAAAATTTGAATTTGGAAGCAAATTATATTTATGTTGTTCAAAAATCACACCGTGAAAAATATAATTTAGACACATTACTAAATTTATTAACTCCTGGATGTAAAATAGTGGAAACAGATGGTTTAACTGAAGGTGCCGCTTGTACCACATTATTAGCTAAAGAATATATAGATAATGATAATCCACTATTCTTCGCTAACTCAGACCAATTTGTTGAGTGGGACTCAAATGAATTTATGTATAAAATGAATGAAACAGATGCTGATGGAGGTATAGTTACATTCACAGCTACTCACCCAAAATGGTCATTTGCTAAAGTAGATGAGAAAGGTTTAGTGACTGAAGTAGCTGAAAAGAAACCAATATCAGATATAGCGACAGTAGGATATTATTATTGGAAACATGGTTCTGACTTTGTTAAATATGCTGAGCAGATGATTGATAAAGATATTCGTGTGAATAATGAATTTTATGTTTGTCCTGTGTTTAATCAAGCAATTGAAGATTGTAAACAAATTAGAACATTTAATGTTAAAGGAATGTGGGGTTTAGGAACTCCTGAAGATTTAAAAAATTATTTAGAAAATTACAAATAAATTATGAAAAAATGGGTAGTCTACTGTGGTGGGAACTCAGATTATATTCTTTCCCCAAACGCGGAACCTGTTAAAATGTTAAAATCATTTCAGGAACATTTTGGACATAAATTAGATTATATATATTTTACAGACCAAAATGAAAAAAATTTAAACCAAGTAGAAAAGATATGTTTAGATAACAATATTAAATTACAATTAGGAGATTGCAAATCACAATATAACCAATATAAAGATATTGAATATGTGAATAAAGGAATATAAGAAAGATGGCCTGATGCTCATTATTGGTATTGTGAAGCTCCTCTTTATCTATATGAAAATTATGATTACGCTATAAAGTGTGATGGGGATATGTTATGTAACAATGAATTTAATCTAGAAGAGTTAGAAAGTGAGTTTGTTATATCGATAGCTGAGGCTCCATCATGGTATGAACCTTTTGATAAACACTCTCCAAATGCTGGTTTTCAAATTATGAATCTAAAACAGTATGTTCATCAAAATATATCTTACTTTTTTAAGCAGACATCAGCCTTACCCCAACATTTTAACAGTGACACACCAGCTTTAGATTATCTTATAGGTAATAATTATATACAAGCTAAAAGATTATCTGAGTATTATAATTATTTATTATTTGATGTTGAAGAAGTGAAACATTTATCTTTAGAGGAAATGAATAAAATTAATATAGCACATTTTGTTAGTAGTAAACCTCATAACCTTCACCCAGATATGGAAAATTCCATTAAACATACTTTAGCTAAAAAATATTTAACATACTAAATTATTATGAATAGAACATCATTAATCAATCACTTCCTATCTAAATCTGAAGGGAAAAAATACCTTGAAATAGGTGTATATAAAGGATTATGCTTAGAATCTATATCAGCTGATATTAAAGATTCCATTGACCCAGATCCATCAACTCCTGCTTTGTATAAAATGACTTCAGATGAGTTCTTTGAGAATATAGCTCCAACTTTAAATTATAAATATGATGTTATCTTTATTGATGGTTTACACCATACTGAGCAAGTAGATAAAGATATTGATAATTCTTTACTATATTTAGAGCATAATGGGGTTATAGTTTTACATGATTGTAATCCTATAAATGAGATGAGACAACAAGTTCCACCTAATTTTGATATATGGGAATTGGGATGGAATGGAGATGTTTGGAAATCAGTTGTTAAATTTAGAAAAAAATACCCATCAAATAATTATAATTTATTTGTGGTGAATGCTGATGAAGGATTAGGAGTGATCCAAAATAACACCCCAGGGATAAATTTAAGTTTGAAAATTCCTAAAAATTTAAATTATGAGTTCTTTGAAAAAAATAGAAAAGAATTATTAAATTTAATAGAAGTAGATGAATTTGAACAACTATATATATGATAAACACCTGTATATTCACTACTCATACTACTTTAGATTTAAAACATGCTGACTATAGTTTAAAGGCATTATTGTCACTTCAAACTAGTGATATAATATGGGATAATTTTGTTGTATATAATACTCATGAACATGAATTATCTAATGATGATATTGTTGAATTAATTAAAAAATATGATGTTAAAAACTATATCAAAGATATTTTAATATTCCCTTATGATCCTAAAATTAATAAAAAGAATTTACTACAAGACATAAGAAATTGGTTTGATATAGGGTTATCTTTAGAATTACAAAACATACCAGGTAAAATACTTTGGTTAAAATCAGATTATTGTGTCTCAAATAATTTTAATAAAATATTTTTAGAACATAATACTCTTAACTGTATGTGGTCACTCCCAACATTAGGAGCTAAACAGAAAATTAGTTATGACACTATTTTAACCAAACTAAACTTACCTGAGTTCTGCCCTTCAGATTTTGAAACATATTACAGAGGAGGAGATAATTACAATAACTCTTTACCTAATGAAGAAGTATCACCTAATGGTGAGATGGATTATCACCCATCTATAAATTATGTGTCTCATAATTATATTCATGATTTTAACTTACATGTTATGACTAATGATATATTAGAATTAGGAAGAGAAATATCATACCATCCTCAAGTATTTGATATGAATTCTACATGGGGTGGGCCTCATAATTTATTTTATGGTCTAAAACAAAATGGGGTATATTTTAGTGGTGAGTATAGAGCATATGGTATTCATATGTTTCATGAAATTATCTCTGAAAATAGATTGGAAGATAGAGGTGATGAACGTAAATTACATATAGGAGAAAAATATTAATTATGAGACTAATATCACATAGGGGAAATTTAATAGGATCTAATCCTGAAAGAGAAAATCAAATTTCTTATGTTCAAGAAGCATTAGATAAAGGATTTGAAGTTGAAATTGATATATGGGTTATAGATGGTAAAATATATTTAGGCCATGACAAACCTCAATATACCGTTAATGAGATATGGCTCCAGCTTTATAGAAAACATTTATGGATTCACTGTAAAAATATAGAAGCTATAAACTATTTTACTAATAAATTAAATTTATTTAATTACTTTTGGCATGAAAATGACACAGTTACTTTAACATCTAAAAATTATATTTGGGCTTATCCTGGTAAGCAACCTATTAAAAATAGTATAGCTGTTATGCCTGAGATTAATAATGATGATGTCTCTCAATGTTTAGGTGTTTGTAGTGATTATATTCAAGACTATAAAAAATGAGAATAGCTATTTGCATAAGTGGTCAAGCTAGAAATTTTAAACAAAGTTATGATAGCTTAAAAACATATTTTTTAGATAAGCATGAATGTGATATATATTTTCATACTTGGAAATCAACTAATTTTGAATCAACTAATTTTGGATTTGGGAATAGTAAATACTCATTAACTAATGATGACTATAATAAGCTTATTCAATTATATAAACCTAAAAATTATATAATAGAAAAACCTATAACATTTGATGCTAATAGTATTATTTGTCCTATTTGGAGACAACCCTTAAATAATACTTTAAGTATGTTTTACTCAATATATAAATCAATTCAATTGATTGAAGATGAGTATGATTACATTATTAGAACAAGATTTGACATAGATTATTCTAAATTTAATTTGGAACTACCTCAAGAAGGTATTATATTACCAGAATGGAATACAGATGTTAGAGTTAAAGATAGAGGATATTATGATGTGTTAGCTATAGGCAAACAACAAGACATGATAATATACTCAGAAGTATTCTCAAACATCATATCTTATGTTACAAATGATGAATACTTCTTTAATTTTCTCTCAGGAGGATGGCCAGGACAAGATTCTCCACTTAGAAATGAATATTTGTTGAAATGGCACCTAATAAAAAATAATATTAAAGTAAAAATAATACCTACACTGGAAGAAAAATCAGATGTTGGATTGATTAGATAATATGAAAGGAGTTATAACTATATTTGCTTTACCTCAAGAATTAGAGGATCTAGCTTTAACATTATATAACTTAAAAAGAAATTCTATTTATCTTAATACCTCAGTTAAATATAAAGTAGAAGTTACTATGTGTTTATCTGATGAATTAACTAATTGGGATGAAACTAAATTACCTAAAGAATATATTAAAGAACGAACTAAAGAATTAGTTACTAAATTTTTGGATTGGTGTGAGTGGACTTTACTTTGGGGTGATGAGAATATATTAGGATGTGTATCTCAAAGAAGATATAGTTTACATAACAACCCAGACGCTGATTTCTTTATATGGTTAGATTGTGATTTTGTATTTAAAGATACTACTTTAAGTTATATGACACAAGCATATCAAACAATTAAAGAATCAAATATTGATATGTTTATTCTTACTCCTCAATTTGTAAAACAATGGGATAACACATGGGATATATTAGTGAATGAAAAATTCTTAAATTATCCTTTATATTACCATGAGTCATCAGATGTTTATGTTGATACTTTACCTCAAACAGATGATATCACAATTAATCAAATTAATGATTTTAAATTTGCTGGTGGGTGGTTTACTTTAATATCTAACAAATTACTTAGAACAATAGACATTCCTGAGTCTTTAGG
>Ga0181344_1000862_pt1 | contig 11647 bp, 13 predicted proteins | sample Su13VDMLBDD_FD_130098 | JGI IMG/M metagenome (GOLD analysis project Ga0181344, IMG submission 130098) | Freshwater viral communities from Lake Michigan, USA - Su13.VD.MLB.D.D | ecosystem: Environmental > Aquatic > Freshwater > Lake | place: USA: Michigan | collected 2013-07-15
CTCTTTTCTTGAAAAGGGTTTTGCTTCTTCATCATCCACCGGAACTGATTGTCGTTTTTTAGTCATTTTTTTATAGTTATTTTTTATATAATAATAAGGGGTTTAATTGAATTATCAATAGGTACAACATACTATGATTTTATTAACTTAATACCAGTATAATCAATTATGTCAAAAGTTATATTTTCACCGTTAAAATATTCATCTACCGCCATTTTTGAACCCTTCCAATGTCCATAATCATCAACTATTAATACACCACCACTATTTAATTTAGGGTATAAATAAGTTAATTCATCTTTAGTTGATTTATACCAGTCGGTATCCAATCTTAAAAGACATATGGATTCGGGTATGTTATTTTTTACTAATAATGTTTCAGACACATCACCGATAATAAATTTCATTAAATCCTTATTAAATTTTGATTTAAAAATATTTTGTTTTACTTCTTCTAATGGTGAATATGCTAAAACTACAGGTATATCTAACATATCTTTAGCCATTTTATTATTTAAATCAACATCAACGTCCTCAGGTTGTGTCATACCTTGGAAAGTGTCATATAACCAAACATTTTTATTAATTTTATAAAAATGTAAATATTCTATAATACCTAATATATTACCACCCTTCCAAACACCACATTCAACAATATCCCCTTTTAAATTATTAATTCTAATATATTCCAAACTATTATATAATTCAGTTATTCTTTCAATACTAGTCATAGTATATGGTTTAACAATTTCAATAAAAAGATTTAAATTCATAATTGATTATTTTGTTTTTTTTATACAATAGGTGGGACATCCGTCGTTTGTTAGATAATCTATAGTTAAATTATGTTCTTCACAAAACTCATTAACTGCTCTTACAACACCATCAAACCTTGGTGATACATAATCATGTCCGCAAATAAATCCACTACACTTAACTTTATCGTATGTAATTTTTAAATCTTTTTTTACACCATCATATGTGTGATCACCATCAATATAAATCATATCAAAATATTCATTTTTGAACTGATTAAGAATTTCATAACTAGTTCCTTTATGGATTATAACATTTTTGTTATTTTCATAAATCTTTTTAAGATTTACATATTCATCATTAAGATTAGTAAATATTATATTATTACCGTCTTTGTCTCCTGAACACATTTCACCTTCAAAAATATCAATTAAATGTATCTCTATTGGATCTAAATTATCTATTAAAATTTTAGAAAATTCACCTTTAAAAACTCCAATTTCACAAATTTTTATTTTTTTATCTAAAATAGATAATAATTCATTTCTGGTGTTAAAATATTCCATATATTAAAAATTTTTATTATAAAAGTTTATCATTTTATCATATTTTGTATTAAAATTTCCGGGACCACCGGCGAAATGTGTCACAACACCATCAAATTTACTAATATTATAACCATTATGTGTGACTAAATCGTTTAATTCGGTATTATAAAGATTGTTTCTATAAAGATAAACATTTAAAAATGGTTGCTCCAAACAAATATTAGATAAATGAATATTATTATTTAAAAATATATCAACTTGTTCTAAATGTGATATCATATTTTTATTAAAGGCAAAGATACCGGCATTCAAACCTTTAATATTATTTTCTACTACATTAAATTTCTCATTTTCAGTTAAAATTCTACCCCCCCACCATTCTTCAGACATTAATGAATTTTCATTACTCATATAAAATTTATCTTCATTGATAATATCAAAAATTAAACCAGGGTTTGATGTCCATAATACGTCTAAATCTGAAAATATAATTTTATCATAATTATTAATTTTGTCAAATAAGTAAACTTTAAGCTTATTAGCACTAGATTCCATTAAATTTGATTCATTTATATTTAAAAAATAAGGTTTATTAACAAAATTAATTTGATTTAAAATTTCATTTTCTATATCAGTTATAAATAAAAAATCACCATCATAACCTTGTTTGTATAAACTTTTTATACAAAGTTCCGCTAATTTAATATAATTTAAATTATGCCCTAATGTGAAATAAATTAATCTTTTCATAATGTTTTTTTAATCAGTTCTTCCCAATAATAATAGTTTAATATATCATTATTAATTTTTTTATTAATAATTTTATTATATTCATATTCTATTTTATTTTTATCATAAAGTTCATTAATATCGTTTAAAACAATTATAGGTAATTTATTATAAAGATTATAAATGTTATAATCACCATCTTTTACTGTGATTGGTATTCTATTAGAATAAAGCACCTCCCACAATCTATGTGTATCTATACCATTACCTACAGGGCATAAAATCATTTTATAATCTAAAATTTTATTAAAATATTCAGTTAAAGTTAAATTATTATCATCCCAGTCAATAAAGTCTACCTGAATTGAAATATTTTTTATAGGTAATCTTTTATTAATATTAGTAAAAATATTAAAATTTGAATAAATAAATTTATAAGGTTCTTTTATAATATTTCGTTTTAAAAGTGTTTCCTTTTCATCAACTCTATCATAATATCCAATACCATGACCTTCTCTTTTACTTGGTAATTTATTTTCTAAACCTAACGGTAAAGGTATTAATTTATTTGAATTAGAAAGGGCGTTTTGTGCATACCATAATTTTACATTTGAAGGTAATAAATTAATATGGTTGTCAGTGATAGGGTAGTCTGAATTACCGGTAATTAAAATTACGTTATTGTCTAATTTTTTTATATATTCAAATTCTTCTAATATAAAATCTGTTTTACAAAAAATAATAGTATTTCCGTTATGGAAACTTGTAAATTTATTCAATTCTATAAATTCCATATTTTATTTTTTTATAAAAACACTAAAACCATTACCTTCATCGGTTTGTGTTATTAAATGGTACTCGTTATCATTTAATAATTCACTATGTATTTGTTTTGTCTTTAATTCTCTATTATCATCTAATGCCACTATTTTACATCTATTTTTTAATTTTAACCATTCAGGATATGTTGAAAATTCTCCGCCATCAAGTAATAAAAAGTCTATTTTTTTAGGTAATATATCTAAAATATTTTCACATTTATTTAAATTTTCAATATCTTCTTTTAACCACATGGTTTGTTCTAATGTTAAATTTTTACCATTAATAAAATCATTTATTTCTGAAACATCAACTATTTTCCCGTATAATAATTTTACTTTATTTGTGTGGTTATATAAGTTTTGTTTTGCTATATCATAAAATTCTTTATTTGATTCTATAGAAATAAACTCAACATTTTCAGTAATATTATCAACTATACATTTTGTTGATCCCAAACCCTTCCAAGTTCCTATTTCAAGTATAGTTTTCGGGTTATAGTTAAATAAAATATCTTTTAATATCTTACCTCTTTCGCTATTTTCTAATAATTGTCCTTGTACCATATTTATTGTATTAATTTAAAATTTAAAATAGATTGTGATTTAGTAAATGAATCTTTTATAACGTTATTATTTAATTTAATATGGTAAAAAATATTATTATTTCTTAATTTTAATGAATCAAAAATTAATTTAAATGAACTATCAATAAAATGTGACTCAAAACTATTTTCCATTAAATAACAATAATCAAAAACGTTATCTGTCAAGCCTTTTTTTGGTGATATTATTTTTAAATCTTTATTTATAATATAATTTTGGTTTATTACATAATTTCTATCAGTATCGTCATGTAAAAAAATATATTCACCCTCTTTAATGTTATATTTTTTAAATAAGTTAATTTCTCTTTCTAATTCCCTATTCACTTTAAATTTATCCCATCTTAAATTAAAATCTAAATTATTTTGTAAATAAAAACTATCATCAAATTCAATAGACTGTGGATGCCTATAAAAACCGGCAACGATAAGATTATCTCTATTAATATTATTCTGTTTTAAAAAAGTTTGGGCGTATACATCGTCACCAACAATAAAGTCAAGATTACTTAAATCCCTATACATAAATTTAACACTGGTTAAATTATGTTCTTTTACAAACATAAAATATTTTTTATCTTCATCTATTAGTGATCTAACTAAACCATTACATATGATGTGATCACCTAATCCTAAATGGTGGTATATATAATTCATTATAATTTATTAAATAACATGTTCATTTCATCAAAACTTTTCATATAGTGAAAGGTAATATAATCTTTTACATTTTCAATCGGTATTTTATAATGTTCTGGGGGTTGCGAATTAAAAAATGGATAATTGATAGATTCAATATTCATTTCTCTTAAAATAAGACCTAATGAAACATCGGCAAATCCTGAAGAAAAAGAACGAACATTTGGTCTTATTAATTTAATTATGTCAGAGTGAAGTAAATAACCAGCACCACCTGAACAATAATTAAGACTCCTATCGTTTGGCCAAGTACCTGGTAGTAATGACCCGTGAACACAACTTTTATCTAAATCAATAACAAATGATTCTAATTTTTTTGTGTTAACAAACGTATCATCATCACAAAAAAAATACCAATCATAACCTTTAATATTATCTGCAACATATTGTATTATATTGATATGTTTTTCTTCATTTGATTGGTAATCAGTTCTATCAGAAACTTTTATAATTTTTTTATCAAAATCTTCGTGGTCAGAATAAAAGAAAAAGTCAACATTTTTCCCCCAAGTTTCGGTTACGTTTATATAACGTTGGGGATTCATTGACCCATGTAAAATTAAATAAAGTATTTTCATAATAAAACTAAATGATCGTTAGTTAATGGTTCTTCATTAATATTAATTCGTTCACCAATAAATCTACCATTAATACGTTTAATAGGAAATGGTTTATTTTCAAAAAATTCATCATGTGTACATCTATCATTATGAAACACTTGATAAATGGTTTTTAAAAACGTTTGGTCTGAACCATATCCCAATTCAACATCTTTATTAAATTTTAATACCATTTCAGTTAATGGTAGATGTTTTGATTTAATACCCCACATTCCACCTAATATACCTAATTCATTATTACCATATGGAATTCTATGTGCTGGGTGATCTCTCATTACGTGTAGTGTTTTTTTACTTTGTATCCATTCCTGTACTGCTAAAAATTCTCTATTTGATAGTCTTGAGTCACAATCTCTAAAACAGACATATTCGGCATCACTTATATCACTAGCTAAAAATCGCCAAAACATTCCATATAATTTTAAATCTGTTACATCTATACAAATCACATCATTATTTTTTAATTCTGTGATAGTTGATTGGGGTACTGAATTATCATAATATAATATCATTTCCCATCCTGGATAAATTTCTTTAATTTGTTCGGAATTTCTTATTGCTCCGACATTATAAAGTGGGTTATCACCCCATAGACTATAACTGATATAATTCATTAAAATATATTTTGATAAAGTTTATTTAAATTTTCATTCATGTTAACTTCATGTCCTTGTGTTTTATGTGTATCAAGTTGTAAATGTTTAAGGATACCATTTGTGATTAACATTTTTTTATTTCTAATATGTGTAAAATATGTGATTGAACGTTCAAATGCATGTCCCGACGTTTTTGTGTCTTTTATTCTTTGTGCTATTGGGTTAAACCAAGACATATAATCATTAAAAATATCAGTTCTAAATGTGGTATTAGATGTTGATGACCATATTGCATTTGGATTTTTTTGTAAGATTCTATTATAATAGGAAATTAAATCTACTTTATTTATTTCTTTAATTATTGGTAAAATATGTTCATTCCATTCTGGATTTTGAATAAAATGATAATTACTCATAGGGAATGGTACATAACCTATCATTTCAACATTATCAGAATAAAATCTGCTGTGGTATTGATCAATATTTTTATTTAATATGATATCATATTCAAATAAATTAACATATTTTGTTTTTATTAAATTATGTTTCCACAACAAATACCACCCAGTGTATGCCGTAAATAATGGATACTGTTCCATATTATCATCATAGTTTCTTGCGATAATTAAATTGGTTAAATCATTTATTTTATCAGTTGGTCTATTACCTAAAAACACATATGTGTAATTATATAAATCTTTAAACTTATTAGAATTTTCAAATTCAACTATAAGTTCTTGATCATGTACAAAAATAAACGTATCAGATAAACTTTTATCTAATATATCTAAAGGTAATGAATCTTCGTATTTGTTTGCGAAGTTTATTCTGTTTGTTTCCCATTGTTCATTTGTTTGTCCAATGGAAAGATGGGTAACCCTAACGTCAAAAACAACACCGATTTTAACACCATCCAAATAATTTGGTACACAAAATCCTAAATCATAAAAATGGAATCCTTCAATGGTTTCATCAAAATTATGTTTAATGTTGTTTTTATTAAATGCAATAAATAACCCATCAACCATTGTCACATCTTCAATTTTATTTCCCATATCTTTTGAATATGTGCTTGTCCATTTCTTACCTTCATGTTTGTGATTAACAATCCCATACATTGTGGTTTGAACTTCCCACCATTTGGCGGTTTTATCCAAGTATTTTGAACCAGCTAAACCCAAAATTCCATATTCAGGTGATTTTGTAAAATGTTTTAATATTTTATCTGCCCAATTTTTTGTATCAAATTCCAAATCATCATGTACTAAAACAACAATTTCATTTTTGGCTTCGTTTATGATTTCATTATAAACTTGTGATAAAGATTTATCACCGTTATTAACCTTTTCAATAATTTCAACTTCTTTATACATTGAAGTCTTTTGTAAATAATCAATATAATTTTGATTATGTTCTCTTGTTGAATATCCTATTGTAATCATAATCCTGTTGAACCAAACCCTGCGTTATTTCTATCTTTATCATCTAATTGGGTTACTTTAACCAAGTCTACCCATTTGCCATTTACCACAGGACATAGAACCGCTTGTGCAATTTTTTGTCCTTTTGGTATTTTGATTTTATCTTTTGTTGTGTTAAAAACAATCACTTTAACTTCTGCGTTATAACCACAATCCACAGTGCCTGGTGAATTTAACACCATTAACCCTTGTTTTAATGCGATTCCACTTTTTGTTCTAACTTGTATTTCATAACCTTCAGGTATATCAAAACTTAATCCTGTTGGGATGAGCTCTCTGCTATTTCCAAAAATCCATACATCTTCTGTTGATCTTAAATCAAAACCTGAATCTGTTTCATATGCATAAGTTGGTTCTTCAATATCCGATGTGTTGACATATTTTAATTCAATCTTTTTGTTCATTGATTGATTAAAAAAATCATCCAATTCATCAAAATCAATTCCCATTTCTTGCATTAATTTCTCTGGATCATCCATATTTAATCCATTTAAGTTGGATTCCATGTTTTTTAATAAATCCAAGTTGTCTTTTAATTCGTTGTAATTCATTTTAACTCTTTTAACTTTTTTATTAATTCAATTAATACGTGTACATCACGTTCACAATATTCAGATATTTCATCTAATTTTTGTTCAACCCAATATGCATGATGAACTTTATCACCTGTTACTTCACCATCTTTTGGTGTTGGTACATCCATTGATGCGCACATTAAATCCAAGGAACCAATTGACGAATATGAACCATATTGCCATATTTCTTTTGTATCAATTGCTTTTATTTCCCAAGGTTTTGTATCATATGATGGTAAAAGTTTTGATGGCATAATTCCATTGATTATCATTCGTTTTGCTAGCATCGGAATGTCAAAGTTTTTAAGATTATGTCCGCAGATAAAAAAATCAAGTTTATGACATCTATCAAGCAAGTTTCTTACTTGAATCAATAATTCATGCTCATCGTTATTTGCAAATGTTTGTTTTTTAATTTCACCACTTTCCAAAACAAACGCCATGGAAACGCAAACAATCTTTGCAAATTCTGGAACAAGTGCCGCCCTTTTAATAAACACATCATCTTTGGTTAACCCTTCATCTTCAGGGAAACGTTTTAAAAACCAATTAAAATATTTATCATATTGATCCGACAATGTTGGATTAAATCGTTGGCAGGACCCATAATCAGGACACCCACCAACGGTTTCAATATCCAAAAATAATATCTTTGTTATTGGAATGTTTATCATTTTATTAAACTTTTATATAATTGTGCCCTGTCGGATGTGACTTTATTAAGGTCGTATGTATCTTTAACTGTTTCATATAAACGTTGTCCCAAATCATATGCCCAATTTGGGTTTTCAATCAACTTCTTCATATATTTTGCCCAATCTGAATGGTTTTTGTTCTCATCAACCAACAATGCATTTCCATCAACAAATTCACCATTTTTTAACGAATGTTTTAAATCAATCGTATAAGGTCCGATGTTTGATGCAATGATTGCCTTTTTATAAAATCCTGCTTCAATAACTTTTAATTGTGATTTAACTCGATTAAAAATGTGGTTTTTAATTGGTGCTAAAGATACGTCAAATAATCTATAATTGGTAGCATAACTGGTAACAGGTTTTGTCCACACACGATTATAGAATGGTAGTTCGTCAGAATGAAACTCCCCCTCTTTAAACTTCATTAAAAAATCCTTATGTTCTGGTTCAATCAATTTATAATTATTTGTGAATATTTCTTCATATCTTGCCCACACCGTTTCTTCGGGTTTAATTGGACGTTGCCTTTGTTCACCCGTTTCTTTATTAACTTCTGTAACATTTCCACGTAAATCAAACCCACACAAATATAAGGAATATTTATCAGTATAATTAGATAATTTATTAAAAGTTCCTTCTAAAAGTTTGAGGTCATGAAGATGAGAGTTCCCACACCAAAAAGGTTTACCATTTCTTCTAACATATAGAATATGATTTTCAACCTCAACACAATACACCATACCATCATATTCTCTTTTAAATTGATGTGTATCTCTAACTAATGGTGTTAGTTTATTATGTTTGCTAACCGATGGGTGTTTAGAGAAACCTAACATATATGAATCACGTATTGACTTTATTTCCATCCCTTTAATTTGTGTTGTTTTTTTATCACATAAAGTAATGGTTGCCGCCACACCTGTTTTTAGGGCTATCTCTTGTAAATTATCAGATAACTTTTTTGATGTTGTCCATGCTCTACTTCTTCCATAATTTTCTTCAACATGTCCATCACCTTTAATAAACCAATCCAATAAAATGTTTAATTGCCTTGATGGGAGGTTTAATAATTCATTTGGTATAAATTTGGTATCACATCCACCAAACTGATATAAGTATTGCCATAATTGTTTATCAAATACTCTAATTTGTTTACCATCTTTTGTGTATGTTGGTTCGAATCCCATATTTTTTAATGTGTTAAACATTTCTTCGAGGTATCCATTATCCTTAGTTTGACAAACACCAACCTGATACAACCCATTTGTTTTTGTTACCCATCCTTCAGCCAACCAAAAACCAAAAAACTTCAACCATTCATCCATATTAAGTTGACGTTCTTCACCGTACTTATTAATTAAATAATTCTCCGTAGTTAAATAAAAGTTATCTTTTGTTGATCTTCTTAATCTAACAATTTGTTCTTTATTTTGGTATGTTCCAACACCAACACATCCTTCATATTCCAATAACAATTCAGTTTCATTTAATAAATTAGTTCCACTAAACATGTCAATAATAGGTTGCATATCTGTTGTATTTGTGTTTTGATATGCTGGTAATGTAAAATATTCACGTTCTTCACCATTCCAAATACCATCACGTTTAACATGGAAATGGGTGTTATGAACTTCTTCTGAAGGTATTAATTTAAAATTAATATTTTTACGACCTAGATGTTTAATGGTTGAAACATACATTTTATGGTTTGGTGTAACGGCATAATCAATTAAACCATTATTAACACAATTTAATTCACCTTTAAACGGTTCAGTAATATAATTTTTAGGAACATGATATTCTATTTCATTTGTTGCTGGGTTTAAAGTAGCAACACGTTCACCTTCAATTAGATCTTTAAATAATTTAAACCCATTTTCTGTTAGTACTTCAGTTATATCATCATAACAACTTCCTCCTAACCACCCAAATCTTAATTTATCTGACGGTTCTGTGGTAGCTTGGAATTGTGGTTCATTTGGATTAATTGCATTTGGTAACACAAAAACATTTTTGTTGTATTTTTTAATTTCATCAGCAAAAACGGATGTTGTTGTTGTTACATATCTTGCAAGTTTCAAATTATTAATGATTGCTTCGTGGATTTTATGTTGCAAAACCAACTGATGAACTGGATGTTCTCTTGTCGGCAACCAATAATCATCCAAATCCATAATTGTTACAATACCAAGGTTGTTTAGATTGGTGATAATTTGTGTTGCGATATTATAATCATGACCAATAGATCTATGGAAATGCACAATATCATATTGTTTCCAATAATTAATATCATTAATCTTTGGATTATAGTCAATATCCACATGGAATTCATCCCCGTGGTTTTTATCTAACATTACATGGGGATCAACACTCCTAAATTTTCCAACTCCACTTGCATCTGAGGGGATACACAATACTCTAATTTTACTCATATTTTATTTTATTTCATCTATTATGTATGGATTTATATGTCCATACTATTTCTAAATTATAACCATATTATTTGATTAAATCAATTATGACAGATAAAATAATGCACAAAAAAATCCACCCTATTTAAAGGATGGATTTTGGTAATTTTGTATATGTTATTGATTAGTTTTTAAGGTTCTTAACTTTTGTGATTTTACCAACAAAAACCGTGTTCCCTACTTTGAATTGGATTGTGTCTGCAACATCTTTTGTTGATTCCACTAACATTCCTGCTTCTTTAAGTTCTTCTCTTACCACATCACGTACAGTGTCTCTTACTACGTCTCTGATAAGTGATTTCATTTCATTTAGGTTAAAGTTTGTATTGGTTTGTTCTTGTATTGTTTTTTTTGTTTGTTGTGTTGGTTGTTGTTCTGTGGTATTAAGGTTCATTAGTCGTTGTGCTCCCGCAATTACATCATCTGATATTGTAGGTGTTGATGTTTGTTGTGGTTGAACAATTGGATGTTCCTTCATTAATTGTTTAATTTCGTCGGGTAATCTTGAATTATTAATCCTTGATTCATCCAATGGTGTTGATGGATCATGAAATTTTGATGGTGTATGTTGTTCTTGAATATACTCTTGTGGTAAATTATAAGTTGCATTTGGTGTTTCAAATGATTCAACCATTGGGGTACCATCACCTCTTTTAATTTGATTATGTTTGTCCATAATTTTTTTTGACACGGCTAATCGTTGCATTAAATCCATTTCTGAGTTCATAGTATTTTAAATTAAGCTAAATTATTTTGTTGATCAAACCTTGCGTTAATAATGGTTGATACCATTGATTTGTCACCACTTGGGTTGTAATTTGGTCTGACTTCAGTAAAGTTATCCATTGTTGGGCGATATGTAAATATTTTATCCAATCTAAATAACCTCCAACCTGGAATTATGTTCCCTTCAAATTTCTCTGACCACGATGCCCCTTCACGTTCCCATGCACGTAATACAAGGTTACCTTTTTTGCTATAACCCAAACAAACGGGTTCAATGGTTCTATAACCTTCACCACCATTCTCTTTACCTTTGTAATAGATAACC
>Ga0181344_1000863_pt1 | contig 11642 bp, 15 predicted proteins | sample Su13VDMLBDD_FD_130098 | JGI IMG/M metagenome (GOLD analysis project Ga0181344, IMG submission 130098) | Freshwater viral communities from Lake Michigan, USA - Su13.VD.MLB.D.D | ecosystem: Environmental > Aquatic > Freshwater > Lake | place: USA: Michigan | collected 2013-07-15
CGATGGCAGCAAGTGTAGATGTCCACGGTGTTCTCGTGGCTGCACATACACGACTTGACGAACGGCTGCATCTCCTCGGGCAGGGCTGCGGGAGCCACCGTCTCCTTGATGATGATCGTCCTGACATTGCCCATGGGATCGCGCTTGACCACGAATCGATCAAGCTTCACCACGCGCATCGGACCGTCATCGGGGAAGTAGATCACCACGCTGCCGCAGACGATCAGCTGCTTGATTGCCTCGAACAGGCTGCTGCGGATTCCCTGACCCTCGATGTCCTTCTGGATCCTCCGTTCGAGCTCGGAGAGGCTGGCCTCCACCTCGCTCTTGGCATTAGGAGCCAGCGCCATGAGCTTCATCTGTGCTTTGGAGTCGAGCACGAACCTGAAGAAGGGTGCATTCGGTGGAAGCAGCGAAAGCAACAGGGCGCTGGCAAGATTGTTGACTCCACGGGCTCCGATGGCCTGATATGGAGTGGGGAGTCGCTGGGAGGACTGGTCCCCGTCATCGGTCATGAGGTAGGGAAGCGTCAGTCGAGCGCAGTCCCGAGCCCGCTGGAGGTACGCATCGCGGTTGACCTCCATGCGCTGGTATGTGGCCTTCGCTGTGTCCATGTCAGCCTCCGCTCGGGGTCGAGGGCGGAATGGTCAGGGAACGCTTGCCCTTCTTCTTGTAGGAGATTCCCTGAGGAACCGCAGCCTTGGGAGTGCTCTGGAGCATCGTCGGGGCCATGGCGGGAGCCGTGGGAGCCGGGGGAAGCTGAACCGGAGCCTGAGGAGGAGGAGGAGCCTTGTAACCGCCGCCCATGCACATCACGACACCTCGTTCTGTTCTTTGTGGATCTCAACGAGCATTCGCACGACTGCCCGTTGACCCGCATAAAAGAAGATGTCCCGCTCACTCATGGTGAGATCGGGACATTTCTCGGGAATGGAATCATCCAGCCGCTTGACGAGGCTGAAGGGAACAGGAGGAAATTCTCCGTCCTTAGATTCATTCAAGGAAGAACCCTCCAGTGGCTTCCTTCTCCTTACGCTCCGAGTGGATGGCGTAGAAGATCACGATGTAGTTGATGACATCCAGCACGGTGTCGAGAACCTTCTCATCGGCAACCTCGTACTTGAGGCTTGAATCGGCAAGGGTGTTGAGACGGGAGAGCTTGTCGCTGAGTCGGACAAGAACACCAGTCTCGGTCTTGCAGAAACCAAGCTCCTCGCACTTGACGAAATTCAGGAAGGCATGGGTCTGGTCCTTGCCTCCGCTGTAGTCGTGGTTCTTCTTTCGAGAGAGTTCACGAGCCTGATCGCAGAGCTTCTGGTGGAGTTCCATCAGTTCTTCACGGGTTGCCATAGTCGTACCTTTCTGCTGTCCCAATCGTACTCGTCCATGCGGAGAATACGGGCCATGCGAGCCTGATTGACCGCAAATTCTGCGGTAAATCCGTTGTTGACGAATGCGTCCTCGACCTCCTGCCAAGTTCCCTGCTTCAGGATCTTGGCTGCGGTCACGGGGCCGACTCCCTCAAGGCCGGGGTAGCCATCAGCCTTGTCTCCAGTCAGGGTCTGGAGCAGCCAGTTTCGATCAGCCTCGTCTGGCTTTACGAATGTAAAGGCGTCGTGGTCTGGGTTGTAGATCCAGCCGGGGATGGTCTTGAAGTCCTTGTCGGTGGAGATGATCACCGAAGTCAGTCCACGGTGGGCATCGCGGGTGTGGCACAGGCCGATCAGATCGTCAGCCTCGATGCCGTTCTCCGTCATGCAGTGGTACTTCTGGTCGAGCATCTCCTTCAGAGCCTTGAATCCAGCGGGCTTGCGGACCTTCTTGCGGTGCGCCTTGTACTCGGGGTACAGATCCTTGCGGAAGTTCCCCGAGCCCGTGAAGTGGATCGTCAGCTTTCCCTTGGTCATCGCCTCGTACTTGGCCATGGTGGCCTCGGCCATGCCCATGGCTTCGTTCAGGTTGCAGAACACGACATCGAGATCCTCATCGAACCTCGCGCAGTACTCGCAAGCGGAGCAGATCCCGTAGATCAGGATGTCTCCGTCGATGTGGACTCTGTCGAACTTGTCTGGAAGTCTTTCACTCATCGGCTGCTGCCTCTGCCATCCTCATGGCCATGTTGGCGAGTCCCATGACTTCATGGAGCTCGGCGTTGGTAGCGCAGTGGTAATCCGTGCGCTTGTTCGTGCTGTTCTTGTACCCGATGAAGAGCATCTGGTCGTAGCGGGCCTTGAGCTCCTTCAGCAGATCCTCGGTCGCGGTGAATGCCAGCGGTTGATCGTCGCTCATCAGTGGGTCTCCGCCCAGTTCTTTCCGACACGGTATTCGCCATCGAGCGGACACCTGAACTTGTAGTGAGCACCAGCCTTGCGGATGGACTCGACCATGATTGTACCCACCTCGTCCGCGAACTTAGGCAAGGTCATCAGCTGGTACTCGTCGTGGACGGCTGCGACTTGCATCACGGAAATCCCACGAACCGCGTACTCCGCGTGGGCGATGATGCAAGCCTTCTTCATCACCACGGCTCCCGCGCTCTGCAACAGCGTGTTCAGCGCGGCGTGTGCAGAGCGGATGGGAAGGTCTCGCCCGTCGATGCCCTTCAGCTTGCCGTTGCGGGCCACCGCCGACTCGACATCGTCCTTGAGCTTCTGGAACGCAGGGACGGCTGTAAGGAAGTTTGCGCGGCTCTTCTTGCCCTTCTTGGCGTCTCCACCGAGAACCAGCCCAAGCTTCGTATCGGCAGCGCCGTAGATCAGCGCGTAGATGCCGCCCTTGGCTTGGTTGCGGGCGGTCTTGTGGGACGGGTTGGACTTGTCCTGCTCCTGCTGCGGAGCGAGGCCGAACGCCTTGGCATTCTCCCAGTGGATGTCGCAGGAGATGACCTTCTTGGCGTAGGCTCCAGCGTCGTACCGACCGAGGAAATGCGCGAGGCAGCGAAGCTCAAGGCCGCTAGCGTCAGCACCCACCAGCACCATGCCTTCCACAGGGATGAACAGGGAGCGGTAGGCTGGATCCGTGGGGATCTGAGCCATGTTGGGAGAACTATGGGTGCAACGACCAGTAACAGCTCCGTGGGTGGAGACGCGGCCATGAATCTTGCCCTTGGTGCAGAGTTTGAGCCATGCGTTGTCGCCGTCAGCCAGCTGGCCTAGGCGCTTCACACAGGTCAGGTACTTCACGAGAAACTTCGCCTCGGGGTAGTCAAGGGACTCAAGGACGGCTTCGTCCACGCGGGGACGGCCATCGGGTGTCATCTCCTGCGGAACCCATCCGTACTTCTCGATGAGACGGTCGGCGATCTGCTGACGGCTGCCGGGATTGAACTCCTCGATCTTCGGCTTCAGCGGCTTGCCAGTCTTCTCGCTGACGCGGTTGATCACCTTGTCCGGGAAGATCTGGCGCATCTGCGATTCGATCTCCATCTTCTCCTTGATCAAGGATGCATGGAGTTTCTCGGCAGCGGGGACATCGAAGCGGAATCCAGCCCGCTCCTGATCCCTGATGATCTGGGCGAACTGATGCTCGACGGAGACCGCCTCGGGATCGATCTTGTCGAACTCAAGGTGCTGGAACAGAGCCACGGTCACGCGGACATCCTGCTTGCAGTACTCAAGCATCTCGTCGCTGTACTCGGTGAAGTTGGGAGCGTCTCCCTTGTGGATGCCGAGCCTGTGTCCCCAAGCCTTGAGGCTGTGGGAGCCGACGAGATCCTTCGGGAAGCCGCTGTTCAGCGTACCGAAGTCATCGTTGCGGAGGTCGGGGTGCTTGAGCCTCGACAGGATCAGTGTGTCAATGACGGGGCATTCTGGAATGAACTTGATCAGCTTCCGCAATGCGGGCAGATCGAAGGCCATGATGTTGTGTCCGATCAGCATCGTGGCTTGCTTCGCCAGCTCGATGAAGTTGTTCGGATACATCTTGCACGGCTCGGCTCCGTCGATGCTGACCACGATGCAGTGCAGCTTGTCGAGGTCGGAGAGTTCTCTCCAGTCCTCGATCATGTTTGTCTCGATGTCGAAGAAGATCTTCATAGGTCTACCAAATCCTCTAGCTTGATGTTCTCGTCCTCAAGGTGCTCGCGGAGCTTGCAGAGGGCGACTAGCCCAGCTTGCTTGACCGTGTTCGCATTGAGGTTCGTGTTCTCTCGGTAGTTGTAGATCATCGCTACTTCCTCCCAGCTGAGAGCGTAGCGGTCATTCTGGCTGTTCAAGCCTCACCAGTCTTTCACGGAGACGCTTGTTCTCCATCTTGAGCCTGTGGATCGTATCCATCACGGTCTCGGTGGGTTCCATGAGGATCGGAGTGTGCTCCCCATGCCAGCTTCCCAAGATGTTGAAGTCGAAGAACTCGATGGCGTCGGTTTCATCCATACCTTCAGCCATCAGGTTGGCACGGATGAGCGAGTTGTCGTACACGGCGAGATCCAGATGGCCACACCGCTGACCTACCCCGATGATCGCGTTGTCGTGGCCATCTAGGAACAGAGCCAGATCATTGTGCTGCGCCACGAATGTGCGTGGGTCATGCAAGAAGCACCATCCTGACTGCTTCGAGAGCCTGAATCAGCTGGTTGAGCGGAACCTCGATCTTGGTATCGGTCATCTTGTTGTACTCAAGATCGTGGTCCTCGATTACAAGAGTGACGGTATCGATGTGCTCGGACCAAGCCTCGACGCGGAGGACGGTCCTGCTCACCTTCCTATGCTCCGCGCAAGTGATGCGGATGTCGAGGGTCATCTCACCTTCCATCTGCTCCTCCAGTCAGCTCATCGAGCCGCTTCTTGTTCATCTTGATCTCGATCCTGAGAACCTTGATGTGGGCCTCAAGTTCCTCGATGCGCTTTCGGATGTTCGCCTCCTCGACATGGGTCTTGATGGCGCTCTTCCACGGATGGTTTGCCTTGGGCTTCACAACGGTCATCACTCAACCTCGCAGTTTCCGGGTCGTCCGTTCTTCTTGAAATCGTTCACGAACTGGTGCTTGTAGTACTTTCCATCTGGCCAAGTGATGAGCAGCTGGAGATGGCCGATCTTCACCGAAGGACACACGCAGATCCGTCTGGAGTAAGTCCGCATCTGCTCCCAGAAGTAGATGTCCTCGTCGGTCTTGTACGGACCCCATTGCCCGCTCATGTCGGGCTTGCTGAGGAACAACGGCCTAGGAAGTCGGATCAGCGAGGAGGTGCGAATCATCGTCAGTCCGAAATGGCCGCTGAGAACCTCAACGGCATCACGGGTGGCGGGAACCTTGGGTTCTGGATCCACCTTGTACAGAAACTCGTTCTGCTCCCGCTTCACCTGAACCGGACACAGGGCATCGATGGTCGGGTCGGCCTCCATGACCTCCCACAGCTTCACGATGTCGTTGGTGTCGAACACGCTGTCGTAGTCGATGACGAGGATGTACTTCTCCTTGCCGTCAGCGATGGCCGCTTCCATCTCGCGCTCAAGGCACTGGCCCCAGAAAACACCAGTCACCATGCGGATTCTGAATTGCAGCTCATAGACGGGCCTGAACAGGCAGTCCATGGTCGCCGTCCAAGTGACCCGTGGAAGGGACATGATGCCCCTGATGCTGTCTCCGATTGGATTGCTCATTCGATGTCCTCATTCATTGGAAGTTCCTCGACCTCGGCCAAGCGACCACTGTCCCTGTACCACCGAAGTCCTCCTGCGAGCCCCGTCTCTCCCGTGTATCGGTTCTTCAGGACGCGCAGCGTCAGCAGATTCGCATTCTCATCGTCCTGCTGATTCCTCTCAAGGCCGATCACTGCGTCGGCAAGCTGCGCGATGCTATGTGATCCACGCAGCTGTGCCAAGCTGGTCTGCGCCCCATTCTCGTGACCACGGTCGCCATCGGGACGGCGAAGGTGAGACACGACGAACAGCGCGATCTGCGTCTCCTCGACAAGAGAGCGCAGCGATGTCATGGCGTTGTCGATCAGTCGGCGCTCGTCTCCATCACCAAGACCAGACACCACGATGCTGAGGTGATCGAGAAAGACATACTCGCAGCCGAGAGCCTTCGTCATGTAGCGAACACGGGCCAACAGGTTCTCGGGATCGACGGAGCCAAAGTGATCGAACATCACGACCTTGGCGACCGTGGCGTCGAACGCCTCCTTCTTCTGCTGCTCGGAGATGCCGCGCTCGATCCACCAGTACGGCGGGCAGTTGAGGTGGATGCCCATGAGGTTGCGTCCGCTGCGCTTGACGGACTCCTCAAGCATCAGCATCCCAACCTTCTTGCCAGCGCGGATCAGGTGGCAGATCAGTTCGCGGCACACCGATGACTTGCCGATGCCCGTGCCAGAGGTAAGCACGACCAGCTCCCCCCGGCGGATGCCGAGAAGCTTGTCGTTCAGCTTCGCCCACGGGTAATCGACGCTCTCCGTGTTGTCCTCGGAGATGACGGTGTCCCACAGGTCGGAGCCCATCACGACGCCGTCAGGGCGGTACACCTTGGCCCCGTAGACCGCGTCCACGACCTTTGCCCCTGCGCCAGCCTGAAGAGCCTCGTTGGCGTCCTTGAAGCCCTGTACGCGGCCAAGGCGGGCCTTGCCGGGTGTGAGCAGCAGGGCGCACTCGCGGGCAGCCTTGCGGCCAGCGTCATCGTCATCGAACAGGATGTTGACGGTCTCGAAGGTCTCCAACCACTCAAGGCTCTTCTGGAATGCCTTCACCGCACCAGCGGCTCCAGTAGGCACGGAGACCACTGGCCACTTGTTGCCGAACATCTGTGACACGGTCAGGGCATCGATCTCGCCTTCGGTGACGGTGACCATCTTGCCACCATCGCGCCACAGGTGCTGACCGTAGAGCCCAGCCTCCTTGATGTCGCCGAGCACCACGAAGTCCTTGGACGGGAAGCGGAGCTTCTGCCCCACGACCACTCCATCCTTGTAGTACTGCGCCGCCTGAACGGATTGCCCGTTGAACTCTCCGAGGCCGTAGCCCCAGAACCTACAGGTTTCCTCGCTGATCCCGCGCTTCTTCAGCGGGGAGAATGTGACATCGATCATGTTCGCCTTTCTTGCGGGTAGTCCAATTGTTGGACTGCCGTCTCCTCGTTCTCTGTAGTTACAGCCGAAGCACCAAGCGTGTCCGTCTGTGTAGCGAGCAAGGTTGTCCCTGCTACCGCACTTCGGACACTCCTCGTGTCTTACGAATTCTGACTGGTTCGACATTGTGTTCCCTTATCCAGACTTCGATTCTTGGTTGTTCCGCGTACTTCTTCTGCGCGGTGATCTTGCAGATCTGCACATCGTCCTGCCAAGCCCACTCGTTGAGCACATCGAGAACACCCTTCTGGTAGTTGTCGATGTCGCCTATGGGATACGGGTTGCTTGGGTTCTTCGGTGTGCGGCAGAAGAAGATCAGCTCGACTTCAAGTGGACAAGACAAAGGGCAGCCCTTGGGTCGGCTCATCTCACCAAGGGCTGCCCACGCGAGTTTCCTGAAGTTGTCGTAACGCTTCTGGTAGTAGACCCTGCCGTTCCTCGCGACACGAGGGCGGGAGGCTGCGACGGGTTCTACCCAGAGCGTGATGTGCATCAGAAGTCGTTGTCCGAGTTGAGGTCGGTGGAGACCGTGGTCTCCTGCTCCTTCACGAAGCCGTCCGTGGCCTTGAAGCCGAAGGCGTCGAAGTTGTCGCCAGCGATGTACTCGCGAAGCTCCAGCACCTGAACGGCGCGGAGGCGCAGCGAGATGCCGTGACCGACCATGGCCGTGAAGTACGGCGCACAGTCGAAGGCGACCTTGACGGTGCTGCCCGAACCAACATTGAGGTTCGCGACCGGGTTGCCCTTGGCATCGAACAGCGCGGGCTTCTGATCCCACTGCTTCTCGCCAGAGCCACCCTTGGCCTTGAGCTTGAACTTGAACCGGGTCTTGCCGTCCTCGGTCTGCTTCCACGGCATCTCGGCGCGCTTCAGCTGCTTCTTGCCCTTCGACTTGCACTCGTTGGCGTAGTCGGCATCCGCGATCTTCGTGAGCTTGGCCACGAGATCATCGGCGTCCTTGCCAGTCAGGTCGAGATCGACCGAGTACACGCCATCGGCGTTGAACTTCGTGTCGGGCTTCTCGATCTTCGGGTAGACGGCGATGCCAGTGGGGCTGGTGATGCGGACGATGTTCTGCTTGCCACTCATGTTCTGTGTTCTCCTAGTCCAATTGTTGGACCGCTCAGTTGAAGTAGTACTGGCTACTCAACACCTCAGTCACATCCAGAGAACCATACTCTGGAATTGCAGGCAATTCTACCATAGGAGGCAGCAATGTCAAGACCTCTGCGCGTAGCTCTGCCAGTAGATCGCGGCTGAACAGATCCACCGTGGCCCGTCTGACGCAAACACTCATGGTCGGAGCGTCGGCGGCTAGGCACATGATCTGGTCGTGGACTGATCCCGCGTCCTGAATGTCCTTCTTCGCGGCGAGGTTCAATGTGTGGCCGAGGAGGCCGCCGAATCCATCCAGTCCGTGGATGTAGTTCGGAGCGCATCCGTTGGATGCCTTGCGCTTCGATTGGGTTCCGTTCTCCTCGCGGATGGTGAGCACACGGGCCTTCGCGCCGATGCGGGTCGAGACCATCACCGAGTCGTAGTTCTCGTACCTCATGCGAACGGGAAGACCAAGAGGAGTCATCCACCGGGGAGTGATGTCGTGGTCGATCATGATCCCGATCATCTGGCGGATGAACTTCATGCCACGGATGGCCGAGCCAACCACGGAGTCCATCGAGTTCCAGATCGTCTTGCCGAGGAACGCGGCTGGCTTGTAGATCTCAAGGCCGAACGGATTAGGGCGATGACGGAGACGCTCATCCAGCCATTCCCGCGTGTACCCGATGCATGAATGCTGGGTTAGGCCATACGGCAATGTCATGGTCTGCCGCTTCGTGGTCGTTCGGTCGATCCCGAGGGAAAGCAGTCCCTTGGCGTAGGGCGAGTCCGATTGGATCAATTGATCGATGACGCGATTAGCCACAACCTGATACGGATCAGCTGGAATCGCGCTGTTCGTGACATTCGTCGCCGCAGCCGCGACAGGGTCACGGAGCAGCAGCGAATAGATCTGGAGTCCCTGAGTAGTCGCATCCATTCCGATGGGGAGACGAGACACATAGCCGAAGCCTCTGTTCCAGAAGTTGTTCAATTCCTTACAGGCCGCATAGAACGCAAACGGATCGTCAGCCTTCATCCACAGATCGGTTGAGTATGGATCGATTCCACTACACTTAATGAGATCTGTATTACTTTCGATCCAATTGAGACGCTCGATCTTCGACTTTTTGTCAAGACCCCACTTGTTCGCAGTGTGAAGCATCAGTGATTCCAGCTGAGACTGGTTCACGATTGGCTTTCCACGGGAGAAGCGGAGCATCGACTTGGCTACGGCTGCTCCCTGCGGATGAAGGAACAGCGGCAGGGGATATCCACGGCCACGGAAGTCCAGCTGGTGCGGATACCAGATGCGCTCATGCGTCTTCATCTTGTCTGCGACCATCAGGGTCTTCAGGAGCTGGAGACGCTGGCTCTCAAGGGACTCGTTGTGGAAGTAGACCTTCGCGGCTGCCTTGCGCCATTGTCTGCGGGCCTCGATGTTGGTATCGATGTCCTCCGGCTTGGCGGGGACGATCTCATCCTTCGCGCTGGGGAGGCCATCGATCTTCCCCGACACCTTCCAGAAGTGCTGGATTAGGTCTAGGACATCCTGATCGATTTGCCATGGCGTGGATTGGACAAGATTAACCGCCGAGTAGATGTGTGATAGGTCGCACGAAGCCAGCTCGGTCTGGTATTGCTTGTTGCGGCTCTTGACGAGGGGTCGTGGTTTCCAGTCACGCTGGCGGTAGCCGCCGATCCAAGGATTGGACCACGGCATGGGGCGCTCGATGGACGGAAGGAAGAACGGAGTCAGTCCTTCGTGGTACTCGTGGCATTCCCTGACCCACTTGGAGATGTCCGCTGACGGCGCAACGGCGCAGTAGCGGCGACCACGGGCATTCAACTTGGTAAGGATCTGCACGATGCCCGTGCGTTCCGCCATCATCTCGATCAGCAGGACTCCAACCGAAAGGGCATCTGCCTTCGCCCAGCGGTTGGTTACTAGATCGACGGCCTTGGCGGCATCGCGGACAAACCGTCGCTTAAGCCCAGAGCCGACCTTCTTGAAGGAGATCTGCTGCATCTTCCTGAAGAACATCGGCTCCTGTTCCTCTAGATTCTTCAGCAGCACCTCGTCCTCGATTGCCCGACCAACGGAGATCGCCAGAGATGTCAGCATCCGCTCCATGCTGAGGCCGTCGATGATCGTCTTGGAGGCGATGACGGCGATCTGCTCTTCGGGGAGCATCTCCATGAACGGAAGGCAGCGGTGGTGCTTTCCGGGGCTCTTGCGGGCCTTCAGCAGCCAGTTGAAGATGCCCTTGGTCATCTCCTCGGAGCACTTGTTCAGCAATTGCCGTCCCGGAACCGTATTGGATTCGGTCGAGATCTCCGTTGCCTTCCGCTTGCGTGAGCGGTAGCGCGCCTTGCCCAGTTCCGTCATCTCGATGTTCAAGGCGTCTTGCTTGGTTTCCATAAGACGGATTCTAATACCAGTCCAACAATTGGACTAGATGTGGGCAAAAGAAAACCCCCGGAATCACCTGTTGGTGACTCACGGGGGCGAGGAAAAGAGAACGAATACAGTCTAGCAGAAGCAGACTGGAAAAGAAAGGAGGCGATGACCATTCGGCCACCGCCTCCCATGGGGGAAAAGATGCGGGGAGTTTACGCCGTGACGAAGGTCTCGTCAAGCAACTTATCGAACTGGATCACGCGGCGGGCAAAGTCGCCAGCCTCCATGCCCTTGGCCGTGTGGGTGTAGGCGTTGTGGATGTTCCACAGCGTGTTCTCCTTGACCCCGTAGTCGAAGGAGGGGTGGTGGATCTCATCGGCGTAGGCGACAGCCTTGGTCTCGGGGAGAAGACCACGACGAGCGACCTCCATGGCGAAGGCGTCGATCATGCGGCGATCATCCACGACGATCTCGCGGAGCTGATCGTTGCGGCGCTGCGCCTTGCAGATCGTCTCGCCGAACGCATCGACCGAAGTGGCGATCAGGTCGGGGATGCGATCCCAGACATTCAGCGTGTGGCGCGTCTTCAACTTGTGATCAGCGACGATCATGCCGTTGCTGCACACGAAGACACGAGCGCCGAACAGCAGCGTGACGCTGCGCGACTGGTCGTAGGAGTTCATCACCCCCACCATCCAGTCGAGAGCCTTGTCGTTGGGAAGCCCGCCGCCGCTGACCGAGAAGGTCGAGACGAAGCGGGGCTTCTTCTTGTGGATCTGGTGGGAGGGCTTCTCGATGTCGAAGCCGTTCGAGGTGAACGCCGACATGACCTGATGCATCAACTGGCGATGCGGCACGGGGGTGTACGAGGGCGTCTGCACGGGCAGCGCGATGTTGTCGATGGCGTTGGAGGAGATGTACGCGGTGTTGAGAGAGAGCATTCTGTTTCCTCTGAGGTTGAGTCCAACAATTGGACTAGTTGCTGAGTTGGTCACCACGCTTCTTGATGACCGTCGAGAGATACGATTCCTCGCTGGGATTGAGGTACAGGCCGTCGCTGCGCCTGATCACCTCAATAG
>Ga0181344_1000865_pt1 | contig 11620 bp, 10 predicted proteins | sample Su13VDMLBDD_FD_130098 | JGI IMG/M metagenome (GOLD analysis project Ga0181344, IMG submission 130098) | Freshwater viral communities from Lake Michigan, USA - Su13.VD.MLB.D.D | ecosystem: Environmental > Aquatic > Freshwater > Lake | place: USA: Michigan | collected 2013-07-15
GTACATCGTTGACCCCGGCTGCAAGTTCACACCTACCAGCGCCGCGCATACCGACATCACGAAGACCGTCGAAGCGTATCGGCAGGAGGTGCTGGAGGAGCCGTCCGTGCGGCTGGTGAAAGGTAAAAAGAAATGACGCCGCGCCAAGAATTGAAACGCTGTTTAATCGAGGCAGTCAAATGAAATGCAAGTGCGGTGGCAAGACTGATGTAAGGGATACCCGGGTTTCCGTAGAGGGCGGCGAATCATTCGCCCGAAGACGGCGAGAATGTTTGAAGTGCGGAGCCCGGTTTTCCACTATTGAAATTTTTATAGAAGGAACCCTAGCAACCAGTAAGCAAACAATGAAACCGAACAAACCCAAAGAACCAAGAAAGAAAATGGACGCCGCGCAAGTTCGCCGCAACGCGCAAGCACGGCGCATACTAGAAGAAATGAAAGACAAGGAGAACGAACGTGAACGAGATTCAAGATAATTCAGAAGAAGATGTTGATGCGTTGATTGAAACCGAGCGGCAGCAGATGTTTAACGCGCTGTTGCAAATGCTGCATAACTGTATCTGGGCGGATGAAGATTCTGAAGAAAGCGATAAAGGTATGTTCGTGTATATGCAGAACAAGCCAACGGCATTTGACGTTAAAGTATTTAAGCTCAACATGGACAACGACGAAGCGCGTAAACTCATACTAAGCTTGGCAAATTCAGTAGTAGAACAACAGCAACATCCAACGAAAATGTATAACTAATGTTTACACAGATAATGGTGTTGGACTTTGAGACAGCGTGGGACCCCAAGCTGTATACGCTGTCCAAGATGACAACAGAGCAATACATACGTGACCCACGCTTCAAGGCGTGGGGTGCGGCATGGCGCTGGTATGGAGAGAAGACCAAGCCGCAGTGGGTACCGGCCGAAGACCTCGCAGCGTTCTTTGATTCAATCGACTGGACGACAACAGCCGTCCTTGCCCACAACGCACAGTTTGACGTATCGATTCTCTCATGGCGCTACGGCCACATCCCGGCGTTCATCTTTGATTCGCTCAGCATGGCGCGGGCGTTGCGAGGGGTGGAGGTTGGCAACAGCTTGAAGAAACTGGCAGAGGTGTTTGGTCTGCCCCCGAAGGGGGATGCAGTACACAGCAGCGCTGGTTACCTAGACGATTTGCCGGATCACATCGCTGCTGAGCTGGCTGACTACTGCGTGCACGACGTTGAGCTGTGCGAGGGGGTGTTCGACAATCTGCTGCCAGACTACCCCAAGAAGGAGCTGCGGCTGATTGACATGACCCTGCGCATGTTCGTGAACCCGGTGCTCAAGCTTGACCCGTACTTGCTACAAGACGCTATCAAGGAAGAGAAGGAGCGGCGCGAGGGGTTGCTGCTGAAGCTGGGCGTGCCGGAGTCTGATCTTGCCAGCAACGACAAGTTTGCCGGCGTGCTGCGCCTCATGGGTATCGAGCCGCCTACGAAGATCAGCAAGACCACAGGCAAGCAAGCCTTCGCTTTTGCCAAGAACGACGCACTGTTCCAAGCCCTGCTCAACGGTGACAACGAGGATGTGTCTCTGATGTGTGAGGCAAGGCTGGCTGTCAAAAGTACGTTAGACAGAACTCGTGCACAGCGCTTTCTGGACATCGCGCAGCGGGGCACCCTGCCCGTGCCGCTCAACTACTACGGGGCGCATACGGGGCGCTGGTCAGCGAGTCGGGGTAGCGGCATCAACATGCAGAACCTGAAGCGCAAGTCCTTCTTGCGCCGCGCCATCATGGCCCCCGAAGGTTCTGTGTTAGTTGTTGCTGACTTGTCCCAGATCGAGCCGCGCGTGCTGGCATGGCTGGCTGACTATCGGGAGCTGCTGCAGATTTTCGCCAGCGGGGCTGATGCGTACGCAGCGTTCGGCGCGCAGATGTTCGGCATACCGGGGCTGACCAAAGAGTCGCATCCAGACCTGCGTCAGAGCGCCAAGTCAGCGCTTCTGGGGGCCGGCTACGGGCTAGGGTGGGCGTCGTTTGCGGCGCAGCTTCTCACCGGTTTCCTCGGCGCACCCCCGATCCGTTATGACATAACTTTTGCAAAACAGCTTGGTGTAAACAAGCAGTACTTGGACGACTTCGTCAACTACGAACCCAACGTGGAGCGCGCGCTGGCCATACCTCGGCTATGCGGAGATGACGAGATCATCGTGCACAGCGTCGCGGCCAAGAAGATTATCGACCTGTATCGGGAGAGGGCAGATAGCGTGCGCGACTTCTGGGGGCTGTGCGACGCTATGCTCATCAAGGCTATCGCTGGTGGTAAAACGTATCAGCACAAATGCCTGACCTTTGAGCCGGGGCGTATTCGCTTGCCAAACGGTTTACATCTGCGTTATCCTGATTTGCATGGAAACCCCGACGAAAAAGGTCGGGTGCAGTGGGTGTACGGCGACTTGAAAAAGAAGCTGTACGGTGGAAAGATCACCGAGAATGTAGTTCAAGCAGTCGCTCGCTGCGTAATGACTGACGGCATGTTGAGGATTCAGAAACGATATCCCTGCGTGTTGACAGTGCATGATGAAGTTGTGGCGCTTGTACCTGAAGCGGAGGCTGAAGAAGCCGAAGCATGGGTGCTGGCGCAGATGGTGAAGGAACCGCCGTATATGCCGGGTATCCCGCTTGCTGCTGAAACAGGGGTGGCCCAACGATACGGTGATGCGAAGTAAAAAACAAAACAACGAAGGAGCTGTGAAATGAAAACACTCAATGTTGGTCGCACAAAGTACACCCTACATACCGTCGATGGCATACATCACGGGCTGTTAGGTGAGATCGATTACTCCCAACGCACGATAACGCTGGCTACTAAGGCATTCAATGGTGCCAAGCTAAGCGCAGCCGAACGCGAGCAAGCGTTCTGGCACGAAGTCGTACACGCTGTTCTGTATGACATGCGGAGTGCTCTGGAGAGTAACGAGCGCTTTGTTGACCTATTTGCCGACGGGCTAACGCAAGTAATCAAACAGGTGTTACATGGCCGTAAGCTGGTCCCACACGTCTCTAAAAGACTACGAAAACTGCCCGCGCAAGTATCACGAAACGCGCGTACTAAAGAAGCACCCCTTCGTAGAAACACAACAAACACGTTACGGAAACGAACTCCACAAAGCAGCAGAGCAGTTCGTGAAAGGCGAAGCGCTGCCTGAGAAGTTTGCGTTTCTGTTGCCTACTCTAACTGCTTTGATGAACAAGAAAGGAACCAAGCACGCGGAGCTTAAGCTTGCTGCCACAGTTGACTACGAACCTTGCGAATGGTTTGACAAGAAAGCTTGGGTAAGAGGTATCGTCGATCTTTTAATTCTTGACGAAGAAAACAAACTTGCTTGGGTTGTTGATTACAAAACAGGTAGCAACAAATATCCTGACCGTGACCAGCTTGATCTTATGGCATTGTTAACCTTTATCCACTACCCACAGGTAGAACGCGTTAATGCTGCGCTTCTGTTTGTGGTGAAAGAAAGTGTTATCAAGCACAAAGTATTGCTGGACAAGCGGAGTAAACTGCAGAATTACTACCGTGAACGGGTGGCAAGTATCGAAGCAAGCATGGCCAACAATGTATGGAACCCGAAGCAATCTGGCCTGTGCCCGTGGTGCCCCGTCACAACCTGCGAGTTTCACCCTGATCATTAAGGAGAGCAGAATGGCTACAAGAAACTGGAAGCGCGAATATCAGATGCAGATCAAACGCGGCGAAAACAAAGATCAGATTGAGCGTCAACGTGCTCGCCGCATGTACGACAAAAAAGGTATAGACCGTAACGGTAAAGACATTGACCACAAAACCCCGATTCGCAAAGGTGGCAAGTCCACCGGTGGCAACCTGCGCTTGCGCAGCCGCAACGCTAACAGGGGTGACAACAAGGCATGACGTTTATGGTCGCTCAATACGAACAGCTTCCGTTGATCGTAGAATTTCGCACTCGCTATCCGCAGTTTGATGGCTGGAACGATGACGACCTTCTGGCGTTGTGGAAAGTAAAGCATAAAGACAGCAGCGCTAAGTTTACTGTGGAAAGTATTGTTGATGAGCCGCCTGCAAACGCTGACGATTTCTGGCTGTGGCGAGAGCTTACTGTTTACCTGTTTTTAAAAAAATATCTTAAGAGAGAAGAATGTTTACACGACAGTACTATAAATTTTTATGCAGATACTAGATAACAAAGCGCTTGTGCTACGCACGCGATACCCAGATAAGTACGCTGTTATCCCGCGCAGTAAGTACGTAGCAGACTTGGGCAACGGTCTGCATGAAGTGGCGGTTTATTGGGGGCTGGATGAAGCGCGGGTGTTGAAGAATCTCGGAGTACGCGAGGTGCCTTCGCCCATCTTGCGCAATTACAAATGGCCCGGCAAGTACAAACCCTTTGAACACCAAAAAGAAACAGCCGCGTTTCTTACGCTACACCGCCGCGCTTTCGTGTTCTCTGAACCCGGCACAGGCAAAACTTTGTCGGCGCTCTGGGCTGCTGATTATCTGATGTCCAAAGGCGAAGTGCGGCGTGCCCTGATTATCTGCCCCATCTCAATCATGCAGTCAGCGTGGATGGGCGATATAGCCAAGAGCGTAGTGCACAGAACGGCGGCCATAGCCTATCACTCGCAGTCCGACCGCAGGGTGGAAGTAATAAAGAAAGACTATGAGATCGTCATCTGCAATTACGATGGACTACCGCTGCTGGCCAACGCGATAAACGAAGACGGCCGCTTCGATCTGATCATCGGCGACGAAGCCAATGCTTGGAAGAACGTAAGCACACGGCGTTGGAAAACGCTGAATAAGTTAATCAAGCCGGAGACATTCCTTTGGCTAATGACGGGAACTCCCGCCGCGCAATCTCCAGAGGATGCGTATGGACTGGCGCGTCTGATCAACCCTGCCGGTGTACCGCGCTTCGCTACATCGTGGCGGGACAAAGTCATGCGGCAGATTACGAAGTTTAAGTGGGCACCAAAAGACAACGCCGACAACACCGTGTACGAAGCGCTACAACCGGCCATCCGCTTCACGAAAGCGCAGTGCCTTGACCTGCCCCCTGTCATAACAGTAACGCGCGAAGTGGAGTTAACCCCGCAGCAAATCAAATACTACCGAATACTCAAAGACCAGATGTTGGTCAACGCTGCTGGCGAAACAATCACTGCAGTCAACGCCGCCGCATCTGTGAACAAGCTGTTGCAGATAAGTGCCGGGGCCGCTTACACCGATACGTTGGAGGTAGTGGAGTTTGACTGCCAGCCTCGGCTCAACGTGTTACTGGAAGCATTGGAGGAAACGAAACGCAAGGTGTTGGTGTTTGCGCCGTACCGACACAGCATCGACACCATCAGCGACTTCCTTACCAAGAAAGGAATTGTATGCAAAAAGATTCACGGAGATGTCACGGCATCCACAAGAGCTATGATATTCAACGAGTTTCAGACAACGCCTGATCCAAGAGTGTTGGTCATTCAACCACAAGCAGCTTCGCACGGCGTAACACTGACGGCCGCAGACACCGTTATCTTTTGGGGACCGGTGATGAGTGTAGAGACATACGTACAATGCTGCGCTCGCGCAGACCGGCAAGGTCAGACCAGCGATAAAGTAACAATCATACATATACAAGCCAGTGAGATAGAACGACGCATGTTTAAGCAGTTGGAGGGACGCGTCCTTGATCACACTGATTTAATCAAACTTTATGAAGAGGAGCTTGCCGACACCAAAATCCGTGTGTAAAATATTTTACGTTTTTAATAAGGCTGCACAAGGCGTGAGTGTGCACCGCGCAGAAGTAAACGCTGCGTATAACCGCGCCAGTATGCGACTGGACATGTTGTTGATTCTCCCCCTAGTGCGCGTACGGACAGTCGGGAAAGACCGGCACACTATATAAACAACGAAGGAGCCTGTCTAATGTCAGAAGAAAAAGTAATACCTATGGACACGCTGGCTAAAGTCTATCTAAAGATTCGCGCCAGCAAGCAAAAGCTTACGAAGGAATACGAAGCCAGCTTAGCTGATCTTGAGCAGCAGCGCGAAGAAATAGCTAGTGTCATGCGCGAAAACATGAAGATGCTTGGCCTGAAGTCCGTGCGCACAGATTATGGCACCGTGATCATGAGTGTGAAAACGCGCTACGAAACTACAGACTGGGAGTCATTCCACAAGTTTGTTGTTGAAAACGATGCTGTTGATCTTCTGGAGCGCCGCATTGCCCAGAAAAATATGGCTAAGTATCTGGAGGATAACCCGGACAAACTTCCGCCCGGACTTAACTCTGATTCAAAGTACGATGTAACCGTTCGTAAACCTACCAATTAAGAGGAACACATGGCTAACGAAGTAGCAACATTCAATCCCGCACAACTCCCCTCTTTCGCGCGTAAACGTGAAGGCAAAGGCACCCTTACCAAAGCGCTGGCGGGGGGTGGCGGTGGTGGTTTCCCTCGCAAGATTTCCATCAAAGCCGGAGTATTCCGTCTGATTGCTGATGGCAAAGAAGTAGCGCAGATTGATGACCGGCATCTCGATGTCGTTGTCGTGAACGCCGCGCCTACAGTGCAGCGCAGTTACTACGCTGCCAAATACAGCGAGAGCGAGACCGGTGCTCCGACTTGCTGGTCGGAGAATGGTGAAGTGCCTGACAGCTCGGTAGCGTCACCGCAAGCATCGGCGTGTCTCAAGTGCCCGCAGAATATCAAGGGCAGTGGCGAAGGTGAGACCCGCGCTTGCCGCTTCTCGCAGCGCATCGCAGTGGTTCTGGCCAACGACATGGGTGGTGACATCATGCAGATCGTAGTCCCCGCCAAGTCGCTGTTCGGCAAAGAAGATAACAGTAACTTCCCGCTGCAAGCATACGCACGCTGGCTGGCCGCGCAGAATATCGAGCCGAACGAAGTTATCACGCGCATGCGGTTCGACACCAAAGCCGAAGCCCCGAAGCTGTTCTTCAAAACAATGCGTTGGTTGACCGACGATGAGTTTGAGGTTGTCGATGCGCAGTCGGCTTCCGAGACTTCCAAGAAAGCAGTATCTGCTCCGCAGTATCAGGATGGCGGCGCACCCGCCCCTGCCCGTCCCGTAGCCCCCGCGCTCTCCAAGCCTGCGGTGGTAGAAGAAGAGGAAGAGGAAGAGGAAGCCACGGCCCCGAAACCGAAGGCGAAGAAAAGCAAGCCCGAAGTGCAGGAAGAGGTTGCGGAGCCTACCGTGCGCAAGACTTCGGAGCCGCCGGCACCGAAATCCAAATCGGTTGCTGCGCTTGTTGATCAGTGGGATACCGACGACTAATAAAGAAGGGGGCTTCGGCCCCCACTAATAACCATGACTCAGACAGAAGAAGCTATCAAGAAAGATGCAGTTGATCCGCAAGTCCTTTGTGATGCACTACGCAAAGAAGCGACACGCTTGAAGATATCCGTTATACGCATTGCCAAAGCCACCGGCGCTACTCGGCAGACTGTGTATAACTGGTTCACTGGAAGTCCTGTCGCTCCTTACTACCGAGATCGCGTAGCTGCTGTCATCGACATACTGAAAGAAGCACAAACTGCGGAACAGGCTTGGAGAAAAGCGTGCAATCAATTCGGAATTCAGAACTGACGTTCTGCCATTATGTAGCATACCGCTCGCATAAATAACAACGGGAGAGGCTTATGACACCGCTTGATTTCATAGCGGCTGTGGTGCCTTCCGCTGGCTATTTGTGTATAGCGGAGCTGAGCACTAAAAAGAAGCAACACGTCTTTGCGCAGGACGTGCAGGAGTTTGCCTCGGCATTGGAAGAGTTTGATGCCAAGAAGTTTGATACGTACTTTGCACTCGGAAGTTTTGTTGAAAGCGGCAGCCGCGCCAGTAACAACGCGCTGTATATGCGTTCGTGCTTCTTGGATATCGACTGCGGAGAGGGTAAGGCATATCCCTCGAAGCAAGCCGCTGCCACAGCGCTGGACGATTTTCTGCAGACGACTGACCTCGGCATACTTGGCAACCCGTGGGTTGTATCGTCAGGCGGCGGCCTGCATGTGTATTGGCCGTTTACGGAAAACGTTGCGGTAAAGACGTGGCGCGAAGCTGCGGAGTCCCTGAAGCTCTTGTGCAAAGAGCGCGGGTTGGCTATCGACTTTACCGTGACTGCCGACGCGGCGAGGGTGCTGCGGGTTCCGGGCACCCGTAACTGGAAGGACAAGAGCAAGCCGCGCAAGGTCAAGATTCTGGCCACCGGTACGCACTTCGACTTTGCCGCGTTCTCCAAAGCCGTGCATGTCAAAGCCGCGCCGGTCGCTGATACCTTTTCGCCAATACCCGGCACACGCCCGCAGCGCAAGCGGGAGAAAACCACGCACATCAAGCTGGTCGAAAACAGCATCACAGTTTTTAAAAACATACTACAGAGAACGTCTGCTGGTAGCGGGTGTGCGCAGCTTGCGCACTACATAGAGCATGCCTCTGATGACGGCATGGAGCCGCTGTGGCGGGGGTTACTGTCGCTGGCAAAGTCCTGCAACGATGGCGAGAAAGCAGCGCGGCGGCTGTCGGCCATGCACCCCTACAACGAAGAACGCACTGCACAGAAGTGGCGGGAGATCAAAGGACCGTACCCCTGCACCAAATTCAACAGCGAGAACCCCGGCGTCTGCCCGGGGTGCCAGCACTGGGGTAAGATCACCAACCCGCTGTTCCTTGGGCGGGAGCTGGCCACGGACAACACAGCGAAAGAAATAGTGTTGGAACAGCCGGAAACGTCCAGCCTGACCCTGCCAGCGCCCGTCACTGTCACACGCCCCACGCCGCCACGGGGCTTCTCCTATGGCAAAAACGGGGGAATTTACAGGGAGATTGAAACGCAGGATGAAGAAAAGAACAACATCAAGAAGCAGGTGCTGGTACTTCCATACGATTTGTTTGCCGTAGACCTGCTCAATGTTGCCGGCGAGCATGTGGTGTATATGCTGGCACTGCGCCCCGAAGGTTCCATCAACGTCACGCTTCCGCAGAAAGCGGTGGTGAGCAAAGACGATACTGTCAAATCGCTGGCCTCCCAAAACATCATTGCCTCCTACGGCGCGGGTAATGACAAAAACCTGTTCGACTACGTGCGGGGTTGTGTAGAAGATACTTCCACAAACAAGCAAGCCATATCGGTGCCGAGCAGTTATGGATGGCAGGATGACGGCGCGTTCGTGGCTGGTGGCAAGATTTTCATGACCGACAACACCGTGCGCCAGATACCTATGCCGGGGCTGGAGAACGTGACCTACGGTTGCCAGAACAAAGGGACGCTGGAGGCATGGCGCAAATACGTTGACATGCTGGTAGGGCGCAAGATGTGGGATATTCTGGCAATGGGTGCAGGGATAGGCTTCGGCTCCCCGCTCATGGAGTTCTCCGGGCTGGACGGCCTGACCTTCCACGCTGGCTCAACACAGTCCGGCACCGGCAAGACGCTCGCGCTCAACCTAGCGGCGTCCGTATGGGGGCACCCGCGCGACTACCGAGTAAACAAGTCCACGTCGCCTGTTGCACTGCAGCAACGTGCGGGGCTGCTCAAGAACCTGCCGTTGATATCGGATGAAATCACCAGCAAGAACAGACGGGACTTTGAGTGGTTCCCGGAGTTTGTGTTTGACATGGCCGAGGGGCGCGGCAAGGAGCGGATGGAGAGCGGCGCGAACAAGGAGCGGATCAACATGTCAATTTGGTCGCTTCTCGTAATCGTGTCATCAAATACCCACGTTGTTGACTACATGACCGGCGGCCGTAAGCACAGCAGCGAGGGCGAACTACGCCGTATGCTGGAGTGGATCGTAAACGATAAGCTGACATGGGAGCTGCACGAAGTCGAGGTCATCAAGTCCTTGCGCTTCAATCACGGCGTGGCTGGCAACGTATACGCACGCTGGCTATCTCTGAACCGCATAACGGCAATGCTCATATACCAGCAGGTGTATACCAAGATACGCGACGAGTTCAAGATGAGCAACGATGAGCGCTACTGGCATGCCGGCGCTGCTTCCTGCATAGCCGGGTGCATTCTGGCGGGGCCCAAATACTCCAACATCTGCGCGCTGCCCGTCCAACCCATTATCGAATTCTTCAAAAAGCTGATAGAGGATGCCCGGCACACCATACGCTCCAACGCTCGCAGCGCTGAAGACGTGCTCAACGCTTACACCCGGGAATACTACGGTCGCTTTGTCAACGTGCGCGTGGACGAGGCATCGAAGATGCTCTACGCATCAATCGGGGACACTCGGGTTATCGACGAGTCCATCACCCGCACAGAGATATATGGGCGCGTTGAGCGCGGGGTTACTCCCGGATACGTAAACTTCTTTATAGAAGAGGCTCTTCTGAAAAGCTTCTGCTCCAGCATGTCGTATGGCTACGCGGACATGCGCAAGGAATTGGAGAAAGTCTACCGTGTTGATTACGTAAAGAAGGACATGCTGGCCAAGACCAAAGGTCCGCAGATGCGCGTCAACGCTCTCAAGATCAGCAGGCCAGAGTCCGACTTGCAGGAGCTGCAGCTTGAAGAAAAGCCACCTGAAGATTCATTTTCCATGGACTGAAACGCCACCGGGTAGCAGTTTCTTTGTGCCAACGCTGGCACCGCACAAAACAAGGGAGGCAGGGCTACGGGCGGCCCTGCACTACCGGATAAAGGCGGTTGCCGCGTTTGGCATAAAGGACGGCAAGCACGGGGTGCTGTTTACTCGGAAGACTGGCGGATGATATCCCGGTAGTCCGTTGCGAGCTCCAGCCGCATCTTGCGAAGCTCGTCCAGCTCTTTCCGTTTTTCTTCGCTTGACATGGTTGGATCGCGTTTGACAGCTTCCTCCGCTTTCTTGATGTTCTGCATCTCTCGGCGGAAGGACGGCGCACTATCGGACAAGCTAAGCCGCGCGGATTCCCGGTTAATGTACCGCTCAGCTTCTGCATCGCGCCCTTCATCCACAAGCTTGTTGAACGTATTCCGCGCTTGCTCGGCTTTCTCCAACTCCTCGTAAACGTAGTCAATCACGCGGTTGCCGTCGTTTGCTTGGAACAGGCTGCCAATAACCGGCTTCTTTGACATTTTCATTTCCGGCGACGACGGCGCATTCGGGTCGCGCAAGACAGGGTTAGCCGCAGACAGCATCGCTACCGCAAGCTGGGTGCCAACGCCCCGCACAAACTGATCAACTTGCACAGGAGAAACCATTCCCTGCGAAGCCCCGCTCAGCAGTTTAGCCAGCTCAGTCGTGTCATCACGGAAGCGCTCGGTCGGATCAAGGCGCTTCATCTGGGCGGTCTCAACGTCAGCGCCGGTAAACAAGTCTTTGCCAGTACCAAATTCAATAAACGGTTTAGCCGCCTGTGGCGTGATGTTAGGCACCGACTGCCACGCCAACGTTGCAAGACCTTTGGCAATGGGTTTGAACTCGTCTTGCCCAAATATGGTATTGGCAAACGCTTCCGGGATTGCCTTGAACAGCAAACCATATTCAAACGGAATCGGTATTCTGACAGGCTCATCAAGCCCCGGTACACGCACAAACCAGCTGGACAGCCGTTGCTCAGGCGTGGCGTTTTTGTACGCCTCGTCGTCTTCCATCA
>Ga0181344_1000866_pt1 | contig 11620 bp, 10 predicted proteins | sample Su13VDMLBDD_FD_130098 | JGI IMG/M metagenome (GOLD analysis project Ga0181344, IMG submission 130098) | Freshwater viral communities from Lake Michigan, USA - Su13.VD.MLB.D.D | ecosystem: Environmental > Aquatic > Freshwater > Lake | place: USA: Michigan | collected 2013-07-15
CATGAATATCTGAGTGCTCGTTGCACTCCAAACTATTTCATAATACTGACCTGCAACAACACTAAGCAAGTAGTTCCAAGAAGGTAATACATGCCCATTGACACCTCCATGCTTGGCTACAACTGCAACAAATCCTGATGAGCCTGGTACATCAACTCCATTTAATCTCAACCAAATAGTTACATCATGCTCTTGTGTATCACTATTCTCAAGCTGAACACTGAATTGTAAGTTATAGATTCCTGTATTGGCAAATGTAATTCGAGAATCACTAACTACTGTAACTCCATTGCTTAAGTCTAAAGTTCTAAACTTAATCGGATAACCTGTATTGATTACTGCAATAGTTTGAGTCAGTACATCTTGATACATTGCATAGTAACCTGTTGGAGTTGCAGCAGGTTGAGCTGCCCACTTCAATCCTGTTGCAGTAGAACTATCAGCCACTAACATCTGCGTATCTAATCCTACTGGTAATCTTGTATCAACACTTGCATCACGAACATAGATGTCTCCTTTACTTATTAAAGGAGTATTAAATGGAGCAGTATTGTTTAATGTAGTAGCAACTAATTGTAATCCACTACCAACAGTAATTTCTTCCATTATACCTGCTGTGTCACCTCTACCTACAAGTTTAGTTTTATTTACAAAAGAAGATATATCAGGAGTAGTACCACCACTTGAAGTTAAAAGACCTGTTGCTGTTACTGCAGTAACTCCTCCGCCACCCCCACCTGAAGCATCAATAGTAACATCAACTGAATTAGCTGCAAGATTATCTACTGCAGTAATTGTAATATTAGTCCCTTCTATTAAGTTAATTGTATTTAGTGGGCCAACTAAAGCACCACTAGTAACACTAATTTGAGGCCCCCCTGTATATAACCAACTGTTTATGATATTTCTAAATTCATCAACTGAACTAGTTACAGGAAGAATAACATTAGGATATGAAAACTGAAAAACATTAGGATATTCTGGTCCAACTCCTGGAATTATCACCAATTGTTCAGCTGTAAGAGGATCATCAGGAATAGGAATTCTAACTGATCTTTTATCAAAAAAATAAGATACCACAGAAAATCCATTATCAAAAGTTAATTTGATTTGTGTTTGAGAATAGTTCTCAAAAGACAATGAACCTTGTAATACTATGTATCCCATCTTATGTATTAACTACAGCTGTTGATATTGGAATTGTTAATTGATCTACTGTAATAAATCCTGCTGGATCTACAGATACATCAACATTATATTTAAATGTTAATTTAGTTTGGAATGTAACATCATATGTTTTTCCAGATAATATACCATCCACTGATGTAATTTGGAAAGTATAATTAGGGAAGCCAAAAGCTGCAATTACTGTTGCAATAGGAATTACTATTTCAACTGGTGCTGCAAGACTACCTTGTTCTTTAAATGTACAGATATATTCTTTTACACTATCTCCATTTGAATTACATAGTGCAGTAAAGTCTACATCAATTGCAGGATTACCACCAAATGTTCCTAACCCTATTGTTACAGGGCTAGGAATTGCTTGATATAAATAGCTAATCTCTCCAAATTGAGGTACTCCATCACAGACACTTTCTACTATAATGTTATATATCACATGTTCATTTCCATTTGGAACTGTTAATGTTTCAGTTCCAAAATATGGAAAAGTTGCACCACTTATACTACTGAGCAGTGTATAAGTGGATGCAGAGTTAATTTTGTATTTTACATTAATAGTATCAACTGGTGAAAGAACTTGATACTGAATTGTATAAGTGATTGCCATAATTATGGTGTTACTGTTACATTAGTAATATCAGGAGGAGCACACAATGCAGGACTACTAACCTCAACTGTAATATTTTTAGTTTCACCTTCACATCTTTCAAATGGTGTAATATAACATACAGGAGTTACTGTAATATAGTATTCACCACCAGCTAATGTTCCAGGATCACCACCAATTATAATTAATACTCTGTTTGCAGGAGGAGGATCTAAGTATAATGTTGGATCAAAGTCTACTGGTCCACCAAAAATTGAATTATTGTTAGGATCAAATACTTCAATGCTATATGCTTGAGGAATATAAACTTGACTATTAGATAATGTAATGACAAGATTAATATTACCAACAGCTGCTGCTTCGAATGCTAATACAACGTCAGCATCAGCAATGCATGTACAAGAATCTGACGGAAGTGTTGCTGTAGTGAATGAAGCACTATCACAAGATGCACCATCATATTTAGAAGTAATAACCACTTCAAATGTATGACCTGAAGGTAAAGTAGGTACAGTTACTCCTGATGAGTTTTTTAATGATGTACTGTTAAATGTAACTACAATAGGTAGTCCACCAACAGGAACAGGTGTAAACTCATAAGTATATACTGTTAAAGTTGGAGCATTTGTATCAGTCACTGTTATCAAATAGGTGTATCCACCTAATGCTGTAAATAACATTTCAAATCCTGTTTCTGTAATATCTGCTGCAGGAAATGTTACTGTTTCTACAACCTCAGCTTGACAACTATTATCACAACTACAAGCACAAACCATATTACAGAATATCTGTGATACAGGATGTTGAGGATTAGCTTGAATTGTTTGAAGCATCCCTGCAATGTAATCAGGGTTAAACATGCAGTTTTGAGCTGCAGTCATAGCCTGAAGAATTGTAGTTAATGAACTATTCTGATTAAATGATATCCCCAATGGAACAGGAGGATTCTGAGGAATAGGATTATCATTAGCATCTAATGATAACGCTCCAGTATCAGGATCAAATTCATAAAACTGACTTGTGCAATTTCCATTAACTGTGCTAGTTACACAATCACTGGAAACATATTCTTCACATGCAGATGTAGGGCATGTAGGTGGAGGAGTGAGAGGAACACTTGGCGTAATGTTGCATTGTTCACAGTTGCTGTTATTACTCATTTTTTATATGATTAAGTTATTTTTAAGATTTTGTTGATACAGTTATTGTTTTTACTATGTAGTCTTCTGTTATAATTGCTCTTTGATGAAACCACCAGCTAGTACCAAATGAATATGTTTGCCAACCCATAGGACCAGCATTATTATATACCTGTAATGTAGGTACTCTACAAGAAAAAGTAGAAGCAGGATCAGGTGTAAATGAAATAGCTGAAGTATGTGTTTGAAATGGTGCAGGTGGTGCACTACCTCCATCTGCAATCCATACATACAAAGCATCACCATATTTAGCTGCTAATTGATTAATACCAGGTTGATCAGGATCACTATTAGTTGCTGTCCATACTGGATCTGTTAATAAATAAGTGTGAGTTCCTGTAGGTTCTGACTGTGTAGGCATAGAATATTCAAGAAGTTTTCGAGGACTGTATGATTCATACTGATTAATTGTAGCGTTCCATTTTTTAACCTCAACTCTTATTATAGTTTGAAAATTCTGAGGTGAAACATCAAAATTTTTAAATTGTGTATATGAAGTTAAGTCTAAAGTAATTGTATGATAATTTGGACTAGTATTTACTCTATAGTTACTAGGATCATATCTAACTACAACAGGAAAATTATTGTAAGAATAAGTATCAGGTACATTAACTATAATTGGAGGAATTGCAACTGCAGGAGGTATTGGTGTATTTGAAGAAAACTGCAATGTAGGATCAATTAAAGTATTAGTTGCATAAGGCATATTGTTTGAATCTACAACAGGTAGATAATTTAATAAATTATCTTGTGTATATATTTCAACACTATATCCTCTATAAAGACCTACTACAAAATCATGGTTTGGAGTAGTTGTGTTAGGTACTACATTATCAGGGTCAGTAGTTATTCCACATATACAGAAATTATTTCCAGAACCACCAAGTGGAGGTAACCATGTTGCTGGTGTAGGAGTAACTCCTATTTGTGTTACATTACCTGTCTGAGGAAGAGCTAATGCATATAGTGCAGGTGTATTATTTGTTGCATTTCCATTTGGAGGTGTTAATGCGGTGTTATCACTAAATACATCTTCTACTGTTACATTTGCATCTAATACACTGAATATAAAATTATTAGGATTTCCTATTTGAATATTTACAGATGCTGCAATTTGATTAAAATTTTCATTAGTTACTAGTTCTGATTCACCACAAGGATAAACTGCAGAAAGAATAACTACATATTCTGTATTTCCAAATAAAACGCCAGGTGCTATTGTGTAACCTGATGTACCCAATGTAGCAGGTGGTACACTAACATTTACTGATGTATTCCATGTACTGCTGTCATTTACATCAAAGTTGGAAGTCTTTACTGATACAACTAAATTAAATGATGTAACTCCTAATCCAGTCCAAGGATATCCATAGCGTCTGTTTTTGATTTGGTAAGTATCACCAGGAGCAATAGGAGTAGTCCAATCAGAATCTAATTGAATTTGATCAGAACTACCTAATGTATTAAGAATATATCTACATTGTACTGCTCCTGTTAAACTTGTAACTGTAACAATATAATCAGTGAGACCTGTAAAATTATAAAGACTATCTACTAGCGTATCTGTTCCACTTCCTACACCTGTTACTATACCAGAATGTACAAGAGTAGTTTCTGCTTCCAAGTCTTGTAACTTAATTAGCATATTAGTACCTGTACTACTGCTAACTTCTAATTCACCATTGCAATTGTAAGGTTTAGGTGCATTACATATGTAAGGTAATCCCAATGTAGTATCAAAAGTACATGTCTTAGTTGTACCATTTATAATTACATCATAAGTAAAACTAATATTAATAGTTTGATTAATTGATGTTTGATCATATCCAACTGGAGCCAATGAAGAAAAATTAATTTGAAATTGTGAACCAGATGCTAATTGAGCCCAAGTGTTAATTTTTTTAGCACTGTTTACAGTAAAGCTGTATCCATTACCATCATCTAATATAAACTGTACATTAGTTTGAGATACTGTTGGAAATTGTGTAAGTGCCCATGGAGGTAATGTTGTTCCATTAGCTGACCAAGGACTTGTTGGATCAGGAGGAATATTTCCATCTTCATATGTTACAGGATTAGTGGCTTCAACAAAAGATATTGTAACTTTTGTTCCATCTGTAGACCATATAGGTGTAAAACCTATTTGTAAATAATCACACATTGATCTGCAACACAAACTTAATACATCACTTATATAAGATCTCATATCACAAACTGTTAACCACATATTTGTAATAGCATCTGACATAGTTATTGGATTATTTGACCAACCTGAAAGAGTTGACATTGTTCCTCCTAATCCTGGAGCTAGTGTAGTTTCTGAACCCAATGATGCACACTGACTGTTAACTGCACTAGTAATTTCATCATTACTACCAACTAGTCCTCTTAGTGTACAGTAATCTGCTTCTAACCAACTAAATGCTGTTTGAATACTTACAGGATCTCCACTAGGGCTTATTGACCAATTGTATGTACATGTAGGAAGAACAAAGTTTTGAGAGGTAGATGAACATCCTGCTAATTCTGCCCACAAATCATTAATCTGTTGATTAATTGTATCAGCATTTGTTTGCAATGTTGTAATATCTATTAATATTGCACAAACAGAATTTGCAACTAATTCTGCATAATACTGAAGAGGTAGTGTAAAAGTTACAGGATTATAACTAGGATAACTTGTAGCTTGTGTTCTCAAACATTCAGGAACTATTGCAGTTTGTTCTAAACAAGGACTATCTTCAAGAGTCTGAACTCTGCCATCTAAAGTACATAGCTTTTTAATAATAGCAGAAAACACTTCTTTAATAGAAGAAGTTGGCCCTATACTTACAGAACTGCCATCATTGATGTTATTAATACAAGTATTAATGTCTTCTAAACTTAGTGCTGTATAGATCTCGCACAACTTTGTAGCCAAGGTGTATAATGTAGTTTCTACATTTTGACCTTTGCATAAAGTAGTACCATCTAAGCAAGTAATGTCTGGGCCATCCCAAACAACACACTTAGTAGTAACTGGATTAAGACATTTACCTGTAGAGGTTATGTTTGATTTTATTGGTTGCATATTTTATGTTATTTTACTACATACATCTGATATACCTGTAGATACTCCTGTTGTTGTTCCTAAAATTGTAAATGTGGTTGGTGTAACACCTGTTATAAATACTCCTGTTACATTGTATCCTACTGGTACCATTGCACCTGAAATATTTATCTTATCTCCTATAACAAGATCATGTACTGCAGTTGTTGTATATGTTATTACAGATCCATCACCTGATGCATCATTTACTTGAGCACATTTTGCACAACATAAAGGATCATTATTAGAATCTAGACAATCTTTACTAACACATGTTTCTTCTATTTTCTTAACTGCATATCTAAGGTCACATATAGTTAACCATAGATTTTGCATACTTTCAGCTAATGTTGCAGGACTAGTTATCCAACCTGTAATGCTTGACATCAATCCTGTTCCTGTTAATCTCTTTGTATTGCTCAAATCAGGACATGCTCTATTAATTGCTGAAACTAGTTCAAGACTAGAACCTGTATAATTTTTAAACAAACAATATATTGCTTCTAAGTTTTCAAGAGCAGTTGCTACATCTATTTGTGTGGATGCTGCAGTTGTTCCATTTCCTACATAAGCAGGTAATAGATTATCACTTGTAATAGTAAAGTTAAAATCATCTACTACTATAACTTCCCATATTCCATTGTATGCAATTGGAAAAACTCCAGTTATTGTTACAGTATCACCTGTGTTGTACCCATGAGGATTTAGTGTTGTAACTGTAGCAACATCTAAAATTGGTAAAATATTAGTTATTTCTACACTAGAATTTGTAGTTGTACAGGTAGGTGTAACAAGTAAAGAAGTTGTATTACATAATTGATCTATTTCATCTTTTAAATCTTCTAATTGAGGAAGAAATGATGCATACTCAGTTTCTAATATTGTAATATCAGCTAAGTATACACATATTTTAACTGCAACTTTTTGATAGTATTCTGGTAAAGGGAGTTTTGTAATTGTCAACTGATCATTAAACTCCTGAAGACAATAAGGAAGATTAGCTGTATAAAATTGTGTGATTACATCTTCTAACTGATTTACTTTATCAGCGTCAATGCATAGTCTATCTATTAATAAATTAAATACTTCATTTAATGATCTAGTAGTATTAATTAGATTACCTAAACAAGTAATGTTTAATCCCTCAAGATTTAGTTCTTCTAATATAGTACATAGATTAACAAATGATCTATAAACAATAGGGTTAATAGATTCTCCCTCACATATTTGTACACCTAAGCAATCAAATGAAATATTAGGTCCATCCCACATCACGCATGTGGATGTAGTTTCTTCTCTAGACTGAATAGTATTATTAGCAGGAGGACCTAATGGTTTCATAGTGTGTTAATTTTCTCAACTACTTTGTTATAAGAGCAATTACAATAACAATGACAAGTTTCCTGCGCACATGAGGTCATTTGAAGCAAGAACTTTAAATCAGCAAGATACATATAATCATACCCATATCTACAGGTACTCATACCATAATGATCTTTTCTGTATCTATTCATAGCTTCATTGCCTAATAAGATTTCTATCTTATCTGCAGCAGTTGTGCTTGGTGTTGTTGTACAGCTCATTTTTTAGGTTGTTGAGATTGTTGATTAGCTTTAATTTGTGCTTCTAATCTAGGTAAGCACTTTGTGCAACATCTAACTCCATTAGATGCTGTTGTGATTTTGGCTCCTGCACAACCAGTGCATGGGATACCACAGTTAGGACATGAGATTGCCATTTGTTATGTTGGTTTTAAATTGTTAACAAGTTGAGCAACAAGTTCTCTCCCAATTTGCCATCAGCCTAAGAGCATATTCATAAAGAGCTTGACCTTCTTCTGGAGCATGACAAGCTTCTACTTTAGCTTTAGCTGAATCAAGATACATTTTAATTATATGTAACTGATCAATCATTCTTAATGTTTCTTCTGAAGGAAGACAGTTGCTTAGTCTTAACTTACAAAGAAGAGAGGCATATTGATTAAGAGCTGCTGTAGTGCGAAGATAATAATATTGTACACTTAATTTATCACAAGGTGCAACACAATATTCAATTGTCCATAAACCATCAGGTAATGATGATAATGTTTCACCTGGGTTTTGTGTATGCAAAAAGATATTATCTACTGTAACTACAAACTTAGGAGTTCCTGTATAAGGATTAGGTGTTGTAGGTAGTAGATAATATTTATCATTAGGATTAGCATTAGGGTCAGGTATTGTTCCCTGGCTAAAGTATACAGGACCTGCGTTACCAGGAACAGTGATAGATAAAGTTGGACAACTAATAGGAGCATTAGCGTAACTACTAGTGTCTATAATTGTAAAGTTGGTGGGATTACATCCATCAACAATGTTTAATGATAATTGATGTTTTGCCATAATAAGTTCCTATTAATATAAGATAGTGATTTTTTTTAAAATAAGAAAGGGGAAGGAGAGTAAAAACTCCCACTCCCCCTTCTTAGGAATTAACTATGATTATGATAATACTTCTAATTGAACTCCATTACCTGCTTTAGCAAGGTAAGCATTCATCCAATCTTGGAAACTTGTAACATCTGAATTACCACTACAACTTTCAGCTGGAGGCATTACAATAGTCACTAAGTACTGATCATTGTCAAATACACCTGTTGGGTTATTGAAGCGAGGTACACTATGTAAGATACCATAAGTTGTGTAGAAACTAGTACCAATGATATAGTTATAAACTTGATCTTGGTTCATTACTTCACGTAATCTTGGATCATACACATATTGCTCTTGCATATAGCGTCTGAATAAGATAGCATCACGAAGTAACTTATGTCCATAACCAGAACCTTGTAAACCTAATTGTGCTGGCTCAATAGGAGTACAGAAGATTTGATCAACACAAGGGTCTCCTTGTTGGTCAGTGATAGACGTATAGATCTTAACTGGAGCTAATTCATAGAAATCTTGTGGATGGAATGAACAAGTACCAAATTGAGTGTCTACATAAGATCCGATCAATGCAATACAAGGATCTGTTGATGCAGCTGGATCATAAGCTATATTTTCAGAAGAAGGATAACCAGTTCCAGAATTAATATATTCATATGTACCTGCAGCTACAGCACCACTTCCATCAGCATTAGTTAATGTAGCATATAATTCTACATCAGTTAAAGTAGGATTAGCAGCATACCACTCAGTTACATTAAATGTTGTCTGGTCTCCACCATCTTCCCAAGTAAGGATTGGAAGAATAAAATTACTCATGATTGGATCACGAGCAATTTGCCATGCCCAAGATGCTTGAACTTGTAATGCACTTACTGCAGTTGAAGCATTAGGATCTTGAGGGCAGCAAATGTTAGTAGATCCATAAGTTCTGTAAGCATTGTGCGTTAAGAAACGTAATGCAGGAGAACCTTTGATATCAACACGTAAGTAGTAAGAAGTACCACATTGAGCTTCTGCTCCAGGACATAAACAAACTGTTCTTACTTCAGCTTGCGGACATGAAGGATCCACTCTAAAAAATCTGTTTACATACTTAGGATTGATACCTTTAGTTTTTACAGACTCTTTGTAACCACCTGCAAATGGACCAAGTTTATCAACTGTGTTGATAGAACCTTGAGCCAAATAGATCATAGGAAGCTCTTGAAGTGTTGTAGCACCAAATGCTGCAGAAGTGTTAATGATTTCATTAGCATCAAATGCACTTGTTGTCAAACTAGCTAATACTGCTACTCTACCTGCTGGAATGTTAATTGAAGTACCTGCAGTTGTGTAAAAGTTAGCAACCCCACCTGGGTTACTACCTGGTCCTGTGTTTATCAGAGTTTTCTGATAGGCGTGATTAAAATACATAATTTTTTGTTTTTAAAGGGTTAGATATAATTATAATACAATATAAGCAATTGTTTGTAAATATCCAAATTTTTATCCTACTTTAAGAATAATAACTTGTATTTAGTACTATTAATCAATGACTTGACTTCATCAAGAGTGTTGTTAAGTTCTGAATAAGAACAACTAGCTTGAGCCTCATCTACCATATCATAAACAGTTCTCATGTATGATAAACAATCTTCTGCTGTAGACATTGTAGGTAACTCCACTGATGTAGGATAAGTGATGATCTTCTCAGTTACACCTTGATATTGTTCTGCGATATCATCTGCTAATCCACCTACTTCATCATAGAATGCACCCATTGCTGTGTGAGCTGCATATGCACCTGGACCATTTACTCTAAGATGGTTAATGTGAACTTTAGTTACTCCATTAAGTAACTCAAAGACAAGTTTAACAATAGGGTTAGAATCTGATTTAGCTGATTCACTACTTGTTGGTCTTGATATTGTTCTTTTGAAAATTGATGCTGGTTCTGCCATTATGTGTTAGTTTGAACAGCATTAGTTGCTCTGCTGTATTGGTTAAATGATTCTATGTCTGCTGCTAAAATTGCCACAGCATTGTCTACTATAATTTCTGCAACATCATCTTTAAACTCACAAGGTACATCTGTAGTTATAGCACCAGTGCTAATATCCACACACCCTGCAAATGACACAGGAATTGGTTTTCTATAATAAGTCAAATCTACAGAAGTAATATTAAATTCATTATTTGTATAGATTGTAAACTTATCACCAGACATAATACCTACTGTCTCACCCCATTCAAAGCTTGGCTTTTTATTAGCATCTCTAAGGATTAAATATAAGTCAGCTTTGTCTACTAGATAAACAATAATGTTTCTTTCAGGACAGCAATCACTGCTACCCATAGCATATAAAGAAGTATAATAAAGATAATCAGCAGGTTGAGGGTCACTAACAAAACTATCTGAGTAATTAATACCAGTTAATGGTATAGTTTTGATAAACTTCTGTGTATCATCATAGTTCATTTTAGTAGAACCATCACCCTGACGTTCTTGATTAGAACCTTCAATCTGTCTTCTAAACCATTCTAACTGAGCTTTATTGAAGGCTTCAACTATCTGCCAACACTCAAAGTTATCATAGTCCATAGAAGCAAGTTTGTTCAGCCTCTCTTTAATCTTTATTTGAAGTTCTGCATTTGTCATTAATTATTCCAGTATTTCTCCACACCTTTTGTAAGACTCACTAAGATGTCTTCATGTAGAGGATTTTTTAAGAATTCAGTGATTTCTGATGGATTCTTACCTAACATAGTATTAGACTCTGTATGGTAAATATAACCATCACCTCTTGTAACAATTAATTTATAATAAGAAGAATCTTTGATAATAGATCTAATCTTTAATGTTTCCATATCTAGATTAGAAATATCTAAGAATCTTTGAGCTGTTTGTTTCTTATTTGTTTCTACAGTTTCCCCATTGATGTACTTATCCATGTTATCATACATAACATCAGTTGGAGTAGACTTCTTGTACTGAGGACTATTAGGATCGACAACCTTACATACATACATAAGTTTGTTTACATTCTTGTTAGATAACTTCTCTAACTCAGCAAGAGCTTTGTTTCTAATCTTCTTAACCTCAGTTTTAATAGATGCAGTTTCTTCAAACTTA
>Ga0181344_1000867_pt1 | contig 11615 bp, 11 predicted proteins | sample Su13VDMLBDD_FD_130098 | JGI IMG/M metagenome (GOLD analysis project Ga0181344, IMG submission 130098) | Freshwater viral communities from Lake Michigan, USA - Su13.VD.MLB.D.D | ecosystem: Environmental > Aquatic > Freshwater > Lake | place: USA: Michigan | collected 2013-07-15
AGCTTGAGCAAGCGTCATTACGACTACCGTATCTTTATTTTCGATCCGCTGTATCGGGTACGCCGATTGCGAGTACATCGAAAGGCTGAGCAGAAGGCTCAGACTTAATAGCGACAATCTCATTCTCCATTACTTTAACTTGTTCAACTAGCTGTTCCTTCTCCTCCTCGAGAACCTCAATAGTCTCCTTCATCTTGCTGATGCTCTCAGACACTTGTTTGTCTGCCATAGCTGAAACAGCACTTGCTTGACGCATTGTCTTTTTGGACTTCTCGATGATGATGTCGATAGGGTCAGCTTGAACGTTCTGCTTTTTCTGATCGGCCAAAAGAGCGCCAACAGCAATACCAGTAATCAGGAGGAGAGTTATATTTTTCATCGTGTCTGGATAAGCATTTCGTTTTTAGCACTAGTGTAGGCTAAGGCTGAGTCGAGCTTACGGATGTGTTCCGTGTACTTGTCAACCTTTACCTCTAGCTCGTTTACACGAGTTTGGCAGCGGTCATCTACTTTGCTGTTCATCAACTTCTGGTCTACATAAAGATATCCAATAGCAACAAGCGCTATAAATGCGATAGCCGCAACTGGGTTCTTCTGGAACTGGTCAAACGACACAGGCATTTTCATTGCTTGTACATCTTTAATGCTTGATTCTCACGTTCAAGAAAGTCTACCTTGACTCGAAGCGAATGAACTTCTGCTGTTAACTCTAAGATCTTTTTACGTAGATCGTCCTTTTCGTCAGCTGAACGGGCCAGCAACTCTTCTAGATTTCGTACACGATTCTTCAGGTCATCTCGATACAAGTGTGTATCGCTGTTGGCTAGCTCTTCCTTTTTGGAATCAGCCTTAAGTTTCATTCTATTGGTATAGAACTGGAATGCAGCCCCACTACCAAGAACAGTCACAACAGTAATAGCAATCTGTGCGAAGTCCATTACTTAGCGTATTTCTTTTTAATCTCTTCGATGTGCTTCTGGTTCTCCACGCGGATAATGTTCCATCCAGAGAAAATCAAAACCAGTAACCAGCCCATATTAGAGCCGTGCAACATACCTTCCATCCAGTAGTTCAATACGGTAGCTACGGCAACGAGGAATGCAACCTTTACGGCGTTAGCTCTGATGCCCAATCCACCATCCCATAGTACGGCGTAACCTTGATAGACACCACAGGCCATAGATGCTAAGCACAGCCAAGGAGAAGAAAACATCTCAGTGTATAGTGCAGCCGGAAGAATGAATGTGTGGAGCACGGACGTGAACACCTCATTGGGTTCGCTGTCACTGTACTTAAAAATGCTCACGACCCTCTTAATACCTTTCTCTTCCATCACGTCTGCTATGTGCATTATTTTTTGTTTGCGAATTTTTCCAAACCAGCAATGCCAAACGATCCAAGAGTGATGATGACAAATGAGTTGTATGTGAACTCATTGATAACCAAATCTTTACCCATAAGGCCAGACACTACGTCTGCAATCATTACGATAACCATAACAGCAAATGAGAAGAAACCGATGATCGTCTTCTCGTTCCAGCTGTTGTCATCCTTAAATATGGAGGCGAAGCCCATAATTTTACCCTTTATGTATGTAAAGATTCTCACGGTTTAAATCAATGGGTTTCAACTGGTGCAAAGATATTAACAAAAGAAAAGGCCCCATTTCTGGGGCCCTACCTATGTACAAATGCTCCGTTGATTACTCAACTACCTCAGAGCCAGTGGCTGGTGTGAACTCTCCGGTCGAGAGGTCAAGGTTTCCGTCGCCGTGCTCTTCGAGGATCTTGGTGCGAACAGATGAGATAACAGCTTCTGCCTCGCTGTATGCTTGAAGAAGCTTGCCCTTGCGGAGCTCCATAAGGGCGTAAGCCCCGAGTTCTTGTTGGATTGACTGCATATCAGACTGTGCTTGTTTGATAGCGTCGATGTATTCTTGATTGACTTGTGCCATAATGAAATTGATTTATGTTTATGCAAATATACGTTATCCGATCTTTTTAATTGTTATGTATGTTGATCCATCATAACCAATTGGGTTTACCGTAATTGTTCCAGTTGAACCGCCAACATATGCCGGAAATGCTGTTGCGTTTATTACGTCATTAGCATCTAGATCATATATATAAGTTGATAATGCTGTACTGACATATTGACCGACAGCAGCTGTGTTTAACTGAAGGAACGAAAATGATGGTACGGCAACATTATTTATAGATATATATCCCTGTACTGTTGCGATTTGATTGTTTCCATTTACGGCAACAAATCCAAAAGAAACCTCATATCTACCAGCCGCTAACACTGTAATGTTTTCAGGGTTTGTGGTTGTGCTATGACTGAATACTGACGTGTCAGATATCGATACATTGTCGAACTCAACATAGTATTCGGTTCCTGATACTGCTAATGATAAGTTTTGAGAGGTATACGCGGCAAAACAATCTATAGATGTAACAGCTGTATTCGTAATCGTTACTGTATCTGTAGTAGCATTAGTGGTGATTGATATACCAGTTCCTGCAGCAAGTGTAAGTGTGTCGTTGTTACTGTCTGCTACAATAGTGGTCTGACTACTAACAGCAATGTTCTTAAAGATATTCTGAGATGAACCAAGATCACTGTTGGTAATAGTAAAGTTCGGATATGTTCCAGAAGTGGTAATTCCAGTGCCTCCAGTTAGAACTACTGTCTGGTCGGGAGCGCTGTTAGTTATCGTTAATGTATCCGATAAAGCAGTAGTGGTAAGTGAAATTCCAGTTCCTGCTGCAACATTAAGAGTATCTTCAGCTACGTCAGCTACAATATCTGTTTGCCCTGCTACGGAGATAGTCTTAAATGCAAGACCGGTCTTTCCATTAAACGTACTCCAGTCTGTTGAGGATAGATATCCATCGGTCGTTGAACTAGATTGCGTTATAGCAATAGTACCAGTTCCCGTGATTGGACCTCCAGTGATTGGAGCTGTTGTTGCTATAGATGTTACTGTACCGCCAGAACCAGTAGCGCTAATTGTTAGCGTATCAGTAGTCGCATTAGTAGTAATGGTGACTCCAGTGCCAGCAGCTACAGTTAAAGTGTCGTTGTTGCTATCTGCTACAATATCAGTTTGTCCAGATACAGCAATAGTTTTAAAGATGTTCTGCGCTGAGCCTGTGTCTGTATTGGTAACGGTAATAGAACCACTCGATGTTATAGGGCCTCCACTTACTGATATACCGGTGCCTGCGGTTAGATCAACTGACGTGACAGTTCCTACGTACTGATCATTGCTTGTGATTGTGAAGCTTGGATACGTACCAGTAACCACAGTGGTGCCGGCTCCAGTAAGTGACACTACCTGATCTGGTGCGCTATTGGTTATGGTAAAATTTGGGTAAGTACCTGTAGTGGTGATTCCTGTTCCAGCAGTCAGCACAACTGTTTGGTCAGGAGCGGCATTTGTGATTGTAAGTGTATCTGTAGTTGAGTTAGTAGTCAACGTAACTCCAGTACCTGCAACGATAGTAAGCGTATCATCAGCTGCATCAGCTACGATATCAGATTGACCAGATACAGAAATCGTTTTAAACGCAGCCCCAGACTTGCTGTTAAATGTATTCCAATCAGTAGATGATAGATATCCGCTTGTGGTAGAAGTAGCTTGAGATACTTGTATTGATGTGCCAGTACCAATAACAGCTCCAGTGCCTCCAGTGATTGTGAGGACAGCAGAAGTAACCTCAGTTAAGTTTCCCTTCGTAAGGGCTGGTTCTTTACTGTTAAAGGTATTCCAATCGGTAGAACTTAAGTATCCATCACTAGCTGCTCCCGATTGAGTGATTCCAATTGTACCTGTAGTGGTAATAGTTCCACCAGTAATTGGGGCTGTTGTCGCCACAGAAGTAACTGTTCCAACATACTGATCGGTAGCATTAATAGTAATGCTGTCCGTAGTTGCATTTGTTGTGATTGTTACATTAGTTCCAGCAACTAACGTAAGAGTATCAGTATAGTTGTCAGCAACGACATCGCTTTGACCAGAAACAGCAATCGTCTTGAAGATGCCAACTGTTTCGTCTTCCCATACTCCAGTAGATGAGTTGTAGACAAGGAAGCTGTTATCTGCGGCTCCAGTGTAGTTGACGTCAGAGGCGTCCTCAATCCTAATACCAGTAGTAGCTCGAATAGCAAGTATTCCATTGCTTGCCTTGTAAACAACAAAAGCAACAGGAAGCTTAAGATTTGGAGCTGTTGGCTCGGTAGATGTGAGTGCGCCAGCAGAGCTTGGGCTTACCCACAATACGTCACCTTCGTTATAAGCGTTTGTGTTTATCTGACGAAGCTTTCCCTTTGCGAGGACGTATCCATCTGCTCCGTTTGCGATAGCCTCAGCCGTAATGCCCAAGAAGTATTTGGCGGGTATGGTTCCGTTGGCAATCATCGGAGCTACCGTAATGCGGCCAGATGCGCCTAGCGTTCCGTTGGCATAAACAGCTACGCCCTTTGCGATAGGAGATCCAGTCTGGTTCTTGACGTACCATACGTCATCCTGACCCACTTTAAGTTTAAGAGTGGTGCTAAGACCGACATCCATCGTTCCATTATCCTGATCCCAACTCAAAGCCCCTACAACAAATCCATTGCTGTAGGTTGTGTCTAACTGGAAGTAATCTGCAAACACACCACCTGTGCCTAGCTGAAGCTTGTGGGCCATCGTAGTTGTGCCAATACCTACGTTGGTTCCATCGTCAAATATCTGGGAGTCTCCGATGTCGTTTGACGAAGTAAACTTAGATATATAGTTTATCGTACCAGAGATTACTTGCTCACTTTGTGAGGCCGTAACCTCACTTCCGTCTGCCTTTACAAGATGAAGCGTCTGTACGCCTCCGGCTGTAGAATAGTATGCAGAAACAATATTGTTTGGATCTTCCTCGCTTGATACTGCTAGAATATCGCCACGAAGCTTGGACAGCAAGGTGAAGTAGGTGATGATCTTGTCGCTCCGAGTGGAGGGACTGTATACGCTGAATTGATCGCTTGGTAGGATCTTAAAGTCTACTTGATTTGCCATACTTATGCAAAGGTACTAAACACCAAGAGGCGGCACTATGGCCACCCCTATGGTACTAACAACAAGTTTATTACTGACCGATGGTCAGCGTCACAGAGCTCGGGTTGATCTGCGATGCAATGTTGGCATCCAAAGAAGCCTTAAGTGCATCAACAGCTTCCTCACCCATTGCGGCTTCAACCCATCCAGTTACGATCTCGTTGGTGAGGTCGGCGAAGGGAACGAAGTCGGTGATGTCCTCAACAGAAAGAGCTTGGGTTCCGTATACGCTTGCGCTGTATAGGGTTCCATCAACATCTTCTGATGCGCTGAGGTTCCAGTGTACGTTGTATACTACGTCGGTCTCTGATTCGTACGTAGGGTACGCATCAACGGTAGCACAGTTCCAGCTGTATGTAGCCATTGTGAAAGGGTGTTTATTGGTTATTATTCAGCTGCAGGCTCGACAACAGGTGCGGGAACCATCGCCCAAGCATCAGCAGCAAGTTGGCGGTAGTAGCCTTCTGCTCCCAATACCTCATCGGCTGCGAGGTCGTTTACCTGAAGCACCGTGCGCCAATAAGAGGAAGCGATTACGGCTCCGTCTTTTACAACGTCTGTGGTTTTGCGTACTTCAATCGTTCCGTCAAGTTTGACGTTGAAGCCCGAAATGTAGATTACTTCTTCAATCATTTTGTTTAGTTTTATTTTTTAAGAAACCAAGTAGGTTAATGAAATCATTATAGCAGAACTATTTGAGAAATTGGCATCGGTGAAAGAACTTACAGTTCCTGCTTCACTAACACTTGCAAGAGCAATAAAATTAGAGTTTATATTTCCAAATCCTTGAGCTTGCCCCGTATATGTAATTCCACCATCAAGATAAATAGAAGTGGAACAATAGTTGCCATTAGCATTAGGAATGGTAAATGGCAATCCCTCAATGCGAGCGTTGCCCGTAGAGCTTCCCTTGTTTGATAAAACTAAGTAGCAGTTTACTGAAACCTTACTGCCTACTTTAACATATTTTCCTGCTTGAGTATTATAAGTAATACCAACACCACCGCCACTAAAAATTAAGCTCGGAGTCCAAGTCCCCTCCTCGTAGTCATCAAGGGCGTTGGCTGCTGCGGTGTCTGAATTAAAACAAAGTCCGTTCTTGGTGAAGGATGCTGCTACAAAGTCAGTTTCGTTTGCGTTGTCGCTTAATTTGATGCTCAACTTTGCAGCACGAGAATTGGCGTTTGCAGTATCTTTTGCAACACACAAAGCGGCAGCACCTAAAAATGAAACTCCCGAATTGAAAGGGCGGGCTAAAGTCAGAATTTCAACAGGAGTTCCTGAAACATTTTGTGCCGCTCCGTAAATAATTGATTTACCCGTTAAAGAGTTTACGTCAGTGTCTTGCCCAACTTGCAAAGAAACGGCAGGCGTACTCGTGCCGATGCCCACGTTAGCTGCGTTGGTGATAGTTAGTATTTCAGTATTAGCACCCGAATCAGTTCCAATTACAAAATTATTACTTGACCCCTGTGATGGATTACCAATATACCAAGTTAATATCCCTGTTTTTAATAAAGTAATTCTTGGTAATATCGCTTGTTTTAATTCTAATAAGCTTGATGGTGCAGTAGTACCAATTCCTACGTTGCCCGATGCGTCAATGCGAATACGCTCGGTTGCATTAGTAGCAATTTGAATATACGAGTTTTCTGCTTGCCATAGAAACGCTTGACTCTCAACACCAATACCAACCTCAAAACCATTATTACCCGAAGCCGTAGATGTTAATCGTAAAACACCTTCAGTTCCGTTAACGTGCAAGGGTCTTTGAGGAGCATCCGTACCGATACCTACGAGGCCTGCGGAGGTGATGCGCATACGCTCGGTATACGATGATGGAATTCCACTATCTGTATTAAAGTTACCCGCACCGCTTTCAAAAACCAAAGCCCCCGAAGATGCTGCGTTGACATAGCTTCTGAAAAAAGTTGTTGCAGCAGTAGCTGACGAATTGTAAGCAGCTTGCGTTATATAACCGCTATTATTTCCGTTAGATGCTATTCTAAATTGTCTTGGAGTAGCATCATAATTTGCGCTTGCCCAATCTAAACCTAAAAACGAATCTCCACCATAAACGTGCAACTTTGAAGCAGGCGTAGCCGTTCCGATGCCTACGTTGCCTGCGGAGCTGATGCGCATCTTCTCCGAAAAACTTACTCCATTAGCACGATTCAAAAATGAAAGTGCAGTTGCGTAGTTGCCTAAAGTAGCGTTTTCTTTTACCGCCTGAACACAAGCTCCATCAACATATTGAGCAGTGTCGTATTGATAGCCAAGCATCAATCCTGCACCAACACTTGCGGCAGGTGAACTCGTATCAAAAGTTCGGATTGTAGCACGAGCAGGTGAACTTTCTAAAGGCACACCATTGATTTGAATAGGGGCGTTTGGCGAACTCGTGCCGATGCCTACGTTGCCTGAACCTAAAATTGTTAAAGCCTCAACAGGAGTTCCTGCGGTCTTCGTTCTGAAATATATATTGCCACTATTGTTGTTGTACAAGTTGTCAATATATAGGTACCCTGCATTGTCATCGTAAGCAATGCTTCCACGATAAGTACTCGTTTGACCTATCAAAATTTGACCACTTGATGCTGAAGCAGTACCGATACTTGAGCCACCACGAACAACCAAGCCTGCGGTTGAAGTTAACGCACTAACAACATCTAATTTAGCAGAAGGCGAACTTGTGCCGATGCCTACGAGGCCTGCGGAGGTGATTCGCATTCGCTCGGCACTACCTGCTTCAAAAGCAATGTCAGCATTATCTGCAAGAGTAATTGAATTGCTGAAAGCATCATCACCAATAGAAAGTCCTGCACTACCGCCACGAACATACAAGAAGTTGTTAGTGGCAAAATGACAAAGGCTTGCCGCATCAGTAATCAAAGTAGCAGAGGTATTGACCTTCACACCACGACTTGACAAAGCAAGAGCCGAGTCATTACCCAAGCCATCGGTCAAGGTTTTGAGGCTTGTTCCAATCGGCCCGTTATCCGTAATTTTGATCAGCGCATCATACGTGTCCCTGATCTCTAATCCTGTTAGTGGTGTTCCCATTTCTTATTTTTTACAAATTCCAAATATCAGTAGAGGTGCTCCAGATCTGACGGCTCGTGTTCCAGAATATCTCGATGTACGTGTTGAGCGTCTGGCCCAACCGGTTGAACATCTGCATTCCAAGCCCAAGCATATCTTAAGCAATGTAAGCTAAAACGGAACCTGAAGAACAGGCTACGCTAGTGAATAGACCATAAACAGCAGTACCAGCCAAGATCGTCTCGCTGGTGAGTGAGTCTCCATTTACTGCAGTAAGTGTAACGGTGGAATCCTGAAGGGCGTATACTACGCGGTATTCCTCGCCAGCAACGGGGCTGAAGCTAGAGGTGATCTTGCGGAATCCCTTTTGTCCGAAGGCCGCCAACTGGAAGTTGGGGGTCGATGTGATGTTTGAGTAAGACAATTTGAAAAGAGTAAATGGTTAAACGAAAGTCTTATCTGAGTACAAAGGTAGCTATTGATTCAATATGATGTCAACGATGTCTTCCTCTCCCTGAAGGTCTTCCTTCTTGAGTTCGGGACGCTCTCCCTTGCGCTGGGCGATAAGTTTGCTCTGGGCAACAGCTTGTTCTTTAATGCGTTGGTCCTTGCGGTTCTCCGCCTCCTGCTCAGCATTCTGACGTACGCCAGACTCGATCTGCTGCTCGGCAATACCGAAGCGACCCTGAAGTTCTGCGAGCTGCATCTTTAGGCTATACTCTACCTGAAGAAGCTGTGCCTTTGCCTCAGCCTCCAGCTGGATCTTCTGAGCTTCTAGTTGTGCCTTCATCTGCTCCTCCTGCATCTTAGACTGGGAAGTCACCTGAGCTACCTGAGCATTGGCCTGCGCTTGGAACTGAGAGTTCTGCTGGGCCTGCTCCTGACGCATCTTCATACGCTTCTTGCGGCGAACAATAAGCAAGCGTTCAGCTTGATCAACATCTTTAAGCTGACGGATAGCCATAGCATCCTCGATGTCCAGCTCACCAGCAGCAATAGATGCCTGAATGTTCTGCTCAAGGTACATACGGTCTACCTCATTCATATCGGTAACTACACGCACGCCGAAGTTGTACATAGGCAACTTGGCAAAGCTGGTCAACACAGCCATATTCTCACGGCCAATAGCCGTCTCGTACGCACGGTACAGAATAGACTTCGGAGGAAGGATCTGCAGACACTTAACGATGTCCTCACAAACGCGGCGATACAGCACCATCGAAGCATTCGTAATGTCGTACAGTGCGTTATTGGCTGCAGCGAGCTGCTGCTGGCGTACGCCCACAAGCTGCTCTCCCTTTGGGCTAGACCCGTCCATCACCTCGTTGATTCCCGTAGCATCACGGATCATACGCAGGGCGTGGTTGTAGATGGTGATCAGCTCGTTGATGTTGCGGATGGCATTATCAAGCGGGCGGATCGGAGGATTCTGGAAGCTGCCATCTGGGTTCTTTGAGCGGTAGTAGAATACACCAGTCTGCTCGTAGATGTCTTGAATGTCCAGAGGCTGGAGCTCTCCACCACGACCGAGCTGTACGTTCTCCAGTCCCTCGATGTCTACAATCAATCCATCAGGCTTGGCCTTAGCGATGGACTGCTGAAGCTTCAGGTGGGTGATCTGGATCTGGTCAGCAAATCCAATAACAGAACTTACCATTGACTTCGGGATCATCCGGCGGATGTTGGTAGCCACAACGCTGTAGCTCATCCGCGTGCGTGTTAGGTCGTGTACGTTCTTCGGGATGTTCTTCTTAACGCCATAGTCAAAGATGTACTCGGTGCCCAAGATAAACTTACCGCCGTAGAGCGTTTGGTTTTGCATATAGACAGCCTCACGGTCGTAGACGCTCTGCTGAGGGGCATTGTACTTGTGGCCCTTGTAGTAGAAACCTACGTTGCCAAAGCGAGACTCCTTCTTCTCGAAGATGATATTGTCAACACTGACGAACTCAAAGTCCATCACGTCGATCGTGTACTCGTCGTAGCCGTAGTAGTAGCGTTCCATACCCACGTCGTACTGTGAGTTCATAAAGCGGTTGGGGTCGTTACCGAATCGGTTCATCACTGTACGAGCCATATTCTCGTACTGAGCTTCGGTGAACTGGTCACCAGCAAGGCGCTTGAGCTCTGCGATGCTCATACGCTTGATGTGTCCTGCGTAGGTGATGTCGCTGAAGCTTGGGTCGTCGGTGAAGCTGTGGATGAAATATGCAGGATCTACATATTCCTCTACGATCCCGTAGTTAGGATCGTTGCTGCGCTTGACAACAGCCATACCGCAGGTAACGAGGTCCTCCACATTGCGGCGGAAGATGCGCTCGTCGAAGTCGTTCCAGCTGAGGGTGAGGTTCGTTCCGATCTGTGCAGCGATCTCAGCAGCTGTCTTGATGTTGGTCTCAAGGAAGATCTCCGCCTCCTCAGCAGTGTCTGGCAAAGCATCGGGGTCAACAGCAGTCTTAAGACCGCTGGCCTTAGCCTCTACAAGTACGTCCTTGTTTTCGATAAAGATCTTTACCTTGTTCTTCTCGATGTCCTTCTCGCTGCGGCTAAGTGGATCAATAGCCTCGAGGTTGGGGTAGAAGTTAGCAGAGAGGATCTTGTTTACTACAATCTTAACGAACTTAGGAACGATGGGCACCGGCGTCCAGTCGAGGTTCACCAGCGATCCATCACCGTTGTTGGGGTCCAGCGAGGTAAGGATCTGCTTATAGATAGAGGTGTCCTGCGTTCCGTTGGCGTAGTCTCGTGAGATCTCGAACTCTTTCCAGCGCTTGCTGTAGAGAGAGCCCTCCCACTGAGCGCTTCCCCACTGTCCGTAGATAGCCTTAGCATACTGAAGGCCATAGGCTTTGCTGACCTTAATGTCGTGTGATGCTAGCGGATCGGGAAACGTAGAGTCGTATCCGTCGCTTTTAACTGAGTATTGATCCATTTATCGCAGTTTATGCACAAAGGTACAAGTTATATCAGCGCGTAATTTCCTTGCCCTTACGGAAGAAAACCTTCTCGCTGAAGTTCGTTTTCTTCTCCTGTTTCACCTGCTTCTGTGCTGCAAGAAGTGCTAGTCCCGAGGAGATCGTCAAGTCAAACTTTGTTCGGTCATCGATTTTGAAGTTGATCCAGTCCTCCAGCGTTCTGTTGAAGTACATCCTCCCGAAGTTACCTGTCTCGTTGTGGATGCCTACGTGGTCGTGGATGTATGCCTCGATAGCCTGAGCGTGAGCCTGAATAACGTCTTGGCTGTTGGACGGGATACCTTTGGTCTTCACGCTTGTCTTAGCGGTAGAGGTGGCAAGGTGAGCAGGACGCTCCATCAAATACTCGTCGTAACCTCTTGATTCAAAGTATCTAGCAATACCATACTTGTTATTCTCTATCAGCACAGGATATCCGTAGAATACTGCAGCCATCAGCACATCCTCGTAGAAAATCTTTGCAAGTGGCGGACGACTAGCGTATTCCGCTACAAACATATTTG
>Ga0181344_1000868_pt1 | contig 11595 bp, 13 predicted proteins | sample Su13VDMLBDD_FD_130098 | JGI IMG/M metagenome (GOLD analysis project Ga0181344, IMG submission 130098) | Freshwater viral communities from Lake Michigan, USA - Su13.VD.MLB.D.D | ecosystem: Environmental > Aquatic > Freshwater > Lake | place: USA: Michigan | collected 2013-07-15
GAAGCAATTTTAGTTAAGTGAGCAGCTTCCATTCCAGTAAGGAAAGTTCTAGATAAGTCACCATTATCAAATGCTTTCTTAACTTTATCTTTACCCATTACTTTTACCATGTCTTCCAAAGAAGTCACAGATGGATCCATAGTTTTGTCAAATGTTCTCCAGATCTCAGTTACAGGAACTGTACCATCTGCATTCATTCCACCTTTGATCATCAAGTCAGCACGGCTAGAGATAGAATAGTGAACGTGAGCTTCAGCACCACCAACAAAGTTGTAGAATTCACGGAATCCTGTTCTTGTTGTAATGTCAGAGAATCTCTCACCATACTCACCACGTGCAGAACCTTTACGGAATACTTTGGTACCATTGTTCAAGTACTTGTTATCCAAGTATTTGAAGTTGTCATTGTTTACCAATTGTACTGTATAGATAAATCCATCACCAATGTTAAGGATATCATCTGCAGTAATGTACATCTCAACTCCGTTGTATTTGTCATAAGTGATGATATCACCATGTCCAAACTCACGTCTGTTTAATTTGATACGGAAAGTAGAACCTTCAATACCTTTGAACTCATTGTTTGGTTCAATATCCTCAATGATATAAGGTAGGTCAGTAGACACTGGTGTCTGCCATTTGTACTCTCCACGAGCATTATCTACCATGATAACATTTTTTCCACCAAATGAAGACATTTGATAAAGAGGCATTTCAACCTTTTGAGCCATAGCCCATAAGTCAACTGGGCCTAAGTCCATAGGCTCAGCATCTTTCAGCATGTTAACCAAGTGGTAAGAATCCACATGGGAACTTGCGTTGTAAGCGGTATCCCTGAGGAATATACCATTGTTTAAAACTGGAGTTGCCATTTTTATATTAATTTAAATTGTTACTAATTAAAATTTCCTAAAGATGTTGCCATTGTTTCTAGGAATTGTTCTTTGAGGTCTGTTGCTAGAAGTTCTTTGTTCCGGCTCTTCATCACGGGCCGTTGCTGTGTTCTTTCTAGCCTCCTCTGTTTTCAACATTCTTACTGCTTTCTCAGTGGCTTGTTTACCACCTTGCTCTCTTACTCTTCCTTTGTATCCTTCTGGATCTGAAAGTAACCAAAGAGCTTCAGCAATTAAGTCATGTCTTGGTTCTACAAACTGATACTTTTCTAATAAGTGTCCAAGCATGTTTGTAGGTTTACCAGAAATTGAAGGGTAGTTAGGTTGTACTAATCCTGAGTAAAGTTGACTCTGTGTCTTTTTATCAAGTTTGATACCTCCTAATTCACCTGTCAAAAGTGTATTATATACATTATCTGTATATGCTCTTGCTGCTTGAGCTTGTTGTTCTTTTTTATGCTCTTGTTCTGCCAACTGTCTTGCAACAATCTCTTCTTGCATTCTATCTAACTTTGGTTTAAACTGATTAGCTTTTTGCTCTAGTTTACCTAAGTCATTCCAATCTTGGATTTCTGATTCAATTTCTTCAGGTGTTCCAAATTGGGTAGCATAAAGATACTGTCTTGCAATCTCAGCTTGGTCATACTCATCAGATGGATCTAATTGGATCATCTCTTCCACTTGTGCAAGTGTTCTGAATAATCCTTTTAAGTCTTGTCCTCCATCTGCAACATACTTAGCTGCAATCTGAAGTTCTTCTGGTAGTGCATTAAAAAATTCTTTTGGAACATTTTGTTTGATCTTGTCTTCTCTTTCTTGGAAGTTAGCTTCAAACAACTCTCTAAAGTCTTTAGTGCTATAGTCTTCTAATGGTTTATCATCATCAAAAGGAACTAAAGAACCTTCCTCAATCATTTTTTGTGCTAACTCATAAAGACCAGATTTATCAACCTTTGGTCTTCCTTTGTTACCAGCATCTTCTTCTTGACTAATTAAGTTATCAAGCTCAGCAATTGTTTCTTCAACTTCTGCTTTCTTTTCTGCTTCCTCTTCTTTATTAGAAGGTTTAGCAGGGTTGTCAAGGAACGAGGTGTCTACATTCTCTTTGGAGAACATAGACTTTGGTTTATCATCTGCTTTATCCCCATCTGCAGGTAACATAATATTCTCTGCTCCGGGTGTACCAAATAACTCATCAATATTTACATCTACTAGATCTACCGTTGTAGAATCTTGGACACCTTTGTTAAGGTCATCAATCTCTTTACTCATGTTGTTGGTTTTTGTTTATACTTTAATATACTAAATAAACTTGACAAATTTAAAAGGCCCTTGGTATTTTTTTGTACTATATAGCTAACCTAGTCTTTCTTTTTATCATTACTTCCTTTGTCAAACTTGTTTTTGTTAATTCTAGCAATTTCTAACTGTTTATTAGCAATATCTTTTTGTACTTGTAACTTCTCTTGCTCAATAGCCATCTTCTGTGAGTGTCTTAAATTCTCATTAGATTGCTTATCCCTTGCAAGATTAGTTTGTTGTTGATACTGTTCTGTCTGACGGATTTCTTTCATTGCATCTTGATAATCAGACATTTGATTCTGATTAACATCTACAGCAGCACCATAACCAGCAGCTCTAATCTCAGCAACAGTAATGTTATTCTCAAGTTGTGCAGCTTGTTTTTCAGCTTCAGCTTGAATCATCATTTGTTTTTGTTTCTCTTGAGAATCAAGTTGTTCTTTCTGCATTTGTTGCTGTTGTTGTTGCTCCTCTTGTTTTTGTTTTTGTTGTTTCTCTTCAGAAGCTTTAAGAACAGTATTAAGCTGAGCAATTGAGTCTGACTGAACAATTTTACCAAGATCATAAATACTAGCTCCTGCTGTATTGTTAGTCATGGCCATTTGTTTTAATTGTTCAAGCACAGCTCTATGGTTTGCAGTAGTACTACAGAAAATGTTAAGGTCTCTCATTAAAAGATCTGTACCATTTATCTGGAAGTTTACTTTTTCATCTGCTCCTGTGATATAAGTCAATCTTGCAGATGGTTTAGTACTATGATAGTATTGTGCTAAGTCAGTACGCATTTGGTGTACTCTAGGCATTAGATAATCACAGTGCTGGATAAAGAACACCTCTGTCTGTGCATAAGATGATGCAGCGGCTTGTTCTACCCCTGTAGCAGTCATCTGAGATAACTGTTGTCCCATCCTTTGTGGATTAACGCCAATTACTTCATAAGCTTGTTGCTTGAAGTAGTTTGCAATATTGATTCTAGACATTAATCTTTCTGTCTGAGATAGATCTAGTTTTTGGAAATGCTGGAAGTTCAATGCATTCTCTGTGTTACTAATAGAAGTATCAAGAGGAAGCATCTGGAAGTTCTTCATTGCTACATATGCTTTAGCTAAGTTTCCTTTCCCCCAGTCTTCTCCTAATGAGTGTCTAGGTAAAGTATTCTGATCAAGCATAATGATAGTACCTAACTCATCAACCAAGATATCTGCAATCTGATTATTTACAATGTTATAACCAATCTGGTATGGTTTCATTAAGTCTAGTAATGCAGTTGATTTAGTATTTCTATCTGAGAATACAGATCCTTCTACAGGAAGCTTACAACCATATAGTGTATTATCTCCTTTGAATTGGAACTTAAGTGGTCCAATGTGGTTCTTATCAATACCAATATAAATTGGAGAGAACCCACCAGGGTTATTCATACCCCAGAATGAAGGGATGTTTGGTCCAATCTTTACACCACCCCATACTTCATTAATCCAGATCCAGTCAATATGATCACCAAAGATTATATTATCTTTAGTTTTATTCTTAAAGAGTCTTGTATCATAAATAGGTTTGTTCTCTACTTTATACTCTTCTCCTACTATCTCATTAGTAACCTCACCATTTTCAGCAACACTAGTCAAGTGACCAATCTTTCTTTGTGACTTCCAATATACTGTAGATACTCTTAATAAGAATGCTGTTCCTTGATCATAGTAATCTTCTCCTTCACTTAGGATTTGATTGATAATGTCTCCAGATTCTAATACAGATCCTCCCATTGCAGTAGTGTATTGTCTATATCCCAATGAAGGCATGTTGACATTTTGCTCATGTGATTTAGTACCATCATAGAATGATCCGTCATTCTGAACACCACCAATAGTGTATCCAGCAGATCTAATTGGATATACAGCCTCTAGTGCTTCCAACTGTTCTTCTGTCATGATATAACCATACTTATCAATAACATCTGCTGCAGTCATCATATCTGTTTTCCCAACCCAGTTAGATTGAGAGATATATCTTGAATCCGGAGATTTGTGATAGAATGTAATTGCTGGATTCCATAACTCTACTTCATAGTCATCTTCCATCATACGGAAATGCCAGAACTCTCTATCTGTAATAAGCATGTCACGGAAAGCTCTTTCTTCTAGCTCATCCATTCTAAATCTTTCTACATCTACTTTATGTTGATGTGCTGCCCATTCTTCTACCATAGATCTGTAATCCTTTTTAAAGAATTGCTCAATCTCTGGTAATGTTTTAAGATTTTCTGGACTCATTTGTTGTTGTGCTTCTTGAGACTCAGGATCTAATCCTTGCTCTAATAAAGCTGCAGTAAGTTTAATTTGTGCATCAGCCATTAATGTTTCTTCAACCATCTTGCGCTTTTGCTCTATCATCTCATTATATGAGAATTCATCTACCGCTCTGTATGTAAGTTTAGTTGATCTTTTTGCAAACTCTGCAACAAGTACATTGATTACATTTGGGATAATTGGATAAAACTTTAACTCTAATGCTGACTGATCTTCTTTTGTTAAGATCTCTACAATATCTCTATAGTCATTGTTATCTTCTACAATATAATCTGACTTGTCTATAATACCTTTTGCAAGTTTGTAGTTCTTCATTAACCTGCGGGCATTTCTGCGGATTTGAACCAGTCCTTTCCATTCAACCCAGTCCAAGTTCCAAGCAGCCCATTGCTCATCCTTTTCCTTTCTAGAAAGAAATTGTAATGGTTGGGTGATGGATGCTAATCTATTATGATCAGTTTTAGCACCCTTTTTAGCTTGTATTGCATTTATAATTTGCATATCTTTTACTTTAAGTTTCTAAATGGGGACTTTTTAAATCCTTGTCCATTTGCAAGTTGACCTCTTCCCATGTGACGGAATGGACTTCTATTTAATTTAAACAAATTTTCTGACTTTTGCAAGTTTTTAGCAGTGTCATCCATGATAACTCTTTTTGCATAACCCCTATTAGCTTGTTGAATTCTCATGAATGCAACTAAGGCTGCAAAGGAAACAAGTCTATCCACATTGACTCCTGCTGAGTATTCCCTCATTTCAGTTAAGAGCATCATGTCAGGTATCCTCTCAACACCGTATTTTGTACGTACAATTGTACCATCTGTTTTAGTCTCAATGTCCAACTCTTCTTTTGTATACTCAATTGCATAACTAAGCAAGTGTTGCTTAAACAATGTACCGGTATTTTTCCAACCATACTCCTGGAAGACGTTAGCATTGGCACCTAGATCTTTTAAGAACATGATTTGACTCTTAGGCACTAAGTACTTTTGTTTCTTTCTAGATATCATGTACTGAATAAACAATGAGATGTTATTCTCAATTACTGTCCATGCATTATACCACTCTATAATTAATTCTAGTTTCTGGTGTGTTTTATTAATGTCATCATATCTACCACACCAAGCAGCTACAATCTTATCTGGTTCAATGTATGTTTCTGTTTCTACTCCTGTTACTTTAGTAACTTCTACAGGAGCTTTCATAACATAGATAGAACATAATGATTCAGATGTTGTTGTCTTACCCTCTGATACGGGGTCAATAGAAGCATAATACTGACCAAATGCTGGATCTTTTATTGGTCTTTCCCATACAACCAATACTCCTGTTTTATCTTCAGTCTTTTTAGTAATTGGAAATTCTCTAATTGGAAGTTTGTTAGAGGGCTTTACTGTTGGTTTTCCATTTGAGTCTGTTGAAATATCTAAGTACTCATATGCATATTCTTTATCCTCAATTCTTCTTTGCTGTGCAGTAAGTAAATGAGTTGGGAATACTGATATTGTTCTATGAGCAAAAGCCTCTTCAATATTTCTAGGGTGCTGAGAAATCCTTAACTGGTAATCTTCTGGTCCTAATTCATCTTTCCATTTAGCAAACTGCTCATCTAATGCTTTTAATGCAGCCTCTACAAGTGAATTACCATACTCATCAATGTATGGTGGCATTGACCATTGCTCCGGAATAAATAAACCTGACAGACCAATAGTACCCTTTGCATCTATCAAATTTGTTTCAACTGCATATATATCTTTAGATGTAGGGTTAAGGATCATATCTCTTAATGGATTACATTGAGATAAATCCCCTACAGATCCAGCAGCAATAAACATACCTGTGGTGATCATACCTGATCTCATGGCTGGGCGCATGTACTCATATGTCTGATCCATTTTAGGTGCAATTCCTGCTTCCTCATGAAAGAAGTATTTTACTGGACCCCCTACACCATTAGTTGGATCTTTTTCAAAAGACATACCTTGCATGGTACCCTTTAGACCCACTTCTGTTTTTCTGTCTCCTTTTCTTACTTCAATCTTTTGCTGCCACATTAAGACCTTGTCTGGAGACATTGGACGGTACCATGCAGTATGTTCATTTAGGAAAGCAGCATATTCCGATAAAAATTTCCAAGAACCTTTCTCATTGATATAATCTTTGAGGCTGGCTCCCATCTTTAAAGTTACCCCTGCTTCAAACCAAAGCTGATTAAGTAACTTAGAGATGTGAAAATATGAGGATGCTATCTGACGTTTCTTTAAGATAGCTGCATGTTTATAGTTAAGTTCAGCAAGTAATTCATATAAAGCCATATGATACTGTGCATCCCTGATTTTTGCAAAGTCAAATTTTTGTTGCTCCTTATCAAAGATTGGTAAGAAGTTTAACCACATATAGTAGTCTCTTGTAAGGTACCATCTCTTAGTACCATTTATATAGAAAACACCTTTTCTACATTTATGTTTCTGGTCATCCCAGTAACTAATAAAATCTTTAGACCTAAATGGAAATGTACAGTATACATTCTGGTCTCTAAATTTTACTGCTTCTTGATTAAACAAATAACTTGTCTCATCAAACTCATACTTTCCTGGTTCAGAAAATATTTCAGCAATAGATCTAGAGAAAGCATCTCTAGAATCAAATGATACTGTTGTCCATGTACCATTATCCCAACAGGGTATATCTTGATAAATCTCACTCATAATTAACTGTCATAAGCTAATCCCTGACCTCCACGTACTTTACTAGATTGCTCATCCTGTAAGTCTTTGTAAACTCCTTTGAAGGATGCTCTAATCTGATCAAAATTCTTAGCGGCTGCAACTAGTGAATTAATATTACCATCTCTACCTGCAGTAATCTGTGTTGTCTCCATATATCTGGCTAATCTATCTAACATAGATGCCATACCTTTGTATGCTCTAGAGGTAGGAGTCTCATACATTCTTCTGCAGAATTCTAATGCTATATAAATATCTTGATCTTCAGTAGAAAACTCCGCTTCTATTTCTTTTAGTATGAGATCTTCCTTATCAATGTCTGGGGTATTGAAGAATGGGTTCATATCCGGATTAGGACATGTCATGTAAAACAAATACAGATAGATCTTTAAGTGATCATCTGGATAGTTATCCATTATATCTTTTAATGCCTTTAGTGTATAGCAATGTTCTGTAGGAACTACTACACCATTTTGTACATCAAATAATCTTGTTATCATATTATTTCTTTTTTACAACAGGATTGTCCTTAATGTAATGTAGTATTGAGATTACTTCATCTACTAGATAAGGGACAGCCATTGGAATTACCTCTTTAACAATTGGGTTACCATAAGAATCTTTTGCAGAAATTGGGTACCCATATTCATCTTCTCCTTCTTGTTCAAATATGATATGGTGTATAAATATTCTTCCTGGTCTTAACTTAGGATTATGCTTAAGAATAATATACATATAAATACTGAGCTGTAATGCATAATGATTAAAGTTACAGTCATCTAAATGACTAACTGGATCAAGCATCTTTTCAGTAATACCCTCCCAATTAGTAAATGCTTCCGTCTTAATCTCCTTATTAGTTTTGTAGTCAATGATATTTACTTTACCATTGACTACTTCTACTAAATCAGATTGTCCACAGATACCTGTAGACTTAAGATAAACCATATGTTCTGGATACACGCCTGGATCTAACTTTTGTGAAGGAGCAAGTCTAATACCTTCATGTTCTCCGGATGGAGAAATTACAGGTACTGTTACACCCTCTCTCTCAATAGAAGCTAAAGAACATAAGTCAGCTTCTCTTTGGTTGTGATAATATGTACCAAGAGTTACTGCTCTGTCAGCTTCATTTTTCCAAATCTGTTCAATCACTTTAGGTTCAATACCAAACCACTTAGAGCGTTTACTTTTACTTACTCTAGCAGCTACAGCCTTAGCATCAAAAGGTTTTTTGAGACTTGAAATAAGTGTGGTTACACTTGTCCAGTTGATTCCTTCAGAACCATCTATACTTTTGTAACTATGTTCTTGTGCATTAAATACTATGCTCATTTGTCATTTGTTCTATGGCTAATAAAGCCAGGTTAAAATTATCATGATCTGGAGATTTTAACATGTCTATTAAACTCTTACCAGTTTGTTTATCAATCCGGTTTCTTTCCATAGCCCACTCTAAATAACCAGTAGCATTATTTACAGCCATTGCATGAGAAACCATTTCCATACCATATGCACCAGTATACATGTGAACAGTTCTTTCCTGCATATCATGCATGTTTCCAAATATTTCTTCTAGTGTATTAAGCATTTTCTATAATTGTATCAGCTAAAGTTCTTGATGCTTCATCTTCTGACATCAGCATTTTTCTAACATTACTTATCTCTTCTTGAGTAAATATACCTTGGATACCAAGTATCTTAAGTTTGAGAAGTGAATACTTTAAGTCAAGAGCATTCATTTTCTTTTCCATCTCAATTAACTTATCTTCTACAGGATCTGTAGGAGAATTATAAATACTGCGGTCAGTAACTATTTTATCCCATAAACCATTTCCGGAAGATGGGAGTACAGTTGTTAATGGATCATACTTTGCTAAATCTATATATCCACCGTACATGTTGTTTTCTGGTTCCATAGTGCTAATCTTTAAGGTTATCTAATTGATCTTCCTCTTCTTCAGTAGCAATTGCATCCCATTTACCTTTAGGACATCCTGATGCAAGTGACCTTGTCTTAAATGCTAATGAGCATCCACATTCAGCACAACAAGGTTGAGTGCCTTTCATAGCACACTGTTTTCCTTTAGTGTCTAAATGCTCACAACCATCACAGATGTCATGTCTCATTCTTGCTATGTCCTCCACAAACTCATCTCTGATTACAGAGTTTTTAATACCTTCTAGGATTCCTTTTCTATTCTCCCAGATTGTTTTTAGAACTGCTTTCATATTTGGTTTTTTTAAAGTTTTCTTTTTTAAGTTCCTGTTCAGCAATCTTTTGCTCCATTTGTATTAATAAGTCCAGTTTAGTTTCCACACCTTTCTTATTATAGTATGCTGCAAATGTAGATGTATCATGGTTCTCTAAAGACTTGGTATATCTAGGTATTGCTTTTCTCACAAGATGAGGCTTTATTACAAATTGTCCTAAACCCTCTATATTGATCCTAGGATCAGTCAAGTTACTTAGAAGTTGCCTTACTTCATTATAGTAGAATTCTACAAATTCTCTCACTAAAGTTTCTGAGATGTCTAAATCTTCAGCAACTTCTTTATAGAGCTTATTAGACTTCTTTGGGATCATCTCCTAAAAATTTATAGTCTAATAAGATTGTACCATCTGTTTGGATCTTTAGATCAGGATTTATAGTTATCACCTTCTTGTTATCTGTATCTTTTAAAACTAGATTGTTTTTCTCAGCTTTGTTAATGCAGTTTCTTACTGTCTGGGGAGACTTAAAGATTGGATCTTCTTCTGAAGATGCATCATAACAAAAGTGTGTAAGTTCTATAGGCTGATTAAAGCTCAATAATGTTAAGCAATTCAAGTCTGACTCACTCATTGCAATCCTATTGATATAACAATGTGTAAGTATCTGGAATTTGACAACATCCCATTTAGGCATCTTGACTCTTTTCTGTACTTGATTTACTAAAGCCATGATTATCCTCTTTTAAGCTTTCTCTCTTTTACAGGTTGTTCAGCTTGTGGTTTTTCTTGAGTATATCTTTCTTCAGTTTCAAATTCTTCCGGATGTTGCATTTGATACACCTGCATAGAATACTGTGTATCATACTGGAATCTTTTGTACTTAAATTCTGAGATCTCAGCAAGTAGCTTCTCATATTTATGCTGTGCTTCTAAGAATGGAACTGCTTCTTCAAAGAACTGTTTCATCTCAGCTTTTCTAGCATCTAACTGCTCTGGAGTCATATTCTCCATCTCTTGTTGTTGGTTGTTATTTTCCATTATATATTTTTTAAGTTTAGACAAATATACAATTTTTGTTTAAACCAAATATATTTAAAACAAAAAATCCAGGTAATCTAAGTCACCTGGATTTCAGTAGTTTAATTAAGAATGGTTATTAACCTCTTCTCTTAACTGTTGCTTTAACAGCTTTTACTGCTTTAACAACTGGTTTAATTTTAGCAGCAAATGCACCACCATTTTGAGCCATTGGTGTTTTTCTTGTAGGAGTAGTATACTTGCTTTTCTTAACAGGATTCATGTTAACTGTCATTTTTCTGCTAGATGATGTTCCTCCTTTTTGCATTGATGACGGAGTAGGTTTAGCAGTAGCTGCTGCTCTTGCAGAAGAAGCAATTCTTCTTTCTGAATCAGCTAATGTGCTATTTGCTGTACCACCACTTTGCATCTTTCTTTTAACAGATCCACCTTTTTTCAAGCCCATAGCTTCTTTAGCCTTTTCTACAAGACCAAATTTTTTATTAGCTAAGACTGCGCCAACACCAGCTGCTGCGGCACCTGCTATTTTTTTAACTGGTTCAGGAATACTTCTACGCCCGTATTTGGTTACTGATTTGCAACCTTTACCACGTTTTCTACCACCTCCATCAAAACACTCATCTGTGGTTGACCCACCTTCAGCCATGTTTGACATCCAAGTTCTACCTGGAGAAGGACCTGTTTTAAATCTTTGTGTTTTTCCTCTTAAGGTTCTAGTTTTACCACACTTTCCTCCCGGAGGGCACATGGTGTCTGAAGCTCCGCCAGCCTCATACTTTTTAACTGATTTTATCTTTTTCATGGTTATCTATTTTTAATTGTTAAGTTTAATATTGTTAGCATGTAGAACTCTCTTGAGATATCTACTTCTATAGTTAAAATGTCCAGTGCAGATATTCTTAATCTTACTGCAAACTTGTCCCACTGTTTAGTGGTTGATTTCCAACTGTTTCTAAATTTCATTATGCTTCATTTTTACTAATTGCACCTTTAGCATCCAACATAACCTTACGTACATTAGCAGGTTGTGCTACTTTCCATGCTGTTCTTCTTGCCTGATACAATCTGGTTTTTAATATTCTTGTTACACTCATGGCATTTCCTTGGTTTCC
>Ga0181344_1000869_pt1 | contig 11591 bp, 11 predicted proteins | sample Su13VDMLBDD_FD_130098 | JGI IMG/M metagenome (GOLD analysis project Ga0181344, IMG submission 130098) | Freshwater viral communities from Lake Michigan, USA - Su13.VD.MLB.D.D | ecosystem: Environmental > Aquatic > Freshwater > Lake | place: USA: Michigan | collected 2013-07-15
TCAGTAGACCAAGAAGCTAAGTATGATACTGAAAAGATTAATCTTAAAACTAGAGCTTATGTTAAGTTTAGTGGAATGAGTTTAGCTGATAAAGCAAATTACTTGAAAGTATTTGATGAAGGAGCTATGAAAGTAGATAATACAACTAAGCCTGATTTAATTGATCAGACTTTAGGAAATATTGTTGAAAATCGTCCTGAAGAATTCCTTCAAACATTTGAAAATCCTTATTATAAGGACTTTATCTTACTAGAAGATTTCATTAGTAATAATATAGTTATACGTAAAGGTGGTAAGTTTTTTATCAATGGTGGAGTAGAGCTAGGCACTACTAAATCAGAAGTAATCAATAGACTTAAGTCTGATGATTTTCAAGATACAAAGATTGGCCTTCTTGCAAAATTAAAAGCTGTTAAATAATGATAATGTCATTACAAGATATGCATGATCAGTTCTTACACTGGTTTGACAAGCAGAGTAATAACTCTGCTCCTGAAGTCACGCCTGAAGAAATTGACATTTATCTTAATAATGCACAATATCAGTTCATAAAAGTTCTTGTAGAACAAGGATTAGAAAAGTCACAAGAGTGGTTGGATTATACAAAGAATATAACCAATTCTTATTCAACCACTTCTTTTGCTCCTGGAAATAAACCTAATGGTGTAAATGTACTCTTACCTACTGATTATAGTTTAGCTCTTTTAGAAGAAGTTACTATACAATATACAGATTGTGGTACAACTCAAACCAAAAGAATTCCTGTTATTCCTGTAACAAGAGATGAATATAATAAAGTTGTAAGTAATCCTTTTAAGAAACCTTGGAAGGAAGAAATTATTAGGTTAACTAGTAATGGAACAACACCTAACTATTATTTTCAATTAATAGGTTTTACTGGAGCTACTATAACTAATTACTACTTAGACTACTTAAAAGAACCCGCAAGAATCCAATTTGGCTCAACTTACTCTGTTCCTACTACAGACCAACCTTGTGAATTAGAGCCTAAGGCAGCTACTAAGATAGTAGAGATAGCAGTAGAATTAGCTATGAAGACTATGGGTGACCCAAGATTACAATTAGAACAATTAGATAAACTCGTAAAACAAATTTAAAAAATGGCTTTACTTCAAAAAATAAAAACCATCTCAAGAAGAATCTATCAACTTGAAGGTGGTACTGGCAATAACCAGCCAGCTCGTGCATCTGACGTTAATCCTATTATTGATTGGGTTAATAATAGATCAGATGTAAATACTGCTGCTAATGCTGTTACAGGTAGTGCAACAGCTGCTACTTTAAATACAGTTAGTGGTACTATTACTACAGCTAGTTTAACTACTGCAGCTGCATCTGCTGCTACAGTTAACTATACAGTAACTGACGCATATTGCACAGCAAATAGTACAGTATTAGTACAAATTGCTGGAGGTACTTCTACTACAGGAGTTCCTTATATATTTAAAGTTGTTCCTAGTGCAGGAAGTTTTGTAATTTCTTTTGTAAATGTACATCCTTCAGCTGCATTAAATGGAACACTAATCTTCAAATTCATAATTCTTTAATTAATTAATCTTTAAAATTTAAATCAAATGAGCGTATTAAGCGTAAAAAATCTCCAAGAAACTTTCATTGGAAAAGCTATTGCACGTACGGGTACAGGTTTACAAATTACTAGCCCTGATGCTGCAAATTATATTGCAGATGGTGAGGTTGTAGTATTAAACAGCACAGGAGCACCTGCTTTAGTTGCTTCTTTACCTACCTATGCAAATTCTCCATGGATTCAAATTGTACAACGTAATGGTAATAACCTAGTATTTTCTTCTAAAATCTATGGAAATAAAGTAACTAGTTATGCAGGCCGTGCTGCTTCAGTAGGTCAAGAGCAAGTATATGCTATTGGCTATAATGGTTCAGCAGGTGCTTTAGACATTACTGCAGGTCTTGACTATCAATTAACTTTAATTGAGAATCAAGATGACATGATGTGGGCTGAACAAAAGAAGAAGAATGTAACTTCAGTTCCTAATAACTTAGTTACTTCTCAACAAGACTTAGCTAAAGCTATTGCTGAAAATGTTATGAGAAAATACATCAATGATGGTATTTCTGTAACTGCTGCTATGTTAAACTCAGGTGCAGGTTCTATTTTTACAGGAGCTGCTAGTGTTTCAGTTACTCATGGTTCTAATGTAATTGTAGCTAATGCTGCTATTACAAATGCAGGGTTTGGTGCAGGTTCAGTAATTCGTTTAGGAGTTACAGGTTCTGGTGTAGGAACTACTGTTCCAGTTTATACTGTACAAGGAGCTCATCCTAGTATTCCATTTGCATGGATTCTAGATCAACCTTATGCAGGTCCTACTAACACTGGTTTACTTGTAGCTAACGCAGGAGTAGTTACTACAGGTCCATCTTGGGGAGTTCGTTTCACAGGTAAGTACTTAACTTCTTATCGTCGTGATTTCTTCAAATTTAAGCGTACTGCATTCACTCTTCAAATGAGTGGATTTGGTGCAACTGCTATTACTAAAACTAGTGCTACTGCAGGTGTGGCTCAAGACATGGCTTATGGCTATGGAGATGGTCGTTTAGTATTAGAAGAAGAATCATTTAGCAAAGGATTTGAAGGAGCATTAAACCGTATGAGTGTTCCATTACCTATTGCTAATGAGACTTTCACTGCAGATGGTACTTCAACTTCAACATTAAATACTAATTTTGCAGATGCATTTACTAATGCAACTGTTTATTACAACTCTGTTAGTATTGAGTTCTTCTCTCAAAATGCTGGTACTGTAGTAAGTTCTGCTCCTATGCCACAATTAATTAAAATCTTTATGCATGGTGGTGCTGATGGTACTACAAAAGCAGGTCAAGGTTCTACAAATGTTGGTACTTCAGCTGCTGTACAACAAGCATTAAATAGTTGGATGGCTAGTGTACCTGGTGCATTTGCTAACTCTACAGCATTATAATATTAAACTATATAGATTTTAGTATTCAATTGTTTGTTAAAGGGGTAGGTTTATATTTAGCCTACCCCTTTTTTAAAATATAAAAAATAAAAAATGGCTTTAGTCACAACCAATTTACAGTTAGGAATACACCTATGTCAAACAAACAATTGTAAGACATTAAAATTATCAGAAACTACAGGTGTATATAATATATCAACTAATCCTACTGGGTGGGATTCAACAGGTGCTACTAACCCTGCAGCAGCTAATGCTACTAGAGTTAGGATTACTATAGTTACTCCTTCTGGTACATATAGTTTTGACTCTGACCCATTAGATGCTAATTACTATGCTCCATTAGTTCCATTAGGCACATATTTCCCTGATCCTACAGGAGTAAAAGAATTTATGCTTACTGCCTCTAACTTAGGTGGTAGTGTAGGAGATGGAATATACTCTGTAACATATAAAGTATATGGTGCGTTTGGTGCTAATACTTATGAAGAAACTGTTACACAGACCTTCCTATTAACTTGCAATATTAGATGTTGCATTGATAAATTATTTCAAGTAGCTGCACAATCAGATTGTACAGACTGTAAGAATGAGAAATTAGATAAAGCTCTAGAAGCTGAAAGTTATTTAAAAGCTGCTGAGTATGCTGCAGCTTGTGGAAAAACTAATATGGCTAATAAACATTTAGCTAAAGCACAATGGATTTGTTCAACTAAAAATTGCACTAACTGCTAATGAGTAATTGTAATAGTTCAGATATAATAAATGTACCTCAAGCTTTTAATGGAGCAGATGGTATATCAGCATATGTATATATTGCATATGCAACTACAGTAACAGCTGGTAGTCCTGATACAGTAACAGGATTTAGTAATAACGTACCTACAGGTGCTTCAGAGTGGATAGGAATTATTACAACTAATACTCCTATAACTACTCCTGTAGCTACAGACTTTGATAATCATTGGTTTAATTTTAAAGGCGCTCCAGGTTTACCAGGAGTTAATCTTGAGAATTTTAATGTAGCAGTAGGAGGTGGTCCTTTTACTACTTTAAATTTTTTATCTGCAGGTCTTACAGGAGTTACAGTTACTAACTCAGGTGGAGGAGAAGCAGCTATTACAATAGTTACTGCTTCTTTTAATAAAATTTATAGAGCAGACTTTTTATTCTTAATGGGCTTAGGAGGATTAACTCCTGGAGCTTCTTATTGGATTGTAGATGCAGGAGATGGTGAGCAAACAGGTATAGCAGATATGCCTGCAGGATATTATGGATTAACAGGTAATACATTTCTAACTTATCCTCATTCAGCAGGTATTATGGTTAGAGCTGTTAGTAGTAATACAATAGATCCTACAGGAATCTTTTTAGCTAAAGTTCCTAAAAGAACTGCGCCTACAGTTAATTTATTTGAATTAGGTACAACTTATACGGCAGGTGTTTCTTATGTAGAAAATTATAATGAAGTATATTTATATACAGGTAATGGGACAGCTAATTCTTTAGAACCTGCAGAAGACCCAACTAATTGGGATTTTATTACAAAAGATAATAGTACTTATTATATTACAGATGTACAAAATTGTACTTACAATGTAACTACAAATACTGTAGTAGCACGTTGGGATAATAAAGGTAATTACTTACAAAATTTAAATACTACAGGAACTAATGAAATTATAAAGAAATGTTTTAGATGGGGTACTACAAGTGTAGTAGGAAATAAAATTCATTTTTATGATGATAGTACAAAAAATGGTTCAGCAAGAGTACCTGTGTATGGTGATTTACTTACTAATTATTCTGGAGTAGGTACTATGTTGTATAATGATATAGATACTAATTATAGTAAAGCTACTTTAGCATCTTATATAAAACCAGGTACAAGATTTTTTCAAAACAAATTAAAGAATTCTACTTTAATAAGTAACAAAATTAGTAATGCAGTAATTTCTAATATAGATGATAGGTCTGTTGCTGCAATGATGATTAGTAATAATACTATTGACACTTCAGTTATTAATAATATAAATTTTACTAGATTCTTTGATAATGTTATTACAAATAATACAGTAATAGGAGATATTTATTATGGGTCTGCTAGTAATATAGAGGTATTACCTGATGTAATATTAACTACTATTAAAAATGATTATATTCTTTATAATTTAGGTTCTAAAAGTTGGAGTATTATAGGAAATTCTACTAGTACAGTAACTAATCCTGGCACTACTCCTACTATTACTTTAACAAATAGTCCTACTCCTGTTACAGCTTTAGACAATATAGGAGAGTATGTTTATTTTAGTAGCACAACTAATGCTGAATTAAATACTAAATATAAATTAATTACAGGTAATGGAGGTAGTCCTACATTAAATGTATTTACTATTGCAGGTACTTTAACTAGTACTTATACAGGCGCAATGACTTGTACATTTATACACCCTTCTATTAAAACTTCTTTTTATCAATTTGCAGGTAATAACATTTCTTCTTGTGTAATAAGAGGTCTAAATAAAAGTGCAGTTAGTGGGCCAAACTTAACATATTTTGTAAAGAATTCTATTTCTAATAGCTTCTTAGAAAATTATGTAAATCATACTAATCCAACAAATGGACCATTTGATTCTTATTTTAATGACCCAGGTAATGAAGTTGGAGGAGATACTAATAATATTGGATTTGCTAAAAATGAAATATCTGATACAGCATTTAGAAGTAATAAAATGGTTCAATTTTATACTAACGAGATAAAAGGAACATACTTTTTAAATAATGGTAATTCAGGTGGCTTTCAAGGATTATTTTATGCTAATAAACTTGTAGGTAATGGTAAAGTAATGACTTTATCAGGAAGATCTTTTATTAGAGGATTTAATGCTCCAGGTACTCCTAGTGTATATTTTACAAATAATAACTTTAATGCTACTAGTACATTTGTAAGTAATGTTGTTTTAGATAACAACAAAGTAGATACAGTTATATTAAATACTTATACTAGATTAGCAGGATGTAAACTTACAGGAACTCTTGATGCTACTATTTCTGAATTTTCTTCAGATATTTATACTGGATTATTTAATGTAGAATTAGTAGCAGGTACAAGTAGTAATGATATAAATGATATTTCAGGATTAATTTTTGAAGGAAGACATGCTGGTTTAAGCAATATGAAATTAGACCAAGCATTGTATAAAGAAGTTACAGGTCCTGAGTCTACTGTAGGATTAACTTTTAGAGATTTAAAAGTGTATTATTCTGCAAAAGGAACTGATAGTCTTAATCCTGTATTATTTGGTGGTGGTAGAACTACATATATTAGAAATATAACTTATGCAGAACAAGCTTATGTAGCAGGTACTGATGCAGTAAATATAGGAGGTGGAGGTGGTATTACTTATAAAGGAGCTAGATATTGGCTAACTGTTACTACTCAAGCACCTCATTTTTTAAATAGTACATATGTAGGTAGTTCAATAACTTTTCCTCTTTTAAATAGTGGATTAACATGGAGATATGTATATGATGCTTCTGGAGATCCTGTGCCTGTAAGTAATGGAAAATATTTTACACCTACTACACCTTCAAATCAATTTGGATTTTCAGGTATTGTAAAAAGTATAACAAATGAATTTACATTTGTTGCAGAAATACAAATGGCAAGTACTAGTAGTAATTATTATTTATTACATTCTACAAACGCAGTAGTAGATGGAGCTGGTACAGCTGCACCTGGAGCAGGTATAACAGGGACTTACAGTGATTTATATGGAGATTCTTTAGTATTTCCTTATAGAGTAGCAGATTATAGAACTACATATAAGTCTGCATACTTAACTAGCCAAGATTCTAGTTTAATAACTCCTTATTATTCAGATTTACTTACTAGAGTTTCTTTATTATTTAGTTCATATCCTCCTGCATCTAGTCCATCAGGGAATAGAAATTTCTATGCTTACTATAATTATGGTGCGGCTACTACTTTGTTATACAGTGGAACTGCATTAACTTTACCTAAGTTTGTAGAAAAGATGGGTGGTATAATAATGTTAGGTAGTCATACAGCTGCTACATATCAAATAAGCACTATTACTAATTTAACAGAAGGTATTCCTTATACATTTGTAACTACTCCAGGATGTGATGTTCAATTTAATTTAGTAGGTGCTGCATCTCCTTCTTTAAATAATATTATAAAAGATAGTGCAGCAGTAAGTTATACTATTAAAGCATATTATACAGCAACTACTTATGTATATGATGAAATAGTATTAATGAAACAAGATGGTATAATTAAAATAATCAGTAAAGTAATACATCAATAATATGTGTTGTAACGATAGTCCTTTATTATTAAGTAGCACAGGTGGTATTGTAGGTCCTCAAGGACCACAAGGACCTGCAGGTGCTACAGGTGCAACTGGGCCACAAGGTCCAGCGGGGGCTGCTGGAGCAGTAGGTCCTCAGGGTCCTGCAGGTGCAAATGGAGTAGCAGGAGATAAGTTTAGTACTACTTCTAGCACTCTTTTAACTATAAGTGCAGGCTCTAAAACTCTTGTCATAGGTACAGGATTAGCATATGTTCCAGCACAACCTATTTTAATATCTTATGATGGTTCTAACTATATGTCAGGAACTGTTACAAGTTATGATTCATTAACAGGTGTAGCAGTAATAAACATAACAAGTACTACAGGTTCAGGTTCTTATAGTGCTTGGAATATGTCTTTAGCTGGTACTCAAGGTCCTCCTGGAGCAACTGGTGCGACTGGTCCTGCTGGACCTACTGGGGCTACAGGAAGTACTGGAGCTACAGGTTCAACAGGTGCAGCAGGAGCAACAGGTCCTGCAGGTGCTCAAGGTATTCAAGGAGTACCTGGAACAGCAGGAGTATCTTCTTATACTTATGGTGGTTATTGGGATTCTACTCAAACTAATTTTAGCTATGACCCTACATTAGTTGTAGGTGGAGTAGCATACATGAGATTATTAGTTAGTTCAGTTGTTATAGTACCTAGTAGTTTAACTGCTTCTAACTTTACTGCTCCTGCAGGAACTACTACTTATGTATCTAATTATATTTCAGTAGGTGGAGGAAGTAGCACACCAGCTATTCCTACTCCTTCAGGTACATTCTTATCAGGAGTTGTAAATCCTTCAGGAGGTGCTGCAGTAGGAGATATTTATTTAAATAAAGCAACAGGTATCTTTTGGTATTATTCATCAGGAGGTGCTTGGGTTTCTGCAGTAGGTAGTACATTTACAACTAATTGGCAAGTATTTACTTTAAATACTGGTTGGGGTGGTAGTTTAACTTTAGGTTACAAACAAGTAGGTACAGAAGTAATATTTAGAGGATATTTTTATGAAAATTTAACTACTCCTATGACTTCTACTTCTATTATAACTACTTTACCATCAGCATATAGACCAACTAGAACTCAAGCTATAACCCTTTTAAATTATTCAACAGGTGAAATTGTTATAGCAGTAATTACTACAGGAGGGTTATTAGGAGTAATGGGTGGTATTACTCCTATAAATATGACTGCTGTTGGTGAACAGATATATGTAGATAATACTAAATATAGTTTAATATAATGGCTAAAACACAAGAAGAGTTCTTAAATATTATACTACGAGCACAATGCTGCGTGGCAGACTTAGCCTATAAAGGTTTAAAAGAAGAGATGTTTCTTAAACCTGATAGAGGCAGTAACTATAAAAAAGTAAGATATATGCAAGCATTAATAGGTATTCTTAATAGATACTATGATGTAGTGTATAATTTATTAGATACTCCTTGTGTATCAGATGATGAAATAGAATATATTATTCAAGAAACTTATGCTATTTGTGACGCATGTGGATGTTGCACAGATGCAAGTTATATAACTCAAGATATTTCTGCTCCTGTAAGTTCTCCTTCAGGTAGTGGACAAAGTACACCAATTGGAAATATACCTTAATAACTATGGCATTTTATAATAATTTTTGGACCTTAAAAGGTTCTACTAGTTACACTACACACATTGTAGGACAGTTTGATGCAAATTGCTCTTCAGGTGGTGGGGTATTTAAATGGGTTTCAGCTAATAATACATCTATTTCAGATATAGCTGGATTTAGAATTAAACCTTCTGCTGTTACTACAGGGTATTGGGAAAGAGTTTATGATGGACCTATTAATGTAGGTTGGTTTGGTACTCAGAATACTACAAGTATTCCTTCTACTTTTGCAGCATTAGGTATATCTCAAGCTACATTAGATAGTAGATATGGAGCAGGGTTTGCTACAACTACTGATAATTATGATACTACAGCTATTAGATATGCTCTAAAAATGATGGGTACATTAGGTTATCAGAGTTTAATCTTTGAACCTAAAAATTATTGGCTTACTAGAACTTGTGAATTACCTGTTAATAATCCAACTATTACAAGTATTACAGGTAGAGGAATGTTTGTAATTGATGGTAATGGAGCAACTATTCAAAAAACAATAGATGCTCAATTTGACTTTTTCTTTAGAGCTCCTGCTACTCAAACTGAAGCTGATAGTTTATATGTTGATAATGCATTTACTATTAAAAACTTTAATGCCCTTAATAATGGTAGTACTATTTTAGGTTCAGGAAAAGCATTCTTAAATTTAGGTGCTACTTATGGTAGTATCATTGAGAATATATTTGTTAAAAAGTTTGATGTAGGAATTAAACTTGAGTTTTGTATGAATGCTCAAGTTACTAATATATTTGCAAATAGTTGTTATAGTTACTCTGTATTAGTAAAGAATGGTTCATGGCCAGGTGCTGATACTTCTCATGGCCAAAGTAATGGTACAGTAGTAAGCAATGTTCGTGTCTTTGATACAGAAGATCAGATTGCAGGTATTGCTGTTATAGATGCAGATACTTGTGTAGTTAAAAATTGTATTATTGAAGGTCGTATAGGAGCTAATCCTGGACAACCTCAATATGGTATATTATGGGATAGTATTGGAGCTACAGTTACTCCTAACTTTAGAGTCCAAGATTGTCACATTGAAACAGTATGTACTAAAGGAGCTGTATGGTTAAAACCAAGAGGCGCAGGGCGTTATATTGTAGATAATATTTACATACAACATGGCCAAACTTTAGTTGGTGTAGAGGAAGGATTACCATCTACTGGAGGTAATTATCCTGATATTTACATTGCAAATATTCCTTACAAACCATCAGGAATGAAGTTCTTTAATAATAGTACAGGAGGATTCCAACCTACTTGGGATTTTTATAGTTGTAGATTAGGTGGAGGTATTAACTCTACTGCTACTTTATTAGCTGCTACTAGTTTATGGGATACTACCACACCAGGAGGTACCATACCTACTTCAGGATTTGTTAGAGTTGTAAGCAATATAATTACTTCTTAAAATTTAATAATAATGAGCCATCCGAATTTAGATATGACCAGTATAGAAGGAACAAGTTTAACAATTTGTTTAGTAGTATTAGGTAAGATTATAAGTTTCTTACCTGCAATGAGTGATGTAGTATTATTCTTACAAGCTCTTTCTTATTTACTTGCAGTTATTGTAGGAGTAGATACTATGATAGGTAGTCCTCTTAGAACTAAAATGACTGCTTGGTATAAAAAGAAGTTCGTAAAAAACATTATACGACCATGAAAATAAGTCAAAAAGGTTTAGACTTAATTAAAAAGTTTGAAGGTTTTTCTGCAAAACCTTATCTGTGTCCTGCGGGAGTTCCTACTATTGGGTATGGGGCTACATATTATACAAATGGTACTAAGGTTACTATGAATGATGAGCCTATTTCAGAAGAATGGGCAGAGCAACTTTTAAGTAACATGGTCCATACTTATGAAAAAGCTGTAACAAGTTTAGTTATTCCACATATAACTCAGAATCAATTTGATGCATTAACAAGCTTTGCTTATAATGTAGGAGTAACAAACTTTAGAAAATCTACGTTACTACGTCTTATAAATAAAAATCCTAATAATCCTGAAATAACTACCCAGTTTATGAAATGGGTTAGAGGTGGAGGAAAAGTTATTAATGGTTTAATTAAGAGACGACAAATTGAATCTCAGTTATATTTCACACCATGAATAATTTCTTAGTATGGTTAATACGCTCCTTTGAAAGAAAAGGAAAGGTGTCCGCAAGAAAGCTTACTGTGTTTGTTGCATTCATATTATTTAATATAGGATTTATAGTACATTTAGTTAGTGGAGTAGCTATTCAAAAAGAGTATGTTATTATCTATGCTACAATCGTACTATTAGGCTTAGGTTTCTTAACAGCAGAGAACATAGTAGAGTTGTTTAGAAGTAGATTTGGAATGGGTGGATTTAGTAATATTTATTCCTCTACTTATTTAGATACAAATAGAGTAGATAATCCAGACGAAGAGGTTATGTAAAACCTTAACGCATGTCTGAAGACATAAATAGTAAAATTAGAGCTTACTTAGAAAAAAATCCTGAAAGTTCAATCCGAGATATAGTAGATACATTTAATGTTAATTATAATGTAGCAGCTGGAGTAAGACAGAGATTTGTAAAAGCTCGAATAATAAAAGAGTATAGAACTCA
>Ga0181344_1000871_pt1 | contig 11578 bp, 15 predicted proteins | sample Su13VDMLBDD_FD_130098 | JGI IMG/M metagenome (GOLD analysis project Ga0181344, IMG submission 130098) | Freshwater viral communities from Lake Michigan, USA - Su13.VD.MLB.D.D | ecosystem: Environmental > Aquatic > Freshwater > Lake | place: USA: Michigan | collected 2013-07-15
AAGGTTGCAAGAAAAATAGCAAACAGCAGAAATATGATGCGCTCGGCTTTGTCGCTGATCAGCTCCACATGCGTGGGTATGGGCTTGGCTGGCCCTTGGTATTTGCTCGGTTTCATCTCATGTCCTTTCGATTTGGTTTCTAACATTTGTTACTCCTCGACCCCTAACAACGTAATCTTCTTCGCAGTCTCTTCATCTGCGAACACTCCCACTAACTTGATACGTGCAAGAGCCGGGTCGGCGGTGTCATCGGCCCACTTGTACCTATTGACCCAAGTGTCCCAATCACTTTTGCGTTCGTAGCGCAAGGGGTTGCGCCTGATGTCTCCGTTGTCGTTGCCGTTGTAATAAACAACCCAGCTCATTCTTCAACCTCCTTAGTAGTCAGTCTCAATCGTGCGGCTCACTCGAATCAGCCAGTCTGCCTCGCCCAAGCACCGCTCCTCAATGTCGTCGTTGTTCTCACCTATACGGATTAACTCAGCCGCCCAGTCCACGCTCTCGGTGTCGGCATCCTCGGCACAACCCGCAGCCCACTTGTCTCTGCCGCATATCTTCTCGAACCGCTCCCAGAACTGCTCGAACGCCATAACCTCCGGGTATGAGTCGTACCATTTCACGCCGGTATTCTTGAACTCGTACAACAGGCGGGTGGGTGTGTCGAACACGCTCAGCCCACCGTCGAACCCATCTGCATCCTCCCCTTGCAAGTCATCGGGGAAGTTAGTGTCCATAAACAACTTGAGCTTGGCTCGGTTGCGTTCGTTGAAGTCCTTGTGCTCCTCGCCCGTTCGGTCTTGTGCGTAGAACACCGCAAGAATGTCGCTTCTGTATCCCATCTCAGTTCTCCTCACTCAAGTCCATGTAGTCGTCCATCACGTCGGTGTATTCAAAGTTCTCGGTTGCCTCTTGCAGTGCAAGCGCATCGCTGTCCTGAACAAAGAATGACCGACCGCCTCGGCAGTTCTCGGTGACTCGGTACGCCCACCCATTGCCGTGGGACTGCACGATGTACTTGTGATCTATTGTTACGAATTCGTTGGTTTTCATGGCTTTTACTCTTTCTACTTTCGTTGTGGTTACGTTGATATGTGTTGTGGTACGTCTTGGCGGGTGTTTCTAACATCTGTTAGGTTTTAGGTGTTGGGCTTGTAGCCCAAACCATCGAACCCTGATGCGTACTCGCTGTCCTGTGTGCCGTAGCGGAAACCAACGAACCTGTATGTTCCATCGGGCTTCTTGCCACACGCATAGAAAAACCCATCGGGATACTGCGACTTGTACAAGAACGCACTTCGCGCCCACTGTGCGCGGGTCTGTTCAATTTGCAGTCGCTTCCACTCGGTGTAGTACATGCTGGTATACCAACCCATCTCGTGCCTTGCGTCATAGTGAATCCAATTCTCGAACTTGTGCTCGGCAACCCAGTCGGGCACTTGCGTCTGCATGGCATCCAGCATCTGCCTGTCGGTCAGCACCAAGCTATCGGGCCACTCGCCCATCTGCGCTTCCAGCAGTGTGTTGTATTTCATGTTTGCTCTCCTCGGGTGTTTTTCTGGTTGGTATTGCGCAGGACTTTGAACGCCGACTCGGGCGTGACGAGTTGGTAGTTGCCCTTGCCGTATTCCTGAATGACGCACCAGCTTGCGCGTTCGACAGCCGCCGCATCCTCACCGCAGAATAGGCACAAGCGGTAGCCGAGCGCCCAGCGTTCGATGTGTACGTCATCGCCGCACTCGCGGCACTCCTTCCAGTCTTGGTTGGTTATCGGTGTCATGGTCAGGCTCCCTCGGTGTAGGTCACATTGAAGTCGCCGCGATTGATGCAGTCGAGCAGGTGGTCAGAGCGGTGGTTTGACCAGTCGGACTTGAGTTTCTGGATAGCGTGGGCTTTGGCTTCCAGTGGCGACATGAGCGCACGAACGTGGAAGCTGGAGGTGTGGCGCGGTGTGGAGTTGAGACCGACACGGATGACTGTCCATGTGTTTTGGGGCTGGGCATTTTCTAACATTTGTTAGGTTCCTTCGCGATTGGGGTTGGTTACAGGCGCAGTCCAGTGGCGGGGTCGATCAGCCCCGTTACGTCACCAATATTTGTGCCGAGCTTGGTCATGCTCTCGGTCAACTCGGGCAGGGTGATAAGCCCCGATGCGTACATCTGAAGTAGGGACATTGCCGCATCGTGCAGGATTTCCAAACGCTTGGGCGCGGGCAGCGTGGCGAGTTGGTCGTGGTCTTGAATTTCTAACATTTGTTACCTTTCGGTGGTTTGGTTGTGTGTAGCAGGCGAGTTCCCACTACATCTATATTGTAACACAATGTTATCTTTATGTCAAGTGTTTTGGCGATGCAATGGGGGGATTTGTAAGGGTTTGTTGGGGAAGCAAAAGCGGGGCTGTGTTATGTTTGGAGGGTCGTTTTTGTGATTTTATTTTGTAACGCAGGGGTTGAATTGAACAGAAAACGTAACGCGCTAAGTTGTTGATTCGGTTGAAGAAAATGGGAAAAAATGATGTAATGTTATAAAGTTAAAGAAAAAACAATATATATGAATGAGGTGCCAAAAATGTGTGTGGTACGAATTGCGCTTGGTGACTTGCTTTTTGTTTGGAAAGTCGCCATGCATTTTTCCAAAAACACGTAACATATAACATTATGAGCTAAGTTGTTGATTTTAAAGGAAAAACAGCATTTTGTGTTTTTAACATTAGGGTCGGATTCTGTAACAAAGCCACAATCGAGTCCAAATTCCGTAACAGCTTTGTTGCTTGGCTACCCCCACGCAGGGAACTGGTATGCACGTATCCTAACAACTGTTAGCCTTAGCGTTACTTTAGCGTTGGCTACGTAGTATCGAAAGCACTCGTTCTGGTATTACTTCTTGGCTACCCCCACGCAGGGAACTGGTATGCCTCTACGCTAACATTTGTTAGCTCTAGCACTCATTCGCTTCGGCGTACGTAGTATCGAAAGCACTCATTCTGGTATTCATTGGCTACCCCCACGCAGGGAACTGGTATGCCTGAGCCGCCGTAAACTATAATTCGTGGTACAAAAAAGCCCGTCCTAACAATTGTTAGGACGGGCACAAAAAAGCCCCCGCAAGGGGGCTTTGGTAAGGGTAAGGGTTACTTACTTATTGGCATCGAATGATTCACCAGTCAGGACAATAAAGGCGTCCTTGAGGGTTTCGAGAATCATTGAAGCGTGGCAGTCTTCACCCGATTCTTCAGCCTTGAGAATGCGGTTAATGATTGTCTTGAGTTCAGCCGCTGTTTTGCCGTCCGTATCGGATGCACCCTTGACGCGGTTACCGGCTGTAACGTATCCGCTAGCCTCTTTGACGCGTTGCCAGTAAACGTCAATCGTACCCTTACCGAAACCAGCTTCGGTCATATCGGCGACAAATAAGGCGCGTTCAGCCTTGATACCCTTAGCGTCCTTACCGCGCAACTCGTACCACATTTTGAGGGACGCGCCATTAGCCAACTCGCGTACATTGAACGATAAGCAAAGCGCGTCAGCGTACCCTTGAATGACTGCACCCGTACCCTTAGCCGCATTAACCAACTCGCGTCGCGCACCAGCGACAATGCCGGTATCAATTGCAGTAGTAGTGATGATTGTAATATCTGACATTTTCTGACTTTCCTAACAATTGTTAGGTTTCGCATTATGCGCCCGCCTAACCGGGATGCCCACAGTGAATCCGTTTGCATGGGTATATTATACCACAATTTAATCAGAAACTCAATCAAGCCGTAAACAATAATGAAATCTTTTTTGGGGGGAATAGGGGCTAACAATTGTTAGAAAAACCCTAATCAGACACCCCACACCCCAAAACTGAGGCAAGGGGAGGTAGGGCCCCCTCACACTGGGTTTCGCACGTTCGATCAGCTCGGCCCAACTTTTTATAACTACGCAGTACAAAATACTCCGCCCCCTCCCATCAACTTTTCATAACTACGCAATACAAAATAATATCCAGCAAACCCCCCGGCCTCCGAAAAATAAGGCTGTGGCCAAAAAATTTTTGCAAAAATTTTAAAACGCTGTTACATTTCGGCCACTCCCAAGTTACTTTGGTGCCTATGATCCCTGTTGAACCTACTGCGGAACACCCAATTCCGTTTGATCTGACCGATGAGCAGCCGAAAACGCACTCAGACGGGGTAGCTGTCGCTATCAATACTGTAGAACTGCTAGAGCAACTCGGCGGAAGTATTGATTTCGAGGACAAGGACCTGCACAAAGCCAAGGCCCTGATCACCGGGGAACAAAAACCCAACGCACCCAAGCATCTTGCGTCGTCGGCGGAGGCAAAAGCAGCCCACATGCTGATCAAACGCTTCGACTACAACGCGTTTTCCGATGCGCTCCAAGCCAGAAACTTCATCACGAACAAGCTGGTCTCGATTGCTGACTGCGGAGACCCGAAGTTAGAACTCAAAGCACTGGAGCTGCTGGGCAAACACAGCGACATCGGCTTATTTACCGAACGCAGCGAGATTACCGTACACCACACAACGTCCACTGCCCTCGAAAACTCGATCAAGGACAGGATCAAGCGCCTGCTGAACTCCGAAGTGACCGATATAACGCCGCTGGACGACCTAGATGCGCAACTGGGGCCGGTCGAAGCGTTTACAAAAGTAGTAAAAGAAGAGCAAGACATCGACCCCGAAGACCCAGACGGCGGCCCAAAGGTGAACGATGAGTGAAGAGTCTAAAAACCCAAAAAGAATCTACCACTGCGTGGTCTGTGGCAGGGGAATTGAGTGTGACGAGTATGGTATTTTTTGCCATGACGATGTGCCGCACCCAGAGAACATGGACTTTTCTGAAGAAAGCAACCCCCAATGAGTGAGGTCTCACTCAAGGACATTGAGCAGCTAATTACCAGCGGGCGGCTGTCCGAGAGCGACATGCGGGTGCTTGAAGCGCAGCTGACCAAGCTGGAGAAGCTCAAAGATCGGGAACTTGCCCAGACCAAGTTCATTAAATTCGTCGAGAAGGTCTGGCCAACATTTATCTCGGGTGCGCACCACAAGCGCATGGCCGAGGCGTTCGAGCGAGTAGCCAATGGAACCTGTAAAAGACTCATTATCAACATGCCACCCCGACACACAAAGTCGGAGTTTGCGTCCTACCTTCTTCCCGCTTGGTTTCTGGGTAAGTTTCCTCATAAGAAAGTTATTCAGTCGTCCAACACCGGCGAACTAGCGGTTGGCTTTGGCCGTAAGGTGCGTAACTTGGTGGACTCCGAGGCGTACACCGACATCTTCCCAGACCTGAGCCTCCAGTCCGACTCCAAAGCGGCAGGGCGGTGGAACACGTCCAAGGGTGGTGACTATTTTGCGATCGGCGTGGGCGGTACGGTGACCGGCAAAGGCGCGGACGTGCTCATCATTGACGACCCACACTCAGAACAAGAAGCTGCCATGGCGGCGAGCAACCCCGAGATTTACGACAAGGTGTACGAGTGGTACACGTCAGGTCCGCGTCAGCGACTCCAGCCGGGTGGGGCCATCGTGATCGTGATGACCCGCTGGGCTCAGAGGGACTTGACTGGCCAAGTGCTCAAGTCAGCGGCGCAGCGTTCGGGCGAAGAGTGGGAGGTCATTGAGTTCCCTGCCATCTTACCTTCGGGTAATCCCCTATGGCCACAGTTTTGGTCCATCGAGGAGCTGGAGGCGCTGCGCGAAGAACTGCCCAACGCCAAGTGGCAGGCCCAGTACCAGCAGAACCCCGTGGGCAACGAGTCCGCGATCGTCAAGCGCGACTGGTGGAAATGGTGGGAGGAGGACCGACCACCTGAGTGCGAGTACATCCTCCAGACGTGGGACACGGCGTTTGAGAAACACCAGCGTGCTGACTTTTCTGCGGGCACGACGTGGGGTGTGTTCACGCACCACAAGGACCAGTCCAAGAACATCATCTTGCTCAACACATATAAGAAGCGTGTGGAGTGGGTGGAGCTGAAGAAGGACGTGCTTCAGGAGTATCGGGACTATGAACCGGACGGCCTGTTGATCGAGAAGAAGGCCACGGGGGCACCTCTTATATATGAGCTGCGGGCCATGGGCATACCGGTCCAAGAGTACACACCGAGCAAAGGGTAGGACAAAATTGCCCGTTTGAACAGTGTTTCCGACATAATCGCTAGTGGGCGGGTATGGGTCCCGCGTACACGCTGGGCGGAGGAGCTGGTCGATGAGATTGCAGCGTTCCCGTCTGGCGAGCACGATGACTTGGTTGACGCAACGACTTTGGCCCTTATGCGGTTTCGCCAAGGTGGGTTCTTGCGGCTCCCGGTGGACGAGCCCGAGGAGATTCAATGGTTCAAAGGCCCTCGCAGAGAGCGGTTCTACACAGTGTAAGGACACGATATGGAAAAAAGTTTATACGCAGCTCCACTGGGTTTGGGTATGGAGCAAGGCCCCCCAATCGAGATTGAGATCGAGGACCCCGAGAGCGTATCTATTGGCATTGGTGATCTTGAACTGGAGATTGAACCGGTCGAAGGCACTGCCGAGGACTTCAACGCCAACCTTGCCGAGTTCATGGACGACCGTGACTTGCAGTCGTTGGGCGCTGAGTTGGTTGCTGACTTCACCAAAGACATTGGCGATCGCAAAGAGTGGATGCAGACGTATGTGGATGGCCTCAAGCTGCTGGGCTTGAAGTACGAAGACCGCACCGAGCCATGGCAGGGCGCGTGTGGCGTGTTCCACCCCATGCTGACCGAGTCCGTTGTAAGGTTTCAGTCAGAAGCCATGACCGAGACGTTCCCAGCACAGGGGCCGGTCAAGACGAACATCATTGGCAAAGACACCCCCCAAGTGCAGGAAGCTGCTGGACGCGTGCGCGAGGACATGAACTACCAGCTTACTGAGGTGATGACTGAGTATCGCCCTGAGCATGAGAAGCTGTTGTGGAACTTGCCACTGGCTGGTTCCGCGTTCAAAAAGGTCTACTACGACCCGAGCAAAGGACGCCAAGCTGCGATGTTCATTCCTGCCGAGGACATTGTGGTGCCGTACGGCGCGTCGAACCTTGAATCATCCGAGCGTGTCACGCACGTCATGCGCAAGTCGCCCAATGAGATTTTGAAGCTGCAAGACGCTGGGTTTTATTGCGACGTGGACTTGGGCGAGCCGTCCAACCAACTGGACGACATCGAGAAGCAAAAAGCCGAAGAGATGGGCATGACCGCCACGCATGACGAGCGGTTCCGCCTGTTGGAGATGCACGTTGACTTGGACCTCAAGGGCTTTGAGCACAAGGGCAAGGACAAGAAACCATCGGGCATTGCGCTGCCGTACGTGGTGACGGTGGAGAAGGGCACAGCCAAGATTCTGGCTATTCGGAGAAATTGGTATGAAGGCGACGAACTCCACACCAAGCGCCAGCACTTCGTGCATTACCAATACATCCCCGGCTTTGGCTTCTACGGCTACGGTCTCATCCACCTCATCGGTGGATACGCGAAAAGCGCCACCATGCTCATTCGCCAATTGGTTGATGCTGGTACTCTTTCTAACCTACCCGGTGGTCTCAAGTCTCGTGGCCTCCGCATCAAAGGTGACGACACCCCGATCGCGCCCGGTGAATTCCGAGATGTGGATGTGCCCTCCGGTTCAATCCGTGACAACATCCTGCCATTGCCGTACAAAGAGCCAAGTCAGGTTCTGTACACCCTCTTCGATCGTATAGTCCAAGAAGGCCGTGCGTTTGCATCCAGCGGTGACATGAAGGTGAGCGACATGTCGTCGCAAGCCCCAGTGGGTACCACTCTGGCCATCCTTGAGCGCACGCTGAAGGTGATGACTGCGGTTCAGGCCCGCTTGCACTACGCCATGAAGATGGAGTTCAAACTTCTGAAAGTCATCATCGCCGACTACACACCGGATGAGTATGACTACGAGCCAGAAGATGGCAGTCGTTCGGTTAAGAAAGCCGACTACGACTTGGTGGACGTGATTCCTGTCAGCGACCCCAACGCAGCCACCATGGCGCAGAAGATCGTTCAGTATCAGGCCGTGCTCCAGCTGGCCCAGAGCGCACCGAACTTGTACAACCTGCCGCTTTTGCACCGCCAAATGATTGAGGTGCTAGGAGTCAAGAACGCTTCCAAACTTGTGCCTATGGAGGAAGACGCAATTCCCACCGATCCAGTGTCGGAGAACCAAGCCCTCCTCAACGGCAAGCCAGTCAAAGCGTTCATTCAGCAGAACCATGAGGCGCATATTCAGGTACACATGGCCGCGATCCAGAGCCCCAAGGTGCAGCAGTTGATGCAGATGAACCCCGCCGCGCAGAGCATTATGGCCGCAGCGATGGCGCATATCAACGAACACATTGCACTGGAGATGCGCAAGCAGATTGAGATGCAGATGGGTATGCCACTGCCGACCGAGGACCAGAACAAGGAAGTTCCTCCAGAGATGGCTGACCGGATTGCCATGATGGCAGCTCAGGCAGCACAGCAGATTCTTCAGAAGGATCAACAGCAAGCGGCTCAGCAACAAGCCCAGCAACAGCAGCAAGACCCTGTAGTGCAGATGCAACAGCAGGAGCTTCAGCTCAAACAGCAAGAGCTTCAGCTGAAGCAGCAAAAGCAGCAGATTGATGCGATAGCCAAGGCCGATCAGTTGGAGATTGAGAAGGCTCGCATTGAGGCCCAGAAGGAGATCGCGGCTATGCAGGTGAGTGCTACCGCTGCCGCTGCTAAGGACAGGCTCAAACAGCAGATGGAGGCCGAGGGCGTTCGCATGGGCCTTGACGCTGCCAAGCATAAAGCTCAGATGGCGCAGCAAGCTCGCCAGTCTTACGCGCAGAACAACAAACCTCCTAAGAAGGAGAGCAGATGAAGGACTATCAGATTCTGGCCTATACGGTCAAGCAACTTGTAGAACAGCGTGACACTTACGTGGATGCGGTCAGCCGTGGAAACGCCAAGGATCATGCGGAATACAAACACCTCTGCGGGCTTATCCAAGGTCTAAAGCAAGCAGAGGACATCATTAACGACCTTGTGCAAAAAATGGAGAAATCTGATGACTGAATTCGACGCTTCGGCGGTTGACCTTTCCGGTATTTTGAACAGAAACGCCGAGGACAAAGCCAAGCAGTTACCTGACCCGAAAACTTTTCACCTTCTGTGCGTCGTACCAGAAGCGATTGAAGAATACGCGGACAGCGAAGTGGGCATCATTAAAGCTGGCCAGTCCATGCACTACGAGGAGGTTTTGACTCCCGTTCTGTTCGTGGTCAAAGTTGGCCCGGATGCGTACACAGATAAAACCCGGTTCCCCAGTGGGCCGAGCTGCAAGCAGGGTGACTTTGTCATCGTGCGTCCAAATTCAGGCACCCGCCTGAAAATCCACGGTCGTGAATTCCGCATCATCAATGATGATTCGGTTGAGGCCGTTGTCGAAGACCCGCGTGGCATTAGCCGCGCTGCATAAGGAGTAAAACATGGCTAAATTTGGTGACGACTTCGAGTTTCCTGACGAAAAGGAAGCCAAGGGCGCAAAAACTAGCGAAGACAATTTCGATATTGAGATCGAAGACGATACCCCGGTAGCGGATCGTGGGCGCAAGCCTATGAAAGAGCCGGTGGAAGACCCCACTGACGACGAACTTGCCTCGTATGACGAGAAAGTTCAGGCTCGCATCAAGAAGTTCACTCGTGGCTACCACGACGAGCGACGAGCCAAAGAGGAAGCCCTGCGTGAGCGCGAGGCTGCGGAGGCATTCGCCCGTCAAGTGTTTGAGGAGAACAAAAAACTCCAGCAGCAGTTGGCCACAGGCAGCAAAGCTTACATTGAGACCTCCAAGTCTGCCGCCGAGAATGACTTAGCCGCAGCCAAGAAGCGGTTTAAAGACGCCTACGATACGGGCGATTCCGACGCATTGGCAGAGGCGCAAGCTGAAGTGGCGCAAGCGACTTTGAAGCTCGATCGCGCTACCACTATGAGGCCGATTGAGGTGGAGGATAAAGAGTTTCAACCTGCCAAACAGGAACCTGCCAAAGTCAGCCCACGCACTCAGCGTTGGCTTGATACCAATAGCGAGTGGTTTGGCAAAGACGACGAAATGACTATGGCCGCAATGGGACTTGACAAGAAGTTGCAGCGCGAGTATGGTTCCGAATACGTTGGTAGTGATGAGTACTTCAAAACTATCGACCGCACTATGCGCAAGCGTTTTCCCGAGCATTTTGAAAATGCTCGGAGCGATGAGGAAGATGATGACCCGCCTCAACGAAAGAGGTCAGAACCGGCTTACGAGGACGAACCTCCGCGCCGTGCAACAAAACCTGCTGCTGTTGTAGCTCCGGCTTCACGCAGCACCCCGCCTAGTCGTATGCGACTGAAGGCATCCGAAGCAGCGATCGCTCGCCGTCTTGGGGTCCCTTTGGAACTTTACGCCAAACAGGTTGCTATGCTTACAAGAGGTGAATGAAAATGACTGAAGTTCAAACCAAATCGCAAAATCGGATGACTCGTGAGTTGGACTCCCGCGAAGTGACGTTTCAACGTCCCCAAGCGTGGCGTGCGCCCGAGACCTTGCCAATGCCCAACGAACGTCCGGGCTGGACGCATAGGTATGTCCGTATCAGCATGATGGGGCAAGCTGACGCCAGTAACATTTCCAGTAAGCTACGTGAAGGATACGAACCCGTGAAAGCGGACGAATATCCCGAACTTATGATGCACGCTACCACGGAAGGTCGCTTTAAAGGCGGCGTTGAAGTGGGCGGATTGTTGCTTTGCCGTATTCCTTCTGAGTTCCTTAAACAACGCGAGGCGTACTACGCCGGACAGAATAAGGCCCAAATGGAATCAGTAGACAACGCTTTCCTTCGTGAAAGTGATCCTCGGATGCAGAAGTTCTCTGAACGAAGCACTAAGGTTACTTTCGGTTCTGGTTCTTAAATACAGGAGCATGTAAATGCCTTATCCAACCGTCCCAGCCCCTTACGGGCTGAAACCGATCAATCTGATCGGTGGGCAAGTCTTTGCGGGTTCAACTCGTGAGCTTCCCATTCAGTACGGCTACAACGCGAACATCTTCTATGGTGATTTCGTCAAAGTTGCCCGTTATGCTACTGGCTCTACGCCCGGCGGATTTATTGTCCGTGCGGCTGTGTCAACTGGCACCACAAACAACCAAGTGACAGGTATCTTCCTTGGCTGTTCTTTCACCAACCCTGTTACCAAACAGAAGACCTTTAGCCAGTTTTGGCCATCAGGTACTCTGGCTGGTGATGCCGTGGCAATCGTTTGCGACGATCCTGACACAGTGTTTAAAGCCGTTGTGTGCTCTTCAGGCACCAACTTGGCTTCGGGCGCTAAAGGCATGGTCGGCAACAACTTGTCGTTGATCGACAACAGCGCTGGTAACGTCAACACTGGTGATTCCACCAATACTATCTTGGCTCCTACGGCTACTCCTGTCAGTACCATCCTTCCAGTTCGCTGCGTTGGTGTGGTGCCTGACACGTCGTACAGCTATAGCGCCGTCGCTACTGCGGCTTCCAGCACAACCACGATCAACGCCGTGGCCCCT
>Ga0181344_1000872_pt1 | contig 11571 bp, 11 predicted proteins | sample Su13VDMLBDD_FD_130098 | JGI IMG/M metagenome (GOLD analysis project Ga0181344, IMG submission 130098) | Freshwater viral communities from Lake Michigan, USA - Su13.VD.MLB.D.D | ecosystem: Environmental > Aquatic > Freshwater > Lake | place: USA: Michigan | collected 2013-07-15
GGAGTTACAGTAACAGTTGGAGTAACAGTTGCAGTTACAGTTGGAGTTACTGTTACACTAGGAGTTACTGTTACAGTTGGAGTAATTGTTGATGTTGGAGTTATAGAAGGAGTTACAGTAACGCTCGGAGTTACAGTAACAGATGGTGTTACAGTTGATGTTGGTGTTATTGAAGGCGTTACGGTAACAGAAGGCGTTACAGTAACTGTTGGAGTTACAGTAACACTTGGTGTAACGGTTGCTGTAGGGGTTATACTTGGAGTTACAGTCACACTAGGAGTAACAGTAGCTGTTGGTGTAACTGTTATAGATGGAGTAACAGTTGAAGTAGGTGTTATTGAAGGAGTTACAGTTACGGATGGAGTAACTGTTACAGATGGTGTAATTGTAACTGTAGGAGTAATTGTTACAGATGGAGTAACAGTAGCTGTTGGTGTAACTGTTGGTGTTACGGTAACACTTGGTGTAACTGTTCTTGTAGGTGTTGGAGGAGGAGTAAATTGATCATATCCATACCAACTACTTAATCTAAAAGGAGCACTACTATCAGGTTGATAAAAAGAATAAGGATTTAAAGCAACATATTGACCTAAAGAAGCACTTGCTAATGTAAAAGGTGCTTGGGATGGTATACCTAATTCATCCCTTACATCATCTAATGATATGGATCCTGATAACTGTAGTGGCATTTTACTACTTGGTTTGCTTTAAAAGGTTTTCTAACTCATTTATCTTATTTTGCTGTTCTTTTATGGCTTCTATAAGGAGCGGAATTATTTTTTCATATCTAACAGCCTTATATCCATTCTCTCTTGTAGTAACAACTTCAGGAAGTACAGCTTCAATTTCTTGAGCTATAACTCCTATATCGTGACCAGAGAAGCCATGTATATTTTTCTTATCTTTTTTCCAATCAAATGTGTATCCTCCTATTTGTTCTATTTTTTCAATTGCATTCTTTATCGGCTTAATATTTTTCTTAAGATTTTCATCAGAAGTAGCAAATGCTACAACATCATTTGCAGCATCAATTCTACCTATAACAGCAGATCCTGTTGTACCTACACCTAATGAACCTGTAATAGTTGTAGAACCAGAAATTACTACATTTTGATTTAAATGAGTAACAAAAGATGCTGTTTGAGCAAACGAAGCACTTAAAGCTTGTGTTGCATAAGATGCAGTTCCAAATAAACTACCTGTTAAATTATTAATTGTAGCAGGACCATTTACTGTTAATGAACCTGTTATACTAACAGAACCAGTAAATACTTGAGTATTATTTAAATTATTTCCAAATATATTTGATCCACTTGAATATACTACACTACTACTTACTGTTTGTACAACTAATGTTGTTGCAGTTAAAGTATTTGCTACTGTAAAATCAGAAGCATATGAACTTGTAGCAGCGTAAGAAGCACTTGTAGCATTAGCAGCATTAGTAGCAAATGATGCACTTAAAGCTTGTGTTGCATATGAAGCAGATACTGCATTTAATACGTAAGATGCTGTAGTAGCATTTGCTGCTTGTGTAGCAAAAGATGCACTTGTTGCAGTTAATGCAAACGATGAAGATATTGCATTATTAGCATTTAAGGCATGAGAAGCACTTATTGCTGTATCTGAATTTATAGCATGTGAAGCACTAGTTGCTGTTTGAGCATTACCAAATAATGAAGCACTAATATCTGAACTATTAATCCACTTTTGTGCTGTACTGCTATAAACAAAAGGTTGTAAATTAGTAGGACCTGATATAGCAACATCAGACAAACCTGTTAAGGTTTGTGTTACTACTGATCCACCTCCACCTGATCCTCCTACTTGCCTAAATAAGCCTCCAGGTACTATTGTAAAGTCAGCAGCATCTGTAAATACACCATCACCGTTAATTACAATAGCACCTAGATAAATTGCATTAGCTGCTGTATTAGGGGCTTCTACAAATGGTTCTATATTAATATTAGCAATAGCTTCTGATTCACTTGTATATACTGTATTACCATAGTAAACAACTATTGCTTTTGTTACTGAATTAGGGAACCAGAATGCTCTTTGGATAGTCCACCTTGATCCTACAGGTGAAGGTACTAATGTTAATACACCGTTATTTGAATATTGTGTTGGATCAATAGTTGCAAAACCAGCACCTGCGTTTGTTAAATAAACCCAGCTAGATCCTGATTGGTAGTATCTAAATATTTTAGATACATTAGTACCAGAGTCAACTGTGTAATAAGGTTCATTTGGATCTATAGTATAGTTAGAACCAGGAGAATATGCAGTACCACTTCCTACTATTAAACTACCTGTGCTTGATCCACTAGGTGCTAAAGTATATCCTGATAATTTTAAAGGTCCAAATGCTCTATTGAATACATTTTGTGCTTGCTCAAAACCATATGCTGTAGAAGGTTGTGTTTTAACACCATTAATTGTAGATTGGTTTTGGAATAATACGTTACCAATGTTTATTATAGTATCAAACTGACCATTACTAAAAGGTGTTCCTTGAGCAAAAATATTATTTGTTGAATCAATACCAACAAAAGCTTGTTGGTAAGATGATGTTAAAGGAGCAATACTAGCTGATAAATTACCCCAGTTTAGATATTGTATTGTTGGGTATGGATTATCACTTAAACTTGCATTCAAGTTTACTATGATACCACTACCGCTACTAATTTGATAAACAGTAGATGATTGAGTTGTAATTAAACCTCCGTTTAATAAACCTGTATACATGTTACCTTCAAGCCATCTTAAACGAGTTACGTTATTATATCCTTTACTGTTTTGGCTAAAGTATAAATCTTGAGTAGATCCTGATACATAAATGTAAGATGCAGATACTGAAGTATTAATGTTAGTAGTTACAGGTAAAAACCTTGTATAACCTGTTTGTTCTATATCACCAAATATGTTGATTGTAGGAGTATTTAAACCCTGTGATCCTGATATGGTTAAGCTACCTGATAATGAAGTATTACCTATTAGATTATTATTACCTACTTGAGTAGTTGAACCAGTTATATTTAATGATCCTGTTAATGTAGTAGATCCTACTAATATATTTGATCCACTAGTAAATAAACTACCAGTTACTGTTTGGTTTCCTATAAATTTGTTTGAACCACTGGTGTTTAAACTACCAGTTATTGTAACACCATTAGTTACATTTAATGAATTTAAAGCAGCGTCTGAGCCGCTTACAATGACTTTTTTCCAATTCGGCATAGTATTATTATTTTTATTGCGGTTAGATACATACACTTATGCCGTGTATATGCCTACTTCCCTAAGGGACCAGCAATATTCTACAATAAATATGCTAAATTATTTTTTGGCTTGCTGTCTTTCTTTATCAGCTGCCATCGCTTTTGCAAGCTCTTGCATTTTTTTATCTTCTTGAAGTTTTTGAACTTGTCCAATTTCACCTTCAAGTTTTGTTTGCAAGTCTGATAAAAATTTTGCATCTTTTCCTGTAATACTAACCATATCTGATGCTTGACGAAGAAAAATTAATTCGGTTAGTGTTAAATCTACTGAAAATAAATCCATAACTTAACTATTATTTTAATTTTGTATACTGTGTTTGCAACTTAAGTGCTGTACTAAAAACAAGCTCTACTGCTTCACCCTTAAATGTAGATTGTTTAAGTAATAAAAGCAAGAACTCCAGTTCCTGAGCATTTAATTGTTCAGGAGCTGGAGTTACTATGTTTTGAGGCTGTGTGCCTTTCTGTGTGTTAATTTTATCTAAAAGTCCCATAACTGTTTTTAAAAACTTATTAAGAATAGATCCAAATATTTTGATCATTTCCTATAAAGATATTACCTTTTGCTTGATATCTTGCTGCGATAGCTGTTGGATCATTTCCAACACCACCATCAATAGCAGCAGCTACAAAAGCATCTGGGGTAAATGAGCTACTTGCACCGTTGAATGAACCTGTAAATGCCCATCTTGTAGTTCCACTATCAAAACCAAATAATTCACCTACATTTTGAGTACCTTGTTGAATTATAAGACCACCATCGCCTGGTGTATTTGAACCAGAAGCCATTAAGATAAATCTATCCGCTACTTCTAAGTTTTGAGTATTTTGGAAACTTGCAGTACCTAATACTGTTAGATTATTACTAACGATTAAGTTGTTGCCAATAGTAACATCATTTGGTAAACCAATAGTTAATGTAGTTCCAGCTGCTGATGTTTCAATTTCATTAGATGTACCTACAATAGAGAAAACTTGAGATTGTAAATCAACTGTACCTACACCTGTTGAACCTGAGAATGCTAAATCTGTATTTGCGTTTTCAGCATATGAAGCAGTTAAAGCATAAGAAGCACTTACTGCATTAGCAGCTTGTGAAGAACTTACAGCATAAGATGAAGAAACAACTCCTAATACATTTGCACCATTACCTGCGAATGAACCTGTAAATGAACCAGTTAATACAGATGAAGCACCTGTTAATTGGATTGATGAAACACCACTAATTACAGTACCATTATCTGTTAAACTTGAGTCAACAAATTTACCATCTGTAGAGTTCCATTTAGTAACAATATTGTTTGATAATTGAGCAGCACCACTAACAGCTACTGTTTGGAAAGAAGAGGCATTGTAATCAAATGGTACGATACCTGTACTTTGTGATAAGTGGTTTAATAACGCAGAAGCAGAAACTCCGGTTAATTGACTACCATCACCAATAAATGAACCGGTAAAAGAACCAGTCATTACTACGTTAGTAGCACCAGTTGTAGCTAAGATATTACCTGTACCGTTAATAGCGGTTACAGATAAGTTACCAGCGGTTCCACCACCAATAACTACTGATCCTGATGTTAAATTGTCTACTTGTAAAGCGGCTAAATTTGCACTACTACCAGAGACAACGACTTTTTTCCAAGTTGCCATGTTATTTTAATTTTTTTGTTGTTTTTGTGTTTTGTGATAATAAATATACAATTAGTCTAAACTTACATAAAAAGAAGATGAAGTAAACCAAATACTTCCTGCTGCTACTGAACCTGTTGGGTTAAATGATTGAGTTGCAAATCTTACAACGCTTTCTGTTACTAATAGTTGTGCAGAAGCCGTTGCGGCATTTGATGAACCATCAGAAACAACCACACGACCAGGGGCAGCATTATTTATTATATTTAATCCAACTACACTAGAAGCAGGAATATTAATTAATTGAGATCCATCTCCAGCAAATGATCCTGAAAAATGTCCAACACCACTTCCTGAAATAGAACCTGTAATTGTACCTACAACCCATAAATCATTAAGAATTTTTAAAGAACCTGTTAATGCATGTTGGTTATTACCTCTTAAAATTAATTTTGTATATGTGTCAACATTATCACCACCAACAAAGAATGCTAAGTGAGAACCATCTGAGGCTGCATTACCAATGTGAAAATTCTTTCCTAAACTATATACATAAGCATCATTTGGACCACCTAAATACCCACCAGAAGCATAATTACTACCATTGATACCCATATTAATAAAGTAGTAAAATTCATCTCCATTATCTGCGGTAGCTACAATATCTGATGAAGCATTATTTCCTGCACTTTCATTTCTAACATTAATTTGAGAATAATTATTTACATTACTTTCAAATGTAGCTACATTAATTGATGATGTATTTGGTTGGAATACAAATAGTGCTTCTGGATTAAGACCAGTACCAAATTCTCTATTAATAATAATACTATAAGAATTTGATTGGTGTAAAGCACTTGAAGATAAACTTGAAGTTGTATTAAATAAAGGAATATATCCTTGAAGATATTGTATATTAGATTGAAAACTAGAAGTATCAGCATTTAATGCCTTTAAGGCATATGATGCTGTTGCTGCTGGGTTGGAATTAAGAGCATAAGAAGCAGTAACAGCAGATGTAGCACTATTAGCAAATGAAGCTGTTCCAAATAAAGAACCTGTAAAACTACTATTATCCCCTGCTATAAAACTACCAGAAATTAAAGTTAAACTTCCTGAAAATATATTTACACTACCTGAAAATACAGCAGGACCAACATTTGTAAAAGTATTAGATCCACTTATAAGAACACTTCCTGATATTGTTACACTACCAGAAATTATTTGATTACCTCTAAAGGTATTTGATCCTGTAGTAGCAAAAGAACCTGTATTAGGTATTGAACCTGAAGGACCCTGAGGACCTTGTGGCCCTGGTGTTGATACCTCAATTATATATGAATTTTGAGGATCAATCGATACAATATTATAGGGACTAACAACGTTACAGCTCATTTTATACTTCGGTTACTTCTTGACTTAATTTAACATTTCCTTCTAGTATTCTATTTACATATGGGCATGGACCACTTCCTGAAATAATATCCAAGTCGTAAACGGCTTGGTTAAATGTAAATTGAGAAGAAGTACATGAAGCAATATATATAGTAATTGCCCCTGATACAGCATTAGACATGTTCAGTCCTGTTCCGTCTGGATTTAGGCTACTACTTAGTGTAACAATTACATTAGGAGAACCAACATAAGGTCTAATTTGCATTTTTGCACCATAATTTTGCAAATTTATTGGGGTTCCGTTTGAATCTTTGTAAACTATTGTGTAGTTAACCGTAGATCCCTGTTCTATAGTAAATGAGTACCTTCCTGCTGCCATAATATATTAGAAATTACTGGCTATAAATATTGTTTTGTTTGTTATTTACCGTATTCGTACTCAAGTATTTTCCCGACTAGATCCGATCTGTGGTTTTCTTTTAATTTAATCCACTTAATTTCATCAATTTTTTTAGATAATTCAATAACATATGAAAGTCCGTTTAATTCCCCAGTATGTATTTTTACATCGGTTTGCTCGTTATCACCGTTAATGACGATTTTACCGGTTTTTCCTAAACGAGTTAATATAGCTAACATTTCACCCTTAGTAAGGTTTTGTGCTTCTTCTACTATTAAGATATCATCAATTGTTTTACCTCTTATAAATTGTACAGGTAACGCTTTAACTTTACCTTCAGTAATTAAATCAGATACTTCATTTTTATTGGTACAACATTTATTAAGATTTTCAACAAGTGCTTCCATATAAGGATCAAATTTACCATTAATATCTCCAGGTAAAAATCCTAAACTTTTACCTACTTCAATAGCTGCTCTTGTATTGTAAATACAGCTAATTTGTTTTTTTTTAAGAAAATCTAATGCTGCTTGAGCACATACTAAACTTTTACCACTACCTGCTCTACCTGTTATTATTACTACTTGATTTTCTACTATTAACCTTTTTGCTTCTTTTTGTTCTTCATTTAACTGAAGGGCATTAATTAATTTAATGTCATTTTTTCTCTCACGATTTGGTTCTCTCATACTATAACATTTTTAGAATAGATATTAAAAACCCCCAGAAATGGGGGTTTTTATTTTTTACTTTTTAATTTTAGAAACTAGTTTGTTAATGAATGGACTTGCCAACCATCCAACAATTACACCGCCTAAGAAAGACCAGTGTAACACAAAATTTAAAATTTCCATGTTTTAATTTGGTTTGGTTAAAAAATATACAACTTACTTAAAACAGGTACCTGGCGATACATATGTAAAAAAAAGGTCGAGCTTGCGCTCGACCCTTTTTATTATTGTTCTAACAGTTAGATTATTATAAACCTAAGGTATTTAAACCGTTTACAAACACCTTACCGTAGAATTCAGGACGTACCATCTTCTTAGCGTAACGAGTCATGATACCTTTTCTTGGAGTGAAGGTATTTGGATCGTACACTAATGGAGTCATTAATAATGGTACATAAGGAGCGTAAACAGCACCTGATTCAAGGAACTGAGCACCTTTGTAACCCATTAAGATTACGTTGTCGCTGAAATATGGGTTAACGTATACTTTGTAACGAGAGTTCAAAGTACCGATTTTCTGACTTCCAAAGTTAAATACTTTCTCAAGATCAGCACCAGCATCAGAAGCATATCCTGGGATAGACTGCATGATAGTAGCTACTTGAGGAGAAGTAACTAAGAAGTTAGCTGCACCACGAAGAGTCTTTTGTAAGATCTTGTTAGATACAGACTGAAGAACAGTACCTAAAGTACTAAACCAACCACCCTGAGTGTTATAGAAACCACCAGTAGTAGATGAAGTTTGACTGAATGCAGTACCATTCCAGAAGTTGTTATTGATAGCAGACCAGTAACCAATAGTAGCAGCTTCTTCAGTTAACATAGAAAGGATTTCTAAATCGATTTCCATTGCAATGTACTGAGATAAAAGACCTGTTAATTCAGCTTCAGCGTCGATGTTCTGATAAGCGTTAAGGTCTTGAGCCAATTCTGGAGTCCACTGAGCCTTTAACTTACGAGTCTTAGCAACAATAGCATCAGATTTTAACTGGATATTGATGGTTGGGATATCGATTTGAACTGGGTCCAATGAGTTAGGAATAGCGATACCAGTATTGTCAGCTTCGAAGTCACCACGTAAAGCTGGAGTAGTTTGCTTGTTGTAGAACAATGTTACATTACCACCATTTGGAGCAGCAGTTGTAACGAAAGTCAAACCAGAACCACTAGCATAAGTAGTGAACTGTTGTAATACAGAAGCTGGAGTTACACCAGATCCACTAGGAATCCAAGCTTGAACTGATAAATAATCAGGTAAGCTTAAAGCAGCAGCTAACTGAGCATCAGTCATAGTAACAGTATACAACTGAGTTCCGAAGAAACGAGAATCGTAGTTGATATATGGAGCTACAGAAGCAGAAGCAGCAGCAGCATAAGAAGCTGTTGTGTTAGCTACAGAAGCTGAGAATTGGTTCATAGAATAACCGTAACGACCTTGACCATAAAGACCACCTGTTGGATCTACGTTGGTAATGTCGAAATCAGTACCTTGAACATCAGCTAATGAACCGTAAAGTGAAGTACCTTGTACGAAAGGAGTTTTGTTGTTACCGTACTCGAAGTCTAAGTAGAATACAAGACCAGAAGGCATAGCCATTGGCTGTACAGATACGAAGTCTTTTGCTACGATTTCAGCAAATACACGGCGAACGAGTGGTAAAGCAATACCAGCCCAGTTTTCACCAGTTCCACCTAACATAGAGTTAGTACCAGAAGTAATGTTAGTAGATTCAACTACTAATTGTTTAGCTTGGTTTTCGAGGATAACGGCCATGTTATTCTTTTCGATTTCATTGCCAAATCCTTCAAGAAGACCGCTTTTTTCCCATTTAGAGGCAACTTTAGCTGCTTCAGCTTGTTGGCTCTTCCATGGATTTGCGCTTTCTAAAAGCATGTTTAAATTTTCCATTTCTAGAGATTTTTGTTTTTTAAAATTATTTAATGTTTGCAAGTTTCTGCATACGAGCAATCCATTGGTTGCTCTCAACAATTTGTTGAGATTTTTCTGCAACACCAGCTGCTTTAGATGCAAATCCTAAAGATTCTTTGATTTGGGCTTTTTCAGCTTTAACTGCAAATGTTTCGTTTAATGATTCATAAACGAGTTTTGCTTCTTTAGCTGATTCAGCTTTATCAAAAGCTTGTACAACCTTAATTTTCTGAGACTCTGTTAAGTTTTTAGCTTTGAAGAGCTTATTAACGTAAAGTAATTTAGCGTTTAATAAGTTTACTTCTTGAAGTTCTTGACGAAGAGTTTGAATAGTAGAAATTGCTTCTTCAAGTTCAGCTTCAGCAATACCAGTAGTTTGACTTGCAACTACAGCACCACCTTTAGTTTTAAGACATGCTTGGAAGGCAATCTTACGATCATCAGAAAGGAATCCAACTTTTGGAACTTTCTTTACAGCTTCTTCTCTACAAGCTCTAACATCTTCTTTTGTTAACTTTGGAGCTCCTGGTCTTGAAGACTGGTAGCTTGCAGCAACAAGAGCATCGTTTTTGTCAGAAAGCCAATCAGTAGCTGATTTAAAGAGAGATTTTAGATCAACTTCTTCAAGATTTTCAAGACTTTCATCTTTTCTCTTTTTGTAGTCTTCTACACCTTCTTCTTCAGCAGTGTCTTTTTTGTCACCGCGTTTGTTAGCAGGTACATCTCCTTTGTTACCACCATACTTTTTTCTCTCTTCAAGAGAATCTTCTTCACCTAATAACTCAGCTAGAATTTCTTCTAAATTAACTTCATCATCAGTTGTGTCAGGCAATTCAGCGTCTACATCAACGTCAGCATCAACGTCAACATCTTCGCCATCAGGCCCCATTTCTTGAGAAACTATGTCGCGGATTAGTTCCTCTAATTCATCCATAGAAAGTTCAGATACTTCTTTATCTTCCTCTTTTTCTTCTTCTTCATCAGATTCTTCGTCTTCAACGTCTTCTTCAGCTTCGATTTCTTCTTCACCTTCAGCTTCTTTAAGATTGTCTTTTTTCTCAGACAATTCTTCATCTAATTCGGCAAGAATTTCATCAAGGTTGATTTCTTCGAGACTATTATCGTCATCGTCGAATTTTTCCATATCTGTCATTTCTTCCATTTTTTCTTTGGCCTCTTTAGCTTTAGCTTCTTCAACTGCATCTGCATCATCCATCATCTCTTCCATTGGCTTTTTTTCTTCGTCTTCATCCATAGCTTCTGCTAATTTAGCAGCAAACATAGATTGTAAACGTGGAGTAAAAGCCTCTTCGAGAGCAAGTTTGGCTTGAGCAAGAGCAGTTTCGCGTACAGCTTTAGCGTCAGCAATGGCCTCCTTTAAAAGGTCTTTTGTGTTCATTTTTCCTTAAATTTAAATTTCGGAAGTAAGCTTATTGTAGAAAAGCTTAATGGGGGTTAATTATTCGTGACGGAGCTATAAAATAGAGTGGGATAGCTCATTAGTCGTACATAAATATATGTAGAGATACAAAAACCACATCTTTGATGTGGTTCTTTTTATTTTTATCGTCCTTGTCCTCGGTATGCAGAAACCTTTTTATCTTTTGGGCCACGAGATTTAGCTGCTTTGCCTCCTTTACGTTTTCCAAATGTAACTTTTCTGGAATCACCTTTTGATGAACCTTTTGCCATGACTTTTAATTATTGTAAATTAACCAATTTATATCTTGTTGAATATAATAATTTTACTACGTTATCTATTTCATTTTGTATGTAACTATCTTGAAGATTTTGCGCTTGTCTTAAAGTACACACAATATTTGTTAATTTTTCAAAATAGGCTACTATATTTGAACCATCACAGTTATTATCTAAACCAGCTACTGGTCTGAATTTAATTAGGCCATATTTGCCTTGATATGATTCAACTAAACCATCTACTAGATCAACTATTTCATCATAATATGTACCTAAGGCAGTATGAGCGGCAAAAGCACCAGGACCACTTACACCTAAGTGAAAAACGTGTGCTTGAGTTCTTGAATGCATTAAAATTGACGCTAATTCTTCCATGTTGTGTTGTTTTAATAGCCAGGTAATTCACAAGTACAGAAACCAGCGCGATTGCAAAGAATTTCTGTTACAAGTTCGTTAACTTTGTCTAATTTATATTGTTGTTGTTTGTTATATTGATTGTATTGTTTA
>Ga0181344_1000873_pt1 | contig 11559 bp, 9 predicted proteins | sample Su13VDMLBDD_FD_130098 | JGI IMG/M metagenome (GOLD analysis project Ga0181344, IMG submission 130098) | Freshwater viral communities from Lake Michigan, USA - Su13.VD.MLB.D.D | ecosystem: Environmental > Aquatic > Freshwater > Lake | place: USA: Michigan | collected 2013-07-15
AATTATTTACTTTTCTTTGTGTTGCATCCGAAAATCCACGGTCACCATAAGTTTGATTAAATTTAAACTTTTGATTAAATCTCATCATATTGTTTGTACAAGACAACATAAGAGCCCATAAACCTTCCGTTGAAGGATTACCATTATAATTGTCTCTAAGTGTCCCATAACCAACCGGATTGCCTTTACCAGGACATAATGACTTAGTTTTATTTACTATTTCATCCGACTCAAGTAGTCCTTTATGTATTCCAATTAAATCAGTGATTATATCATTAGCTATAACTTTTTCATATTTATCTAAAACATTAGTATAAACAGATCCACCACCTGTGAAGACATCAACAAATGTTGATTTTGTTGTGTCGAACTCAGGTAGTAGTTGTTCTAATAATTTAAACTTTGAACCAGTATAGTTGAAAGGTGTTTCTATCATTTATTCTATATTAAAATGCTTTCTTAATGTTTCAAATGCCATTTCTCTTTGTTTACCAAAGTATTTCGCAGAACCACTTACTCTTATGATGTTAAGATTTGCCATTACTTTTACAAAGTTAATAACATCTTTTGGAAGTACAATAATGTCTGATGCTTTACACATATCAATTATTGCTTTATTAGAAGGTAGTTTTTGATTGATCTTAGTATCTTCTGTAAAGATAACATTTAAAATTTCATCATACAACAACCATTTTTGATAATTTGGATCTTTCTCAATCTTGTCTCTAAATTCGTTATAACTTCTAAATTTATAGTATTGGTCAAAGAAAACACCTGCAAGAATTATTAATTCGATTAAAGTCGATATAATAATAAACATTATAGAGTTTTTACTATTATCTTCTTTTTTACCAGCAGCTTCAGTTGTTACCCCAGTTTCGTGTTCTTTAATTTTATTTGCTAATTCGGTTTTCTTATCAGTAACTTGTTGTTGTATTTCTTTCTTTTGTGTACTCAAATCGGAGATGGTTGTTCTTTGATCTTTAGATAATCTTTGTGTTAAAGCTAAGTTTTGTAAGTTTGTAAGTGTTTCATCTTTAGATTTGAATGAATCTTCTAATCCTTTAATTTCATCACCATAAACTTTAGTTAAACTATCATTATATGTTTTAATAGTTTCTTTACCCTTAACTTCAATCTCAGCACTTTTTGATGAAAACTCACTTGCCCCTTTAATAGATGCATAAAAAGAAAGACTTATTATTGTTAAACTTATAAAGAATAGTGGTAAGACTTCTTTTGTTATTCCCTTTAATTTCAAGTAAGAAATACTAAATTTGTCAAACATGTCTCTTTTAAGTAATTCTAATCCACCTAAAAGTACAACTGATGCAACTCCAGCAACAATTATATTACCTGTCATTGCACCCTCAATTACTTTTGTCAACATAAAGTAAGCTAAGAATATAGATGCAATATGTCCAAAATATGAAAGAACGGTTAAAACTATATTTATAGTTTTATAACTTTGATTAAAGTTTTGTCCATTGATTTTCTTTTCTAACTCTTTAAACTTTTCTATTTTCATCTTCTGTTAATATTATTTTTCCTGACCAACGCTCTTTCCACGTTAGTTTTCTACTCTTTAAAGAGTCTATTAAGTTATCTTTATCAGCAACTTTAACTTGTGCGTCATACTCACCTTTTTTTCTAACCTCAAGTTCTTCCTCTAGTTTCTTGATAGTATCTTCTAAAGTCATTTTAGTTTGTTCATTTCTACCTTGAAAGAATCTATGAAAGTATCTCCATTTAGTAAGAAGATACCTGAATTCTGAAGGTGAATAATCACCTTCATTAAACTCACTTGTCATTAAAAAGTTAAGTATGTCTTCATCATTTAACTCTGAAATCTTCATTTATTTTAATCCTATTTTTTTATATTCTTTACTATAAGTATTTCTAATTATATCAATTAGTTTTGTTTTGTTTTTGTATTTCTTCTTGTGTCCCAAGTGTTTACTTAATTCAGTTGATTCTTCTTCATTTAAGTATTTAAACTCAATAACATCTATTAAAGAGTTACATTCCAATAAAGCATGATCAATTTCAACTTCATCTTCAACATTAAAAATTGTTATAACATTGACTTGTATCGAATCTGATAAAAGTCCTTCTACCATTTGTAAAAGATTATTAACGTATATATTAGATTTTGTAAATAGTTCATTGAAAATCATCTCACAATCGTCAATAACAATGATAGGTCTATGAAACTTTCTTAAAAAACTTCTAAAATCTGAGTTATTTAAGGTAGCTTCTAACAAACTATTTGGTATATAAATAACCATCCTATCAACTTTATCGGTGATATAACTAATTGCACTAGTTTTTCCTGTACCTCTTTCACCGTAAAGAATACTTAATCCTTTATCTGCCTTTTTAATTGTTTTACATAGTTTATTGACGGATTTTAATGTTTCTTCTGTAAAGAAAAGTTCTACATTGTCATCTAAATCAACTCTTGAGATTGGTTCAATTTCTAAACCAGTCGGTGCAATATAAATTGTATTTAATTTACTACAGGTTTCATCATCATCTTCAAAATCTACTTGACAGTCTATTAAAGCATTTGTTATTTCATCTACTAATGTAGAATCATCTTGATAACTTTTGAAGTAAAAACTTATTTCGTGTATAAATGATGAATCACTTTCTCTATCTAATAAAATATAGGAAATATAAATGGTTTCAGATACTTTAATAAAATAAATATCATTTATAATATCAAAATCATCTGCAGGAATTACCTCACTAGAAAAACTTTTTTCTAATGTATATTTATCAATAACCTCGTTAAATTGATTTTTTGAGTAGTTTTGATAGATTTTTATTTTATTTGGTCTATCACCAAAAACATTCCAACAATAAAGAAAGTTATTATCATCTCCCTCATTGCTTATATTTATTGATAATTTCATATTTTTTTTTACGGATTTCATAAAAAATGGTTTTTTCTTTTTATATATAGATTACAATATAAACTATAAACTATTACATTTTTATGAGAAAAGCAGAATTAGATTCTATCCTAATGGTGAATTTGTATTTTACAGGTTGTAAATTACAAAATCCCTATTGTTCTAGAACCGAAACGGTTAGAAAATATTTAGCAAAAAGAATAAACAAAGCTCTAGTTGAAAGAAATAGTACTGGTCGTACTTCACTAACAAGTAAAGCTTTTGTCTTTCTTGGTTTGTTTTTTATTACAAACTTTTAATTATTTTCTTTTACTTCCTCAGTTGTTTCCTCAGTCTCCGATTGAGATGTTGTTTCATCTACTACTGGTACATCAATAACATTATCAACAATAGGTCCATCAAATGTTGGTCCATCAAATGTTAGTAAATCTCCATCAAAAGATAAAGGTCCTCCACCAATCATTGGTCCGTTCATCATTGGTCCAGCTTGTACATTATCAAATAAACCTTTCTCCTGCTCTTGCTTAATTAAGTTCATTATGAATTCTTTTTGTGCTTTTTGAACTCTAGCACTTTCATTTTTAACTGCTACATTACGTGCTGCCACTTTTTGTTTGTGATTCTTTCTTGCTTTAGATTTCGGCATAATTATAATTTTAATTTTTATTTATATATGATTTACTCAAATAGTTTAAAATGTAAACTCATAATTAAGATCTTTATTTTGTTCAATAAACATATCTAAGTCGTCTCTATTTAAAAACGACTTCGTTGTACCATCTGGTAATTTAACTTCATACATAAATCCTTGAACCGCTGGATTTAAAGTATCAACCGAATTAGTATTTGAACCAGTAATTGGATTTGGTATGTTATTACCATTACTACTTGTTGCACCTTTTGGCTCAATACCATCTAAAACCTTTTTAATGTCTTCAGGTGACATACTTGTTGTGTCTTCAGGTACTATTTTTATAAGAGGTGCTTTAATTAAAGCTTCTATACCAAATAAAGACCAAATAAAATTAATTACACCATTAATAAACTTCTGTAACATTTGAAAGATTACTAACAATCTTAATGGTTGAACACCCTTCAATAAATCTTTATATTGATCTGGTGTATAATTTGGTAATTTTGGAATCATATTAAGACTAATATACTTGCTTAAATCTGCAACTGGTGGTTTCCCAACATTAAACTTACCTTTGGCAGATGCAGCAATTGCCGCATAAGGTATTAAAGTAAGTGGGTTAAACTTAACCCCAAATATATCTAAGATACCAGTTGGAGTAAAAAATTTAAGAATCCATTGAAAAGATAGAAACTCTTTCATTTTGCTAGCTAATGTCATAGGATTTGTCAAACTCTTAAAGAAGTCAAACATCCACTTTATTATATCTGCGACTACCTTAATAGGAAAGGTTGTTATACCTAAAATTGTTTTTAATAAAGGTTGTATATTTTTTGCAAGATCATTATTCTTTTCACTTAACTCTTTCTTTTTATCATCAATTACCGAATCATTAGGAAAGTTTTTCTTAGCTTCATCTAACTTCTCACTAGCTTTATCTAAATCTTCTTGTGTACCACTTTGTAATAAAGCATCTACATCAGCAAGAGTTGTATTTAATTCCTCAGTAACGTAAATAAAATTGTACTTATTTTGATTTGTTAAAACAAATGTTTGTACAGAATCTTTAGGTATATATGTTACTGAACCATCTTCAAATTTTATTTGAACTTTATCAACATCCTCATTAGGATTAATTGTTTGATTCTTGAATGGTGGTTGTTTATCTAAAGCAGATAACTGACTTTGTACCGGTGTTTTTAAACTCGTTATCTCTTGCGTTTTAACTGCATTAAATGGTTGATTAGTATTCTTAGCAGTTGGTTTTGCATTATCCATTAAATATCGAACATTTTTAAAAATACCTTTTGTATCCGGAAAGATTAACTTCAATGGTGGTTTATTAGGAACATCAGCCATATTCATTGCCATACCAAAGTTTAATTTCTTACCTAATACATTTAACGGAATTGTTGCAGCACCATCTAATGTAAATATAGTAGAAAGATTACTTTCATCTAAATAAGCATAGTTGGCTAGTATTGAATTCTTATAAAAGTTTGTTAGTTTATTCGCTAGTTCTTTCTTTTTATCTACTACTTGTTGTAAACTTTTAACATTTTCTTCTGCTTTCTTTTGAACGTCTGTTGCCATTTTTTGTGCTTGTGTAAACTCTAAATAACTTTTATTGGAAGATTCTCCTAAAATTTTACCGGCAGTTCTACTAGCATCAACTCGAATTGAATCAATCTTTTTATTTATATCTTCTATTCCACTAAATTGTCCAGATATTTGACTCTTCAATTGCCCTGCTTTTTGAAATGTTGATATGGCATCCGGTGTTAAAAATTCAAAGTTCTTACTTAGTTTTTCAGACATTATATCTGTTACAAACTTTGCTGGATTTTGAAAGAGTGTCATCAGTTTACTAATCTTAGGAAGTAATTTAACTCCTATATCAATAAGTAATCTAATAAATACCCCAATAGCTCCAATCGCGTGAGGTAGTCTGTACCAACCACCACCGCCACCTTTACCACGACCATTGTTTAATCTTTTACCATTGTCATCGGTTTCAAATTCGTTATCTACTTTTAATACACCTTCAACAATGTAGTATGATTCCTCATCTAAGTCAGTTAAAGCATATCTTTTTATTATACCTAATGTTTGTGGGTCATCGGGTGCACCGTGTCCATACCAGTCTTCTTTAATAAATAAATCGGCTGTTGTTAAAAAGTTATTAGTAACTTGAGTTGGGTCAATAATTTTAGAATTACTAAATCTGTCATCAATCTTTAATCCCCAAATAGGTATTGTTTTATCTTTAAAATCAATAGTATCTTTTTCATAATTTATGATAATATTTCTTTCTATACCAAATGGTGGTAGATTTATACCAGTGTTAGGTCCTCTAAATCTTTCATCATAAATGTAATACCATCTTTTAATTATACCATCCTCTGAATAAACTGCTGCTTTTGTATCACCTAAAAAGTTTATACCATTTCTAATATAATTATTTGCGGTTGATGAGTAATACCAAACACCATTTCTTTTAGTAATACTATATCTATCAGGTGGTTGTACTTGAATTTTTACTGATGTAGTTCCTGCTATTGCTATTTTTAATGGTGGTCTATCAACTGTCCATTGGTAATAATTTCTAGTAAATCTATTTGGTGCTAAATCGGACCAAACACTTATATTAAATGTATTAGTATTCTTAATTGTATTATTCTCATAGTTCCAATTCTCAAATGTGTAATCACTTATATTTTCAAATGTCTGAGTATCTGCACCGTTCTTTGATATACTTAAACTAAAAGTAGCACCATTAGAAAAAGAAAATTTAGTTCTATTCTTAACAAACTTTCTAATACTTGTTCTTACTTCAGGTGCTCCTACTGCATCTAAGTATTCAATAGAAGTAACAGGATCGATACGAATAACTTTCATATCGTAATCAGCTTCTGGATCTATCCAAATCATACCTGCTTTTTCACCTCTTTGATTTGCTAGTTTAACTAAACTTTCATCTTTAGCGGCCTCTGGTACAAATATTTGATAGGGTTTATAAGACTTCTTCATCTCTTCAGGGAAAGGAATTTTATTATTTACTTTCTTATAAACTGAAGCTCTACTATGTCCGTATAAAAAGGATAACTCTATTTGAGGTTTTATATCTAAACGTCCATTTATATCTTTATTTGTTTGTACCTTTTCTTCTTTTGATAAATCAGTACCATTTAGTCCAATGTCAATTAAATCATTATAGTATTTTTTATGACTTTCAGATTCAATTGCATCAAAACTTTGTATTACAGGATCCTTCGGTATTGCAGGGTTACCAGTTAAAATATTTTTTTCACCTCTTTTATACTTTTTAATTGAAAAATCTGGTCCTGGTTTTTTCTTACTTACTCTTGTAGTGTATCTACCAAATAATTGTGCTTCCCAAACATAATTAGGTGTTCCAAAATTTGGCCATTCTATTACTCCTTGCGGTAATTTCCACTTTGGTGATCTTAAAATCCAATCCGCTCTTTTGAACGGAGTCACTTCTTCTGTTCTATCATTACCTTTCAAACCAATAGTTTTTAAGTATTCACTAGGATCAACAGGTTCTCCTTTTGAATTATAAATACCAAAAATCATTGACTTTGGTTTATAGTTATCATAAGGATCAGTATCTTCTATTTGTACTGGATCAACTTCTGGTAATGGTTCATCTGCTGGTAAGTTTATATAAGTATAAGTATAATCAACATTAGGCTCAAATGTTCCTGTTGAGTAAACGGTAGAAAGAACTTTCCAATTTTGACTAGCAAAACCACTTGTATTTGTATTTTGATTAGTTATATTTAACGTAACATTATTAGGATTTGAACTTGTACCGCCAATCGTTGAAGTATCTTTTTTAACCGTGCTTGCTTGAATTGAATTAAGTTTTTGTAGTTTTTCTTTTGTTTCAGCAGCACCTTTATACCCAATTGCTTTAGGTCTAGATTTCCCAGAACCTGAATTACCTTTTGGTTTTCTTGACTTAACCGTTAAAGGGTCACCAAAGAAAGGCATAACTCTTGCAATAACATCTTCTGCTTTGGCAACTGAACCAATCGCAACACCAACAATTTCCATAAATGGTTTTTGTGTTTCAAAGATAGATTGTAAAGTAGTTTTCTCAAAAGCTTTAAAACCAGTCATACTAAACTCATCTGGTATTTTAATTTGATCTTTTGGTATTACAAACTTATTACCTTTTTTGAATTTACTTATATCGGAAACATCAATTTTATTTTGTTTAGCAAATTGTTTAAATATTTCTTCATTCCTAGAAGCGAGAGGACTATTCATGTTTTTGAATATCATATTCTTGATAAAGGAATCACTGATTCCTAAATCTCCCTCTGCAAACTTTTGTATATAATCTGTGTTTGGTAGTACCAAACCTGTTGAAGAGTTTAGTCCAATTGATTTAGATGCCTCACTAAGAGGTCCAAAGAAAGCTAATGATACATTGTAGTTACCTGAACCCAATGGTCCGTAATATGGATATAATGGTGATAATGACATAAACTATATATTCAAAGAAAAGGTATTCCTAAAATAATATATAAGTTATGAAGTATTTAAAACGATTTGATGAAAGATTAGGTATATCTCAAGACATGGAACAACAAGTCGAAGGTTATATGAAAACTATTAGAGAAAGACCTATTTCTAAAGTTTTTAAATTACTTTATCAATGTGACTTAGGTAACTACTTTTTCAAATTAGTTATTGATTCAAATATAAGTTCAAATGGTTATTTTACAGGTTCTCCTACCTACATAGGTGATTTAGAGATACATTTAAAAGATAGAGAAGATGAATCTACATTATTACACGAGGTTAAACATTTAGATTATTATTTAAGAAAGAAAGGTAAGACTAAAAATATCTATAATAGAATGGAAAGATCTGTATCTGATAGTGATAAGACAAAAGTTAGTAAAAGAACTTTAGAATTATTAGAACATATTTTTTATATCTATGATGAGAATGAATTTCAATCTAAATACACATCATTTTATAAAGAATTTGATTTATTTTTATCAAAACAGAATAAGGAATTTACTACAAATGAAATAAGAGAACTATTTTTTGATTATAAAAAATGGAGTGACGATACTACATTTAGTTGGTATACTGTTGATTCAAATTATAATTTTACTTTTGAAAAATTTGTTGATAAAGATGAATTAAGAGTTGTTTTTAATTATATTATTTCAGAACATTCAAGAAGAACATTTAAAAATCCTTATTTAGATTTTCTTAGTTACTTGGTTGCAGACATAAAGAAAAATATAAAAATTAAATTCAAATTATTCTCTAGTAAAGAAAAACAGGAAATAGAAAAGGTAATAAAATTCTTTGAAAAAGATATAAATAGGAGAATGCAGAAGTATAAAAAAAGAATATCACGTATATTAACTCTAGCGTGTGAAAAATATGTAAAATAAAAAAGAGAACTAATGTTCTCTTTTTTTAATCTTCTAATCCTTCTGTTTTCTTTGTAGAAATCATATAGTTAAATCTACTTGATAGATCAAACTTATATTTAGCAGTTAATCTACCAGACATCTCGTGACTAAACTTAACTACGATTGTCATCTCTAATAACTTTTTATCATCTAATCCTAAAATCATTTTAACTTTAAAATCATTATTCTCCTCTTCTTCACTAACCGTAAAGTTTACGTGATAATCAAACTTAATTTTTAAATCATCATAATTCTTTCTAAAGAAATCTCTCTCTGGTAAATGATTAAATACATTACCATTACTACCTAAATAATAAACTGGTCTTTCAGTACAACCCATTTTATCTATTAAAACTTTAAATAATTTCATTTTAACTGCACCTTCTGCTGATTTGAATCCGTCATCTAACTTTTTAATGTCATCCGCAAAATTAGATTTTAATGATGTTGTAAATAAGTTTTCTAATATTTTAGAGTTTAAGATAACAATCTTTGTTTCCATCCATTCTTGATAAACTCTTTCTGGATCCATAAAACAATTTTCTCTATTCTTCCATATCTCACTCATTAAGTCAGGAAATTTAAGAATGTTTTTATTGAAATCTTTAATGAATTCTCCTAAGTGTTTGTATTTATGATCTGAATGTCTTAAATCAAAGTACTCAAAGTAACCTAAACTTTCAATTCTTTTAGAATCGATAAACTTTTCAATATGTAATTGAATGTTTTTATTTGCATTTTCATATAAAATTCTAACCCACTCTTGAGTTAATTTATCCCATTTAGGCAAGTATTCTTGTTTGAATAATAAATCTAAATCTTGTCCAATCAATTCTTCTGCAAATGTATTGAACGAAGCAGTTTTTTGAGAAGATAAGTTTTTATTTAAAAAGAAAGAGTATTGATTACCATTATCTAATTCAATAATAAGATCTTCTTCGTGGTCATCATCTTTATTCGGTCCTAACCAAAAGATTGTTTTAATTTCTTCTGAAACTAATTTTGTATCTGGTAAAAGTTTGTCGATGATATTCCTAGCTGTAATACGAGCGTTTACTAGAACGTTCCAATCTTTTTCGATGTCGAACTCAACTTCATCAAATAAGCTGTTTATTTTAGATGTTTCGTCATCTTCTACACATTTTCCTTCAACAAATTTCCCCAATTGTAATCTGTTTTTAGCCAATAACAAATTTTTTAAATCTGTTAAAAATATGCTTGAGTTTTCTGAGTATCTAGCTTTTAACCCTCTATCTAATATGTTATCTAAAAACTCATTGTTTATAAGTACCATACTAACACAGATTTCTGTGATAAGGTTTTTGTTAGAATAAGTCTTAGCTTCTTTAAATAATTCAAAATTTCTTAACCACTTCATTTATTCGTGTTAATTTTTTTATATATATATTAAAATTTATTATTCAAAAATAATTTTATGAAATACTTAAAAAAATACACAACATACAAAGAATCTATTATGGTAGATTTAATGTTTCAAAATATGATTGAACTATTAGAATCATTAACAATTTGGCATGATGCACTTCTTAGTTCAATTGCTGCTGAAGAAGTTGATATATATGAAACTTTTAATTTACCAGTAGAAGAATATAAAGATAAATTAGATTTAGACTTTTTAGAAGATCACGTTGAGTTTATTAACTCTTTATCTTCAATTGCACTGAAGAAATCAGTTTTGCAACATTCAGATGATTACTCCACTTTCATCAATAAACCTTGTAAGTTTATGTTTATTTATGGTATCAATAGAAATGAATTAGAAAACCCAGAGTATTTATTATTTCAATCTTGGCAAGAAACTTTAGAGAAGTGGGATGACGTAAAGCTTTATAAGGTAAATGATGATGTTAAGAAGTTTTATGATAAGTTATCTTCAAGAACTATTGAACTAATAGATGGTGATGAAAATTTTATCTATGTTACTGCGAATGGGAATGAGTGGGTATTACAAAATGTTGAAAAAGAAAATGACATTTATAAAAGAGTATTTAGAAAAGAAGAGTTACAAGATTTCTTAGCAGAAAGAAACATAAAAGTAAATATATTATAATATGGCATTAATTAGTTTCGGATATAGAGTAGATATGTTTGCAATTGATCCACCTTTAGAGGTTGGTGCTTATATTGTTGCATATGATTTAGATGGTGTTTTAAAACAAAAAGATCATTTAGGTGTTGTTACCTTAGTTGGTTCTGGTGCAGGTGGTCCACAAGGTCCTCCAGGTCCTGTTGGTCCTGCCGGTTTAACTTGGTCAGGTGCTTGGGTGGCAACTCAAAGTTATCCTCTAAACTATGCAGTTGGGTATGGATCCGCTTCTTGGTGGTGTATATCTCCAATTACTGGATCACCTAGTAATCCTGGTCCTGATGTCGATACTACACATTGGGCTTTATTGGCTGCACAAGGTTCTCCAGGTTCACAAGGTGGTACTGGTTCACAAGGTCTTCAAGGTTCACAAGGTCCTATTGGAATAAATTGGATAGGTGATTGGATAATAAATGTTTATGATGTTCGTGATGC
>Ga0181344_1000874_pt1 | contig 11555 bp, 23 predicted proteins | sample Su13VDMLBDD_FD_130098 | JGI IMG/M metagenome (GOLD analysis project Ga0181344, IMG submission 130098) | Freshwater viral communities from Lake Michigan, USA - Su13.VD.MLB.D.D | ecosystem: Environmental > Aquatic > Freshwater > Lake | place: USA: Michigan | collected 2013-07-15
ATCACACAACAATATCCCCATAGGAAAATAACTCTATGGGGATATCTTTTTTATACACTTTTTAGCTCATTACAGACACTATCTTATGCGTACCCTATTCCTAGAACAAAGATGTACTTTTTGTACCGTATATGCCACGTTATGCTTTTTTAGGGGTGAATTGGTAAATTGTGGAAATGTGTGGGAGAAAGTGGGAATTTACCTTAATGCTCGGTACAGAGAATTGGGGAATATAATTAAATACCTCTATTTATCACTTTAAGGTCCGACCTTTAAAGAGATTTTATATAATTTTCCCACAAATTTTTTAAGAAATTTAAATACAAAACGGGAATTCCCCCACTTTTTACCACCGAATAAATTGTACCTTATATTAAATAGGATTTCCCATATATACACAAAAGTGTACATGGGATTTGGGTGGTTAACTTTTCCACCAGTAATCATTGATTAGGGAAATATCCAGGGTCCAGTTATGTTTGCTTCTTTGTTCCCAGATATCAAAAGTTTGAGTTAAATATTGTATAGCATTTTTTTCAGATATCTTATTAACTTTGGTTAGTTGTTTAACAACGATATTAATTTCACCATTAATTTGTGCTAAGCCAGGATGTTTGCATTTATGGCAGTATGGGCATAGCGCAATTAGTCCAGTAAGAGTTTGGATTTTATTTGCATCATCATATGACCAGATTTCGTGGCATTCAACATTATGTTTATAGCCTTGGTTCTTTCCAGAGTCGCCACAGATTTCACATAGGTGATTGGCCCTGTCATAGCAGATGTTTCTAAGGGTGTCCCATTCAGTTTTAGATACGTTACTTCTAACGTTAGTATACCAACAAGTCTTAGGGACTAGCTCGATGGTAAGCTTATAATCTTTACTCATACCTAATATGTACACAAATGTGTATACGCCCGCGTGTGGGACTTGATTGTTATCGCATTCTGTATTTGAATCAATATAAAACTAAAATGGCCCACGCAATGTGAGCCACTTTTGACAAATATGAATTCAAATCCCCCTGGTCATTCACTCCAGGGTCATTCAGATGCAAATATACTATGTAACTTTAAAAAAAGCAAGTACTTTTTAATATTTGTATATAGAATAGTATTATGTAGCAATATTATAGATTGGTGCTGTATGATTATTATAGATTCGTGTTTTATATTATAGTGGAAAATATTTGTCATTATATTTGGTATTGTGGAAAATTTTTATTATCTTTGTAGGTTGGGGTGGTTTATAATAGAAATAATTTATATAGGTAGGCTGGAGTCTACGCTCCAGACACCTTATGAGTGTCAGCCCGTATACCTATCGGCTACAATACAAAGGTAAGGATAATAAATGAGACTACCAAATTTATTTGCAAATTTATTTTATTATTTTATTTGGAAATATGAAATGTATTATATATCTTTGTGGTGTCTAATTAAAAAACATAAGTTATGAAAGATTTATTTGAAACACCCGAATTGATTCCTGATGAAGTTCAAGCGGTATTGGAAACATTTGATGAGAATGTAGACCCTTATAAAGAATTGGCTAGATTGGTAAATGAGATTGAGCCTTTGGGTTATACCTTTGATTACTATTTGGATGCCGAGCCGTATGGGTTAAGACCTATTGAGGTTGAGTTGGTTGAATTGGAAGGTTGGGAAAATATTAATGATTAAAAATTTGGATATATCATTTTTATTATTTATATTTGTATTGTCTAATTAAAAAACATAAGTTATGAAAAAGGAATTTAATTTATTGAAAGCGTATTTGTTTGAATCAACAAACACTAGTGATTTGTCGGGAAATGACAATTGGAGTGAGGTATCCAATTTGATTGAGAAATTGGAAGACAAGATTGTTGAGGTTGAGAAACGTATTGAGTGTGCGGTTCGTAGTGTAAAAAATATTAACGAATCAATTTCAAAATATACCGAAGATGTTGATAAAGACCTACCAATTAACATGAGTGTTAGTGACCATGATGTAATTCAGAATTGTTCTGATGATGTTAGAATTGCATTGAGTTTTGATGATGATATGTGCGTGGTTGATAATTGGTATAACCTATTTCAAGTAAAGGAAGAAGTGTTTGTATCTTTTGAAAGTTCATGGGGTACACTAACTTGTGATAAGCATGGAAATGTAATTGAGGTTATTGGTGATGAATGTTGGGGAAATTACCTATACGATATTACTAAAATTGATTTGGTTGAGTATGGTAAATTTCTAAACTCAATAGGTCAAAATTTAGACCACGATGCTGATGATATTCTTTCAGTTGGCTTTTGGAAAAAAGATGGCAAATATGAGGAAGCTGACCATGATTGGAGAAAAAATATGTTTACTCCCGAAGATGATGAGGATAAAGCACCAACAATGTTGTGTCAAGACGAAAGTAAGAATAGTATTGTACAAAGTGTTATTTCGTATTTGAGAGATATTGAAGTTGACGGTGAGACAATGGAATACATTTTGCGACAAGTTGGTATGGAAGAACAAATGTTAAAGCAGTTGTTTGCTCAAAGTACAAATGATGAGATTGATTACTTGCATGATGTAAGAAACGGAAAGGGTTAAATACTATAGTATATAATTAATTTTAAAAAAAAGTGGGATTTTATTTGGAAGTCTCACTTTTTTATTTTATCTTTGTATTGTCTAATTAATTAAAACATATAAGTTATGAGTTACAAGAAAGATTTATTGTCGTTTAACAATGCAAAAACGATTAAAGGTGAGAAGAAAGGTTACAAGACTTTCATTTTGTACATGTCACCTTTCACACAAAATTCAAAGGGGGTTAACCTTTGTCCCATGGCGAGTGCGGGTTGTGCAAGTGCTTGTTTGTTTGAGAGTGGCTTTGGTGGTATGTATACTTCCGTTAAGCAAGGTCGAATTGACAAGACTGAATTTTATTTGAGAGACCGAGTAGGTTTCCTAGATAAGCTGGTAGTTGAAATTACTAAACTAGAGAAGAAGTTTGCTGATAGTGATATGACATTGGCTATTCGTTTGAACGGCACAAGTGACATTTCATTTGAGAAACAAAAGACTTCAAATGGTAAAACTATTTTCGATACATTTCCGAATGTTCAGTTTTATGACTACACGAAAAACTACACACGTTTTGCAAAACAATTGCCTAGCAATTATCATTTGACATTTTCACGTTCTGAAAGCAACAATGATATCGCTATGGAGTTATTAAAAGCGGGTCACAATGTTGCTATGGTATTCACCAAGTTGCCTGACACATACATGGGTTACAAGGTTATCAATGGTGACGATAACGATTTGCGTTTCCTAGATGATGAGAACGTAATTGTAGGGTTGAAGTACAAGAAAATTACGGGCAAAGGTGGTGCTGAAAAGAACAAAGAATCATTAACTAGTGGCTTCGTTCTAGAGGTCGCATAATTAGACAAAAAAAGTGACATTATAATTTGGTAGTGTCACTTTTTATTCTTACATTTGTATTGTCTAATAATTAAAACATAATCTTATGGCGACAAAAAGAAAATTAGCTGAAAAACAAATTGAGTTGCAATCAAAAATGATTTCATTATCCAATGTAAATCTTGTAACATGTGGACATTGTGGTACAGTGTTGTTACATGACTTAACTGATGAGGAGATTGAGTGCTATGTTTGTAAAAATGTTCTAGAGCAAAGTGATTGTCCCGACTTGTGGTATGAGGGTTGTCAGAACAATAGTGAGTTCGATGAGGATTTTCAAAGTGTTGATTATATAAAACAGCATTATAATGAAATGAAGTTGGACATTGACAATGAGAGTGTAAATATTTACATTGACAACGGGGACGATGAAGAACCTACACAAATTTGCTATTGGCATATTGATGAGGTTGAGGAAGATAGCAGTGTCACCATTTCAATTGTGAATGCAATCAATTTATTTCATACTGATAAATTGAAATTAATTGAGACTTTATTTGGAAAAGTGAAATAATATCCTTATATTTGTATTGTCTAATCATTAAAACATTAAGTTATGGCGGGAAGAAATTATGGGACGATGTTCATGGGGTTCCACTACGATGAAGGTAAAACCAAAATTGGATACAATGTATGGGTTGAAGGTGGAATTGCAATTCACAATGTAGCTTATCATTCGAAAGGTCAATTGATTCAGCAGATGGTACATTGTGGATACAAGAAAGCTGATATCAAAGTTCAACGAGTTGTTTACAATTAAATATTGTTTTATATGAAAAGCTATAAAGTAAGATTCAATTTGAGCCGAGGTAAGAATTACATGAAGTGGAAGATTCAAAGACCCGATGGGACCATAGAGTACCATTCACCAACGGATGTTCAATTAGTCATGCGTGATTGTACCCTCAAGAATTACAAGAAGACGGCGCAGAAGATTTACGATGGAGGTGAGAAGGTTGTATGCGCATGGGTTCTTTGCAAAAGATTAGCAATCGTTAAATCAGATAGATTCATTCAAGCTGATTTAGATGGGGAGCGGGTTCGTTATAATCCACGTGTTACACCACATTGGATGTTGGATGGAGAGAATGTTGATGGCATGTCAGTGGACAAGTTGGTCAGTGTCGATTTCGGATTGTATAAAATAAATTTGGAATTGTCCAATTAAATTAGTATCTTTGTATTGTCTAGTTATAAGCGAAACTTACACGAATAAAATATTAGGGTGGCACGCTTATGTTTTAAATTAGACACCGAAAGGCTAGCACATAAATTCTACGAGGGCCACCCATTGTGCTAGCCTTTTATTTAAATCCAAACTAAATGTATAGTTTTAAAAATGTGGTATTAGATAGAGAACATAAAGTCTTAATAAGTACTGCGGTTAATTTGGAGAGAGGTAACCTTGGGGGTTACTCAATTGAAATCGAAACTAATAATCCTATAGCATATGAGAGTTACCTATACAAAGGTAGGTCCGCTGAAGATGACAGGGAGCACGATTTTAAATTGTTAGAAGATTTATTAAAAAAAACCACCATATAATTTGGTGGTTTCTTTTTTTTTACTTACCTTTGTAATGTCTAATAATTAAAACATAAAGTCATGTTAAAACCAGCGAAAGAATTAAAAAAAGAAATGACGATAAGCAAGGCTTACTTGGTTAGAGTATCTGAAGCTATTAATAGGTTTAAGAATAAGGGTAAAGTTGAAATAACTTGTGGTTATTACTCATGCACTGAAGCAGAGCTTCAATATGCGATTGAGGAATTAACCAAAAACGGATATAAACATTCGTTCGGTAGAAATTCTCATGGTGTGAGAACACTGATAGTAACTTGGTAATTATTTAAAACAATATTATTATGGCGGGGCATTTACCAATAGCGACAGACGACCTAGTAATTAAGGTTATGAAAAGTTTCAAAAAGAAACATAATATTAAACAATTAAAACCATTTGAACGTATCCCACATGGATTAAGTACCATTCAAAGATTAAGTTTTGATTACGCAATGGATGATGAGCATGGGTTAATTGATGATGAGATTATTGCTATCAATTATCAAGATAGAACACTTGAAGTTCATTTAGATAAAGATGAAAATATTAACCAGGTTTATTTGGTAATGTAAATTATTTTACTTATCTTTGTATTGTCTAATTAATAAAACATAATCAAATGGAAACAAGAAAAGTTAGTGTAACACTTACACGCTATTACTCAAAACAAGCAACGGTTGAAGTTGATGTACCCGTAGATATTACGGATGATAATCTTATTGATTTCTTAATTGTTAATAAGGAATTGGATGAGAAAATCGAAGAAGGTTTATTTCAAGATTCATTGTCAATTGATGATGAGAGTTATGAATTCCAAGACCCAACAAATAATTTCGGGGGACACTTATAATATAAAACAATATTATTATGGCAAAAGCATTTAAACCACAAGTAATGGTGAGCGTACCTAGAAGTTATTATGGTGATTTAGCTCATGATGTAAAGAATGGTTATATTCAAAAACAATTCCCTACTTATTCAGAAGTGAAGAAACGCATGAGATATTTGTTAGAGGTTTCTGATAACAATGAGGTTTCAGTTTACCGACACAGACGTGGTGAATGGGGAGAATGGTTTGAGAAGTGGGCAATGATTAATGGCAAACCAAAAATTTTTGAAGAAGGTTGGCAATAATATAAAACGATATTATTATGGAATTGGGTAAGATTGATACATGGACAGATGAAAAGGTTGATACGATTTTCAATTACTTATTAGATGAGTACACTCATTCAGAAGCAGAAGAATTGAGAAAGAAATATGTAACTAGAGATGAAAAGGTTGGTTACTTAAAATTGATTGAGACCCGATTCAAAAAATATTTTGGATAAAATTTGGAAATGTCATTTTTATTATTTATCTTTGTATTGTCTAATTAATTAAAACATATAAGTTATGGAAAATTTTGAGCAGTTAACAGATTTGCAGAAGGTATTGGTAAGTGGCCTAATTAATGAGTTCACTAAAATCAATCCAAAATCAACGAATGGTATTTCACGTTTTAGTTTTGATACAATCAACGATTGTATGAAGGAAGAGCAACGATTCAAGGACACCATGAGTAAGCACAATATGACAATGATGAAAGTCTTTGTTCAGCAATTAAAATCTGACATTAAGGAATTCAAAAAAGAATTCGGCAAAGCGTTGGATATTGAGTTGGGGTATTTGATTGACAATCAAGGGAAGAAACATTATTGTTTGGAAACAATGATTGAAGAAATTACTAAAAACCCTTTACACTTTAGTAATTGTTATTCTGAAATCAAATTATTTATTGTTAGCAAAACAAACCAATACCAAGGTGATAGCCGATACAATTACTTTAACAATAAAGCGTATCATTGTATATATGTTAACCCTAAATTTGTTAGAGTTGATGTAACATTGGGAAGTGGTAAAAACGTTGATGCAAGAAAAATTGTAGGACTAAATTACAAATGGTACGATTGGTTGAATGATGATAAAGATTATTCAGTAAAATATAGCACATTGGATGAAATGGTGCAAAGTGATAAAAATATCCAACAAAGAATTGTTTATCTAGTACAATAAAAAAAAGTTGAAAAAGATTTGGATAAGTGAAAACTTATCCTTATCTTTGTATTGTCTAATTAAAAAACATATAAAAATGGGAACACGTAGCTTAACTAGAGTAATTGAAACTTATCGTGATGATAAGAAAAACAAGCAAGTTAAAACAAAACTTGTAAACATGTATCGTCAATATGACGGATATCCCGAAGGGCATGGTTCAGAATTGGCAGACTTTCTAAATGGTGGAAAGGTTGTTAATGGTATCGGTGGGGATAAAAACGTATTCAATGGTGCTGGTTGTTTAGCCGCACAAATGATTGCACACTTCAAAGATGGTGCGGGTGGTATTTACATTGAGCCGATTACCGCTACCAAGTGCGGACAAGAATATGAGTACGAAGTCATTGTTGATTTCGATACAAAGGAACTTACAATGAAATGTATTGAGGTTGGGTACATTGATAGTAAAGGTAAGTATAGAAGGGGTAAAAAGGTATTATTTGAGGGTAAACCCGCTGATTTTGCTCAATTTGTTGAAAAATTAGCAGAAAGTGAGTAAAATAATTGTAAAAAGATTTGGATAAGTGAAAACTTATCCTTATCTTTGTATTGTCGAATTAATTAAAACTTTTTATTATGTCACTAATGATGAGATTATCAGATGAAGAAATTGCTCTTATTGAGCAAAAGAGAGCGGAAGAAAAAGCAAAACAAGATGAGTTGCTCAAGTCCTATGACCATTACAAGCAAGGAAGAACAAGCCAATTCATTAAAACCAATTCATTGAGAGAGACCGCAGAGGAAACTCGCAAGAAGTTATATCAAACGATATACGATGATTTGGTTTCAGTATCAAAAGATTTCACTTTTGTTTGTGAGAAAGTTGAGAGCGAAGCTGAATTACCATTGTATGAAATTGACGACAATGGTGATGAGATTAGATATGGTCAAAACGAAGAAGGTGAAACTATATGGTATAACCCAAAGGAAACTATTAAACTACCAACGTATGGTTATAGACTTGCTATTAAGTATACGGGTAGAATGCCCGAAAACCATAGATACGAAGTTGTACCCGTTGATAAGACATCGAAGTATAGTGGCAGAGTAATAGGCTACAAAATGCAAGTGCGTGGTACGGGTATTGATTCTTGGGGTAAGAGTGGTCAAATGACAAAGGCAAGTAGTGTTCACAAAAAAATACTTGACACCATTGAGGGTGCGTTCAGACAAATTGAATATAGAACGGCACAAGACCAACGCAACGATAGAATTAAAGAACGATTTAAGGTTGAGTTTAGCAAGTTTGAGAAAAATGTAATCTCAATTCATGAAAGCATTTTCCAAATAAAATTGGATAATGGAATTACACTTAACATAAATGGTTACGAAGACAGCAATGGTAACATACGATTTAACAAAGATAAGATTTCGTTCCCATACAATATGGATGCTTTATATTTGATTGGGATGTTGAATGAAATTAAGGGTGAGCAATAGCTTACCCTTTACAACCACAACCCTTTTCGTTGTCTTGTTTTATTTCGTTTACTAGTTTTTCATGACTACGTTCCTTTGATTCAGCTTCATATTTCTTTTTAAGCTTATCAAAATCTTTCATGTATTTCTTACGATTTTCCTTGTTCATAACAATAAATATGGTAAAAAAGTAGTAAATTATTTGGAAAAGTGAATAATAATCATTATCTTTGTATTGTCTAATAATTAAAACATAAAATATGATACACGATTTAACAACGCAGAAAGGTCGCAATGCTTACATGAAAGCAATGGAAAAGTCATCAGTTAAGCGAGAAAGCTATGACATTTTAGTTGAGGTTAGAGATGAGAATTACAAAATACTTAGGGGGTGGTCAGTCAACAAACAAATGGTTGTGAACAAACCAGAACTTCAGTTTGTTTTTTCAGATGTTACCATTGAGCAATTGGAGTTGCGAATGAAACAAGTTGCTTCAACACTTAGAGCATGGTTACCTAGTGGGTATAAGATTAACATTGGTGCTTCGGTATTGAATACCATTTCACAAACGTATATGACAATGTATTCATACTATGAAAGTGAGGATAGATTTGTTAAACATTAATTTGGAAATATAAAATATTATTCTTATATTTGTATTGTCTAATAAAAACTAGGATATGAACAAGCAAGCATTTTTTGAGTGGTATGAGGACGGAAACGTTGTCAAGTTTGCCGATGGTTATGCGACACAAGACGCACTATACTGCAATAGACTAAAAACGATTCGAGATTTATACAAATATTTTCTCAAAGAATTTGTTTATGTCTAAAATTATTCTTATCTTTATAGTGTCTAATTATTAAAGCATTTCAATTATGATTATGAATATGAATTACAGTCAGTATTTATTCTCTTGCCTATTAAAACTCTTTAATAGTGAGTTTGAACAAATGGCATACGATATTCAATTCGATGAAGCCCTTTATGAGTATGCACTATATGAGAATAGTGACTTCAATGATAGCAACAAAGGTGAGTATGAATGTATTGTTGAATACCTAACTAATAAATATGGAAAAAGATAAAGCATTATTTGTAGCATTCTATTTTTGGAGCGGTTACAATTCACAATCATTGTGGCAAGAGTTTGATAAGATTTATGAGTTGGCTGATAAGTTTGTTCAGAGCTATGACCCCAATGATACTTGGGAGGATGAAAGCTTTGAGGAGTATATGGATAAGTTCATTAGAGAACACATACCACAATAGCAGATGTACACAAATGTGTATACGTGCGAGCGTGGGAGCGGATTAAACAATATAAAACAATATTATTATGGCTAAAGTTGCAAAATTGGTTTCAGTTACATTGATGACAAGGGTCATTGTTGATGATAACGCAAGCGAAATGGATATCATGGAATTAGCTATACCTAAATTAAGTGAGAAGCTAATGGATGAACCATTCGAACATATAGAAGATATATGTGACGATGAGGAGTGTCCATACGAACCAGGGTTCGATGATTAATACTAACAAAGATAAGTAAAAAATAGTTAATAAAAAAACCATGTATTATTAGGATATGTGGTTTTTTTGTTTTACCTTTGTATTGTCATTGGACGGGTCGCATGTCAGAAGCATGTGAGAGAGTAGACTCCATGGCGGGCCAATATTGCGTATTGCGATATGCGATAATTTAACAAAAAATATTTGGATATGTCATTTTTATTTTGTATACGCATGCACGCAATTAATAAGGTATGAAAAAAAAAATGAAAAAAATATCGTTTTATATTTGCATATATGAAATAGTATTTATATCTTTGTACTGTTAATCAATTAAAACAGTTTATTATGAGTACAGATGTTAAGAACAAAGTGAATGAGATTCTAGTTGCGCACAATCTAGATTTCCGTATTGAGAAAGAACAATTGCTTTCTGCTACGGGCAAGCCTACACCGTTTTACGGCTTGTTTAATGACAAGACGGGTGAATGTATCAATTCCGTTAAGGAAGGGTATACAGTGTCTCAAAATGATGAGATTGTTGAATTAGTACTTAATGGTATGCAAGGCTTCGGTGACTTGTCAGTATCTAAAGCGGGTTCGCTTAATGGTGGGCGCAAGGTATTCATTCAGTTGGGTATTGAGGGTATGTCAATTGTTGGTAGTGAGCGTATCAAGCGCTATGTGACTATCATTGATAGCAATGATGGTTCTACGGGGTTGTCTGTAGGTATTGGTGAGTTGGTAATGTCTTGTCAGAATCAATTCTTCAAGTTCTACAAAAGCGGACAATCAAAACTTCGCCATACAGCGAGTTTGACGCAACGTATTAAGGAAATACCTTACCTTATCGAAATGGCGTTGTCAGAGAGCCTTAAATTGACTGAGACGTACATTGAAATGCAAAACTATGCATTCAAGTCGAATGAGGTTAGCCGTCAGTTGGCTGATGAAATGGTGCGCTACATTTTAGGGTTTGACCGCACTATGTCTATCAAGACTGAAAGCGAAATGTCTACACGTTCTTTGAACGCAATGGAGACGCTTTACAATCACATTGAAAAGGAGACGAATCAAAAGGGACAAAATATGTTCGGGTTATTCAGCGGAGTTACTTCGTGGACTACACACGAAAAGTCAGCGCCACGCAGAGAGAATGGGCGTGAGGAAAGTATGATGACGGGTACAAACTACCGCACCAACGAACAAGGGTTGGAGTTTGCCCTTAACAAGCTTGGGCTAGTAATGGCTTAAGGGATGGGATGGTCATGGGGGGTTGAAAAACCCCCCATTCATTGTTAATAACTTTTTGTTAAATAATTTGCATAGGTCGATTTTATTTTGTACCTTTGCAAAATTTTTTAATATGGGTAAAAAAAAATATAAGGTAGGTTGGAGTCTACTCTACTACCACCTTGTGAGTGTCAGCCCGTCCAATCATCGACAAAACAAAGGTAAGGATAATAAATGACAATTCCAAATAAAATAGGAAAAT
>Ga0181344_1000875_pt1 | contig 11538 bp, 8 predicted proteins | sample Su13VDMLBDD_FD_130098 | JGI IMG/M metagenome (GOLD analysis project Ga0181344, IMG submission 130098) | Freshwater viral communities from Lake Michigan, USA - Su13.VD.MLB.D.D | ecosystem: Environmental > Aquatic > Freshwater > Lake | place: USA: Michigan | collected 2013-07-15
GATGATCCGCCGCCGACGCCCGTGTAGGCGCTGCCGCGCGCGTTGATCCAGCGGTCCTTGTACGCCTTCTGGAGCTGCATCTGTCGCTTCAGCGCCTTCTGGACGACAGAGGGGCCGTTGAGCCACTTCTCAAGACCTTGCGCCCTGATTTGATGCTCAAGGCCACCCACGAGAACACCTTTCTTGTCGCGGACGCTTGCCGGGGCGCGCATGAACTTGATGATCTCGTTTGCCACGTCCTCATCGAAGCGTGCGGTTGAGTCGCCCGTGAAGACCTTCTTCAACGCGCCAAAGATGTTGCCCTTGAGAATTTCTCCGGCGGCGGGAAGCGTCTGGTCTGCTTGGTTCGCCGCCTGCGTGAGCACGTGAGCGGTCTTCGGCCCCTTGAGGATGCCCGAGCGTTCTATGTTGTCGAAGAAGCCGTAGCGAAGATCGAGGTCTTCCAGCATGCTGGTCAGCTTGGTGAAACGGTTGTCGATGCTGCCGTCTTTGTTCACGCGGGCAAAGAAGCGTCCCAGTGCTTCGCGCTGCGACGGGTTGTCGGCCACCTTGCGAAGCATGTCGCGCGTTGAGCCGCGCGTTTGCTGATTGCGGATGCCTTCTTCAAGCCGGGCAATCATTCCTTTACGCGCCCACTTCTTTGCAGTGGGGTCCATGTTGTTAAACACCTTAAGATTGTCGGCGAGGACTGGGGGGTCGGTCTGCATCACAGCTTTGAAACCAAACTCGAGACCATCGCGCTCCGTCTTGAGCGCCGCGTAACGCTCCTGCGCCTTCACCCAGTCCTTGCCGAGCACGCTGTCGTCACCAAGCCAGTTCTTTAACTGGTTGTAGTACTTGGAGCGAACCTCTCCCATGCCGCTGTCGTTGCTGCGCCATGCGTCCTCTTTCGATTTGCGTGCCATCGTGAGGAAGGTGCGCCAGAACTTTGGCTGATCCATCAGCACTTGAGCCGGAACATCGGCACCCAGATCGGCGCGCATCAGCGCGACTGCCGAGTTCATTGCGTCTGAGAACGGACCAACGGGCTTATCCGTGACGTTTTTTACGCCCTTCGCGGTGGCGATCTTGTAGTCATCCGGCGCATTCTTCAGGAGAAAGTCCTTTAGCTCTTTCGGGAAGGCATCAACATTGAGACGCCTCGCGTCGATGGCTCCGTAGACGGTGTCGAAGTTGCTCAGCTCAGTATCGATGTCGGATACGCGCGAGACATAGTTGATGCGCTCGCGCAATCCTCCGCCAAGTTGTTTCCAGAAGTTGTCACGCGCGCCTTCAGAGATAGACACGTTGCGGAGCTTTGCCGCCGCCTGCATAACCCCAAGCTCTGGCCCCGCAGAGGCGCTTGACGCACTCACCAGATCGGAGCCGAGCTTGCCGAACGCATCCATCGTCCACGCATTAGCGGCGTCAACATCGCCCACAGCCTTGGCATTCTTCTGTATCTGTGCGGCATCTAAACCGTAGCGGTTCATCTCGCGCATTACATGCTTCGCGGCTTGCCGACTTGGGTTCATGTCGAGAAGGGGGTCGATGAAGGCTCGCTTGCCGACAATGCCCGCGCCCTGCAGCAATGGCCCCGCGAACGCGCCCATAGCGCCACCCATAGCGGCGTTGGCCAGCATGTCGCCATTCTCGCCGCCGTCCGACGCCCCGGCGCCGTAAAGCGCGCCGCCCGGAGCCGAAAACGCAGCGGACCTGCCCATGCGAGACAGCAAGCCCATGTTGCGAACTGGAGTGGCGGCGGATGCGGCAGCAGCGGCAGCGGCAGCTCTCCCTCCGCGCAGTGCGGTGCCAGCGAGCGCCGCTCCGCCGCCTGTAGCAAGGCCACCTAGAATAGCGCCGCCTATGTCACCTGCAAATTTCCAGCCGCCCTCATCGATTGCTGCTTTGTCTTGCCAGTTGCGGGCTTCGCGCGTGGATTTGTTGTAGGCGTCCCAGTAGTCGCCGCCGGTCAGCCACGCGCCAGCACCCGCAAGCCCGCCTTGGATTTCGTCGCCGAAGCCGAAGGAGAGTGAGTCACCCGCGCCAGAAAGAAACGCATCGACGCCGGTCAGCTTCTTGCGTCGCTGCGGAGTGTCGCTCGACGCGCGACCAGCATAAATGTCTTCCCACGAGGGCCTTTTGTCCTCGGGCTTTTTGCCAGCTTCAGGGGCGTTGCGCGCACCCTGACCACCGTAAACATCGTCCCAATTGACGGGCATTCAAACTTCCTAGTTTGCAAGATTGAAAGCGGAAATGGGGGTATTGTAGAAGCGCGAGATGGGGGCTTGGGCCATAGCCTTCGCCAGCTCGTCCTTCGGCATGTTCGACAGAGCGGCAACGGTACGCTGATACGCTTCGGGGGTTTTTGCGCCCTGAAGGCCCTTAAGGGCTTCGGTGATGCGTTGACTGGGTGTTGCGCCCAAGTCCGTCAGCGACAAGGCAGTCGGCGTTACTCTTTCGGCGCCGGTCGTCTGCGTGATCGGAGTGCTAGTTGCAGATGACCGAGCCTTCGATCCGGGTCCATCTTTTCCGTAGTACCACTCGGTGAAGGACTGACCAGCCTTGTTGCGGGCGTAGATGTTTTCGTTTTCCTCTGCCCAGACCCGCTCCGCGCCGAACCGAGTTATCGCCTCCTCGTTGACGGCGATCTGGCGGTTGATCGTGTCGAATTGCGATTGCAGGGAGTTGGCGGGGTTGCCGATGGTGTCGAGCGCGAGGTTGAACTCCTTGTCGGTGTCGTTGCCGCCGAACGCCTTCAGAAGTCCGATGCCGCGATCAACGGCAAGACTTTTCAGTTGCTGGTTATACGACGCGACCTCCGGCGGATCGAACAAGGCAGACAACGTCGCGTTGGTGTCGATAGCCAGCCTGCCGTCTTTTCCAACACCGGCGAGCTTGGTGATGATATCGCGAGCCTCGTACAGATTGTTGAGCGAGCCCTGACGGACATGCGTCTCGTTCAGGTTGTTGCGGTTTCGCACAAGCGCGTCCATCTCCAGCTGCTTCTGATGGGCAATGTCCACCTGATTTCTCATGCGGGCATCGTCTCGTATCGCCTGAAGGCGCGCCAACTCTTTCTCGTGTTCGAACTGGCGCGTTTTATCGTCAACGCCAGCCAAGCGGGCAATCGCGTCCTGCACAGGTATGATGCCCCGCGCCGCCAACTGGAATGAAGCGAGCGTGGTTGGGTCTTTGATGACGCCAGTGTCGAGAATGCGCTGAGCCTCGGCTATACCGGCCTTCCGACCTTCACGCGCCAGCGTCCGCTGTTCTTCGCTCCACCCAAACTCCGTATCCTGCTGACCCGCGACCACGTCGGCGCGTGCGTCCTGCTTCGCCTGCCGTTTAATCTCGCGCTCACGGTCTTCTTTTGCCAGCTTGCGATCTTCATCGACCCTGTTGGCCTGACCGAACTTGTCGAACGAGCCCGCGAACTGCTGCCACTGCTCCGACTTGCTGGGCGCGTTCGCCGCCGCCATCATGTTGATGCCGAGCGTCAGGAGGTTCGGCGTGTCCCTGACGTATTGGTCGATGCCGGTCATGGCGTCGCCAAATCCGTCACTGAGAGACTGCAGGAAGCCGCGATCTGGACGCGGCGCTTTCTTGCCCCGCTCTGCATAGTACGACGGGTCTTGCGGCCCCGGCGTGCCTAAACCGAGGTCTGTCCCGGCTTCCATACGTAGCTCGCTCGGATCGCCGCCCCTTTGATACCAATCACCAACCGGTCTGTCGTAGACGCTAATGCTGGGGTCGCGCGTGTCCTCCGGGACTACCGGAGCTGTCCACGGATCGACGCGCGCAACAGCAGGCGCAGTGGGATTGGGCGCCGGGCGCTGACCGCCGCCGCGGGGGGGCCTCACGCTGCTGTTGTTGCCTGACATCGGCGACTGTGGCTGCGGCTGCGGCTGCAGCCGCGCCAATGAGCTACTTCCCGGCAGCGGCATGCCACTCAAGGACGCGTCGAAAGGCGCTGGGAAAAAACCCATCTGCGCGCGTGAGCGGCGCTGGCCGGTGATTGGATCGATGCTGTCGTCAAATGGGCCCGGCATCTTTATTGTCCGTATGGTTTGTATGAATAGGGCGTCTGGCGCTGGTATCGCGGCCCGCGGCGAACCTGCATGTAGTCAGGCTGGTCAGGCGTCGCCTCATCCATCATCGAGAGACCCGCCTGCCCCAACGCCGGATCAAGCCCCGGCGCAGCTTTGCCCTGCTCCGCCCAGTACGAAGGGTCGTCCTCGCCCAGCGGGGCGGCGCCCAAGTCCGTCCCGGCTTCCATGCGAGCGTCACTGCCGAAATCATACGCGCTGATGCTGGGGTCGCGCATATCTATCGGAGCCGGAGCCGGAGCGATCCCAGACCATTGAGGCATGCGAAAGCGATTGCTGAGAAGGCCCATCACATTCCTCCGCGTTGCATCATCATCTGCAGCATGCGCGGGTCCATCATCTGGCCACCGGGCCTCTGGCCACCGACCTGCGGACGGAACGCGCCCTGACCGAACGACTGGTACTGCGGCCTCTGCGCCGCGAGCAGGCCGCGAGGCGGGATCGTCGTCGGATCAACCGGCGGCGGCGTCGGGTTGAAGTTCGGCATCGCGCCGTTCATGCGGTTCTGCAGTGCGCGATACTGGTTGTATTCCATCGGCGGCGCAGGCGCGCGACCGAGCCCCGAGCCGCCGAAGATCGAGGACAGGCCGTAGCCGCCCAAGAGCTGGCCGACAGCCTGCGAGGTGTTCTCCCGCCACTTCTGGGTGATCGGGTCGAACGTCTGGTTCTCAGTTGATGTCTGTGTGTTCGATGCCATCGTGTTTCTCCAGTTATCCGCCGCCGCCGAACAAGCCCATCAGCGCGCCGATGCCGCCACCTATCGCCGTGCCCACTCCCGGTATTGCCGAGCCGAGTTGCGCGCCCGCGAGCGCGCCGCCCATTGCGCCCATCGCGCGGTTGGTTCTTGCAATCGGCGATGTCTGCGTCGCCGTCGTGTTGGTCGCCACCGGCAGGCCGTTCATGATGTTCGCCGCCCAGCCCAGCATGTTCATGTTCGACTGCTGGTTGAAGTCCCAACGCGACCTGTCCGCGTCGATCAGCTGCTGGCCGAGGTTCTCGTAGGCGCCGCCCACACCCATCAGTGTCTGCGCTGGCTGCAAGCCGTACTGGTACATGGCCGGGAGCTGCTGCAGCGCCTGCAACGCATTCTGGTTTTGGGTATTGCCGAAGTTCTGCATCATCTGCGCGGCATTGAGCTGCTGCTGCTGCGCGCTGGTCGTCTGGTTCATCAGCGCGTTCGCTCCCTGATAGCGGCGAGCGATGTCGCTGTTCATCAGGTCGGCGTACATGCCTGCGCCCTGCTGCTGCAGCGCCTGCGACTGGCCATACATCTGGCCCGCCGCCTGTGCGCCTTGGATGCCCAGCTGGCCCTGCATGTTGGCGAGGTTGCCATAGAGGTTCGCGCCAGACTGCTGGAGCTGCTGCGTGTTGGCGAACGAGTTGCCCGCCGCCTGCGCGCCCGCGAGCTGGCGAGCGTAGTCGGTGTTGAGCAGGTCGCCCGTCGCCTGACCGCCCGCAAGCATGCGCTGCATCTGCTGCTCGACCGCCGCCTGAGACATGCCGGAGGCTTGCAACTGGCGAGCATAGTCCGAGTTGAGCAGGCTGCCCGTCTGCGCGCCGAGATCGCCGAAGCGCGCGAACTGCTGCTCCGCCGCCGACTGGCCCATGCCTGCCGCCTGCAGCTGCCGGGCGTAGTCCGCGCTGAGCATGTCGCCAGTCTGCGCGCCGAGCTGGCCGAAGCGGCCCAGCTGCTGCTCGATGGCAGCCTGAGACATGCCGGACGCTTGAAGCTGTCTGGCGTAGTCGGTGTTGAGCAGATCGCCCTGCATGCCTGCAGCCGCCTGCTGGCGAGCGAGCTGCTGCTCGATGGCCGACTGGCCCATGCCTGCCGCCTGCAACTGGCGCGCGTAGTCGGTGTTGAGAAGGTCGCCCTGCATGCTTGCTGCGGCCTGCTGGCGTCCCATCATCTGCTCGATGGCGGACTGCGACATGCCCGCGGCCTGCAGCTGTCTGGCGTAGTCGCTGGAGAGCATGTTGCCGGTCATGTTCGCGGCAGACTGCTGGCGACCGAACTGCTGCTCCTGCGCGGTCGATGCGAACTGCTGGCCCGACATCATCCGGTTGAAGTCCGCGTCGGACATCTGGCCGTACATGCCGCCGATCTGCGACAGGCGCGAGGCATCCTGCCCGAAGACATCGGCCTGCGTCGAGGCGCCCTGAAGCCTGCGCGTCGCGTCGCCAGTCAGCGCGTCGCCGTACATGTTGGCGGCTTGGAAGCCGCGACCGGCCTGCGCCTCAGAGAACTGGGCGGCTGAGTTGTAGCCCTGCATCGCCGCGGAGCGGTTTTGCTGGTCAGCGCCAAGCAGCGTCGTCGCCGCCTGCATGCCACGCTGCTGCATGTTCTCGAATGCGGGCGTGTAAATCTGGTTGTAGAGGTCGCTAAGCGCATTGCCGAGCCCCTCGCCATACGCCGCGTTCGCGCCGTAGCGGCCCGACTGCGCGAACTGCGCGTTGACTTGGTTCCGCACTTTCTCCGCGCCGCGATTGTACAGCTGGTCGAGGTACGGGTTCTCCATGTTCGCGATGGACTGCAGCTGGTCCGTGCCTGCGGTCGTCGCGCGATTGCCCGCATTGACCAGCGGATCGACATACGGGTTCGCGCCGCCGAGCCCGCTGAGCCTCGCGTCGAGCTGACCGGCCACGCCTTGAGATGCCGCCTGACCGATCTGGTTGATGAACTGATTGCTTGCGCCAGCCTGCTGCAGGAATGGCGAGGCTGCGTTTAGGCTGGACTGCCCCGCCGCGTTCAGCACGCCCTGCGTATTGGCGAGGCCCGTGGAGGCGTTGAGCATGGCCTGCGCGCCGCCGTATGCGCCCAGCCCCCCGGCGGCATTGATCTGGTTGATGCCGGTGTTGAAGCCCGCGCTCTGCTGGAGCAGCGGCGACACCTGACCGTAGGCGCTCTGCGCGCCAGCTTGTCCGATCTGGCCGATGGCGCTGTTGTTGCTCGCGCTTTGCTGGAGCAGCGGCGAGACTTGACTGTAGGCGCTCTGGCCACCGGCTTGGTTGATCGCGCCGATGGACTGGTTGTTCGCCCCGGCGGCGTTCAGAAGGCCCTGCGCGCCGCTGTAGGCGCTTTGGTTGCCCGCCTGACCTATCTGCCCGATGAACTGGTTTTGCCCACCAGCGGCGTTCAGGAGCCCCTGTGCGCCACTGTAGGCGCTCTGCCCGCCAGCTTGGCCGATCTGGTTGATGAACTGGTTGCCGCCCATCCCGGCGTTGAGGAACTGGGACGCGCCGCCGTAGGCCGAGTTGTTGCCAGCCGCCGACATCATCGCCGTGTACGGGTTCGATCCGGTCGAGGCGTTCAGGTACGGCATCGCGCCGCCCATGATGTCGGTCATGCCGTAGCCCGCGGCCATCGAGCCGTAGGGGTTCGACTGCGACTGCATCAGCGAGCCGTACATCGACGGCGCCACTTGGTAGTTGGCGGCAGCCGCGACGCCGAAGCGGTCGTTGTTCTGCACGCCGTTGGCGTAGGCCGAGGCGACATCGCCGCCGTAGCCGAGGCCACCGGCGTTGCCCATCATGGCGCCGAGCGCCGAGTACGCGCCCTGCAAGCCCGGCGTGCCCTGTGAGGCGTAGTTCTGCAGCATCTGCAGCGCCTGATAGGTCTGGGGCGAATAGTCCGCGACGGTCGATCCGCCATAGTATTGCGGAGCGCCCGCAAGCATGCCGCCGGGCGGCGTGCCGGGGTCGGTGCTGAGCGGCGGATCATACATGCCGCCGGGAGGCGCGGTCCCCGTCCCCGTTCCCGTTGTCGGTGGCGTCCCCGTCCCCGTTGACGGCGGTGGCACAACGCCGGGAGGGAGAACTCCGCCGCGACCGCCAGTCGGGTCGGTGCCGCCGGTGCCACCCACAGCTCCGGTCGCAGTCGGCGGCATTGGGTCGTTCAGGATACGGCCCTCGGCCCGGCCAAAGGTCTCGTAGTGATACCTCGCAAAGTCATCGATGGTCGGATACATCGCAACAAGCTTCGCGTTGTTGGGCCTGTTGTAGTAGGCGACCACATCCGGGTTGTTCTTGAGATAGTACGAGTAAGGCGTCGAGCCGTTGTTCCACGTGCCCGGTGTCGCACCACCAGTAGGCGGCGTCGCTGTCGGTGTCGCTGGCGGTGTCGCCGTAGCGACAGGAGACGGCGTCGCCCCGGCGTTGGGATTGACAGTGGGGAAGAAGGTGTCGGCGCCGGGGCTGTAGCCGCCCGGCGCCGCCATGCCGCCAAAGCCGCCGCCTGTTGGCATTGCGCTGTTCGCGCCGCCACCGAACGGTGCGTACATGTCTTGCGGAGCGCCCGGAGTGCGCGCAGCGCCGCCAGCGCCGGGCTGGACATCGTAACCATTCTGGAAAGCGTAGCTGTCGCCAACGCCAGCGCCGGGCTGGACACCGTAACCATTCTGAAAAGCGTAGCTGTCGCCAACGCCAGCATTGGACGCCGGATCCCACGCGCCAGATGTCATGCCGGGTGTCTGGTTGCCCATCAGTTGATGTCTTTCTTGTCAGCCAGATCGAGTTCCAGAACCACTGCAGTCCGCTTCCAGTGCCGCAGCGTGCGTTGCATCCCCTCGCGCGTGATGCATCGCATGCGGTGGCAGCCGAACTGCTTGGCGTATGCCTTCACCGTGTCTTCGAAGTGCAGCCAGTCGCGCATGCCCTCGCCCGAGGCCAGCACGATCTCAAACAGGCGCAGGCCAGTCGCCGCCTGCGTGACCGTGACCACCACCAGCGACGTGATCTGGTCGCCGCTCTTGTAGGCGATCATCCGCATGACGCCCGTGTCCACGAGCGTCCTGACCGTGTCTGGCGAGAACGCGCCGCCGGAGTAGAGGCACGCCTTCTCGACCAGCGGGTAGATGTCGTCCCAGACGCCACGCAGGTCGTCCGGCGACAGCATCACCAGATGACGATCCGTCTCGACTTCCAAAAGCGTTTCCACTATCTCAGCCTCTTGTGCCTGTATCGGATTTCCGTTAACAGGTATTAATGCACACGCTTTTCGTTTTGCTTCTCGGCATTGGCTTCTTCGGGCTTTTTCCTGACGGCGTAATGCCGCTCTGGGTTGCCCTGTCTCTGATGGTGATCGGGGCGGCTGGCATGAGGCTTACTCATGGGACCAAGCCAGCCTTGCGCCGCAACAGGTAGTCGCTGACCAGCGCCCTCTGCTTTTGCGCCGACTGGAGCGCAGGGGCGACCTTGCCGAGGGTGTAGGGATTTTTTCCGATGGATACTGCGCGACCGAGAGCCGCCCCGTGCCCGAACCGGCTCGCGCCCAGTATGATCGCCATCATGGTGTTTGCCCTCTCCAGCCTCGCTCTGGCGGCGGCGCTGGTCGGATTGTCCTCAACCTCTTTCTTCGCCGCCTCGACTTCCAGCATCTGAAGCCCCGCCGCGCCGAGGCCGACAGTGCCCTCAATGCCGCCGCCCCAGATCGCGGCCTTGTCCATTCCCCGCATCTGGCTGCCAACCGGGAACAGGTCGGCTTCGTCCGTGACGCCTTTGCCGCCGCGCAGCGTCAGCTTGCCGCCGTTAATCGAGAACGGCCCCTGATTGGCTCCTGCGCCACCGGCCCGCCAGAACTGATTGACGGCAGCGGCGCGGTCAATAAGCGTCTTGATGTCGCCACTAGGGATGACATCTTTTATCGCGTTTTTTTGTAGGGCGGCGTTCGCTTCGGCAATCTTCTGTTCTGCCTCTTTCGCAAATTTCTTTGCGGCACTCACCCGGCCCCTGACGCCCAGTCCAATGCCAAGCACGCCTGCCGCGTATGGCCCCACCTCGCGCAGCATCTCAACCCACCCCGGAGCCGAGCCCTCCTTCGCGACGACTTCGGTCATTATGCTGTCGAGCGCCTCGCGCTCCCGAGCGATGCGTTCGTCCATGTCCGACGTAAATTGGGACACAGCCGCAGACGTGGCGTCGCCAACTTCACCGTCAGCGCCATAATCGCCGAGCGAATAGCCCTCTTCCAGCAGTCTCTTTTGTTTTTCCAGTCCGCGCAGGCCCAGCACCTCGTCGCGCTTCATTTCAAGCGCACGGATGCGATCCCGCATCTCCGCCGCTTCGTCTGGCGTCTGGGCCAGCGCCATTCCTGCGCCAGCCGCAAGCCCGGTTCCGATGCCGACTTTTGCAAGCAGCCCGCGAGACGGACGCTGCGTCGCCATTTTCATCAGTGAATTTGCTATACCGACCATGTCATCCTCACGATGCTACAGACCTGTCAGTGCAGCGACGCCAGCTCGTGCCGTCCGAGAACACCGGCTGCGCGCCGCCTGTCTCGTTGGTGCAGAAGAACATGCGCCCCGCCTCGTGCGGCTCGTTCGCCAGTTGCGCCACCGTCCGCGACTGGATCAGCCCGTAATTGATAAATCCTGCGTGATTGTTAACCGCGTCGGCCAGCCTGCGCGGCGTCTCGCCGCCGGGGGGTATCTTGATCGCCTCGGAGGTCACTTCGGCCTCCACTTCATCAGGGTGTCTACTAGCTGCTGATCTACGCGCTGGCCGGGCGTGGACATCATCAGTGCGCGACCGTCGCCCTTCCTTTCCTTACCGGCCTTGCGGCGAGCCTTGTGGAAGTCGCGCCACATCATCTCAGCGGGCTGCTCATGATCCAGCCTGCCAGAATACGTGCCGGTAATCTGGTATGGATACGTGCCGTGCGGCACGGTCGGGTTGTCCAGCAGCTTGGTGCTTTCATCTAGCTTTGAGATGGCGTGCCCAGACATGCCGGTTGGCATAAGGAACATCGACGGGTCCGATATCGCCACGCGCGACGAGGCGATGTCTGGGAAGCCCGCCTCCTGATGCTTGGCTTTCGCCATCATCTCCACCATGCGCTTCCGCATCGGGCCGGAAGTACTTAGCATGTCACGCAACGCAGGGCTGGACAGGCCCGGCCATCCACCACCGCCCATGTCGGACTCAAACGCCTGCAGCGCCTTTTGGGATATGCCGCCGCGCTCGACTTGAGCCAGCAGCGTGTCTGTCATCATGGTCGAGAAGTCGCCGCTGCGCGGTCCCATAGATGCGTATATGAGGTACGCTGGCTTGCCGGACTTGTCCATCAGGCGAGCAGCCTTGTTGAGAATACGGCTCGCCGCATTCTGCGTAGACGATGCCCACACAGCATTGTCCGCGATCTGCGCCGCAGAGCGCATGAACCCGTTGCCACCTTCAAGCCTCACATTTCTCGCCAGCTTGTCGCCGTTGATGTGGGTCAGCGTCTTGCCAGCATCCGTCCTGTCGCCCACCGCCGGAATAATCCAACTCCCGATTTCGAAGTCTTCGGGCGTCATAATCTTTTCTGGCAGCAATTTCTCAGCAGGCTTGACCGTGCGCGTGATCTCATTGAGCGGCACGGCGTGAACGGTTTTTGATAGATCAGACCACCAGATCGGAGACTTGCTGGCCTTGATCATAGCGATGTCCTCGGCAGCCAGAGGCCCGCGCTGCATCA
>Ga0181344_1000876_pt1 | contig 11529 bp, 4 predicted proteins | sample Su13VDMLBDD_FD_130098 | JGI IMG/M metagenome (GOLD analysis project Ga0181344, IMG submission 130098) | Freshwater viral communities from Lake Michigan, USA - Su13.VD.MLB.D.D | ecosystem: Environmental > Aquatic > Freshwater > Lake | place: USA: Michigan | collected 2013-07-15
GTATACGACAAATATTATCGTTTTACGGTTAAAACAAATGAGAGTGGGGACTTCATGATTTTTGGTGTTCCGACTGGTGATCAGACATTAGTAATGGATGTTGATTTATCGGATATTGGTTGTTTCTCATTAAATCCACAAGATTTAATCATTCAAGGAGTTGCAACAGCAGAACAAGTTAATGGTTCGCAGTTTAGATCGTCAACAAACTTAGATGAACTCCCACAGATCCAAAACTTAAATTTCAATGTGGATGTAAGACCATTATGGGGTGATGAGGATCAATGTCAGATTGGAATCACAAGAGTTGATTTTGACCTTACCAAATTGGCAAATATTAAAGTACAACCATCTTCAGTTTTCATGGGGTCAATCATGTCAACAACGGACGATGATTCAGTATCTGCTATTTTTTCAAATGTAAACTCCGCAACTGGACTTGGATTTGGGTCACAATGTAAACCAAAAAATAATACAGGAAATCTATGTGATTTAATTACAGGGCCTGGTCAAATTTTGGCGATTAGACAAACAATTTTTTCAGACCCTAACGGATTCCCATTATTAGAACCTTACAGTTTTGCGGACGAAGGTAAAGTGATAGATGATAACGGAGCATTTGTTGTAAATGTCCCAATGAATTTGGATTACTTAACAACAGATGAGTTTGGTAATCAAGTTATTTCTAACAACCCAAATGTAGGAGTTCCAACAAGAGGTAAATACAGGTTCAAAATTAAATGGATAAATGAGCAAGGTTTATCGAATTCATTCATGAGGGCTTCCTACTTAGTTCCAAATGTTAAAGAGCATGGTTGGTATCAAGGATCATCTATTGACCCATTAGAAAGTTTCCAAGGGGTTCAAGAAGATATAGTATATGCTGCAGGAACAACATCATCACCTTTCTACACAGGTTTAGATTGTGGGATAACCAATATTACCACACAAAACATTGAAAGTTATTCCTTAACAATAAATGGTATTCCTTATTATGGGACCTTAAATTCTATACCGGTTTTAGGGACTGATTTATTGGATTTTACAATTGTACCTACCGATCCGTCACAACAGTCTGATTTGAGTTTTGTCTATTACGTACAAGATCTTTTTGATTTAATAAGATCTTATAGTTTTAGTTTAGATTGGGACGATTATGTGGACCCATTAAGTGCGGTAAATTGTGAAGATACCTTTTATGAATTCAATTTTAATAAGGTCTACACTACCGCAATGTTTATCGATCGATACAAGAATGGTTTTGGTCGTGGAAAACATTTAGGTATAAAAGAAATTGATGATAGAGCTTGTAAAACAACAACCAATACATATCCTGTAAACGACATCATTAGAAATTTTGATTTCCTCTTTTTCGCCTTTAATATCCTTCTAAATATATTAACACCGGTATTTACGTTTGTATTGTTTATTGCTCACTTAGCATTTTGGATTATAGAAAAAATTAACGAAGACTCACCATTATTACAGAGGTTACCATTACCAATGATTAACTATCCAGAATGTACTGCTTGTGAATGTGATTGTAATACAGGAGATAACAACTTTGTTATACCTGGAACTGGTATATTTGCACCGATAAATGACCATTCTAATTATGTATTACCTCAGTCTTTTATACAAAACAGTAATCCTGAATGGCCAATTGTTTTTGTAAATTCACCAGGTGAGGCGGTCAATGATTTGGAAGGTAATGCCAACCAATGTCCTAATGAGGATTATTTTTCATCAATACAATCTTTAGAATTGAATGGTGTTATATCGGGCGCAGTTGCGGAAAGAGCGGAGAGAGATTTTTACAAAATATTTGCAGGATATGATTACACTCAAGCAGAGACTGATGGAATCTCACTTATCAATATCAACTATGCTAACCCACAACCAGGTTATGGTGATTTATGGTTACAAAGAGCCCCTCAAGTATATTTATATTCCGCACAAAAAAGAACTGGTGCGGAAGATTTAAGATTTTGGGCGTACCCCACAAACTCCGCATTAACACAAAAATTAAATGATTTTAATTTAAGAGCTCATTATTTCACTAGCTCAAGTGCAAAAAATAGAGTCGTAACCACCGTAAACCCTAGTTTAGGGTCACAAAGTTTTACGGACCAATTATTAGTAATTGTTGCAAGACCAGGAACCCTAATTCAAATGGGTATTGGTGAACTAATAACATTCCAAGACCCAAGATTATCACCTTCAAATGTTTTGTTGACAGGAGCAACTTTGAATCAATTCAATACTTTTGCAGTTACAGGTACAACGACTTTAGGTCAACAAACTAAAACAATTAACTACGCTAACCCAAATAATTTTGATGACACTGTGGGGTATAGTGCTCTTGTTGAAATAGTACAAACCTCTAAATATGGAAATACAACCGCAACACAAGAGGGTGATTATTTAAGATATGTGACTGACTTAGAGTATTTCCAAGTAGTTACAGGAGTCACATATGGGGAATTTGTAAATTCTGCTAATTTGAGCGTTAATGGTTTTCCTAAAAATTATCTACTTCATCGACAAACAGTTGTGTTTCCTAATTGTACTACAAATTTAAATAATAATACTGATGAGGATACTTTTACTTTTCCTGCGTCAATTGGAATATTAAGTGATAAAGATAATTATGAAATTATTTTTTTAACTAGAGGTGTTGACCCTCATACTGATAAACAAACAATTAGGTACGACTTATCATTATTATATGGGAATACTGTCGGTACTAATATTGTTGAAGGATCATATTATGTGAATCAACCAATACAAACTTATACGAACCCAAGGTACCCTAAATCACATAAAACATTAACCAATTCAAGTAATGGATTGTACTTTGGTTCATTTACCTTTTCAATAACACCATCTAACTATTCGGCTTTTACATCAACACTACCTTACTATTACTTGGCAACAGATGAGGCGTATAATGGTATTTATTATCCCGCATCTTATGGTATAGGGTGGAACACTGTTGATCAATTAACCGATTCTACTCAATTATATTTAAATACGTCAAATTACATCTTACCAAGCGGTGCTGGATATTATATTGGTGGTGGATCATTTACGGCAGTTAATAACAATCAATTTGACTACGAACAAAAAACTAATACAAGTGCTGCTCAACAAGCTAATCAATACTTTTCTAATAACAACAGTACTGATTATTTTTATAGATTAGCTGAAGTTTATTCTCCAGCATACATTAACTATTTTTTAAAATACCAAAATAGTACATCTGTTCCCGGACCCAATGATCCTGTAAGTTTTACTAACTCTTCAAATATTTTAATGAGAAGTGATAGGTTACCAACAAGTACTAACTTACAAACACCTAATGGTCAATATAATCCTAATTTGTTTAATTTCAGCGAAACAAGTTTCGCTCTTCATCAAAATACTAATTTTACTTTTTATAGGTATGAAAATTTAGGTGGACCTATAAATTTGAATTTACAAACAGGTTCTATTATAGAACTAACCGAAGATCAAAATAATATTGTTTCAGGACTAACAGAAACCTTAGATTGTGAAGGAATGGTATCCTTACAATGTTACACAGGAACGGGCGTGAATATTGGTGTTAATCCTAATTGTCCTCAAACTAATGTTGTTAATGGTTGTTATTGTTTATTGAATCCGGTTAATGGTGAATATTTAATAAATGGTGCGTTTAGAAGAGACTTACAATTATTATTAGAGTGGAAGGCTAGATTCACATTAACGTTTGCCGCTTGTAGGGGAGTTTTTGCTCAAGTATTCCAAAATAATTGGGTAAACGGTAATTTATACATGTTTTCTTTTGTTAAAAAAACAACATTTAATTTACAAGGAGAACCAAATTACAGATACTGTAAAGACATTACGGTGTTCAATCCAATATCTAATAGTTTTTTCTATAGGTCTTCACCTTTCGATGATAGTACAAATAGTTTTGTTGGTAAAAATAAACCAAGTCAGTTGAGTACCACATTTAGTTATGGGTATAATGAGAAACAAATTTTGTTCCCAACAACTATTGTTGATTTAGGTCCAAGGGATAGTTTTATTAGAGAAATATGTTGTAATGATAATTTTGGTTCATATTATGTTGATCAAGTTAAATCCACATCATATCAAGATAATTCGGACATTATTCAAATTGGGTTCTTATCTAGAATATTAGACAACACAACATTATCAAGTTTATTACCGGGTGGTGATTCGGAAGGTTTGGGTATTGCTCAGTTCTTTGATAATATTAGAGGTGGTGATAGAATCGATGGTGATTTTTCCCAAATGTTATCTATAAACTCAGAATGGAAAATAACTCCTTTTATTAGTGATAATGTTGATTCTAGTAATCAAGTTTTTATTGGTAAATCAAACCCATCTTCTTCATCATCAAAACCTGTGTTTGGTGTTTTCTTTAACTTGTCGGATGATTCTCTAAGATATAGAAAAATAATGTCACCAGGAATAGAAACATATTCAACATCTCCGGTGTTAATTGAAGAAAATTTTGGGTACCCAAATTCACAAGAAGTACCTTTCTATAAGTGGCAAATTAGTCAGGCAAGTATTATATTTGGTAGTGAAAATAATAATTGGTATACGGATACAATTCCAGGTACGGGGTCATTCTTTTCTAAAAAATATCAAGAATTGGATTTTCTTACACCAAATGAGAAGTATACGACAACTACAACTAAGTTAGGGTACATTACTAATTATTATTCAAATGGTACTACAAATCCTAACTCATCAAACGTAACAAACGGAACGCCAGGTGGAAATCCAGTTTTAGTTGGGGCTCCATATCATTTCTATTTTGGGTTATATAATGGAAAAACCGCCCTCGACATTTTCTATAAACTATATGTTCAAGTACAAGACTAATGGAAGAACAATCATTTAAAATTATATTACCAACTGAGAGATTTGCTCAGGCACCTAATATTGATACTTCCATAAGCATCACCTTAGATCAGAACACCAAAGAATTAGTTGAGTACGATAGGAGTGTTGATTTAAGTTTGAATACGGTTTTTGATGAAGAAAGAGAGGCTTCTACAATCTTCAGACCATCAACCAAATTCCAAGTAATTTTTTCAAATGCTTACACGGGATCTACAAGATATTCACCGTTTAGGGATAATTTGTTTTATACAAATGCAATTAATAACACAGCTTCGGCTTTTCCTGGTGGAAACTTGTTAGCTTCCCCACCTTTCCCAAATCAAAACACACCATGGGATGGTTTCCCCCAATATCAAGAATTTGATTTTATTAGAACTGATATGGGTGTGCCTTATTACACCGCAAACCCGTCCAAACACTTAACCTTTAGAGCGGTTAGTGCATCAACATACAATTGGTCTCATTACTTAACATATCCATTTACAAATATCTATAATAAAACTCTAAGGGCTGATGAACCAAATTTAGGTTTAACTTGGAATTGGGTTGCATCGAATGGTATACCTTTCTATATTTTAGGAGGAAGTGAATTGAATAACAGAACGATAAGTTTTAAATGTCCAATGTCACATGGATTAAGTGTGGGTGAATATGTGGAACTATCATTCAGTTACAACGGACAAAACCTATTTCAAGTTGAGAGTCTTGGGGATAATGGTTTTGGATCTCAAGAATATATATTTAACATTGCAAATGTTGGTTATACTGGTTCCACATTCCAAACTAACGGACAAGGATTTTTTAAAAGGATAATAAACTTAATCAATTCTGCGGAAACAAAGAGTGAATACTATGTAAGAAGGCACAAGATTGTTACAAATCCTGATTGTATTGTATTGGCTAACGCTGGGTTTGAAAGAAATATTTTTAACGATACTAAAAGATGTGAAATTACGGCATTAACTCCGAGACAAATGGCAAGAACTTCAGTTAAAGAAGGATCAAGGTCATACACTTTATCTTTTAACTGCGATATTGATATCAATGGTTTATTGGATAATCAAAAACGACCATTAACTCAATTGTTTTTTACAACAATTTGGAGAGGATACTTTGGTTGGACAAGGAACTTAAGGCAAGGTTGGTACTTCAATAGGTATTTGGTTAATAATAAACCATCAAATTGGTGGGATAGAAACAACGCAAACGCAAATACATCTGTACCACAACTAAATTATACGTCAAGTATTAATGCGGGACCATTTTATTACAATGATATTTTACAAAGTGGTGATACAATAGACGGTGATTATTGTGAATGGAATAATTATGAACAACTCGAGAGAGTCATATCAACATACACTCATAAATTCACTTTTAACTCCACTTGGTTCGCACTTCAAAGCGGAACAACAAACCCATCAAACCCATATGGGTATTTTTATCAACCCCATAACCCAATAACAATACGAGTTTTTTCTGAATATATTGAGGAGGGTAATGGACAATCTACCGTGGGTATACCACCATACGCTTATTACTCAAACCTATCCAACGGATTTAGGTGGAGAGATTTATATCCTTATGGTTTTGTTGATAGTGATGGATTAGGTGTTGATTATCCTTTTTTAAATGATGCCCATTATCCTTTCGTAAATACAATTTTCAGGATTACTCCCGAAACTTACAACATACCAAGTAATTACTTAGGAGGGCTTACAATACCAAACATAACAGACATACAAGATCCGATTATAGATGAATGTGAATAAATTTAAAATATTATTAAGTCAATCAGATTCATATCTGAATATCCCCATTAATATGGATTGGGATTTTTCAGGTAGAGATCAGGCACTCCAAGAATACGAAACCGAAATGATCAATCAGGTCTTAGGTCTTCCTTTAAATTTCGAAACAGCAAGATTTGATCACAACGCTTATCAAAATGATGACACAGAACTTAATTACGAATTTTATTTTTACAATTATCAATTACCTATAACAGCATCAACGGTAACAACCGCAAATTGGGGGATTACATATTTGAATAGAGGATTTTCTCCCGAACAAATATTTTATTTTCAAGCACCGTTTAGGAAATCTTTTTTCAAGTTAGACTTTTACGACACACCTGATGAGAAAACACAAAAGAATTACATTACAGTTGTCTTACCGGTGACACAAGGACAACAACAAGCGATTACGGTACAATCATTAGTAGGGACCCAACTCATAAAAAGGCCAAAGTTTAATTTAGATTACATTGGTGATAAAGAAGGTTTCTTTATTTATTGGTTAAGAGATAGAGATTATATAGACATCAATAAATTCTTTATGAGTGCTAAGTTTTTTGATGGTAGACAAGGGGTATTTGTTAGAATGACAAACACTCCACAAACACAAATAACACCTAATAAGTTTTTATTTAATAATGCTAATTATTTCTATTATTTGGTGGAATTAAATTACGATAATAAAACTTATGAAGTGAAAAGAACGGATAACTTACAAAGAGTAGGTGATTTTTCCGTTCCGATAAAATGGTATGAATATGTTAACCCATAATGGAACAACAATATTACAAGTATAAAATATCACCCGAAAATATAGTAGGGGATTTAATCACTGTTCCTTGGACAGGTGAAACAGATATTTCATTTCTTATTGATCCATGTTGTCCTATAACGGCTCAAACGATCAATACTCTTACAGGTACCACAGGTTATTATCTACCGATGAATATTGTATTATCTGGAGGAACAAACGGAACGTCACTTTTAACTGATTTGAGTTTATGTATTCTACTTACCCAAACAACTATTGATATTGGATATTATTCGGTATTCGATGGCGCTGCGTTCCAAAAAGAAACATTAAATAACTTTATTGCTACTGCATCTACTATCAATCCATTTACATACACATTTTACAATACTTCTGATATTGATATTGTGAAATATTTGGGATTGATAAATTATACTGTGGATTGGGGTGATGGTACCACACAACCAGTGACAGGTACGGGACCACTCAACCACACATATCCATTTACAACTACTTCACAAAATTATACAATCACACTAAAGGCTAACGCACCTTGGGGTATATCAACCGTAACCAAACCAATTGTAATACCATACACAGGTGTTAACATCCCTAACCCTGAAGGTGAAGCATTTTTCTTACCTGCTGGTGGAAGTTGGTCTGCAACACCTATTAGTTACGACTATATATTCACAGGAGATTCGAATACAAACATACAAGACTTTTATAGTTACAATTATACCACAGTACCTTTTGTGGTATCAGGGTATACAACCTCAACTATAGATGATTTATCAACTATAGGACCAAAGTATAACTTGTTTGCCGGTAAATACAATTTGGGAGTACAGGTTACAGGATCGACAGGTGTTGTTGGTACTGTCTTCGGACCTGACCCAACAAACACATATACCGCCTATACTATCGATAATGTTGTTTACTATGACTACGAAGACTTTACGATTTATATTGTAAACTCATACGGACTTGAAGCACCTAATTTAGTGTTAAGTGCCCTTACTAAAAACGAAGCATTGTTGAATGTGATAGATCAACCAGAGGTGCAAACAGACATATATCTTGAAAGAGGTAAGTACTCGCCTATGGAATATGTAGAGAGATTGGGTGAGGTGGATAGTATTAGAGATTTAGAAACTTATGGGTATAAATTTTTCATCGTTGAAAAAGTCCCAACATAAATATTTATTAAAAAGAACGATTAAATGGCTACAGGTAATTATGGTACAATAAGAGGGGCGGACGTAAGCCCAGAAGATGTAGAAATTATATTAAACTACACACCAAGTAGAGACAATACTTCAAATTTTGTCTTAACTACGTTGAATGCTCAAGATGTACTCAGACCTTATTTTCATAATACAAACACTGGTGGTAATGCCAATGTTGAAATTTTGGGTGGTTTATACAACTTGAAATTACCTGCCGATCAGTTTAACCAACTTGGTATATATACCTTATTGATTAGACCTGCGGAGATTAGAACTTTAATCACTGACTGTGGTGTTTTATCGTCATTACCGAATGTTAAGGGTATCATTATTGATTTGAATAATGTACCTGCTCAATTTAGGAATAAATTTGTAAATCAAGGTTTAGTTGGATTTAGAGTTGAATACCTAAATCCTGACGGTACAAAAATACCTAATTTCTTTAGAATTATTACTTCATCTTTTTATTGTGAACCTGTAGTTCAGAACTTAGCGAACACAGTACAAAAGTCAATTAGATATAGATACGTTCAAGGAGCAACAAACCTTATGTTCTGTACTTTATCACCATCGTCAGCACCTACAAACAAACCAAATGCGACACCATTTATAGGTCAACCTAATCAAAGTATTATTATTACAAATACTTTCTTTAACCCAATTACAACAGAAATAGAAATTGTTGATCAAGACATCTCAACATTAGCGATAGCACTTTACGGTAATCAAACCAAATCAATTAACGACGGTATATACACAATTTACGACGCAGATAATAATATCTATCAACAATTTAATCTATATGAAATTAAAGATCAGTTCAATAGTCTTCTTTATGAGGTACGTCAGAACAGAGGAACAAATATAGATTTTAGTAAAAGTTTTTCTAATATAACAGGTTAATGGCGACTCAGAAATTTACTTGTCCAGTACCCGCTTCAGGTGAAGGTACCTTTTCTGATGGATTAGTTGGTTTACAACTAATCGATGGGGGTGGGTTTACCCAAGCAAATTTTGCGTTCACAACTTCGATTGCTGAGAAACAAAATCGTACCTTTAATATTGGTACATTTTCAGAACCTATATCGTTAGATACCCTTAATGTACAAAATGTTGATGAGTCAAGGATTATAGCTCTTAATAACTTCAGAGTTTATCCTAACTACGATCTATCCCAAGTAACAAACTTTACACAATGGGGTTCATTAGTTAAAAGATTTTCAGTTTCAATAACTAAAATTATTAACTACTTTCCTGCGGCGCTTGAGGTTTCAAATGTTAGTAGTACATTCCTCACTAACTTTACTGCGACTAATATTATTTATGAGGCGGTTGAAGATGATACTACTTTTGATATCCCAATAGGCGCAATTAGAAACCCTTTTGATATTGATTTTACGTTAAATGCTGAAAGAAACGTACAACTTTTGGAGTCACCTGTTTCTCCATTAAGAAATATGAAAGCAAACTATAGAAAATATAGTTTGTTTATCAATGGAGGATCTTATCCCGTAAACTACATCATACCGACAAACGACAATTCAACAGTTCTTACTATTGGTGTTGATGGAAATCCATTTAATGGGCAACAAAACTCTTCAGATTATTTAGTTATTCGACCAAATGATATGGAAGCAACAAGAGTTTTTGTTGAAGACTTCGATCAAGTTGAAAATTTCTTATTAAATAGAAAAGTAACGCCAATTTATACATCAAGTTTTGTTTTACCTGTTGTGCAAGATGATGGTAATTACAAAATAACAAACGCTAGTGCTACATTCCCACTCAACGGTAAGTGGAACTTGGATATCTTGTCGGCAAACTTTGACAATTATCTTGAACAAATTAACACATTTGCGATTAGTTTAGATGAGTACAAAACAAATTTGGTTTCTCGTTTTTTAACTACAGGGGCGTTCAAAGAATTCGACACTCAAGATCAAAAAGTAGAAAAAGTTTTACAGATATACGGTAGAAGTTTTGACGAAACAACTCAGTTCATTTCGGCTTTGGCTAATATGAACAATGTTAACTATAATGTTGGTAATGATATACCATCACAATTACTTAAGAACTTAGCTCAAACGTTAGGTTGGAAGACAAACTTTTCGCCAATAACAAATGAGGAACTTTTAACTTCGGTATTCCAACCGCAAACAAATTTATTTCCTGGTGTTTCAGTTGGACCAACACCCGAAGAACTTAATTATCAATTCTATAGAAATATTATACTTAATTCGGCTTATTTGTTTAAAGCAAAGGGTACGAGAAAATCTGTTGAATGTTTATTGAGATTAGTTGGAGCACCTGAATCTTTAATTGAATTTAATGAATTTGTTTATGTTGCTGATCAAAGAATTAACATGTCGGATTTCGACCAACAATTCTTACAAATTACAGGAGGAACACTAACGACACAGATACCTGTTTTACAAACAGATAATGTATTTTCAATTCAAGGGGTTCAATATACAGGGTTCACAACTGAATCAATTTCACAGAGAGTCTTAACGGTTAGAGGTGACTACCCTGTTGATGTTTTTGGTTGTCCTACGATGCCAGAAACATCCGACACATACTTCTTCCAAATTGGAGGAGGATGGTTCCAATCGACACCGGCTCATAGGATGCCTGAAGCGGTTGTACCAACAAACAATGTGTTTACAGGAGATAATCCTAATTATCAAACAGAATTATTACCATTCAACTACGGTGAAGAATATCTATTAAGATATAGAAGTTTCCCATATATGAATATTGGGTATAAAATTAGAAAAATCCAAGACAACAAAAAAAGTTGGGCAACAAGTAATTCTACTTTAAGAGCCAA
>Ga0181344_1000878_pt1 | contig 11508 bp, 8 predicted proteins | sample Su13VDMLBDD_FD_130098 | JGI IMG/M metagenome (GOLD analysis project Ga0181344, IMG submission 130098) | Freshwater viral communities from Lake Michigan, USA - Su13.VD.MLB.D.D | ecosystem: Environmental > Aquatic > Freshwater > Lake | place: USA: Michigan | collected 2013-07-15
GAAACATGACCATACAATTTTAATTCACTAACAGATAAGAAAGGATTTCTAAAACTAGTATCTGGTGAATGGAATGAAATTATTTCTCTTGGTACTTCTTGATCATAAATAGTTCCATTAGTATCAATCTTCTTAATGAATGGATCATTATATCTATAGTTATTGAATGAAGAATTGGCACTATTAGCAGGAGGTAATATACAGTTATAAGGAAAGTTAGCATAAAGTCCAGTTCTTGTATTTGCTGAAACTCCTTGGATTACATAATCCTTAAAGTTATTTACCATACCTTTAGCAATCACTGATCTGTTTCCTTCTCTAGATCCTCTTAGTATTTCATAACCAACAACATTGGATATTATATTACCTTCATTATCTACTGGTGTAATAATATTTTTAAATCTTACAGCCATCATTCTGATCTTCATTGAATTATCAGTTGTCTTTCTTTTAAAATGATAGGTGTTTTGTGTAAGATCATTATCAGGAAATAAGTGATGTCTTATTGGTAAACCACATAAATCATAATCAGTACTTGGTATACCAAACTTATTAGTCCATGGATGATAACTTGCATTCCAAATATCTGGTCTATTGTCTGGATATAATTCAGTTTCAGCTTGCCAATAACCCATTTGTCCTGATGCCAATATAACTCCTCCATCAGGCATAGTTAAGTTAGCATAAGTATTAGTCTGTGATGCTGTGTTTATAGTTTCAAATAAGAGTGTATCATTAGGAAGGCTGTTGTCATTACTAAATAATGATATCTCATTTGGCACTGGTGGCCTACCCGGAATATGATATGAGGCTGATTTATCTCCTGTATCATATACCCATCTGATGAAGAATGTATATACTTCATCTCTCATGTATGTAGTTTTATAACCACCCTTAAAATAATAATCAGAAGGATACTCAACTGATACCCACTCAGTTTCAATAAGATTAGCTAATGGCTGATAGTTAAAATCAAATTTACTTGTAGGTCCTATTCTAAGTAGATAATTATTTAACTGTGTAATTTGATCAGACTTTTCAAATATTGGAGTTTGTTTAACTATATCAAAATCATCAACATCAATTGCACTCTGTTTTATTTGATCAATAAAAATAGTACTTGTTCTTGTTGAGTAATAACCAATTTGTTTTGCTATAACAGCTTCATTTATAAATGCAACAACAATAAGAACAAACTCATCAAAGTTTTCATAGTCAGCTGATAAATTTATTTGCAGTGACCCTTGAGAATTATTTGGTGTATATACTGCTTGAATATTACTTGGTGAAAAATAATCAGTTACTTTCTGTCCTTTGATTGTATAAGCAATTGCAACAAAGTATGATCCATTATCTAATGTACCAGCACTGTTTCCAAGAATAAGTTCTAGACATGGTGTTTCCATTAGTCTAGCTAATCTAATTTTATCACAATCTAAAGCTTGAGTATCTTCACAAAATTCACAAGATCCTTTTATACAGTTCTGTATCCACTGTACATTTGGCCACTGAATTGGTGGTATTGATAAATCAGATGCTAAAAAATATTGATTTATATTTGCAGCTCCTCCCCAAATATATCCACTAATTGGCCAAGTTTTAGGATCACCTACATTTAGAAATCTATCAGGATTTAATCCATCAGCCCAATATACTTGCCAACTACAATCTTCTTTCTCTCTTGAAGCTCCTGATATTAAATGATATCTACTAAAATTTAAACAGGGATCAACTACAATTGGAAAGTATTGACATGAAGACTCAACAAATAAACCTATCTCAGAATTAACAGAAGATTTTATTTTTTTATTAGAATGAGCAGCAGTGTATACAATCCAATAATCTGAAAACAAATTTATTAAACCAATGATGTATTTATAACCAGTCATTGTTTGACCAGCTACTGCACACAATGCATTTGATCTTTCATTAGATAATGTACCCAAGTCACCTTCAGCAGTATTGTTTACTGCATTCCGGGCATGTGTCCACATTCCTTCTGTTACAAATGATGGATCTGAATCTTTATTTAAACCTTTTATAAAGGTATTAGTTTGATTCTGGGCTGTATCTTGTTTTTTTGCCATCTTAAATTATTCTTGATCTCCAGAATGGTTGGTTATAAAACGGACTTGAAGGTGCATGAGATTTAAACATGTCATAGTATTTACTATACATTGACTTTCTGTTAGTCCACCAAATTTTTTCCATCTCTTTAAAGTTTGGTGTGTTTACAAGACTCATTGCATTATTTCTAGCAGGTCTGATTCTTTGCTCAATTAATTGAATTCTTTGAGTTACATCTTCTCCATTCATCAAAAGGTTCTCTAAAATTCTTTGTTTGAATGCATACTCATAGTATTCATTAAGAAGATCATGGTCAGGAACTAATAAGTTTCCATTATCATCTTCCATCTGACCTTGATAGTTTAAATAAACCTTTCCTTCTTTAAATGTTGTAAAAAGAAAACCATGTTTAATCCAACCTTCATTTAATGTATTGTAGTATAGATTTGGACAATTACAATCAATCTCTTGACTTGCTTTCATCCTTAATGGTATAAGTGTACTGTATCTTCTTGTTTCATGTGAATTAACAATTTGTATTAACTCATATGCTTCATTTTTACAGTTCATAAAAACTCTTGGATTAACAACTCTTGGTGGTGTACAAGTATCACCATATGGTTGCTCAGGATTATGTGTTATGCATATTCCTTCTTTACCTTCAAAACAACATGGTTGATTAACCGGTGCTTCACAGCAGTTCAAAGTTGTTTTTGCAGGAAACTCATGATATGGTACTTCAGCTATGTGTGTTCCACCATAATCATATCCTACAGCTATTTCATGTTCTCCACAAATAAATGCAAAATTGAATGTATAAAAGTCATCTGGTAATTTTACCTTACCATGATGTACTTCTAATAAAACTTCTTTAGTTTGATTTAATCTTAAGCCTAGTTCATAGTTGATCTTTTTAGCAAGTTTGATCAACTGCTGAGGCTCAATCATATTCTCTAAAGCAAAAGTATTAAAGTCAATAGTGACATCTTCCAGTAACTGGTCAAATGTTCTATATTTGAGTGTATAGTTAAAGTCCATTATCTAAGTACATTTTGACTGTCATCAACATTATCCATAGGGATCTGGGTGGTGATAGTTAATTCTTTTAACACAAATTGTTCTGCCTCTGAAAATAAATACTCTGGAATATTTAATGGTTGATCTTGCATCAACATGCATTGATCAGAATCACAGGTTGGAACATCATTTTCAAATATTGCTTCAATCCTTATTGCATCCCAATCTACATTGGGTACATATATATAACCATTAAGATACCAGAAGTATGGTCTCTTATTATATTTGAATGTTGTAGATTTAGTTATAGAAACCCAAGTACCTGGATCTGTTCTAAACATCTCTATACCACCATCAATAGAAGAAACAGTTCTAATTATAGGACCAAACATACCATCTAAAATAGTAGGGAGCTTGTCTTTTGATCTTTTAAAATAACACCCTGAGTACACTCCTACACATCCTGCTTCTACTTTGTCAACATCAATAAGTTCAACATAAGGCAATACCTTAAAGATTGAACTCATCTTCATTAATTTAAATTGATTGTCTTCTCTCTTAATAAGAGTCTTAGCATACTTAGTAAGCAAGAAATATATTTGCCTGTCAGTTAAAAATGGATCTTCTTTAACTGCTTTTAGAGTATTTCTTATTCTTGATATAGCTTCTCCAATTGATGTCATAAGTCAAACTCATTATAGTTTTGTAATCCTATCATAGTCTCTTTAGCTTTTTTATCCTTATAAAGAACTTTACTGTAAGCTAATCTTATCTTTGTTTTTGGATCTACTACAACATACATATTCCAATTTTCAGGATAAGTTTTGGCTACATTTCTTTTAAATTCTCTACAAGCAACAAAAGACCAAAATTCTCTATTTTTCATTTTATGTTTTGGAGCATAGTTAGTAAAAAATATTTTGGCCAGTTTACCATCAGAGGCCCAATTTTTATTTTCTACACTTACTCCATATGTCCGGGATTTGGCATAGTCAATATTTTTTTTCTTACTAGCTTGACATGTTCCAATAAATAACCAACCTATCTGTTCTGGTAATTGTATCCCATCTCTGAAATCAACTACTGTCTGAGCAATTGTTCTATTAAAAGTTTTAATTATCTTTCTTAATACTTCATCCTCAACATGTCTATATTTAGGATGTTTCTGTTTAAAACTTTCAATAAACTCCTTATTTAAAACATTATAAACTTCAGGTCTAAATCTTGGAGCTTTTACATCAGGTAGTTTAAATTCCTTCATATTAATATACTAAAAATAAATGACATTAACAAATATAGGTATAAAAACAAAACCCCCACTAGTGTGAGGGTCTTGCCTGTTTGTCACAGAAACCAACAAACCTGCAACAATATTATCCAATAACAGTTACTCTAACATTACCACCTACAGTAGTACCATCAGTAATTGTAATTGTATTAGTGCCATTTACCACATAAGTATAATCTGAAGGTTGATACAAAGGTGTATATGGAGGAAGACCTCCTCCTAATATTACTGAAACTACAACACCTAAAGTACCTAAGTTATGGTTAACAGTTAAACTTCCAGATGGTGGTAAAAACAATACCTCTTCATATTTTTGTAATACAGTATCAATTTTAATATCTGTAGCACTAGAAGTCATAATTAATCCGGTTCCAACATTGAAACCTTTTGTGGCAAGTGCAGGACCAACACCATCATTAACTAATGATTCATTACCTACTAATGCACCAGCATTAGATAAACTAGCAGCCAATGCTGTTGAAACCAATGGATTTGCAGCTGTACCATCTCCAGTAATTGTTACACCATCTACAGCAACTCCAATAAACTCTACACTTAATGTTTGAGTTAAGTTGTCATATACAGCATCAATACCAAATAAAGAAACTGTGTTATCTAATACATCATTAATTTCTGTATTGATAAGAGTATCAAGAACTACAAGATCAGTTTCTAATGTATATGTTGTTGTATGAGTTAGTGGATCAGGAGTTGTAACAAGAGTTAACAAAGTTTCTCCTACCGCTAGATCAACAATTGCAAGTTCAGCATCTACTGTATAAGTAGTATCATAACTAGGAAGTCCACCACCAGAAGCAGTTACAGTTACATTATCTCCAGCAGCTACAATTGATTCTTTAGAATCTACAGAGTATGTAGTCATATTACCTACTACAGTAGTAGTAATAAATGAGTTTGAACTAGGTCCTCCAATTACACTTGTCTGAGGTAAAGCAGAAGTTAAAGCAGGTAAGTCTACATTTACTGTATAAACAATATCAACTCCTGGATTAATTTGAGGAATAACATTAAGTAAACCATCTGTATTATTTACTTCAGTTTCAAAAGCTGAAAGAGTAAATGTAGTATTGTTACCAACTACTGTAGTAGAAACAAATACATTATCACTACCAACTACATTGTAAACTGGAAGTGTTAAGTTAAGATCTGCTGCAAGTTGAGCAAAATTTAAATCAAGTACATAAGTAGTTGTGTTACCAACAACAAATGATGATACTTCAATATATATTGAATCTGACTCTACTACTGTAACTGGAGTATTTGCTAATCCAGCGCAGATATAATTTACTAATTTAGTAATTACAGTGTCAAGATAGTCATATCTTTTAATTACAGTATTTTGACCACAAAGGATATCTGTACCAGTGTAAACAATACATTGGGAGTTAAATACCTCTGGGCATGATGGCGGACATGGTTGAGTTACAACATATGTATCTGTACATCCGCAGTTTTGATTACAATTGTGAGCTGCCATTTTATTTTTATTTAATTAAACATATATACATTTTATAAAATCTACACACATGGTGTAGGTGTTGGTATTGTAGTATCACACGGACTGATAAATGCTTTTAAACCATCTAGTCTTATCATAAAGCCACCCCATTCATCTGCATGACCACAATTTTGAGAAAAAGCCCATCTATCATTTATACTAAGTACTTCTGCATTATAAGCTAATGTACTTGCTGGAGCAGGATTTGGTGCATTATAATTTGATGGAGAAGGAGCTATAAAAGTAGGGACATACTGATCTTCAATAATATTACTAACAACATGTCTTGCTATACCACTATATTCATAACCTGCAGTTGCTGAAGTATAAACTTCATCAAAAAGAGGACCTCCTATTATTAATTTACCTGTGTTATCTATTGTAATAGAAACTAATGTATGCAATGCAGCATTTTTATTACCTACAGTTCTTACTGTTCTGTATATAATATTTCTAGTGCCCATTGTATAACCCGCATCTAAATTTTGACCTGCATTTAGTATACCCGGAGGAATTACAGAATTACCTTTATTGAATCTTAATCCGATAGCTGGACCTGATGTCCAAGTACCTAAGTTATATCCAATAAGTTGACATGAATCATTTGCACTACCAGAAGCTACTGTGTTATAAGTTTTACCATATTTTAATGACACATAGGCATCTGAATCATTAGCAATATTAATATTACCACTTGCACCCTCTTCAGCATTACCCATAGGAACAGTAATGTATCCTCTAAAATGAATTTCATTACCTATTCTTCTACATTGTGGTCTTGCTGCATTAGTTGACATATAAGCAAAACCTAATAAATTTATCCAGCCTGTATCTTGAACTTCAGCTTGTAATACTCCTCCTGTGTAAGTTAGATTAACTGTTGTTGTATCAGTTACTGTTATTGCAGCTTGGCTATTATACAATTCACATAGAACAATCCATATGTTAGTTATACTTTCTGCTAATGTAGTTGGTGTTGCTGTCCAATTTGGATTAGATGTAACATCTGAACCATATTCACAAGGTATAGCAATTGCATTAAGTAATTCTGTTGGCGTACCTAAAACTCCAGACATTTGACACCAAACACTATTAAAAAATGCTTGAAGTGCTACATCAACTGGATAAGGTGTACCAGGCACTAGTGTTCCAATTCCTGTACAAGATACTGTAACAGTTGGTATTGGTACAACTGGAGGAGGTGTATTTTCTAGTATCTCAACTCTAATAGTAAGAGCATCAATCTGAAGTTGTAGATTATTAATATCATCAATTAATCCACAAACCTTTTGTGCTATCATTTGGACATAGTCTACTAGTTGCATAGTAGTCTGACCATTTTGAATAAAGCATGATGCTACAGTTACTACACAATCTGGACATTCTCCTGTTTTTGTAGTATCTGTAGGAATTGACTGCAATTCACAGATTTTATCTATAAGAAGTTTAATAAGTGCTTCAAAGTTAGCAGGGCCGCAATTTGTTATTCCAAAACAAGTTAAGTCATAATTAGTTACATCTAGTTGATCTAGAATGTCACATAATTCTGTAGCTAACTTTGCTACAACATCAGAAATAGTATCTCCCTTGCATAAATTAATACATGCAATATCTGGTCCTTGCCAAATAACACAGTTACTTGAGATTGGACTACAGGGTCTATTATCTAAATTTAAAGGTTTCATACTTTTCTCTATTTATAATATACAAATTAATTTCCACAATTGCAAGTAGAATATGATTTTCCTGAACTACATGGACAAGGACATTCTGGACATATATAATTAGGGTCCTTCAGAGCTTGCAAGTCAATGAGTTCTTTCTTAAGTAACCATTTTTCATCATCATCCGGACAACAGTTTGTGATACCATATCTTTTTTCTAATACAATCTTATACATTACATCAGCAAACTTGCATGTAATTTGATCATATCTATCAGCATCACATCCCGGAGTATTATATCCTGGTCTTATTGTTCTGTTATTCTTTAGTGTTATTGGTAAACATACTCCATGCTGACACTCACCAAATGTTTGAAAATAATCTGTTGGTGTTAAATCAGATGGATATACAATTGGTTCAGTACAATTTTTAGTTTCATAGTAAACAGTTCCCATAGGGAAGAATCTACCAACTGGACAATCTACACCACAAAGACTTACACCAGCATTTACTGAATTAGAAAATAATTCCCAGCAACCTGTATTACTATTGCGAATTAATTCAGCTACTCCATCTTCTGAACTATAAATAGGGAAGAGGTCACCATCATATCCTACAATTGAAAGTGTGAATGTTGTTAATATAATACCATTACTATACACTTCTAATGTAATACAATTACATTCAGTTGGACAACTATAACTTTCTACTGAGAATGTTTCAGGAAAAGGTTCTCCTCCATAGTATTCCCAATTTCCAATTACACATGATGTAGATTGGTTATTTGTAAGTTGATATGTTGGTGCCCCATTTGGATCATAAATAACCCAGTATGTACCATCAAAAGATACTGTGCCACATGTTGGTCCAGTACACAATTCATATACTGGATATCCATTAATTTCTTGACCTGGTATAGCAGTTGCTATAAAAGCATCGGATGTTGGATTACCAGGAGAAGGTTCAATAGTTAATTTTACTACAAAACATGTACACTGAGGAACTGTATACCAAGCAATAGCACAAACTCTATCAGTTGATTCTCCTGGTTGTAATGTAATTTCTTGGTACTCTCTATCACAATCAAGATAAATATATGTTTTTGGTTTATCTCCGTAATTGGTAAGTATAGTACATACACAAGGTAAATTTGTATTACATGCAATACAGTCATCAAAGTTTCCAGTTACAACTACTACACCTGAATTTAAATACTCATCAGTAGCTGATACTTTCCAACATTCATCACAATCTTGAATTTTGATTACCTTATTCTCATATACTGCTAAATTAGTATGTGTAATTATAGGATTTGCTATACCTGCACAATCTTCAAGTTTCCAATAAGTATTAGAACATTCAGTACATGATGTATAAATAGCATCATCTAGTTTTATTATTGTCTGTGGATTAGGAGGTAGATAATTTATTTGCTCAACTAAATAACAACCACAGTCTAGTTTTACATAATTACCTACATATAATTCAAGATTCAATAAAGTATATATAACATCATTATTGATACATGAGACAAGTCTATAAGCAATATATCCAATACAATCAGGACATGATGCATAACTTGTTGTAATTATAACATCAACTGGACAATCACAAGTTTCATTATCTAATAAGTTTTGTACTTCCCAACATCCTTCCTGACCTACAATATTAACTATTGAATTTGTCCCATATAAATATGGCAAAACAGAATCTGAATTAGTATAAATTACTAAATCAGAGTTTTGACAATTTACTAATTTATAACACTGTTGTGTACATAGTCCATCAACACAATCTCCTAAAGGTATAATTTGATAGTTATTACTAGTATTACCAACTAAAGGATATGTATTTGAGCATATTTTTACATAAGGGTAAGTTTCTGCTGGAGTTAATTCTACAACTCCTTGATCTGTAGAAACTGTAACAACACCGGAAGCTCCTGAAATATAATAACATTGACTTGGACATTCACATGGTATATCCGGATCAATAAATACTTTTTGAGCAGTTTGACATGCTTCTCCACCATTATATTCTGTTACATATACACAATATCTTACTCCTCCGACAGTAAAAAATATTGATACATATTGATTCACATAAGCTAAAAATTCTGGATTATTAGCAATCACAGGGACCATTTCAGGATCACAAGGAATAAGCAAATAGCATGGGCAATATGGAAAAGGAATATATTCATTTCCTTTTACACATTGATCACCAACTTGAGTATAACCTGCAGGACATTCTCCACAAGGCTCAGCACATGGTTTACATGTAATATCTGTACAGCCTGTTGAAAGATATGATATAGATTCTATAGCTATATCTGGAAGTGCATTCCAAAAGATACTATCAAATGTGTTTAGTTGTGTAACAGTATAACACTCATCTCTTGTGAGAACATTATCTGTAATAGCACGGTAAACTGATGGATTAATAAACCCAGCTATTGTTCCTTTAAAATAAAAAATTTCTCCAGTACAACAGCTTTCAAATCTATAGTATGGATATATTGCAGGTGCTAATGTCATTGCATTAAGTCTTAATAAACTTATTTAAATTTTTATATCTATCCTTTCCCCATGTGTTTAATTGAGGTTCAGTAATTTGATTTGTTTTTTGAGTAAGTGAAGATTCATATTGCCCTAAACAATCACTACATACTGATGTGCCATCAGATGCAGTTCTTTTTTGACATCCACAAGATAATACTCTTTTACAGTTTGAACATTCTGCCATGATTTGTTGGTTTTTTAAAGTTTAACAATTTTTACATTCAAATTTATTCAAAAGTTTTACAGCATAATTAAATAATGTCATTCCTTCTTGGCTTAAATGACATGTTTCAATTTTTGCTTTTGCAGCATCAATATATGATCTTATCAGTCTTAATTCTCTCAGTTTTTCTTTTATCTTAGCTGGAGGATCACAATCTGCAACATCAATATTGCAAAGTATTTTTTCATACTTATTTAGTGCACATGTAATTCTTAAGTGATTGTATTCAACATAGACTTTACATTCTGGATCTACTGCATACTTTACTACATATAATCCATCAGGCAAATTTACATATGTTGATCCACATCCTTCAGTCTGTAATTGTAAATCACAGGCTGTAATAGTTGGTGTTGATTCTGGAACAAATGGTAGTTCAACAGCACTAAATCCCGGAACTGTTATATATAATTTTGGTCTATAAACAGAAACCAATCCTGAGTAAACACTTGTATCAAATATCTTAAATACACAAGCATTAGTTACAGTTGGAATCTCTAAACTTAGAACATGATTTGCCATAGTTATATAATAAAAAAGGAGAGGAGAAATTAAATCTCACTCTCCTTTATAAGTTAATAATTTGCCTATTATAGTGCCGGCATTGGTACTGCAGGAGATGATGCTACACAAGCTACACCTGTTCCAAGAACCTGAACATCACACTGATTACCACATGATGTTAACCAGTTAGTTAACGCAGTGTAAATTGCTTGACCAGCTACTCCTAAAGGTCCTGTTGGATTAGGGTTAGGAGTAACAATCTCTAATAAGTACTGATCATTATCAAATGTACCAGTTGGATTGTAGAATCTAGGAACATTATGCTGAATGAAAATTCTATCATAATAAGCAGTTCTAGATAAACCAGCAGCATTAAGAATATCAGTTCCTTGAGTAATTTCTCGGATCCTGAAATCTGTAGCAAAATGGTTTTGTCTGTACTCTTCTGCAAGAATTACATCTCTTACAACAGTTTCTCCAAGACCATTTTGTTGACGGCCATAACATTGTACACCAACACAAAGAGTTTCAAACTCACATGGTGATCCTGTATAATCTACTTCAGAAGCATAGATTCTTAAAGGCTCAACTTCATAGAAGTCTGTAACTTGGAATGTACAGTTTTGGAATTTAGTTTCAACATATGCACCATTAAGAACTACACC
>Ga0181344_1000879_pt1 | contig 11496 bp, 11 predicted proteins | sample Su13VDMLBDD_FD_130098 | JGI IMG/M metagenome (GOLD analysis project Ga0181344, IMG submission 130098) | Freshwater viral communities from Lake Michigan, USA - Su13.VD.MLB.D.D | ecosystem: Environmental > Aquatic > Freshwater > Lake | place: USA: Michigan | collected 2013-07-15
GACTACGCAACTGGCTTATATTCAATGGAAGATTTAAGAATATGGGCAGAAAAAGAAGGTTTGAGAAGTAAAAAAAATTGTAAAATTGCTAAAAGCCAAATTGAGAAAGTTTTAAGAAATCCCTTCTATTATGGCTATATGAAATATAACGGGCTTTTATATAAGCATGTTCACCCAAGCATAATAACCAAAGAATTATTTGATGAATGCCAAGCGATAAAGCAAGGCAGAAGAAAGACTAAATCTAAAAGAACGCAAAAGCCCTTTGTTTTAACTGGAATGCTCAAATGTCAGCATTGTGGTTGTGCCTATAGTCCAGAACTTAAAAAAGGCAGATATGTTTATATGCGACCAACCAAGAGTAAAGGCAATTGTAATTATTGCCACCATCTAAACGAAAACGCTATTTTATCGCAAATTGAAGATGTTTTAAAAGGAATAAAAATTCCTCATAACATATTGGTTGAAATTGGTGAAGAATTGAAGAAAAGCTCAAACAAAGAACATAGTCACCAAATTCAAGAAAGTAAAAAACTTCAAAATCAATATGAAGCAATCCAAAACAGAATTAAGAAAGCTAGAGAATTATATTTAGATGATGGTTTTACAAAAGAAGAATATAATGAAACAATGGCAGATTTGCAGGTTGAAAGGCAAAATTTAGAAACCAAATTGCAAAGATTATCAAAAGCAGATGAAAGCTTTAATCAAAACATTTCAACCATCTTTGGGATAGCTTCAAAATCCCATGAATTATTTAAAAGTTCGGATATTGAAGAAAAGAGGCGAATTATTGCAATGTTATTTCCGAACTTATCAATGAATGGTGAGAAGCTAGTGTTTATAATGCGTAAGCCGTTTGATATGTTCTTAAATTTGACTGATCGTCAAGAATGGCTCCGCCTAGTGTATGTGTTCCGAACTGATAGAAAAGAAGAAGTTGTTAATTTTGGATTATCTCAAGCTGGAAATATAAGGCTTTAATTAAAAAATGTTTTCTGGTTCTGAATGTGGATCCCTGTTTGGGATTATAATCGATGTAAATTTGCAGGAAGTTTTGATAAGAGAAGTTGGTTTTGGGTAAGAGAAGATTAGGCTAGGTGGTATTTATAATTCTGGTTGCAAAAAATAAAGATAATTGCAATCAGGTTATTAATTTTGGTCAGCAGAAAATTTTAAACAAAATTCAGTTCCTTCAAATTCTTTTGATTTACAAGAAATATCGCCACCAAAACTAAGCATCACTTTCTTACAAAATGGCAAACCAAGACCAGTGCCACCTTTTTTATTTGAGGTGAAAAAATCATCAAAAATTAATTCTAATTTATCGGCAGGAATCCCAACACCAGTATCTTTGAAATATAAGAATTTTTTATCAGCGTCCAGCCAAATATTAATTTTGGCTTTGTAATAAAGTGAATTTTTGAGTAGATTAAATAAAGCAAAAATCATTAAAGTTTCATCGCCCCTAAAAATAAAATCATCTTCTAAATCAACACTAACTAAACCTTTCTCCTTCTTGCTTTCAAAGGCAAATTCTCTAATGGCAGATTTAACAATTTTAGCAATTGAAAGATCGGTGAATTTGTTTGTGTCGATTTTTTCCTCTCTAATGTTGGCTAAAATCATTTCGGAGATCATCAAGCCCCGAGTTGAAGAAGTAGAAATTAAATCAAGAAATTCCATTGCTTCATTAAGGCAATTTTTAATAATATCGCAACCTTGCCTAATTGAGGCTAAAGGGTTTCTTGTTTCATGAGCAATTGAACCAGCAAGGCTTTTTATTCTTTGAATTTGGGCTAAGTTTTGATTGAGATTTTCGTTTGTCATAGTAAATTAAATTTGTATAAATACTGAATTTATTACTAAATAACTTGATATTTTATCTTTGTTGTCGATAATAAAATGTGGACAAAAATATCGGTTTGCCTGTTTTTTTGGCTAAAAAAATCAAGTTATAAAAATAATACAAATACTTAAAATATATACTAAGTTATAAAAAGAAATATGTCAAGCACAAAAGATGAAAAAATTATAACTCCTAAACAATGCAAATCCGCAAGGGCTTATTTAGGTTGGTCGCAACAAGAATTAGCTGATAAGGTGAGAGTTGTTCAAAAGACCATTACTGATTTTGAAAGAGGCATAACAACCCCGCAAAGAAGAATTGCCGAAGATATAAAAACAATTTTTGAAGAAGCTGGTATTAAATTTGAAAATGATGACGAGGGGCAAGGAACTAAGCTATTAAAGGAATTTGACGATAACGATAATAAATAATATGACAAATGATACAGGATCTTTTTTCGGGCTTATTTAATAAAGAATGTAACGAAAGAATTGTGAAAAAATTAGCAATCAAAGAGAGGTTTAATGCACAAGAGTCTAATAGGAATTTTGTCATTCCTGAACAAATTCTTAGTTCTGATTCCAATAAGATTTATATTAAATCGCCGCTAAACTACATTGGTGGTAAACACAAAATAATAGATCAAGTATTTGATAAATTTCCCGAAAGGATTGGTTCTTTTGTTGATTTGTTTGCGGGAGGAATGAACATTGCTATCAATGCAAAATCTCATGCTATACATGTAAATGATAATCTATCATATCTGATTGATATGTATAAATTATTTCAGGAATTAAGTTTGTCTAATGTCATTAATCATTTAGAGACGCAGATAGCTAAATTTGAATTAACTAAATTCAACGAAGTTGGTTATGTGAATTTTAGAAAATATTATAACGAGAAAAAATATCCGCTTGATCTATTTGTATTAATAGCATTTTCATTTAATCATCAGATCAGATTTAATAATAGTCATGAATATAATAATCCATTTGGAAAAAATAGGAGTTCTTACAATGATAAGATGAAGTCTAATTTAATTAGATTTATACACAAAATACAATCCTCTAACTTTATTTTTAGCTCATTATCTTTTGAAGATTTTGAATTTTCTTCGTTTGATAAAAATTCTTTTGTTTATTGCGATCCTCCCTACCTGATTTCGACTGGGTCATACAATGACGGCAAAAGAGGATTTAAAGGCTGGGGTATCGAGCAGGAAATTTTATTACTAGACAAGCTTGATGAAATTAACTCCCTTGGAATAAAATTTGCTTTATCTAATGTTTTAGAACATAAGGGGAGAAGTAATTCCTTGTTGAAATCTTGGATAAATGATAATGGTTATTTTGTAAGTCATATTGATAGCGATTATTCAAATTCAAATTATCAATCTTCAAAAAATCACAATAAAGAGAGTGTAGAAGTTTTGATAACAAATTATGATTCTGACAGGAAAAAAATAATTAACTTGTGCAAATAAATGAGATTCATAGGAAATAAGGAAAAGTTAATTGATGCAATATATTACGAGATGTCTTCAAGAGGAGTTTGTGGAAAGTCATTCTTCGATGTTTTTTCTGGAACGGCAAATGTTGGTAAATTCTTTAAAAAGAAAGGTTATAAAGTTTACTCATCTGATTTGCTATATTGCTCCTATGTGCTACAAAAGGCTTATATTGAGAATAATGAAGAATTAAATTTTGCTGGATTAAAAGAGGTTTTAAATAGTCGTGATAAAGAGAGTCTTTTTAGTAAGCCGCTTAGTCTTGTAGTGAGTTATTTAAATCAAATTAGTGGTGTTGAGGGTTTTATCTATAAAAACTATACTAAAGAGCCAACATCTTCGCTTGAAAAACCAAGAATGTATTTTATCGAAGAAAATGCAAAAAAAATAGATGCAATTAGACTTCAAATAGAAAATTGGAAAGATAGGGGCGACATCAATAGCGGTGAATATTTTGTGCTATTAGCGTGCCTTATAGAGTCAGTTCCATATTACGCTAATATTTCTGGTGTTTATGCGGCTTTTCAAAAAAAATGGGATCCAAGAGCTTTGAAAGAATTCAGGCTCAGAGAGATTTCTTATGTTATAAATTCTTTTGAGAACAGTGTTTTTAATAGCGATTCAATAAGCTTAATAAATGATATTGAGGCTGATATATTCTATCTCGATCCTCCTTATAATCATAGGCAGTATGCTCCAAATTACCACTTACTAGAGACGATTGCAAAATATGATAACCCAGAAATTAAAGGAGTCGCAGGGCTAAGGGATTATAGTGATCAAAAATCAAAATTCTGTAATAAGGGATATGCTCTTGAAGAGTTGGAAAAAATAGCCAATACAGATAACTATAATTTCTTAGTCTTGAGCTATAATTCAGAAGGTGTTATGCCTCAAGATGGAATTATAAATATTCTTAGTAAGAGTGGTAAGGTGGAATTGGTGGAATTCGACTATCTTAGATTCAAAAGCAATAATAATGGTTTAAGTAAAACTAAAAAATTTATAAAAGAGCAGTTATATATATTAAAAAAATAGTGACATGAAAAACATTTGGATTTTGACAGAAGAGAGACCGAAAACAGAGGTCTTAGAATGTATATTAAGAAAATTTTGTTCTGATGAAGGCTTTGCCTCATTTATTGATAATTTAAGGATTATTCCCTTGCTTAAAGACGGAAAGTTTGCTTTTTGCTACGAGTTGAAGGGTTTTGATTGCAAAAGGGTTGATAAGGTTTTTATAAAAACCGTTTCTGGCAATAGCAGTTTTGTTGATTTTCTTATTTTTTATCAAGAAAAAGAGCCGACCTCAAAAGATTGTCCATTGTATATAATAGAAGAAACAAAAACAGATGATAAGGAGAGCAGAAATACAGGTGTTTTTCAAAGATGTTCTAAATTTGTCTTTGCGGGATATTATTATCCAGAAGCAAAGAAAATCATGCTTTATAATATTAAAGTAGGTCAAAAGATAAATCCGACAAAAACATATATTTTTGGCACTAGGCTTTTACTTGCAATGGGGGTGGAGATTTTGGGAAAAAATCTTGATAAGGACATATTTCAGCCATTTCTATCAATTGATGAAGTGATATCATATAAATCGAATATGAGAAAAGCTCCAAAAGGAAATACTCCTATTTCTATTAGTAAGTTGGGTAATGAAATAAAAGTTTCGGGAAGGCTTTTTAAGAGCAATGGGATATCCCATGATCCAAATATTGGAGCTTTGAGCTTAATATCGTTTGTATTAAGAAAATTAGGTTGGAATGGAAGTATTACCATTACAAATCATGGTTTAAAGCAGAGTCATATAGGAAAAACTAATAAATTTCTTCAAATAGCGTATAAGCTTAATATTGTTTTATTGGGTTTAAAAATGCCAGAAGCATTGATGCATGAAGATTATTGGCGTTATGAATATAGCGGAGAAAAATTGGCAACTATCTTTATCCATTTAGTTGTAGAGAGTTTTACGAGGGGGGAGTCTATTTTTGAGAACCACGCTGGTTGTGAAAAGGGTTATTTCATTACTAGTGATGGCAATAATATTCCTTTAGCAAAATATAAAGACAAAGATAGATATAAATTAGGAGACAAGTCCCAAAAAATTGAAATACCAGACTTAATATTACTTGATTTAGAAAGAAATACCATAATTAACATTGAGGGTAAAAAGATAGAAAATCTAAATAAGGGCTTAAAAGAGTTGGAGCTTTATGATTTTATTGAGAAAGAATATATAAAAAAGCATTATGACGGTTATAAAATAGTAAGGACTCTAGTTTTATATGGTGGAAAGGAGAAAGAAGTTCACGAGATAAAAGTTGGATTTTTATTAAACAAAGAAGGTTGTTTAGTATTGGGAATACAAGCTCCAGAATTATTTAAGGAAGCTATCAAGAATTTATTAAATTACTGGAAATAATGAAAATTAGATAAAAAGATGTAATGAAAAAAAACCAACCTCAATATTTCTCAGATCACTTCAATGTTGATAAAGCCAAACTTAAAGAACTTGGTGTTTTTGACCCCATCTTAAATTTTGATACCAAAGTATTTGTTGATCCTCTTTTGCTAAAGAAAAGCTCAAACGAGATTATCAGAAATTCAGCAAAAACCTTTGATGATTTTTTTATTACCTTACTAAGCCTAGTTAAAATATCACGGCAAGATAGTGATAAGCCTTGGAAAGAGGCTCAAAGAAGAGTTAAATTTCCTGAATACAAATATACTTGCATTGGCTATGGTTCAGATTCAATAAATGGTAGCGGTTCAGGTGCTTGGCTAAATGATAAGATTTTGCAAAGTGCCAAAGACATAGTTGATTTTGCCAAAGATGACCCCAAGATTTTCTTAATTTTACCATTGCTTGAAGAGGGGATTGGAGCGGATATTATAAGCGATATGACGCAAAATATCATAGATCAGCATGTTTGTGAGTTCACCATTGATATAATGCAAAAACTAGGCTTAGAGGCTAATTGCAAACATAAAGCAAGAAATGGGGTTATTTATGATTTGTTGGCAAATCCATTTATAACCACCAAAAACAATAAAAATTGCCCTATTAAATTATTGCCAAATGATATTTTATTGGACTTGCCACTTGCAGATAGTTTTGATGAGTGGTTGTCGGAAATGGCGGATCATAACAGTAATTTAAGGGATTCAATAAATAAACATCTAGGTGCTGGATTTTTTGAGGAAACTAAGAAGAAAAGAAAGGAATCATTGCTTGATTTACTCAAAAATGATAAAGCCTTTTTTATGGAGGTTTTGGAAGCTCTTAAAAACCATGATTTTAGCCATTATGACATAGAAAAAGATTGGAAGGGGTTGCATAGATGGCTTAAAGATGGTGAAAAGTTTATCAAGTTTAAATCATCGAATAAGGTTGGTTTTTTAAATGATGATTTAGAAGAGATATTTTTAGCGGTTGGTGAAATTATTGATCACTTCAAATATTCAATTGAAAAAGAAGAGCTTTGGCGAATGTTTTGGACTCCTCAATATTCAGAATTAGCCCATGTAAAAGAATTTTATTCGCAAATGCTTTTTTATGCTGTCGCTAATAGTTGGGTTAGTTCAAAGGATAATAACCTTAATATGATTCGCTCTCTTAACAAAGAAACCAAGTTGATTGATTTTAAATTTTATGTTTCTGGTAAATATGCCGTGAATGTTCAGGTTAAGCATTCAGAGAATTATAATGGTTTAAAAAAGGGTTATGATAAGAAGGTTAAACAAAAAATAAGCAGATCAAAAGAAAGGGATTTTTACCTTGTGATGAATTTTGATGAAGACAAAAGCAAGCAACTTAAAGAAATTCAAAAATCACCAGAAGAAGGTTTTAAAATAATAGAAATTGATGTTGCAGATCAAGAAAACAAACAGAAGGATATATTTGATTTTGAGCCAATAGAATGGGAGCTCGATAATATGTTTGTTGAATATAAGAAATCGACAAATAATCCATATAGCGAAGGTGCTAAAAAGAGACATGAAAAAACCGATATAATCAAAAACAATATCATCAAGCAAATGTTTGAGAATAAGGCTTTGATTAAAGGTAAAACCACCCAACAAAGAGCCGATAAAATAACTGAGGTAATCTCAGAGGCTTTTTCTAAAAAAGATGATGATGACCAGCCTTATAGCCAAGAAGAAATCAACAGCAGAGTAGTTAATTTTGCTAAAAAATATCAGATTGATTTAACAATATTGGAAGAATCAGCCTATTATTTTCAAGATGATAAAAGCGAAAAAATTTACAAATGGTGCTTAGAATTCAATAAACAAGCCACTTCATAAAATGCTTTAGCTAGCAGAAGCATTGTTTGTGCTAGCTAGAATCTACCTATCCTAAGCCTCATAAATAATAATTTCCAACATAATATTAATTTTATGTTTGGGAATGTCAGATTTAACAAAATCAATTCAAAATCTATATAAAGGCGAAATATCGCAAGGCGAGGCAGAAATTGCCAAGAATAACCTTGTGGGCTTTTTTTGTGTTTTACAGAAGATTGAAGAAAGGCAAAGCCAGCATAAAGGCAATATTACTCAAAATGTAAATAATGAAGTAATAAAAAATTATGCAAATAACGGAAATTCAAATTGAACTTATAAAACCAAATAATGGGCTTGTTGGCTTTGCCAGTCTTGTTGTTGATGGCAATATTTATCTTTCAAGTATAGCAATTCACAAAAAGCTAAATGATGACGGCTATCGCTTAACTTATCCCAACAAAGGAAGTTTTGCCATTTTCCACCCCATCAACAAAGAAACCAGCAATCAAATTGAGCAAGCTATTTTTGGCAAATTAAAAGATGTAATGAAAAAGATAAAAAACGATGTTCAAAAAATATAATCCTAAACCTATTCATAGCTATAAATCTTATAAAATATCTGATCTTTGTAGAATTTATAAAGCTCAAGATTTACACGCTCAAACTATTAGAAAATGGATAAACCAAAAGGGCTTAAAGGCATTTTTGCATGAGAAAGATTTTTACATATACGGAGCGGTGTTCAAAGAGTTTTTAACAAACCGTAACCAAAAACATAAAGAGAAAAATCAACTAGAATTTAATCAATTTAGATGTGGTAAATGTAAATCTAAAAAACCGCCACTTGATAACATCATTACTAAATTAACCACTGGATTTAATGGTTCTTTAAAAGCTTTTGGTGTTTGTGTTAAATGTAATCACGAAATAAAACGCCATTATAAAAGCTTGGAATTAAACGAAATTAAGAAAATTTTTCAAATTAAGTTAGACGAGGTGTTGACATTATGTAATTCTTTAAACAGCACTAACAAGACTAACATAAAAGATGGTCAAAAATCAATTGATAGTGAGTCATTAAAAAATAGCCACCCCAATGATGTAAAAAATATCTCACCTCCTGTTGCTAAAATTAAGCAATTAACCCTTTTTGATTTTCTTAACTAAATATGACTGACACAAGATATAACGAAGCCAACGAAATTGTTAAATATAAATTCTTAAAAGAGTTAGAAAATTCTGGAATTAAAAATAGCGATCCAAAGAGTGAAAAAACTGTTCTGCAATATATGAATGCAATTCATGAATTTGAAATTGCCACCAACTTCAAAGATTTTAAGAAATATGATTCAGAATTTGCCTTAGAGTTTAAAAGCTATTTGGAAGATAAAAAAAATCAGAGAACTGATAAAAATATTTCAAAATCTTTTTATGTTCATTACCTAAAATTTGTTAAAGAATTTTTTGAGTGGCTAAAGGCGGAAAATAAAGAATATTCAAAAATCAGCCAAAAATATATTAATTTTCTTAGAACTAATAAAAATGACCAAAACACCGCTCTTGCAACCGCTCATCAACCATCTCACCCAATTAATGTAATTTTGGCAGTAATTCGCAACATACCAGAAACAGCACTTATAGAAATCAGAAATAAAGCGATGATAAGTTTATGCTTGCTTACAACTCCAAGAATTTCAGCTTTAAAAACAGCCAGAATTAGCAGTATTAGATATTTTGAAGAATATGAAGCTTGGGCTTTTGACCAAAATCCAAGGCTTGTTGATACCAAATATAAAAGACACATCACTTCTTTTTTTATAGGACAATCTCAGGACATTGTTGATAATGTTTTAAGATGGTGGAATTACTTGAAAGAACAAGGCTTCAAGGGTGATGATTATTTATTTCCAAGAATAGATCCAAGTTTTGACAGTGAAGGAAAATCAATATGTCAGCTAACTGATAAAATGATTGCCTCTTCTTCTTGGATTGGAAGAAGTATTTTTAGAAAAGCTTTTGAAAATAATAATGTTGAATTTTACAGGGTTCATTCTTTCAGACATTCAATTGAAAGAGCCATGGAAAAAGAGCCTTATGCAACACAACTTTTAATAGCATTGGCAGAAAATGACGGACATAAAAACCAAATGGCAACTCTATTAAAAAGCTATGGCGGTAACTATATGATTGATAGATCGAAATTAATGAGGTATTTTAAATTGGAATAGTTTAAATTGTTGGTTAGTTTTTCATGATTAATTTAATTAAATAAAAAAGTAATGATTCCTAAATTTTACGAAATAACCCATCCGCTATTAAAGTTAATAGCGAAAGAAGAGCAAACCAGAAAAAGTGCTTCTGAAAAATTATCAATAATCCTCAATTTAAGCGAAGAAGATAAGCAAGAAAAAAATGCTTCTGGGGGTTATCTATTCGAAAATAGAGTTGGTTGGGCTTTTACATATCTAACTAAAGCCGAATACATAAAACTAACAGAGAAAAAAGCGGTTTATCGTATTACGAATTTGGGATTGGAAGCCTTAAAAGATTCGGAGGAAAAAAATGTTGCAATTGATAAAAAATATTTGGAAGAAAACTCCTCTAATTATTTTAAAAACTGGCAAGTAAAAAAACAGGATGTCAAAACAGAAATCAACACAGGCGATGAGGAAAACGATGCTGTTTTTGATTTGGAAGATGAGCTTGATAAGGTGGATAATGAATTTAATTTTCAATTATTGCAGAAGATAAAAGCAATGAGTTGGCAAGATTTTGAAGATCTGTGTGCAACTCTTCTTGAAAAAATGGGCTATGGCGTAGCTTCAAAAAGAGAAATCAGAGTTGGTGATGGTGGGATTGACGGAGAAATTTTTGAAGATGAGCTTGGATTGAGAGGTAAAATTTATATTCAGGCAAAAAAGTGGGATAATAACAATGTTCAACCAAAGGACATAAAAGAGTTTTTATATAATGTTAGAGGTAACAAGGGTGTGTTTATCACAACTTCTGACTTTAGCCAAAAAGCAAGAGAAGAAGCTCAAAATTATAAAGAGGGTAAAGTTGCTTTGATAAACTATCACGAATTAGTGAAGTTATGCAAAAAATATCAAGTTTTGTGTGAAAAACAAACCATAGAAATTTTTAAATTATGAAAGCAGTAATCTTCGCCAGAGTATCATCAAAAGATCAAGAAGATGGTCATTCGCTAGATGCTCAAATTCAAAGTTGTTTTGAATATGCCATTAAAAAAGAATTTAAAGTTGTAGAACAATTTAAGGTGGTTGAAAGCTCAACGGCTAGCGGTAGACCTGAATTTTCAAAGATGGTTGAGTTTGTTAAGAAACAAAGTGGTCAAGTGGCGGTTCTATGCTATTGCGTTGATAGGTTGCAAAGAGAATTTGATGAACAATATCTTGAATTACAGAAGTTAATCAAAATTGGTAAGTTAGAAATTCATTATATCAAAAATGAGTTTATAGAGCATAAGGATATGGACAGCTCCGCCAAGTTTAGAAAGAATCTTGATGTTTTGCTAGCTAATGATTATCGCAACAAAATTTCTGATAATGTTAAAAGAAGTAATAAAAAAAAGTTGGAAGAAGGCACAATTTTAGGCGATTCACCACTTGGCTATTTAAACAAACCAAGAATTGATAAGAAAAAAGAAAAAGTTGAAGTTTATATTGACCCAGAGCGTGGTCATTTAATTCAAAAGATGTTTGAAGACTACGCAACTGGCTTATATTCAATGGAAGATTTAAGAATATGGGCAGAAAAAGAAGGTTTGAGAAGTAAAAAAAATTGTAAAATTGCTAAAAGCCAAATTGAGAAAGTTTTAAGAAATCCC
>Ga0181344_1000881_pt1 | contig 11467 bp, 13 predicted proteins | sample Su13VDMLBDD_FD_130098 | JGI IMG/M metagenome (GOLD analysis project Ga0181344, IMG submission 130098) | Freshwater viral communities from Lake Michigan, USA - Su13.VD.MLB.D.D | ecosystem: Environmental > Aquatic > Freshwater > Lake | place: USA: Michigan | collected 2013-07-15
GGAAGACTCTCATTTTAAGGTAAAGTCGTTTCAAGAATCTCATAGTAATATTTTTCACAAATATACTGCAAAATTCTAATTCTATCTAAAAAAATTATTACTTCTTCTTTTTTGAACCACAATATGGTGGTGAACAACGTTTTTTACCATCTAATCCTGGCATTCGGCCTTTACATACTTGAACTCCGTAGCCGTTTGAATATGCACTAGGAAAAACTTTAAATTTTGATTTGGCAGCAGCATAACCTCTAGCACATAATTTTGTTCCAGTCTTCTTACGTCCTTCGTTCATTTGATAAAGAGCTAACGCTTTATCAGGGTCTTTATCTGTCATTGCCAAATCATCTAAAATATTATCATCTTCCATCATCTCCCCTTCATCTGACTGGTCATTTAAATCGCCTTCATCAGTAGTTTCATTCATTAAAAAATCAAATACTTGGTCCATATTATTCTTTGCTTCAGCAATATGGTCTTGAGCCCAATCGTGACCATTCTCTAAAATTTCTTCAATCATAGAGTGGTCTAAATCTAATAACAAATCACATTGTCTTCTCATTTGTTCTAAATTTGAAAAGAACATATATCTTGAGGACTCTTGTTCTTGTCTTGAGGGTTTATCTTCAATAGTTTCTTTAATGACTTTTTTAATGATGTAATCTAAATTTTTCATAATTATTTTTTATTAACAATTTGGAACTGAAGTTCTCTTTTATAAGTATCTATATTTCTATCAGACACTACTTTTATATCTATAAAATATTCATTAGGTAATTTATCCGTCGTGTCAAAGATGAAATAGTAAGAATCGGGTGTTTTATTAATACGGGTCCAATCTTGTACCTGTACCTCAGTATTACCACCTTCTTTAACATAAACTCTATAGTAAGCCTCAACACTATCAAGTATTTGGTTAGATGAATATGCCCTTTTGATTATTACGTTAACCTTTCTGATATCCGTATTTAATATCTGTTCGTTTTGTTTGATACCACTAAAACTAAATCCATAAATTTTTGGGGTATCGGTTGTTGAGCCAATTTGGTAGTTACCATACTTAGTTAATAATACAAATTGATTTTGGACGTTTGTAATGGACTTTGAGTTGATTGTTAGTCCACTCCATTCATCGTAGTAGATACATGGAATTGTAGTCCCTGTAAGACCACTAATAACAACTTTATAAACACCCTTTGTTACTCTACATGTAGAAAGACCCGTATAACCAGGTACGAGGTTCTCATTTGTATCTAAAATATTTACTTTAGGGTTAGAATCTAAATTGGTTGATACTCCATTCTCGTATACATACAAATATAAATTATTGTTGTTTCCTGCGTAGAATGTATTTCTATCGTCCAAGATTAAATCGTTATAGTTTGTTTCTAGGTATGGTTCATAAAATGTCTGAGTATGTGGGGAAAAGAAACCGACAGAGTAATTCTCAGTTAAACCCGATATATTTTCAACAGAGGGGTAATATGCAATTATCCATCCGGCAGGTGCTGCCGTACCACCAGTCATAATTGCGTTAATTTCATTAGTCATATCAAATTCAATATTTTCATTACCGAATTCAAAATGTTGAGTATCGACCACTGTGAGTGCAGAATAATTTAATCCTGTAAGTCCTGTTAGGGAATTTGTGTTGTTATATATACCTGGTGTCGACCAACCGGAAATTGTAGTCGCTTGATACCAATTTGAAGGTCTATTTGAAAATGACCTATCGTTAAAATTTGTTACACCAAAATCATAATAATCATACCCAACACCACTATCCCATGTTTGAGTTGTACCCGTGTTACCTGAATATTTTGGTATTCTTAATAATAATAAATCAAATGATGTTGCTCTTCTTCTACCTTCACTTGTTTTGTCGTTCAATAACTCATTATCAAAGAAAGACGTGTTAGTCATTTTTAATGTGTGAGTAGGAACTTGTCCGCAACTTGTAGATATAATACCGTTATTATAGTTGTTTGTTAAACCTGTTAAATCAATATTGAAAATATATCTACTAAAACCTAAAGGAATTCCAACATTACTAACATTACCATAAAACAATTCAACAATCGGATTTCTACCCGTATTTGTATAAGAGTTGTATAATATAGTATTTGACTTACTAAAATAAGACTTATAAATTGACATTTTGTATTTTATATATAAATACTTAGTTAAGTCGAATATTGTTATTTAATACTTTTTGATATGCGTTGAACATTGATGAAAGTAGTTCATCGGTAGTTAATTGGTCCACAGTTGTTGGTAATGGCGGTAGACCTGGATAAGAATGGACGTGAGTTATACAAAATCGTACAATCAATTCCAAAAGTTCTAATAATTCTTCACCCCTTACCATTGATGAGGTGTTTGGTTCTATATCATCAAGTATGTCAGACTTTTCAAATCCGTAGATACCTTTATCAAAATTTATCTTTTTCTTACCTTCAATTTCAGTTTCGTTTGATAATAAAAATAATCTTGACGCCCCAAGTAGTCCTGCGGTATTGTTATTTAATATTGCTCTACTTGGTACGTACACTGAATTTTGAAATTCAAGAGGTATTCTCGGTGAAAGTTTAGCATCAATGACCAAACCAAAACCTGGTGTGACATCAGCGTTTGATATTTTAACCAAGGACATTAACTTACTCATGTTCGATGATGCAATAAGTTGACCTGTTTGTGGATTAGTTACCAAATCATAAACTTTTTTAGTTGGTCTATAATAAAATGGGAATTGTTCGTTTTGTTTTAATGCCGGTTGTAATAATGCCGTTTCAGGGTTAGTTATAACATTTTTAAGTCTTTGAATTATTTCTAATGATAATTGTTCTAAATTCAAACCAACAGGTAATGTAATCATACGTATTAGTTGAACCCCATCATCTGTAGTCCCACTCAAATTTATTTGTGTTGTTACATTAAAATTACCTGTTAACGTTTTTTCGGCTAACTTTTCAGTTCTTAATTGATAAAAATAAATCACACCGGTAAATGCTGAGAATTGATTTTCAGGATTTAATACATCGTATTCAATAAGATACTTAATTGGTTTTTTATTTGATACTAATTTTTGTCTAAATTGGGGTGTACCATAAAGAGTGTCCGTATCAAATTTTGATAGTTGGAAAAATGCTCTCTTTGGTTCAAAGTCTGGTATTTGCCCTGTTGTAAAATCTTTGTGTTTACCAGCCCTTAAAAGTACGTCATTTTCTTTTATGACCACATCGGCAGTTCCTCTACCATTTAATGAAATATCTACAGGTTCAGGGAATACACCATTACTTTTTTCATTTTTGTAAGTACCGTTTTGATTTTTAATTGGTGGTATTCTCGATGTTGAGTTAACGTAACCTGAACTTAATCTTGTTTGTGAAGATGAATCATCTTCATATTTTATCGTTAGAGGTGAAGAATATGTACTAATCATATAGAATCTATTTCTACCTGTTTTGATTTTTGTGTTATAATAAAATAACATCACCTTCTCACCAACCTTAGGAACTTGATTAACGAAGTACGGTAAAAGGGGTAAATAAATGAATGGGTCAAAATCGGACCATGGACCGTTTTTATTTGGGTCATTTGAATTTGGGTCGAATTTAGGGTTTGAATTTTGTAAAGCAGTCTGATTTATTGTTTCAGGTTCTACCCTAATTCTTCCTAACATAAGTGGGTCGTCATTTGATATACACTTACCAAAAAATATTTGTTGACCGTCAATTAAATCACTCATTCATTCTTTTTTTATATTCTTTATAAATTTTGTTATACTCCTTTTCTGTATTATCTAAATGATTAGTCAATTTGATAATTAAATCTTTTGTTTTATCAAAATCATCTTTTAGAAAATCCATTACTTCAACCAAAGACTTATTTGGTTTATTTATGTAGTTTTCCAATATTTCTTTTATTTCACTTGTCTCCATGTTAGAAAGATTTTCCATATCCTTTAGTTGGTTTTGTGAGACCTGGACCTGCTAATCCAGGAACCACCACTTTTAATGGTGGGATATAAACTTCAGTTTTACCATTTTCGGTTTGTTCTTTATTCATACCCGAAATAATATTTTTGAAAGCGTTATTCATTTGATTTGGTGAACCGTCAGGTAAGTCTCCTGTCGGTAAACCTGATTTTTGTAAATTCTCAATTACATTGGCGAAAGCTCTCGTGTCTGAAATACCACTCAGTAAACGAGACGCCGCTAATGCAAATGTTGGTAATCCAATATTAAGTTGGTTTAGTGCTAAATTTAGTAACTTCAATATTTCATCAATCACACTTTTACAATTTCTAAAATCAATCAAAGCTTCACCAACAATCAATAACGCATACAGTATTGCCGAATACATTTGAAGTTGTTTATTCTTTGCCTCCTTTATAATATCCTGTATTATTCTATCAACTAATTTTTTAATATCTCTTTTAACTATTGTGAATAACTCCTCGACATAAAGAGCAAAAATTCTTCTTATAAAGTTTACGTTGAAATTTCTGAATGTCTTCATAAACCCATTCAAATCGTCAAATGAGTTGTCTAATGTTTGAGATAAATTGTTGTTTACCGCTTTAACCATTATTAAAAACCCCAACATAACTTTAGGTGATAATACGGTACGATAAATAACTTTAGCCATCTGATTGATTACCTTTAAGTCAATATCCGCCTTTATATTTAAGTTAACACCAATTCCAGGTACTAAATTATTCCAATTAGGGTCTGTTGATAATTCATCAAGGGCTTGTTCAATTAAGTCTATTTGAGTGCTTGGGTTTGTTTCCGTAATAACTTGGTCTAAAGCCCCAAACATACCCTGAGGGTTAATCGGTAATTTTACACCTTCACAAGATTCAAATTCAACAAGACCCGATGTTATGTTATTTATTTCATTTTCAATAATTCTTAATTCTTGATTTGAAACTTCAAAAAAGGAATCATCAATTAAATCTTGGTCATTTAATTTTGCATTACCACTAACGTCTATTTTTTTAGTTGGGTCAGAACAAATACCCATAATTCTCTTTATTACTAAATCAAACTTTTTTTCTTCCCTCATTTTATCGGTAGACACACCTAATTCGAAGTCAAGACCACCAAATAGTTGATTTAACATTTCTGTAAAAATTGTATTAAGACCTAAAATATCAATACTTTCATAGTAATCAAATAAAAAGTCAGCAACCGTGTTTGTGTTGTTTGGTTGTTGGTTCAATGTTATTTTATAGTAATCACCAAAATTAGTTGGGTTTACTGCCGGATAAAATTGTACGTATTCAATATTGAATAATTGTTGACCTGATGCGCCATAATACTTTGTTCCGTAATCAGTCTCATAAGACTGACCAATATTTTGTAATCTTTTATATAACTCTCTATTAAGACTATAAGGAATCGCTCCTGGTGATGAATTTTTTGTTTCGTAATAATACTTAGCAGTCTCATCCTCTGGTGATAAAACTAATCTTTTAAATAAATCTATTTGGCTAACTTTGATGTAGATATCTTGACCTAATTTGTCTTGATATGATTGTTCTTCTGAACAATCTAGAGTTTTTATTATTTCTTCAGTTAAGATTGTTTTTATTTGTGGTTTAGTGTTTTGAGCCGCCTCTAAAAATAATCTTCTAACGCTATCTAACGCTTTGTTTTCGGAAGGTGGGAATGTCTCTCTAAATAAGTCTAAAAGTTGTTCTAATTGATTTTTTACCTCACTTTTTATATCATTTTTTAACTTATTAGTAAATGTTGCTCCCGATTTTTCAAGTTCACTAATTTGTTTTACAACATCACTTTTTTTCTTATCTAAAGATTTTGTTGCATTCTCTCTTTTTTTGGCTAAATCGTCCTTTTTATTTTCTACAGTTGTTTTATAGGCACTAATTTTACTTTTTGCCTTATCATAATCATTTTGTAAGTCTAAACCCATGGTTATAATTGGTAATTTTGACCTTTATTATTATCAACATCTTTTTGTATCAAAGACTGTAGAGTATCTTCATCCATGTCAGAAAGACTAAAAGATTCTTCTTTGGAATTGTTTGATTTTTCCCAAATACTTGATTGTAGTTTTGACAGAGTAAGTTTTTTCTCGATGGTATCATTAATTATTTTTTGTTGCTCTTTAATGATTGGACCAATAACTGTCATATCTTCAGCATCTTTTAATAACGCCAACATTTTATTTTGTATTCTAATAGCTGTTGCTCTTTGCTCAACTAACTCATTGTAGATTTCCTGCATTAAACCTAATACGGAATCTTTATTAAGATTTATTTCTTTTTTTCTTGTACGGTTCATAACAATAAATATTTTATTATTGATTATGTATTTTTTTAAGAGTCTCTAAATAAAGCGTCTTATATTTTTTCAAATAAGTTCTTATTTCTTTCGTACTTAAATTAGTCATTTCTCTTAATGTTAATAACACAATATTCTTGTTGAATTTGTTATTATCATTTCCTATAAAAATGTTACCGTAGTCATCAAATAACTCGATGAGAGCATAACCTAACTTACTCTCATTTTCCTGTAGTTCATTACCACCAACATATTTTTTAAGGTCAATTAAAAAAAAGTCAATAATTTTTTCAGCATCTATTTTTTCAAACTCTAAATAGTAGACCATATCCGGTCTATTTTCTAAAGTACCGGATATGTCCTCGTATGATATTTTTCTATTTGTTTCCTTTTGGTCTTTTAATATTTGACCCATCAAATAATTTTTACATATTGTACCGAAGTAAGAATATGCTTTTTTATTCTTTGCTGGTTTGAATTTGTCAACTTTAGTCATTAGAAAAGAATGTGTATCCGTGTGGATATCGTTATAGTTCATATCTTTCCTATAAAGTTTATATCTTCTTATGATTGATTCAATCATCTTATCAAGAGGGTCTCTTAAAAATTCATTATAAATGACTTCTTTTTCATATTTTGTTTCGGCTATAATATAAGCCTTAACCGCCTCTTCCTCACGTACATCAAAGTAATTTGCCTTTTTTACTTTCTTTTCCGTCTTTTGCTCTTCGTATGTAACCTCAACAACAGTTCCAGACGATACAAACATTATACTTCTTGAGCTTCGTATTTTATGTTTCTATCTGCGGTAAAGAAATGTTCTTTTTTGGCTGATTCAATCCAAAACGCCACTTCATTATCTGAAATTCTATTTTGACCGTTCTTATAATTCCAAAAAATAGAACCTTCTCTAAAGTTCATGTGTTTGTAACCAATTCTTGGGATAGTCATAATTTGTGCTGAATTATATGTAAGTCGAAGTAAAAACTCATAAACAAAAGTCAATTTGAAAGATGGTTTGAAACCACCATTATCTAAGAACGTTGATTTTTTTATAACCATACCACTCGTTTGGAAGTTTTGGTATTCCATTAAAACTTCATTTGTTAAATAACCGATTTCAGAGTTCAAACTCGCAGCAAAAGTCGCTTCATTTGTAAAACCAACAAACATACCTTTTTCGTCAGTATCAACGACTAATGCTAAAAATGCATCAACTTCGGGATAAGATTCAGAATATCTTTTTACATTCTTAAACCATATTGTTGAGTACTCATCATCAAATTCTAAAATACTAACTAACTCTGATTTCGCGTTTTCAACTCCAAGATTAACTTGGGATGAGAAATCCACTTTACCTGTGTTCTCAACAAAATTTACAGTCAATCCGCTATAATCAAAACTTTGTAGTTTATTTCTTAGTCCATCTTCATCTGAATGTACTACAACTAATTCAGCTGGTTGTACTTGTTGAATCTGTAAAGATTTAATTGCTCTTTCATAATACTCATCAAAATTTCTTTGTTTAGATGAGTTGATAGGTAGAATTACCGATACGTCTAATGTGTTTTCCATAATATTAATTTGTTTGTTCTGTTATATTCAATTTATCCAATTGTTCTTGGAATGCTTCAGCTCTTGAATTGAAAATTTCATTAAATAAATCTAAAACACTACTTTCAAATTTTGATTTATTTCTAAACTCGTTAGAAGTATTTAACATATTCTCATACAATTTTTCTGAGATGTTATCCTCCAACCAATTTTGTACGAAGTTAGCAACAACATCAACCATGTCATTTTCATTGTTTACCCATACACCATTTTCGTCATTCATCCAAGTAGGTAACATATTTGGAACCTTACCGATTACTGGTGTTCCCGACGACATAGATTCTAATGGGAATGTACCAAATGATGATTCAGAATCCACCCATACACTTAAGAATGACTCTTTTAAGAACTTAGAAAAGTCAGTCAATGAGATACCTCTCATGTCTCTAAATGTAATCCATCTATACTGAGGATACTTTAGATAAAATGTTTTGATAATTTTAGCGGTAGCTCTTTGGTCTCTTGTGTGGATAGAAATAATCGGCTTAGAAGGTTTTTCTTTTTTACTAAATGTCTCATCTATGTAAGGTTCAATTAAATCTACACTCACATTTTTCATAATTTCAGAAATATAATTTTTTTGTGTTTCTGAAGTTGTGATACATTTATATACACCTAGTTGGGACCATGTAACACCCGGTGCTAAAGTTTCTAACATGTGGTCATATGCTTGACACAATACGATTTTACCACATGGTAAATTTTTAATTTGTTCCATTACGTGTCCGTACAGTTCAGGAATAATAATTACATCTTCTGGTGAAATAGAAAGATTTTGACCATCAATCGCTTGATGAGGTAATTCCATATACGATTCATCTAACCATGAAGAAACTCCTTCATAATCTTTTGTTTCATGAATAAGAATAGGATTATACCCATTATCTTTCAATACAACCGCCAAATCGTAAATGTATTTTATAGATGCTTTTGGATTACCTTTCGTATCTTGTACTAAAAGGTAAATACGGGCGCTCTTGTCCTTTAATTTCTCAATTGAGTTTTCAACTTTAACTATTTTTTCTAAGTCCATTTCTTAAAATTTTTTTATTATTTTATTTAATAGTAATGTATTAAAAGAAATTTTGAATGGTATTGATAATTCTTTAGCACTATGTAGTCCTAATGTGTCATCAATTGATTCACGTTCTGAAAGAACAATTTCCATTAATAACTTAAATGTTTCATATCTTGTAACACTTATTTGTTCGTTTTCTGTTTCACCCGAAATAGGTACTAATTTGGAATTAGCTAAACTAACTTGCGTTTCTAGTTCATCTACGTCGAAGTAATAATTTTCACCTAAAAATGGTATCATAATTCTATATTATTTATTAATTCATCAAAATCTTTTAATGAATCGATTTTATGTTTAGTGTTTATTGATTTATTATAATCCGTTACGTATTGAACTACAATAGTATTATCAGGATGATTCTCAATCAAATCAGGATTTGCAGTTAATAACACATCAATTTTTTCCCACATTTGGTCAATTGTTGTGGTGGAATAAAATTTAATGTTTTCTATTAAACAACCAAACTTTGATAGGAAGAATAAAGTGGCGGGTTTAGATTTACCAATTTCATCTGAAACGATATAGATTTCGTAGTTATCTCTATTTTTAGTATAAAACTCATTCAAATCATTAAATGAGTAAGTTTCACAAGACCCTGCATGACCAAAAAGTTGCATAGGAAAATCCTCAAACATGAAATCATACAACTCTTCATCTGACTTAAATGAAAAGTGATTTTTAAGGTCTAAAGAATCCACAGGTAATGTAATTTTATATTCAAAAGACTCCTCAACTTCATCTAAAATTGTATTACCTGATAAATCCAACGAAAACGTTTGATTAGAATTTTCTGCCTCATAATTTTCAATCATATGTTTCTCATATAATTGTTTGAATTTACCAATTGTGTCTCTTAAAACACCGTTAACCTCAATTCCTATTCTCTTCATCGTATTTTACTAAAATTTTACTAATTAGTGGGTTTCTAACATTCTTAGCATTTCTAAAATCATAAACACCAATATCATCAATTCCATTAAACCTCTGCAATGCGTCGTAAAGACCTGATTGTTTTTTATCTTTATATCTATCGGTTTGTTCCAAATCACCTGATATAAAGAACTTACTATTAAAACCTATTCTTGTCAATAGTAATTTCATTTGATTTGGGGTCGCATTTTGTGCTTCCTCAAAAATTAAAATAGAATTATCTATATTCATTCCCCTCATGTATGCTAAAGCAAATACCTCGATGATTTCTGAATCTTTAAGTTTTTCTCTTGCCTCTTTTCCAATAATTTTATTCAAAAGATAATACGATGGAAAAATGTATGGGTCTAGTTTTTCTTCCAAGTTACCGGGTAAAGAACCTAATTTTTCTTCAGCCTCCACTGCCGGTCTTACAATGATAAGTTTTTCATAAGCGTTATTAGGGTCCATAAGTAAGTCAACCGCCGCCTTCATAGAGATATAACTTTTACCAACACCTGCAGGTCCTGAACAAATCGTAATTTGATTATTCATCAGTAAATCATAATAATCTTTTTGATTATCCGATAAAAACTTACTTTTTTGTTTCTTTTTAATTACTGAGTTTATAAAATCTTTTTTTGAAAATGATTTTGGTACGTTTGTTTCTTCTGATTGTGGTAATGGTGTTGTTGTTGTTTTTTTTCTTGTTGTACGCATATTTTAGTTATATAATGTTTTAGAAAAATCTTTTAGTTCCTCAATCTGTTGTTTTAATGTTGGGATTTCTATTTCATGTGTGTAAGTACTACTAATACTTCTATCGCAAGAAATTTCCGTTTCTTTTGGAGTCACTTGAACATTCAAATCGTAAACACCACTTATCAACTCAACTAGTTCTTTTTTAGATACAGTATTAGAGTGAATATGTCTAGTACCGACCCAAAATAAATTTCTTTCAATCATTTCTTTGCAAATTTTTGCAAACTGTAAACACGTTACACCGTTCCAATAATGATTAGTAAATCCGAAAACTGTTTGACCTTTAACTGATTTAATCCACTCAATTAGGGACCTTGTTTGACCAACTTCTTCACCAATAATGGATGTTCTTATAACCGTACAATTTTGAGGTTCGCCTAACGCCTTAGTCATACCATAAACGTCATTAACATCATATTTATCATTTTCATTATACGAACCCTTATTACCGGTATAAACACAATCAGTAGTCGGGTGAATCATTTTAACTTCTAATTTTTCACAAACGTTAGCTAACATTCTTGGAAAAACTGAGTTTATTTTTATTGCGTTTAAGTCGCCCAATTCATCAACTCTTGGTTTAATTGCTCCTGCACAATTTATTATGATGTCATTTTTTTCTATAGATAAATGTAACAACACACTTTCTATTTCATTTTCTGATGTGCTTGAGCCATCAATTAAATTTCTACCAACTTTAATAACTTCATAATAATCTTTAAGATATGTTGATACATAATTACCTAACATACCATTACTTCCAAATACAAATACTTTCATAACTTAAATTTTTTTA
>Ga0181344_1000883_pt1 | contig 11462 bp, 6 predicted proteins | sample Su13VDMLBDD_FD_130098 | JGI IMG/M metagenome (GOLD analysis project Ga0181344, IMG submission 130098) | Freshwater viral communities from Lake Michigan, USA - Su13.VD.MLB.D.D | ecosystem: Environmental > Aquatic > Freshwater > Lake | place: USA: Michigan | collected 2013-07-15
CGTAGCCATGACGACGGCATCTACCTACGTCAACTTAGCTAACCTCGCTCCTAGCTTCCAGAAGCAGATCCTTAGCTATGAAAATACCCGCATAGGGAGGCAGGAAATCCATGCGGAGCTCATAGATGCCGAGGAATCAGGGATCGTCAAGCGTGAGATGTTCAAGCTGTGGGCGCCAAACAAAGAGTTCCCCAAGTTCGAGTACATCATCCAGTCCTACGACTGCGCCAGCTCAGAGAAGACTGTCAACGATCCGACAGCGGCTATCACGTTTGGTGTGTTCAAACCGTTGGATGGCCCTATGTCCGCCTTGGTGATCGACTGCTGGCAGGACAGGCTCCAGTACCCAGACCTGCGCCCCAAGGTGATCGAGGAGTATGACGTGGTCTATGGTGAGGGCAAGAACAAGAAGCGCGTTGACCTGATCCTCGTGGAAGACAAGTCCGCAGGCATAGCTCTTATACAAGACTTACAGCGTGGGCACCTGCCAGTAAGGGCGTATAACCCCGGTAGGGCTGACAAGATCCAGCGCCTGAACATCGTCTCCAACATCATTGCCGCTGGGCGTGTCTGGATTCCTGAGAGCAGTGTCAGGAAGGGCTACGTTAAGGACTGGGCTGAGGGCTTCGTCTCCCAGATCTGTAGCTTCCCTGACTCGACGCACGACGACTTCGTGGACGCCTGCACCCAAGGCTTGCGGTTCCTGCGTGACGCTGGTTGGCTAGACATCGACGGAGCACCGCGGGACGACTACGACATGGACGACTACATTGACAGTGGTCAGCGTAAGCTTGAGAACCCCTATGCCGCATAAGGTAGGTGTCATCATTCCCACGTACAAGAGACCTGACCTACTGCGTCAGGCGGTGCTCCAGTGGATTGTGCAGACTGTCAAACCTGACGTGCTGTGCATCAACCAGAACGGGAGCGAGGAGAGCTACGAGTGGGTGATCGAGGACTTGAAGCCCCTGATCCAGATCAAGTGGATCCACGTACCTAACACGATCAAGCAACACCTGTGGTACGCCCTGCCCCTTAGCCAGCTCTTAGCGGAAGGGTGCGACGTGTTCTTGTGGGCAGACCATGACGACATCTACTACCGTGACCATGTTGAGAAGAAGCTTGCCGCCTTGGAAGGGCACGACATGACGCTGTCTGATACGTGTGGGGTGTTGTTCCTCAAGCCCCATGACTACAAGTACCAGAGACCTGAGAAGTTCACCGCTCACGCCCCGGGCGGCATGTCCTCCTCCACCGCCTTTGGCAAGAACTTCGCGCTGGCGCTGATGCTGGATCTCGTGACCGACGAGGAGTTCTACTACTCTGACAACGTGCTGGCTTATACGACTATGCCTAAGCACGACGTCCATGTGACTCAGGACGTGACCACGGTGTACGTCTCCCACAAGGGATCACACAGCTCAGGGCACTGGGCTGAGAATGTTCTTGGATCGTAGACACAGCATGAGCACCAAGGTATCATTGGGGCAACAGCAACTCAGCGGGATAAGCCATGGCTGACGAAAACAAACCAGCGTTCTACCCACGAGTTGGGAACATCAAGGCTAAGAACTTCAGATCAGCCCAGCCTGTTCCGTTCATTGATGATCCAAGGGCGATGGAGTTACCCTTTGAGTATGGGGACGTATTACCGACACGAGAAAACCTTGAGCTAGATAGGCGCAGAGGTGTTCGCATCGCTGACCTCGAGCGCCAAAAGAGCGCTGAAACATCTCCGCTAGAGAAGGCGGCTGGTGCATTACAGACAGTTCGTTTCATGGGTTCAGCCCTAACTCAAGCCATCAACTCTCTGCCAACCCGACTGGTGCATGGTGACAAGGCGGCTGAGAAGTTCATGGAAGAGCGCATGTACAAGCCTGAGCAACCGTTGGCGTATGAGTACGCAGGTGACGTAGGCAACTTCCTCGAGAAGCTTGAGACCGAATACAAGATCCCTCCAATGTTGCCAGAGGCTGTGGCTTTGCAGTACTTGACAGGCCCCGCCACGTCCCAAGCCATGAGAACAGCAGGCAGGGGTGCAGAGCAAGCAGGCAGAGCTATCGAGCGCCGTATGGAGCCAGTCGTCCGTGGCGCCTTAGAGCGTGGTGGTCTACCTCGTGAGATGGTCATGGCGATGGGTGCCAACACGCAGTCCAACGTGATCAAGCCCTATGGTGGCAATTGGCTGGGTGGTGGTGAGCAGTTGGGCATCCCTGAGAACGACCTGCGCAGACTGAAAGATTCTAGGGGTATACAGCCAGACGCTTTAAAGCAATTAGAAGTTGATCTTGCGGAAATATCTGCACTTCCAAACGCCGCCAAAAGACATGATTTTGTAATCCGCCAAATGCAAGACGAGATTGACAGAGCGCGCATTCCTAACGCAATCAACAATTGGATTGACAGTAACCTAAAGAACTACGTCAAAAAAGAAATGGGTACGCCTGATGACCCAGTTCGTAAGCTGGCTGAAGAGGGCATAGTTCACACCCCGCTGAATAACGACCCAGATCGCATGGAATACCTGCAAGCCATACGTAAGGCAGAGGGCTACCCTGCTGAGGGCATGGGCAAGTCTGAGCTTGCTAAGCAGTGGGAGAACATATCCGATGATTCAATCAGGGTCACTAAGGCTGGCAAGATACAAGATGCGGCGACTATTGCCTCAAAGCTTGAACAAGCTAGAATTGAGATGGACGCGTATTCAAAAGAACTTAATAAAAAATTTCTTGCTCGCATGAGTGATCAAACAGGCAAAGAAATCTTCAGCCCAAAAGAAGCTGAAATGCTTATGAACATGCAGGATTGGCAGAAGGCAGATATTTTGGGTGACCCGAAGTACAGCGAGTTAAAAGAAAATTTATATGGATTGATGGCAAGAGAGCAGGGCTTTGAGAAGCGAGCGGGTGAACTCAACCCGTTTGTTAGCAAGCTTGACCCAGAGACACGTCTGTACTCAGGCGGCATATACAACCTTGGTTTTGACCACATTGTTGACGTGCTTAAGGAAGACTTAGGTACAGGTCGCATTCGCCCTGAACAACTGAACAAGGTTAGCATGGAGCAGGCGGTACGCCGAACCTATGAGTACGACCAAGAGCTTGCTAAGAAGATGAACGAAGCTCGTTTGACCGCTCGTGCAGACCTGCCAGTCCACAAGGAATACCCAGAGGGGTACAAGTGGGTTCAGCTTAATCGACCCGGCGACTTTGCCGCTGAGTCAAACGCCATGGGACACTCTGCTCGCGGATACGAGCCGCCAGAAAGTCATCCTGACTGGGCTAAAAGTTCTGGCGAAGAGGGTCATTCTTCTTACGGACTCGGTGGCTGGGAAGCTATTAAGAGCGGTAGAGCTAAGGTCTACTCATTGATCGACTCAAAGGGTGAGCCACACGTCACCATTGAAACTGGCAAGAGCCAATACGCCCCACGCCATAATCAGGTGCTTCAATACAAGTCAGCGGCAGAAGAAGAAGCCAAGCAGTTGCCAAACGGGTACACCGATTCAGATGTGTACGACATTGCAACACGCATGGCAAAAGAGAACACGCCTGATTTCATCAACCAAATTAAAGGCAAACAAAACGCCAAGCCCAAAGACGACTATTTGCCATTTGTGCAGGACTTTGTGAAGGGCGGTAAATGGTCTGATGTTCGTGACTTCCAAAACTCTGGGCTGATTCGTGAGAACGGACAGTTTATGACACCTGCTGAACACGCTGACTATTTACTGAAAGAATTGGGCGCAGATACGTACAACGAACTTGGACTTGGCGCTAAACCACCACCAGCCGAGGGCATGAAGCGTGGCGGTGTAGCCATCTCCAACAATCCAGACACCATGATGATGGAGCTGGGTAACCAGAAGATGAAGAACGGAGTCCCTGCCTATGGTGCAGGTAAGGCTGTGACCAAGATGGGTCTTAAAGCTGTCAAGTCGGACGTCCCACGTTTAGCCATGCAGTTTGGCAACGACCTACCCCTCAACATGAGCGAGGTTGAGAACTTGGCAAAGCGCTTCCCTGAGCCTACGGTTGATCGTGTGAACATGGCGCACAAAGACGTGCTCAAGCGCACACCAGAGCTTCAGGAAGCCGCCGCACGTATCGAGGCTGGTGATATGTCAGCCGACGAGTATGCGCGCCTTGTACAGCGTTATAAGCCCGTTACGCCCTATGAGACAGTCCCAGCGCCAGCAAGCAGTGAGGAGATCCTTGCCGCACTGACCAAAACCAGCCGTGAAGCTGAAGGGCTTCCGCGCAAGGAGACGTACTTTGGCAAGCCATCCGCAACGCTGAAGGAAGGCGACCCTGTTGGTCTGCGCTTAGACATTCCGTCCTACAACCAAGCGAATACTTGGGTCGTTACGGCGCACGGCCCTCGCAAAAGCCCAGTCTCTGGTGGTGCAGGCACACGCATTGGCTACGAGCCTGTTGCCGCCGCTACCGACGTTGACTTCAGCGTCAGCCCCAAGGCGGCTCTAGGTATTGCCAAGGGCGCTGAGAAGAACACCATCGCCACCATGGAAGGCAAGTGGAAGCCCACGAGCTCCGACGAGGCGTTCACGCTGGCTAAGCAGTACCTGAAGAACCCAGAGTGGAAACAGGTTGGAATGGATCCAGAGCGTCATAGCTTCTTCTATGACCGCGAGACCATGAAGCCTGTGATCAAGGCTGAGGAGGTCATCCAGATCGGCCCCCTCGTCCTTGCAAAGAACCCCAAGTTTGGCAAGATAGAAGACTTCAAGTACGCCAGTGGCGGCTTAGCGCAATCTTCCGTGCCTCACTACTCTGGAGCTGGCGCTGTAATCAAGCAAGGTCTGAAGGCGGCTAAGCCTGAAGTCATGAAAGCCTCTGAGGCGCTGGGTAGGATTGAAGGTCGTCCATTAAAGATCACGCAGGCTGACCGCACAAAAGTTGGTGGCGGGTACTTGGGAGGCCCCGGCTTCTCTGGGCTACAACTCACCGAACCCGAGTACCGTGCGGCTGAGGCGGCATGGGCGGTTCAGAACGCAGGCACAGCTAAGACCATCCTTGGCGGTGGCGGTGACAACGCTGTCTACGCGGCTATGCTTGGTACACCTACTCAACATCAATCAAACCAGATGGTGTTTGACAAGCTGTTGGGTGACTTTAAGAAAGCCGCCAAGCGTGGTGAGTTGACGCCTGAACTGCGCGACCTAATCAACATGCGGTTAGCCGCGGCTGTAGACAACAAGGGTAACCCTGTCTTCCCTGCCAATGTTGACATCATGGACAAAAAGTTCAGGGACGTAGCTGACACGTTCAGTCGGCGCTCTGTTGCTGGTCACTTGATGGGTGGTGTACAGGTCGGCGGTAAGAAGGGTCAGATCATTGACTACGACAAGATCATTCGCAGTACGACTGACCCAGACTTGTTAGATCAACCTACTGGCGCGTTAGGTAACCGTCTGTTCACCCTGAGTGGTGGCATTGTTAACCGACCCGACCTGCACCCAGCGTTCCCAACTATTTTGCAGGGTGAGGACTTGGGCGTGATGTTTACCCCGGTAGAGCGCAACATTGTCATGAAGGACTTTGTCGATAAGACTATGCGAGAGAAGGGCAGGATGCCCGGCTACATGGACTACACCCGCGGCAATCCTCCCACACAGTTGATCACCGAAGACATCCTGACCGAGTTGCAGAAGCTCGGCAAGAAGAAGGGTGGAGCTGTCAAGCAACCAGCCGCCTACATCGATGGCAATGAATTTGTGGAAGCCGCTCAGAAGTACGGCATCAAGGACAGCATGAGCAACCTAAACATGATCGTGAACCTTGTCAACAAGGGCTTGTCAGTGGATGATGCGGCACGTCAAGTCTCTGACAGTGGAATGCACAAAGCCGAAGGCGGCGAAGTCACTGGCGACGACCTGATCATTGAAGAGAGACCACTATGAGCTTACTTCGTGGATTGCCTGAAATCGGCATCAAAGCCGCCAAGAAGACTGCACCCTTCTACTCTGCTGTAGATGATGCGCTGTCCAACCTGAAGCGCCCCAAGGGTACAGGCATTGAGTTCCTGACCGAAGTCATGAAGACCAAGGGCGTGAAGAAGGCTGAGATCGCTGACCGCAAGCTTGAGCAGGCGTTCAAAGCCAAGGGCAAGATGACCAAGGAAGAGGCTCAAGAAGTCCTTAAAGAAAACCCACCGCCCCAAATTAAAGAGAAGGTGTACGACGAGTCAACCGCGATTGATGAGGATGACCTTCGAGAGATGGTGTCCCAAGAGATGTTTGGTAAGCCATACAGCCAGATCAGCTTTGGTAGTGCTCAGCATCGCAAGATCTCGGATGAGGTCTACAAACGCATGGACGCCGACAACGGCACCACGTATGGCAGATACAGAACGCCAGATGGTGAGAACTACCGCGAGATCCTTCTCAAGTTGCCAGTACAAGGAGACGACGCTAAAAAGCTAAACGAAATCTCTATGACTTTGCATGGTGTGCCATACACCAGCTTGACAGGTGACACATCTGAAATGGCAAAGTTGCGCTTGGCGGTGAAGCGTGAATACAGAAATTTATACGGAGAGAGCGGCGCGGTTGCAGAAGATCGCGCTATGTATCGTTCCAATCACTGGAAAGATGATGCTAACGTCCTAGCCCACATGCGCGTTCAAGACCGCAAGGGGCCCAACGGAGAGAAGATCTTGCACGTCGAAGAGATCCAGTCCGACTGGCACCAAGCTGGACGTAAGAAGGGATACAAACCCGATGACTACGTAGAGCAAAGTAATGCTCTAGAAAAAGAATTTAAAGATTTAGTTAACAAGCGCGGTGAACTTCGTGATGAAGCTGAGCGCATAGGTTATCGCGGCGAAGGACACAGAGCCTTAGTTGATGAGGCAAACAGCATCACCCCCAGACTCATGCAGTTGCAAGAGCAAAGGGACAACTTGCAGAATGTCATCAATTACGGTGTACCCGAAGCCCCATTCAAAAAGAACTGGCACGAGTTGGCTATGAAGCGCCTGCTGAACTACGCCGCTGAGAATGGGTACGACAGCATCGCCATCACCCCCGGCGCGGAGCAGGCTAAGCGTTATGATTTAAGTAAGCAGATCAGTAGAGTTGTCTATAGCCCAGATACTGAGATGTTAAATGCGTTTGACAGCAACAATAAAAGTGTTGTCATGCACAGTAATGTTAAGCCTGACCAAGTTGCAGATTACATTGGCAAGGAGCCAGCACAACGCCTTTTTGATGAGCAAAACACCAAATTAAATTTCAAGGGCGGAAAAGATGTTCCGTATCAGGAAATCTCTGGCATTGATCTTCAAGTTGGTGGTGAAGGCATGAAGGGCTTCTACGACAAGATTCTGCCTGACTACCTCAACACCTTTGGCAAGCCCTATGGCGCGCAGATGGGCACGTTCTCTATACCCGGCGACCGCGGTGCAACCGTAGAGCGCCTTGGTGTTGCAGGTCGCAACCTATCCGAGATGACACCTCAAGAGGTCATTGACTTCAACAAGATGGTGGATGAGGCTGGCGCTATGAAGCTCCACAGCTTCCCCATCACGCCAGAGATGCGTGAGTCCATCAAGCAGAAGGGCTTACCCCTGTACCAACAGATCGGCATCCCAACTGCTGGCGCTGGTGCGGCTTCTCAGATGCTTGAGCCTCAAGAAGAGCCTCAGTACGGCACAGGCGGTGCTATTGCTAAGATGGCACTCAAAGCCGCTCCTCCACCTAGATCGCCACAAATTATTAAGCCAAGCACATTGACAGAGCTGAAGAAGGTTGTCCAGCAAGAGAAGGGTGGCTACGGCGCAAGGCGTTTAGAACGTGCGGCTGACGAAGTCCCTAACCTTGAGAAGCTGTACCAAGAGAAGGCGCTCAGAGAGGCTTTTACTGGTGACAATGCTAAAGCTTTGATGACCATGAACCCTGCGGATTTTGAAAAGTATGCCGCTAAATTGTTTACATTGGAACCAAGTCAAGGCGTTTTGCCTCAAGGCTCATCAGATGATTATTTAAATTATTTGCGCAAACTACAAGGTTTCCGTGATGTGCCATTTTTAGAAATAAACAAACGAGAGCAGGGTACGCCTGTTGTTCCTTATATTTCTGGACATGAAGGTCGTCACCGTAGTCGTGCAATGACAAAGAATGATGAGACGTCTAGCCTTGTAAGGTTGCTTCCTCGCAGTGAAATGCGTGAACCATTCCCACGTCGATCACAAGAGGAATATATTGAAGCGCTTAAAGAAGAGTTGGCGTTGACTGGCAACAAGGTAAAGCCAGAAAACTACACCAATCTAGATTCAATTAAAGTGATTACACGCCCACCAATTGATTTGCCTAACATCTACGCTAAAGGCGGGGCAGTTAAACCCCAAGTTAAAAAGTCTGTTAGTGGTAAAGTTAAGATGACTGATAACCGCGACGCAATGTTCATGGAACTGAGCAACAACAAGCTCAAAAGGAAATAAGCTATGGCGACACAATTCCCACAAGATCCTAACGCGGGTCGTTTTATCGATGGGTTAAAGGATCAGCAGGCTAATGCTGACGAAGGCATGGAGTTTGAAATGCCTGACGACGACTCTGAGATTGAGGAGCTACCTGATGGATCTGCCATTGTGCGCATGGACACCAAAGGGCCCATGGAGGACGAGGACTTCTACCAGAACTTGGCTGAGGTGCTTCAACCCTATGACCTGAACAAGATCGCTTTGCGCTACATGGACTTGGTCGAGAACGACAAGAAGTCTCGTGAGGAGCGCGACAAGAAGTATGAAGAGGGTCTGCGCCGTACGGGTATGGGGAATGATGCCCCCGGCGGTGCTACCTTCATGGGCGCCAGCAAGGTCGTTCACCCTGTCATGGCTGAAGCCTGCGTGGACTTTGCCTCACGCGCCATCAAAGAGATGTTCCCACCTGATGGCCCAACCCGCACCAAGATCTTGGGCAAGGTTGACGAGGAGAAGATTGAGAAAGCCGAGCGTAAGCGCGACTACATGAACTGGCAGTTGACTGAGCAGATTGAAGAGTTCCGCGACGAGCAGGAACAGCTCCTGACTCAGCTTCCATTGGGCGGCTCACAGTACATGAAGCTCTGGTACGACGACAAGAAGAAGCGTCCTTGTGCTGAGTTCATGCCAATCGACAACATTCTGCTACCCTTTGCCGCCGCTAACTTCTACACAGCTCAGCGCGTCACTGAGATGCAGACCCTGACCGAGTGGGAGTTCAAGAACCGCATCCGCTCAGGTTTGTACCGTGACATTGACCTGATCCGCGTGTCTGCTGAACCAGAGGAAACCCACTCTGAGAAGGCAAACAACAAGATCGAAGGTCGCAAGTTTGAAGACAACGAAGACGGTCTGCGTAAGGTCTACCACATCTACACATGGTTGGAGCTTGAAGATGACCCACTGACAGATGGTGAGTCCGCTCCCTACATCCTGATGGTTGACGAGCACGAGAATGAGTGCGTTGGTCTCTACCGTAACTGGGAAGAGGGCGACGAGACCATGACCAAGCTCGACTGGTTGGTCGAGTTCAAGTTCATTCCATGGCGTGGAGCGTACGCTATCGGCTTGCCACAGCTCATTGGAGGGCTGTCAGCGGCTCTTACAGGCTCGCTACGCGCTTTATTGGACTCTGCCCATATCAACAATGCGGCGACCATGCTAAAGCTCAAGGGAGCGAAGATCTCTGGTCAGTCTCAACAGGTGGATGTGACGCAGGTGTGTGAGATCGAGGGGATGCCGGGCGTGGATGACATCCGCAAGATCGCCATGCCCATGCCGTTTAACCCTCCTTCCCCTGTCCTATTCTCGCTTTTGGGCTGGTTAGACAGTGCCGCTAAGGGTGTAGTGACCACCGCAGAGGAAAAGATCGCTGACGTGAACTCCAACACCCCTGTTGGAACCACCCAAGCCTTGATCGAGCAGGGCGCCGCGGTGTTTTCTGCCATCCATGCGCGCCTACATGAGTCACAAGGTCGCGTTCTAAAGATCCTTGGTCGCCTGAACCGCTGGTACATTGACGAGCAACGCAAGGGTGAAGTGGTTGCAGATCTGGAAATCAGCAAGGAAGACTTCGCGTCTAACACGGACGTGATCCCTGTCTCTGATCCGCACATCTTCTCTGAGACTCAGCGCATGGCGCAGACGCAGTCGGTGATGGCGATCATGGACAAGAACCCTGATTTGTTCAACCGCAAGGTGGTGATCGAGAGATTCTTGAAGCAGATCAAGGTGCCCGGCATCAACGAGCTGATGAAAGACGTCCCCAACCCAGAAGAGCGCCCAGTTGCAGACGAAAACGTCGCCATGGCTCTTGGTCAGACAGGTTTCGCCTTCATCGATCAAGACCACTTGGCTCACATTCAGGGTCACTTGGACTTTGCTAAGGATCCAGCCTTCGGTGCTAACCCCATGATCGCGCCAGCCTTCATCCCTCAGATGATGGAGCACGTCAAACAGCACATCACCCTGTGGTACTTGAAGCGCATGAACGGTTATGTAACCAAGTCCACTGGCAAACAACAAGCTGACTACGCTAATCCCAAGTACACAGCCGAGATTGACAAGATTTACGCCTTGGCATCCCAGCACGTTGCTATGGACAGCGAGAAAGCGTTCAAGGGCGTCATGCCTGTCATTGCACAGATGATGCAAATGATGCAACAAAGCAAGCAACAGCAACCCTTGCCACCAGAAGCACAGGTTCTCATGCAGACAAGCATGGCAGAAACCCAGCGTCGTGCCGCAAAAGACCAAGCAGACTTGCAGTTGGCAGACAAGCGCCTCATGCAAGAGGGTCAAGAGGGCGCCGCAAGGATGCAAATGGAGATGGCTAAGCAAGAACAGGCTGACAGCGTCAAGATGTCTACCAATTCGGCTGACAACCTGACCAAAGAACGTATTGAATCTGCAAAACTGACGCGAGACGCGGCTAAATTGCAAAACGAGCAGGCAAAGACTGCACTGGAGCTTCAGAAAGAAGCACAACAAACCCTTGGAGATCAAAATGGCTACATCTAATCCTTACCACAACGAAGCAGTTCCTATGCACAAGCGTATCGCCGCAGGCGAGAAGCTCGATGGCTCTTCTTTGAAGTCCTCTGGCAACACAGCGCCAGCTAAAAAACAAGGAGGCGCCCTATCGCAAGCTAAGAAAAAATAATGATATTTAATTTGGGTGATCTGATCGGCGCAATCAAGGCGCGTCAAGCTGAAATAGCTACTTCCTTAGCGGCTGGAAACGTCGCGTCATGGGAGGCGTACCAACGCACGGTCGGCACAAACTTGGGATTGCAGGAAACCCTCGATCTCATTAACAAAATGTTAAAGGAAGATGCAGAAGATGAGCGATAACCCCGAAGTGTTGGAAAACGCTGAAGTGAAGTGGGCATTCCCCGCTGTTAGCCCGGGTGCTAAGCCATTAGGTGGTCGAATTTTGGTGCAATTACGTCGCACAAAGC
>Ga0181344_1000884_pt1 | contig 11461 bp, 7 predicted proteins | sample Su13VDMLBDD_FD_130098 | JGI IMG/M metagenome (GOLD analysis project Ga0181344, IMG submission 130098) | Freshwater viral communities from Lake Michigan, USA - Su13.VD.MLB.D.D | ecosystem: Environmental > Aquatic > Freshwater > Lake | place: USA: Michigan | collected 2013-07-15
GCTCAAGCAGCTTCTAGACAAGCTGGAACCAATGTTGATGTTCCTACCCGTAGTTCAACCGGAGAACTTTTACCTTCGCTTGATGTTGCGGATAACGTGCAGTATATGTCTTACCCCGGAGAAGCAGACAACATCCCCGGCATAACTACTCCGTACAAGGGAGAAGGTACTAGTGGTGCCACTGGCCCATACCAACAACGCACAGTAGGTGAATCCTTTGGTCAAATGGGGTCTGGTGCCAAGAAGTTCATGACAGGCGATTTCAGCGCAGGTGCCAGCGAGTTTGCAGAGGGTGCGGGTAACCTGTTTGCTCCGGGTCCTTCAGCAGAACAGCGTACTGCCATGATTGATGATTTCATGGCCAAGAACCCCGGTAAGAGCGTAGGCGATGCTATCAAATACGTGGATGAGATGTCCCCGGGTATCATGCGCAGCTATGGTCCTACTGTAGCTGCTGGTATTGGAGCTTTAGCTGCGGCAGGAGGGTTTGAACAAGATAAACCGGAGCCCACCAATAAAGGACCTACTGGGATAGAACTGTTGCAACAAGACCCAAGCAAGTATTTGGTGCAGGGTCTTCCCGGTGTGCAGTACGGGGCACAAGGCAACATCATGGGCACTAGTCCCTACCAATCCCCGTATACAATGGCCAACATCCGTGTGCCAAGTTCATACCAATCTCCGGGGCTATATGCCATGGGGGGTATTGCGACTTTGAATCAGGGCGGATATCCTCGCAAGGTGGGTCAGATCAGTGGCCCGGGGACCGAGAAGTCCGATTCCATTCCCGCCATGCTCTCCGATGGCGAATTCGTCATGACAGCAAAGGCTGTGCGTGGCGCAGGTGGCGGTAGCCGCCGCGAAGGTGCAAAACGTATGTACGCACTGATGCATCAATTAGAACGCAACGCTGCACGAGGATAAGTCATGGCAGAAATTACCGAACAAATGGTCCGGGAAGCGCCTGAAATAGAGGCGTTTAAGCTGGGCCTGATGCAGTCAGCCAAGGCACTTCCTATGCCTACCCTTCCTGCTTATCAAATAGCAGGGATGGCCCCGGGCCAAGAGCAGGCAATTCAGCGCGGTATGGCAGGGATTGGCGCATATCAGCCCTATGTAGCACAGGCCAGAGAAGGTCTGACCACCGCGCAACAAATGGCTACGCCTCAGGGCATCAGCCAGTACATGTCGCCATACCAGCAGCAGGTGATTGATGTAGCGATGCAAAACATCAATCGTCAAGGTGACATTGCACGGCAGAATGCACAGGCACAGGCAGTTCGCTCGGGCGCATTTGGTGGCTCACGCGCCGGGATTCAGCAAGCGGAATTAGAGCGAGGGCTGGCGGAGACGCGTAATAGCACTTTGGCCAATCTGTTGAACCAAGGTTATCAGACGGCTGCAACACAGGCGCTTCAGGGTGCTCAATTGCAGGGTCAGCTTGGTCAGGGCATTGGGGCATTGGGTGCTCAGTTGCAAGGTCTGGGTCAACAGGATGTCACCTTCCAATATGGCTTGGGTCAGCAGCAGCAAGGTCAGCAACAGCGGGAGTTGGATGCGCTCCGTGCGTCGCAATTGCAGAGTGCATATCAGCCGTTCCAGCAGCTGGGCTTCTTGTCCGATATTTACAAGGGTGCGCCTTCGACGCAGATGGCTATTACCACGCAGTCGGCCCCTGCTCCAAGTCCATTCCAACAAATTGCCGGTCTTGCTACAGGCGTAGTTGGCACGGCAGCTGGTTTTAGGTCGGCAGAAAAAACACTAGGCGGCCTCTTCTAAGGAAGCGATATGAAAGACGAAGTTCTGAAACGCGGCATGTTTTCCCAGCCCATGTCTAAATCTGCCCGCAACAGTGGCATCATGGAAGGGTTTGAGGATGAGATGGAAGATGAGGGTACGCCGCCACTGGCGCGTAGCCCGCAGAATCCTGAAATCCTGATGAATAACCTTCGTGGGGATATGCGCTCCGTTGATGCACGTTACCTTGAACTGGCACAAATGGTTGGAGAAGAGGCAGCGATGGAAACGCCGCCGGAAGTTCTGGCCATGTTGCAGCCGCAGCTTGCGGCACAAACGGCTCCGGCTATGCCGCAAGGCGGGATTGGTGCACTTCCGCAGGGTGCTCAGATGGCTCCTCCTCCGATGATGGGCCAAGGTCCAGCGATGCCTCCGGGCATGGAGGGTATGCCCCCTTTTCCACAGGGCGGGGCTGAACAGGCTCCGCCTACGCCTGATGGTATGCCTCCGCTCCGCGCAGCGGGCGGTACGCTTGTGTCAGAAGGTGCTCGATTGGCTTCTCAAGGGTTTGGGAAGATCAGTAGCGCACTGACTCCTTATATGACACGGGGCATTGAATATCTTGACGAGCTTGTGACACCCTTTCTCCGCCCCGGGATGCGTGTTGAGTCCATGACAGAAGATGGCCGTCGAGCCGTGATCCAAGGACGTGAGAACATTGTTCAAGGACCGCGGGGCCCTGAGATGGGAAAGGGCACTCGTCTGGAAGCAGCAAATACGCTGAACATGGGCCGTGTCCCATTTAGCCAAGCAATTCGCCAAGATCCACTCTTAGGCATGGCGGGTAATGCTATCCGCAAGAATCCTAAGAGCACTTTAGGTGGCGCAACTCTAACGGCGGGTACGATATACGCACTGTCTGGGGACAAGAATCCCCCGCCGCGGTCCGCGGAAGAATTGGCACAAGTCAACGCGCTCATTAATCAAATTCCACCTCAGGGGCCTCCACTGCGCGATGCAGAAGGAAACCTTATTGCCCCGGAACAAAGTGGATCTTCGTTTTTGCAAAAATTTGTAGGGGACCCCCGCCAGTTTACGTATGATCCAGCAGGACGGAATCTCCCTGTAACGTCTCCTGAGAACGCGCCTGTAACTATTACACCGGGTAGTACAGAAACCGCTCCCCCTGAAGAGGCTCCTGCACAACCCTCTTTGTTACAGAGATTGGTTGGAGATAAAAATCAATTTACGTACGATCCTAATTTATTGGGCCGTACACAAGAAGGCATTATCCCCAAGAAGGGCGACACAACGCAGTTTGTCAAAGATAATGTGTTCAAGACCCGCGGCGAACGGATCAGGGCAGAATATAAAGACCTTGAGCCTACTTTCCGTGAACTGTTGGGTGATACCAAAGCCGACGCACGTACCAATGCCTTGCTGTTATTGGCCGATGCGGGCTTCAAATTTGCCTCTACCTACAAACCCACGATGGCGATGGCATTGAGTGAATCGTTGTCTGGAGTTCCGAAAGGCTTTGCAGCAATTGTTGCGCAAGCTAAAGACAGAGACATCAAGATTAAAACCGCAGTGCTTCAGGAAGCAGTCAATAGCGTTAACGTGCAAGATAAGATTGCTCGTGACTTTCAATTGGAGAGTTTGCGAATTGAAGGCCGTCTTGCTAACTCAGTTCTTCAAGCAAGATCGCGTGAGCAGTTGGAGAATATTCGGTCTACTAATGCGCAGATTTTGGAAAATATTAAAGGCGGAAATACGAGGGCTAACACGATTCTTACCAATGATCTTGCGATTCAGCTAGAACTGGTGAAAAACCAAGGCCTTGTAGAAGAAGATGGCGGCGTTGGTTTGACTATTGTTAAGGACAGGAAGGGCAGCCTTGTTGGTAGTTACATAAAACCTGATGCAAATGGAAAACTTCCGCCTGAGGTCGAACAAGCTATTACAAGTCGTTGGACGTTGCGGGAGACAGACAATCCATTTGTCGATAATTTGGGCAATGCTCCAACCACCTTTGAAAGAGATAAAGGCGAACGTATTAAGCTTAACAATACGTTGCGTTCATTGGATAACAGTCTTAAGTCAATTGATAATATACGTGGAACATACGTAGCGGCATATAGCCCCGGAACATGGGTTCAGGACAAAATCAATAATATTATTGTTCCTGTTTCTGGTGGATCAGTTCGTCCAGACGTAAAACAAGATGCTGTTGTGGCTCAAATTAGAATGACCATGAACGGCTTAATGAAGCAAATAGCAGCGGCAAATGATTCAGGCAGGGTTGCGGTACAAGAGCAGGAGTGGGTCAGGGAAATGACGGATGCCTTAAATAACCCTACTGCATTTTTTGCCAATAAGGATCGCGCTGCTAAGTTGTTCGCGGTCATTGAGACTCAACTTAGAAACTCTCGTCAACAAGTTCTTACTCAATTAGGATTTGAGAACAGAGACTTTACGATGAGAGTCCCACAGACAGGTACTGAAACAGACCCCTTTGTTGTTCCTGCTGATCCAGAGGGACAAAAACGTATGTTCACTTACCTTGGATCAGTTTATGGTTCGCTCCAAGATCCAAACGCTAAAGTATACGTTCAAAAGCCCAATGGGAAAATCGATCCATTCACGCCGCCTCAACTTAGAAAGTTTATCGGACAATGACAACGACGATAACTAATGCATATGGGCAGCTCGTGGATATGACCACGGGCAATATTGTTGGCCGCACTGAAGGTGCTCCAACAACACAGCCTGTACGTTCTACTCGCAATAATGAGGTTATCCCAGAAGGTGATCGCCTAGGTGGCTTGTTGCGTAATGCTTCGTGGGGATTCAACTCTGCACTGTTTGCTTTACCTGATGCTGCGACACTAGGGATCGGCAGAGCTTTGGGCATGAAAGAGGATGATGTTTTTACCTTAGGTAAATTCTTCAACAAGGGTCAGGTTGCTCCTCGCGATTCCACCGAACGCTATGCCCGTGCTATTGCAGAAGGCGTTGGCGGAACAATGCCTTTTACTGGAATCCTTGCATGGGCGGCACGTATGCGCCCCATGGTAACCACCGCACAAACAGTGAAGACAGGTGTCTTACGCGGCGTGGCAGATGATGCCATCAAGTTTGTGCAGCGTAGCCCACGTGCTGCCGCTGCTATCGATGTGGCTTTTGGTGCAGGGTATGAAGGTCTGCGCCAAGCGGTTACAGAAAATGTCAGTGATGAAAACCCTAATAAGCAGCTTTACGAAAACCTCTTGCCAATGGGGGCGTTCATAGGGTTGCCATTAGCCCTGAATATGCTGCCTTCTGTCATGGCAGGTAAGGCAATTAAAAACAAAATAAAAAGTGCAACAGCGGGATTAGGGGACGTAGAGAACGAGGTGCTACAAGGTTTAGGCAAGGCATACCAACTGCCGGGTATTCGTATTGTTCCGCAGTTGCTAATGAAAAATGCGGAGAAGAAATTAGCACAGGTCTTTGGCCCGATTTCCGAGAGCCCCGAAGCACAGCAAGCTCTTCGCCAGCTTGAACTTGCCCTGCAAGACCCACGCTTCTCACAAGCAGGGTTTATGTTCGATGCGGCTGAAACAACCATGTATGGCCCGCTGCTTGAAAGAAAGGCACAGCTGCTACAACAGCTTGGTCCAAAGGAATTGGAAGCAACCAAGGCACGTATTAACGAGAACCAGCAGAAACTTCGTGGGCTAATGGATAGCATTGCCCCAGAGGCGCGGCAATCGATTATGGAAGCGTTCCAAGTTGCACAGGCAGAGCGTCAATCGTTCTTCGAGAATCTGCTCCGCGCCAAAAAGGATATGACGGAAGCGGAAGTTCTTGCGGTGTCCGAGCGCCTCGGCCCACAGAACATGGACATGATCAATAACGAACTGCGTGGCGCATTGATGGGCGCGATGGAGTTTGACTACAAGATGCGCGATAACACGCTGCGTCTGATGGGTCTGCGTCAGGCAACCAGCCCTGAAGGCTTGCCCATGCCTACTCGGATGGAAGGTCAATCCCTATTTCCTGCACGTGACATGGAGGGTGCTGCTACTCGTTTGATCGAGAAGTACATGCCGGAGCGCCCTTCGCTGCGTAACCCTGTCCCAGAGCCGATTGCTTTCCTGCGTAATTTTGTCCAAGGCCAAGAGGCGGCACGTGCACGGATGGAAGGGCAGATGCTCAAGCAGCTGACCAATCAGGCAGTTGACGAGCAAATCCTGAAGCTGGGACTTCCTCCTGATATTGAAGATGCTGTTCGTAGCTCGGTGATGGCGCTGGTACAGGGCAAGCCCGGTAAAGGGACCAAGCGACGCGCTTCGCTGGCGGAAGCCGTGAAGGTGGATGCCAAAGGCAATACCATAATCCCTACAGGTATTCCGGGCCGGACCATTACGATCAACCCAAAACAGATACAAGAAGATGCTGCCCGTATTGCTCTGGACAATACACAGGTCAATATCAACTTGCCTGAAGCGTTGGACTATCTGGCCTCTGCGGCACGGTTCCGCAATGACGCATTGGCACGATATAACTCTGTCATGAACAAGGGCGGCACACGCTTAACGGATGCCCAGCGTACTTTGGACACCGGCACTGCGGTGTACAACGACATTGAGAAGCTGATCTTGGACCACGTGCCAAAGATCAAGGCAGAATATGAGGGCATGAAGAATGTCCTCGCAGACTATCGTGCAGGGTTCGAGCAAAACCTACCGCTGCTCATGGCTCAGAAGACAGGCCGCGGTGACGCGTTCTTGCTGGGTAATGAGCAATTGATGCAGAAGGCTTTCTCCAATGCCAATAATCTGCGTCAGTTACAGGTGTCTTTGGCAGGGACTCCGGGCTTTAATGATCTGCTGTTGAAAGGCACAGTGGATTGGCTACGTACCAAGGGCGTAGTAAACCAAGATGGCTTGGTTGACCCGAAGAAGATTCGTTCTGTTTTAGATAAGAACAAAAATATTGTGGAGGCGCTGCCTGATACCGTACAGGCAAAGCTTCAGTCTGAAGTCGCATTGGCCAATGATTACGTAGTCCGCATGGGCGAAATAGACGCTCGTCGAGTAGCTGCTGGCAATGATGAGCTTGATCAAATCCTAAAGCGCGTAACGCGCCCTGATGCCGATCCTCGTCAGACCTTGGCCAAGGCGGTGAAAGACCCAGCAACTATGCGGGTTTTGGTGGATGAGCTGGGGAAAAACCCTGATCAGCTTGCCGCGCTGCGCCGTTCTATCTATGACATGGCCACAGAAGGTGCGGCGGGCGGCGGTGCGCTGAAGACATTCATCGATAACAACGAGAAGTCGTTGAAGGTATTGTTCAAGGATACGCAGCATTTAGACGATTTGAAAATGCTGGCGGACATGCAGCGCCGGGTAAATGCTTTTGCAGATGTGACAGGGCAGATTCCTGTCTTCCAATCATTGGATGAGACGCTTAAGCGTGTGATGGGATCAGGTATTCAATTCCTGACAACCACGGCCCGCGAAGCAGCGGTTGGCCGTATCGCTCCATCCACTGGTGCATTGGCAGTACTTGTTCGACTTACTGCTGGTCTTGAGAATGAAATCTACAAGCGCATCTTTACCAAGGCGCTGGAAGACCCTGCGTTTGCCAGCAAAATGACAAAGGTCAGTACTCCACAGCAGGGACGTGCTCTTGCAGCAGAATTGGAGAAGATCGGCGTTCCAAGGTCCATGCTGCAAACTCGCGTAGACAGAACCGCTCGTCAGGAGCTTTCTCAGTTTGCCTTGGGCGACCAAGAGGCACCCATCCCCGGCATGGAAGGAGTGCCAGTTGTTCCACGTGAAACAGCGGCATCGATGCTGCGGGCATTGCCTCCTGCGCCGCCGACCGTGGGCCTTGAGCAACTTCGGTTGCCTACTACGCAACCAAAGAAACCGCCTTCTGCTTTGCAAAATATTCCAATGATGTATCCCGCATTGTTCCCTAATGATCCAATTAGTGGGCTGCTGGAGCAGCGCCGTCAGCAAATACTACAAGGTCAACCTGTTCCTCAGATACGACAATAGGAGGCATCATGCCAAAGGCAAAAAAGATTCTAAAAGACATTGGCGTGGCCGCGGCTGCGCTGGCAGGGATACAAGCACTGCGTAACGACAAGTTTCGCAGAGACCTGCGCAAGATAGATGAGGATGCACGAGAGCCTTTACGCAAAGCCGTAAGAGAAGAAAACGCCCGTGGAACTGTGACCACCTATCCCCGCGCCAGCATGATGGACAGGCTAACTGGGCCAACCCCAGAAGACTCCATTGTGGAAAGAGCCACACCTGAAGAAATCTCCGGCAGGTTCTTAACTGATTCTAGAGGCCGTCCTGTTTCTACCGGCACAGGCGATGCAGTTCGCCGCGGCGTTCCCGCGTTTAAAAAAGGAGGCGCTGTGAAAAAAGACGTCTGGGAAAAACCCCGTCCAAAGAGTCTGGGCAAGTCAACACCTTTGGCACCAAAGAAAAAAGCCGCAGCAAAAGCTGCGGCGAAGAAGGCTGGCCGTCCTTATCCCAACCTTGTGGATAACATGAGAGCAGCACGGAAAAAATAGTTTTGCTGGGCCGCTAACGTCTCCCCGTCGTCCTCCAACGACGAGTTAGCGGTTTTAGGGCCTATGTGCTTTCGTCCGTAGGCTCTCTTTTTTCGTACTGCTCTACACGGCGCATCCACTCGTCCTGATAGCCTTGAAACTCCCGGCCACAGGTAACGAACTCCTGCACTTCGCCGTTCTGCGCCACCATCAGAATCACCCCGTGATCGATGGTGGTGCCGTGGACCTTGTTGTGTGCAGCGGCATACGCGGCCAACTGAACAAAGTAATCCTCAATCCACTCCCGCTTCTTCATCCTATTGGCTTGCTTGAAGTCTAGGATGGAGGGCTGGCCCTTGTACACGGCAATGCAGTCCGTTGTCCCAGCGTAGCGGTCAGGGTAGTACAGAGGAACTTCAGAGCCCCATACCTCGTAGACGTTCGGAAAGAACGCCTCCAGCAGCCTGTACCCCATTTCGTAGCCCTTGACTTGCAACCACGTACGTGGTGGCTCCAGCCCGCGGTTCAGGAGTAATCGTTCGATGACACTGTGCATGTGAGTGCCAACAGAGGCAGCATCATTGCGAATCTTTTCCGCCGCTTCCTTGCCTACACGGTCCTCCCATTCCTTCAGAAAGGTGGCATCCTTTGTGGCACTCAGTATCGTAGTGACGCTGGGCAAAGCAATCGTATTCTCGCCCTTGTATCGACGGCCAGTTTCGCTGTCAATGCGCTCCAGCTTTTCGTATTTGAACTTCTTGCGTATAGGTATAAGTTGCATCAGATGAGCCATCCTTTAATTTCTTCGCCCAGCACAGCCGAGGCGATATTGATTTTATTGCGAAGCGCCTTGACGATATGCTCGTCCACCGTACTGGTGGCAATCAAATCGATGTAGGTGACCTTCTCCGTTTGCCCGATCCGGTGAGCTCGGTCCTCGGACTGCAATCGCTTCTCCAAGTCAAAGCTATTGCTGTAGTACACCACGGTATGTGAGGAGACCAGCGTCAGACCGTAGCCGCCGGTAGTCGGATTCCCCACAAAAAAGCGTAACTCACTTTTTGGATCGGAGAACTTATCCACAATGTCCTGCCTGTCTTCCGCGGCAGTGTCACCGTAGTACGTGGCCACTGAAGTCATGCCGTATTCCTTTTGGATTGCCAGCTTGATATCTTGGATGTTTTTGCGGTAGTTCGCCCAGATGATCACCTTGCCGTCAGACTCGGCCAGAAGGTCCATGAGCTCGGACATACGGTTGTTTGGCAGGTCAATCTCTTGGCCATCGTCCAACTTGACGTAGCCGCAGACAATCTGGTGCAGTCTCATTAATTGAGTCAGGGCGTTGTTGGTGCTGACCAGCCCTTCCTCCAAGACAGAGAGCGCCATCAGCTTCATCTGCTCATAGGCTTTCTTCTGCTCTGTGGTCAGGTCCACATCCCGGCGTAGGTAGATTTTGTCCGGCAGGTCAAGGCACTCGTCTTTGGTGACGCGGAACGCGAACCTATCCAGCTTGTCCTTCAATTCATCCAAGTGCCGGTAGCCCACCACCTGCTTGAACGTGTGGGTGGGCATCTTACGTTCTACGAGGACCGCGTACCGGGCCTGAAAGGCGTAGTAACTGTTGTAGTTCAGGCAATCTTCGCCCAGAAAGTCGCACTGGGAGTACAAGTCCAGCGGGCTTTTGGTGACCGGGGAGCCTGTGGCAATCCGCCTGTACCGCGCATCTTTGCCAATCTTGACAATAGCTTTAGTCCGCTTGGCAGTGGGGGTCTTGATGGTGGTGGACTCATCAATTGCCATAAACGCATCAGTCACCCGCAGGAATATCTTTGCGAACTGCTGGCCCTTCTCCGTGCTAAATGCTTCGATGTTCATGATCAGAATGCGTAGATCGTCCACCGCATTGAACATGACATCCATTTCCATCTTCTCTGCTTTGCGGGGCGTAGGGTTCCAGCACGCCATCTTGTAGCTGATGTGCTCTGGCATATGCTTGGGTATCTCGGACCTGTACCAGTTCCTGTACACACCTTTGGGTGCCACAATCAGCATTGCATTGATCTTGCCCTTGTCATAGAGCATCGCTGCATTGTTGATGATCATGAAGCTCTTGCCTGTGCCCATCTCCGCAAACAAAGCCGATGTCGGATACTCCCAGAACCGTTGCAAATACGCGGCTTGGTGGACAAATGGCTTGTTCTTGAATGGGTATTTCTCTATGAAATAATCCATCTTTTATCCTTTCTATGTGCAGGTCACTTGACAACCTGTTCGGGTAGTGTACACTAGACGTACGTTTAAAGAAAGGAGAAAGAAACGTGAATAGAGTTTTTGTCGTTCAAGAGATGCCCAACCATGACATTTCACCTGCCATGAAGTTTGGGAAAATTGAAATCATTCTGCCGTCAAACGCCCAGATTGCTTTTTCTACTACGCCGTCAGTACGTCGGATGCGGAGGAAGCTGATGGACTTTGGTGACGATGATTATCTTTTATTAACTGGTGACCCCGTTGCTATCGGATTGGCTTGTGCGATAGCATCTTTCAATAACGGTGGTCGCTACACGGCGCTAAAATGGGACAGACGGGAGTATATTTATATCCCCGTTCGTATTGATGTAACTGAGAGAGGAGAAAGTGATGAGTGATATGAATGCCCTCTTTGAAGAGGACGCAGGTGCATTGCAGGTCAAGAATGAAGACTTGTCTTCTGTAGGTGCTTTGGCCAAACGTGCAAAGCAATTGGAAAAAGAAATCGAAGAGATTGAGTCGGTCCTGAAAGAACGTAAGGATCAGCAACGCAAACTCTTAGAAGAAACTATTCCTGCCATGCTGCAAGAACTTGGCATGAAGAAGTTCACCATGGCCGATGGCAGCACCATTGAGATTAAACCGTTCTATGGTGCCAGCATCAAGGAAGAAAATCGTGCCGTTGCCTATGAGTGGCTTCGTAAGAATGGTTACGATGACATCATCAAGAACACCGTCTCTGTACGATTTGGCCGCAATGAGGACAAGCTGTGCGAGACACTGATCAACCAACTTCGTGAGCAAAGCTATCCTGTCGAGCAAACGGAGAAGATTGAGCCCCAAACGCTGAAGGCATGGGCGAAAGAAATGGTGGAACGCGGCGTTGAGTTCCCTACCGAAACCTTTGGTCTGTTCACA
>Ga0181344_1000885_pt1 | contig 11456 bp, 8 predicted proteins | sample Su13VDMLBDD_FD_130098 | JGI IMG/M metagenome (GOLD analysis project Ga0181344, IMG submission 130098) | Freshwater viral communities from Lake Michigan, USA - Su13.VD.MLB.D.D | ecosystem: Environmental > Aquatic > Freshwater > Lake | place: USA: Michigan | collected 2013-07-15
ATTTACATTTGGCTGCGTAAAAACGGTAGCAACGTGGCAAACACCGCGACCACGGTTGCTATTCAAGGCGCGGCGGCGCGAACGGTTGCCGCTTGGAACTTCATCATCCAGTTAGAACCCACCCATTACGTTGAATTGATGTGGGCAACGGATGATACGAGCGTTAGAATTTTGTCAGCCACCGCCACAAGCGTGTGGCCCGCAATTCCGTCAGTTATTTGCACGATCACACAGGTCAACAACCTGTAATTTCCCCACAGGAGAACGACGATGCCCTTAGATAGTGATGTTCCAAACGGCGATGAGCAGCTCCATGTTGAGTTTTTTATTGCCAAAGACGTTGACCCGAAATGGGACGGTAAACCGTTTGTGCGGATCAACATCCCTGGCGATAAGACAAGTATCGTCGAGCAGCCGGTTCGCGAAGACCACAAAGCGCGTTTCCCGCGGCAATGGCTTTACTTTCAGATGAAGCAAAGCGAGCTTGAGGGTCCGCAGATCCTTGGCACGTCGCTCGAGACGTGGCGCACCGAATCGCCAGAAGATTTAACGAAAGGGCATATCGAGGAGCTTCGCATCCTCAAGTTCCAGACCGTTGAGCAGATTGCGGCAGCATCCGATCAGCAGCTGCAGAGAATTGGCATGGGCGGTCCAGGATTGAGAGAGCGAGCGAAGGCGTACTTAAATCGCAAAACGCGGTCTGAGGCGCAAGTAGAATTGGATCAAACCAAAAAGCAGCTCGAGGAGCTTCAGGCTCAAATGTCTGAGCTTTTGGCTGCTCGCAAACCTGGGCGACCGAAAAAGGTCGCGGAGGGATAGTTAGATGAGCACAACGACGATGCTGCAGCTGGTTCAGCAAGTGACCGCTGAACTTGGCTTACCGATCCCCTCTACGGTTGCTGGCAATCCAAACCAGGACGTAGTTCAGATTCTGGCGTTAATGAACGCAACGGGATACGAGCTGCTTCGTCGCGCTGATTGGAGAGAACTGACCAAACAGCACTCTTTTTACACCGAAGCGCTGTCGACAACGGGAACCTGGTCCACCTCTAGCTATACGATCACCGGCATCCCGTCGACAGCGACTTTGGACACCACTTACCAAGTCCAGGGCGTTGGCATTCCGAATGCTACTTACGTCACCGCGGTGCCCTCAAGCACGTCAGTTACGGTGAACTATGAACCCACCCAGGCTCAGGTAAACGGAACGCTGACGTTTCAAAAGGTCAAATATGACCTCCCGGCGGACTATAACTCCTCAGTCAACCGCACCCATTGGGACAAGAGCAAACGTTGGGAAATGCTCGGCCCTGAGTCGCCGCAGCAATGGGAATGGCTGCTCTCGGGTTACATCAGCACCGGCCCGCGTATTCGCTATCGACTGCTTGGCAAGTATTTCCAGATTTGGCCAGGCATGAATGCGGGCGAGCTACTCGGTTTTGAGTACCGCAGCGTTTCCTGGGCGGCTTCTGTTACCGGAGCGCCAAAGACCAGCTTTACCGCAGACAACGACACTTGCATCTATCCCGATCGCGTGATGGTGCTGTCGACCAAACTCAAGTATTTCGAGGCAAAAGGCTTCGATACAACGGCAATTTTCCGCGATTACTTAATGGAGCTTGAGACAGCGATTGCCCAAGATACGGGCGCAGCAAACCTATCGTTTGCTCCGCGTCCTGGCACCGTGTTGATCGGTTACGACAATATCCCAGATTCGGGTTACGGAGCTGAGAACTTCTAATGGTTGTCGCACGTCGCAGATTGGTGCAGAAATCTCGAGCGAACGTCGCTTCGCTGCCCGCACCCGTGGGCGGCTGGAACGCGAGAGATTCGCTTGCCAACATGGCACCAACGGATGCGGTTACGCTGGAGAACTTTTTTCCGAGCGTATCCAACGTCAATTTGCGCGGTGGGTATACCAAACACGCAACCGGACTGCCTGATGACGTAGAAACTTTGATGAGCTACTCGGGAGCAGCGACCGACAAACTCTTTGCAGTATCAGATGGCAAAATTTACGACGTAACTTCTGCCGGTGCAGTCGGTGCTCCGGCGGTTAGCAGCCTGACTAATTCTAGGTGGCAGTACACTAACGTGACCACCTCGGGCGGCAATTATTTGTATGCCGCAAACGGTGTCAACAAACCGTTGCTGTACAACGGATCGACCTGGACGGCAATTGATGGCGTTTCAAGCCCAGCGATTACCGGGGTGACGACGACGACGCTAAACCATCCAACGCTATTCAAAAATCGGGTGTGGTTTACGCAAAAAGATACTCTAAAAGCTTGGTATCTGCCGACCTCAAGTGTCGGTGGGGCGGCTCAGTCTTTTGACCTGTCAGCGATCGCAAGGCTTGGCGGATACTTGGTGTCAATGGCGAGCTGGACCATTGATGCGGGTTACGGCGCAGACGATAACTTAGTTTTTGTCACGAACAACGGCGAAGTTATTGTTTATCGCGGGACGGACCCCTCTAGCGCGTCAACCTGGGCATTGATCGGCGTATGGATTGTCGGTGCTCCAATTGGAGAGCGCTGCTTAATGAAATACGGCGGTGATTTGCTGGTGCTGACCCTCGATGGCCTGATACCGCTGGCTTCCGCCCTGCAGAGCTCAAGATTAGATCCCCAGGTCGCGCTATCAGACAAGATCCAGGGCGCTTTTGCCGCAGCCGCTGCGACCTACGGCAACAATTTCGGTTGGTGTTTGCTTTACAACGCCAAAAACAACGCACTAATTGTCAACGTCCCGGTAAGGGATGGCGGGCAAGAGCAGTTTGTGATGAACAACATCACAAAGGCATGGTGCAAATTTACGGGTTGGTACGCCTTTCATTTTTCGTTGCTTAACGACGAGCTTTATTGGGGCGGAGCCGGATTTGTTGCGAAAGGCTGGGTGACGGGTTCAACCGGCTATGTTGATGACACCAACAACATCAACGGTCGGTGTCTCCAGGCGTTTAACTATTTTGAGACGCGAGGCGTAAAAAAGATTTTTACACGCGCCCGCCCGTCAATTTTCAGCAATGGCACCCCCGCGATCACGGTCGGAATCAATGTTGATTTTAGCATTGCTGACAACGTAGCCCCGTTGTCGTTTACGCCCCCGGTTGTAGGGTTGTGGGATAGCGGCCTATGGGATACGGCGATCTGGGGGTCTGACCTTGAGATCCAGAACAACTGGCAGGGTGTTACGGGCGTAGGGTTTTGCGGCGCGATTGCGCTTAACAGCAGTTCCAATAAGCTCAACATCCAATGGGCATCAACTGACGTAGTGTTTCAATTAGGGTGGGCGGGCATATGAGCTTGGTGGTTCGACGCGCAACAATCGAAGACTTGGCGGCTTACACCCCGATGGCCAGAAACTTCCTGGCATCAACCCCAATGGGGGAACTCATCCCATTTGATGAGGAAGCCTTTAAGGTGTTTTTCACAAATGCCATGAACAACCCTGATTTGGGCGCATGGATTGCAGAGTACGACAAAAAGGCTATTGGCGGCGCTGGAGCCCTGGCTTTCCCAATGTACTTCAACCCTGCTTATGTTTCGGTTCAAGAGATTTGGTGGTGGTTGGAGCCCGAAGCTCGAGGCAAAGGCGCGGGAAAAGCAATGTATCGCGAGATCGAGCAATGGGCAGAGAGTAAAGGCGCAAAAGCGCTAATTATGGTTGCCTTAGAAAACGGCAAAACCCACAAATTTGAACATTTGTATGCGCGGCAAGGTTTCAAACCGATGGAGCGCACCTTTTTTAGAGAGGTTGCATAAATGGCGATTTCAACGACAGCCGCTTTGCTTGGTGGTGCTGTTTTAGGCGGAACAGCGGCGGCTTTGTCGCAAAAAAAGCCATCTGCTCCGCCACCCCCAGACTATACGGGGGCAGCTCAGGCACAGGGCCAAGCTAACCTCGAGGCCGCTCGGCTCCAAGCCCGGCTTTCTAATCCCAACATTGCGGGTCCGCTTGGTGGGCAACGGGTCACGTTTGGTCGAAATGTGTTTGATCAAACCGCCTACGACAAGGCGATGGCGGATTACAACAAACAGCTCGAGGCATACAACGCAGCTCGCGCAGCGGGTCAGCCGTACACCCCGCCAACCGCCCCGAGAACCGGCTTGCCAGGGGGCGGGGTCATTGGTGGCCGATTTGATCAGGACGATCGCGTACAGCCAGGATTAGAAGACGAAGAACAAATGTTATCCGGCCGTTTCCCTGGCGCGGGTTTCGGTTTGAGATTTGATCCTGCAACGGGTATGCCAATTGCTCCGACGAAAGAGCAGTTCACAACGCAAGTCGATTTAGATACGCCATTTATTGAGCAGTATCTCAACCCCGAGGCAGAAGCAGCGATTAAGGCGCAGCAGCGGGTTCAAGAGCAATACGCTCGACTCGGCGAAAAAGCGTTTACTCAAATTGCCCCGCAGTTTGAAACACCGTTTCGGCCAGATCTTCCCGATATGGCGACCTCGATTTCGGGGTATCGCCAGATTGGCGAAGCGCCTGGACTTGCAACCGGATTCCGCACAGGTTTCCAGCGCGAAGCTTTGCCTTACGCGCCAGATCTTGGAATGTATGGTCTTGCTGCGGGAGGACCTGAAGGCGGCCAATACGGCATGGCGGCTGGTGGCCCGGCCGCTCCTGGGCAAATTGTTGGGGCAAACCTTGGCGGATTAGGCGGTGTTGGATATGGCCCGAGAGAAGGGCAATACGGTTACGCGCAGGGGTTTGTCCCAGCACAGCAGCTGCAGGAGCGGTTAGATTTACGCGGGTTGACGGCGATGCCGACCGGCGCGGGCATGACCGCCCAACAAGCCATTCTCAGCCGTTTATCGCCCGAGCTTACGCAGCGCCGAGCCGCACTCGAGAACCAGTTAGCGAACCAGGGCATTCCTCGAGGCTCTGAGGCATATCGCCAGGCAATGACAGAGCTCGCTCAACAGGAAAACGATCTTGTCACCCAGGCTGCATTACAGGGCATCAACGTCGATGCGGCAATGCGGGCGCAAGGGTTCCAGGAAGCGCAGACCCAAGCTGCTTTGCTCAACCAGGCGCGGCAAGCGACGTTTGGAATGGGCACGACGCAGCTTGGTCTTTATAACCAGGCTTTGCAGCAAAACCTGGCGCAAGGTCTATCGGTCCAGGAAGCGCAAAATCGCGCACAGGCGCAAGACTTCCAGCAGCGTTTGGCAACGGGCCAGTTTGGTCGCGAAGGGCAGCAACTGGCTTTCCAGATGGGCCAATCGGCCCAGGAAGCGCAAAACAGAGCTGTCGCGCAAAACTTTGCTCAGGCTCAAGCCGCGCAGGAAGCTCGAAATCGTGCAATCGCGCAAAACCAGGCTGCGGCGATGCAGCAGTTCCAAGCGGGTATGGCTCGCCAGGCGCAGGGCTTTGGCCAGGAGATGGATCTGACGGGCCTGTACAACCAGGCGCTTTCGGCTCAAAACCAAACCGCGTTGCAGCAGTACCAGGCAGAAATCGCCGCTCAAAATCAACAGTTCCAGCAAGCTCAGGCAGCGGCGGCATTTGCCAACGCGGCACGTCAGCAGTCGTTCCAGGAACAAGCTGCGCTACGCGCACAGCCGCTCAACGAGATCGCTGCGCTCATGAGCGGATCTCAGGTGCAGATGCCACAGTTCCAGGGTTACCAGGGCGCTTCTGTGGCCCCAACCCCGGTTTTTGCGGCACAACAAGCTGCGGCTCAGTTCGCGCAACAAAACTATGCCAACCAGGTCGCCGCGTACAACGCGCAGCAGGGTGGTCTATATGGTTTGGCGGGAGCAGGGTTGTACGGCTTGGCAGCGTCCGATCGTCGCTTAAAGTCCAATGTCATTCGCATTGGAACTCACCCGCTTGGTATTGGGATCTACGAATACGATATCGCAGGAAACCGACAGCGCGGCGTGATGGCCGACGAGCTTGAGGCGGTCATGCCAGAAGCCGTTTACACGCGGCCTGACGGGTACAAGATGGTCAATTACGGAGCAATCGCATGAATAGCCCATATCAAAGCTATACCACTCCCCCGCAAGGCATGGGTCGCGGTCAGCGATTGGCGAAGATGTTGCAGATGCAGGGCCAGAGCCAGCAAGTAAGCAACAACGCAGGGGCGCAGACCGATATGCAGTATTCACCGCCGCAGAACGCAGCGGATCTGAACGGGACTCCGCGACAGCAAAGCCGATTGTTTGCGGGTAAGCGCCCGATGGCGCGATCGCCTGGGTTGATGACTCCCCAGGGCGGACCCGATAGGAGCAATTACGATGGTGAATAATCCTTACGTTTCATTCGCAACCGAAGATCCGTATCAAAAAGCCGCTCGAGAAGCGGAGCAACGGGCACAGCTTGCGGAACTGATGAAACAACAGGCGTTTCAGCCTTTTGAAGCGCGTCCTGCCCCGATCAGTCGAACCGAAGGCATTGCGAAGTTATTGGCTGCAGCGCTCGCCGGTATGACGGAGCGTGAGCGCCGCGAATCCGCGCAGAAAGCTCGCGAGATGGATATTGAGCAAGCGACGACAGAGCTGCAGCGTATCGCGCAGCCGACTGACGAGAGCGTAGATATCCAAGAATTGCTGGGATTACCGTCAGAAGACGTGGAACGCATTAAGGGCGTACCTGGCAAGTTTGACATCACGCCGACAGCGCCGGAGTTTGAGATTTCGGATACCGGCGATGTGAGCGGGTTTAAGCCGATGGAGCTGACGACCGGCGAAACACCCGATCTTGGATTCCAGTTGCCGGAGATGACCCCGCAACAGAAGCGATCGGCTTACATTCGGATGTTGGGCGGTGGTCCGGTCAGTCAGGCATTTGGTCAGATGGGTATCGAGCAGCTCTCAAAGACTCCGCAGCTGGCGGATATTGCCGCACCGTCCGCAAAAGACTTTACGCCGGCAAGCCTTGCAAACTATCGCCGCACAGGCGATCCGTCTGTATTGGTTCGCGAAGCAGAAACGGAAAAAGGGCCAACCATTGGCACCCCAGGCTTTGAAAACTTTACGACCTCAAGCTTGCAGGAGTACCAGAAAACAGGCGATCCGACCGTATTGGTTGAAAAGCCGAAGCCGGCAAAAGAGGTCGACCAGGGCGCGGTGGATACTCGCCGTTATCGGCAAGAAGATTCGCTGCGGGCAAACTTTGACAACCGCGTTAAGCCGTATGTTGAAGAAATCGACGCAACGAGCAAAATTCTTGATGTCGCAGCTGCGGTTCCGCCTGGCAAAAGACCTGATCCGATTACGCAACAAGCATTTGTTATTCTGCTTAACAAGTTCCTTGATCCTGGCTCGGTGGTTCGCGAAGGCGAATTTGCTCGAGTGCTCGAGGCCCAAGGCGTATTTCGTCAGGCGCAAATGCTTAAAGATCGTATCGTCAAAGGCGATATTTTGGATCAACAGAGCTTGGATCAAATCACGGGATTGGCGAGGACTTACCAGGATATTGCTAACCGCAAGATTGGCCGCGTAGCAAACGAAATTGCCGATGTAGCGCGTCGTCGAAACCTCGATGTTGAGTCGGTCATTTTGAACCCGTCTTACTTGGCTCCGATGGCCCCGCTCGGCGGAGAGCGCACCTCGACCTCAGTTCCGCGTAACCCGAGAAGGCCGCGTATTCCTGGGTCATCAACCGGCACACCGCCCGCGGTTGATGTAAGCAGCGCCAATGACATCGTGAGGGGAGGTCGCTAATGGATGACTTGTTACCCTTCCAGGAGTATTCGGATTGGTTGAGCAAGAATCGCGATAAGCGCGGCACCCCCGAATACGAAACAGTTACGCGAGCGGCGATGGAAGCGTATCGCCTGGAGAAACAGGCATCGCTTCCTGGTCGTATCGCAATGGGCGCGGGCGACGTATCGCTTGGGATCGCTCAAATGATTCCGCGAGCTGCGGAGTTTGTGACCTCGGGTGCGGGGTACTTTCCGAATCCGGTCAGCGAAACGGTTGGCAAAGGCCGCGAGTGGTTTGAAGGCAAACTGCGCGAGCGCGAACAGGAGTATCAGGCCGGTCGTCGTTTGCGCGGTAACGCACCGGAGGATCTTGACCTAGTACGCGGAACGAGCCAGGTGCTAAACCCGGCCGCTGTATCGCTCGCTCGAGTGATTCCAGCGGCTACGACGATCCCTGGCAGGGTTGCTACGGGTACGGTTGCGGGCGGCGTGGGCGGCTTGACACAGCCTGTAACGAGCGAAGAAGGGCAAGCCGATTATGCAACCCAGAAGGCGATCCAAACGGGAACGGGCGCAGCGGTGGGCGCTGTCGTACAGCCGACCCTTGGCGTGGCCATTGAAAAGCTCGGGCCAAAGATTGCTAATTTCCTTGCGAAGCAGGGTCCGCGACTTGCAAATTTGATGCGCGGTGGCGGCGAACCCTCGGCGGAATTCAATTACGGTTTTTATGCTCGCCAGGCAGTCGATGACACCCTGGGCGAAATTGACGCAACCCCAGAATCCCTGGGACGTTCACAGTATGAGGGATTGGTGCGCCAGGTTGAGGAAAGCCTCCGCACCGGCAAGCCGCTCGATATCGCTGCGGTGGCGCGTCAACGTGACTTTGAGCGCCTCGGAATGCAGCCGACGCTCGGCCAGATCACTCGAGATCCGCGTCAATACGCTCAAGAGCGCAACCTGGCCCAAGTCCAGGAGATTGGTGATCCGTTACTGCAGCGCCTCCAGCAGCAATCAGGGACGCTCCAGGAGCGCCTGGGATCGTTTGCTCGAGGGGCAGAGGATGAACAGGTAGCGGGTGTCACTTTGGGAACCCAGCTGCGAGATATCGACCAGCGACTCGGTGCCCAGGTAGGCGAGCTGTATCGCCAGGCTCGAGAGTCTACAGGGCGGACGGTAGAGATCCCGACAGGCGGTTTCGCCTCGGATATCGGGAAGATCATGCAGGACTATCGTGGGCGTATTCCGCCCGCAATCGTTACTCGGTTAAACGAATACGGTTTTCTGGGCCCAAAACAGACCAAGGTATTTGACTTTGGCGAAGCGGATAATTTCATTCAGCTGATAAACCAGTATTTTGGCGAAAACCCGGCAACAGACTCTGCGCTAAAAGCCATTCGTAGGTCGGTCCAGACGGCGATTGAAAAGGCTCCCATGACCGATGCGTTTGCCCCTGCTCGCCTGGCTGCGTCTCAGCGGTTCAAGCTGCAGGAGCGTTTGCCCGCCCTCGAGGAAGCCATCAGCAACCCCCGCGGCGATGAACAGCTGGTCCAGAAGTTCATCATTCGCGGTAACGCAAAAGACGTAAATGCTTTAGCAGAGTTCCTCAGAGCCAATAGCCCTGAGCTGTATGACCAGATGAAGCTGCAGCTCGGGCAGTACATCCAGCGAGCAGCATTTGGTGAGAACGTCGCGGGCGACAAAGCGGTGGGCGCAGAGAGCCTGGCTCGAGCGATCCGTCAGCTCGGTGGCCGGCAAAAGCTCAAAGCATTTTTTACCGACGAGGAGATCCTGGACCTCGAGGCCGCATCTCGAGTGGCCGGTTACATGGTGAGCCCGCCCGCTTTCTCTCCGGTCAATTACTCGGGCTCGGGCGCAGCGTTTTTCAACCTGGCACAACAAGTCCCTGGGATTGGTGAACGCGCCACCCTTCTTCGCAACATTACTCGACCGTACATTCAACAGAGAGCCGTAGAGGAAGCGCTAAGAGCTGCGCCAGGCCGACAGCCTGGGCCGACGAATGAAGCTGCTCGACGGGCTGCTATCCTTGCAACGATGGGCACAGCGGGCAACGTCCCGCCGCGCTAACTAGGAGATCACGATGTCTTACAATGGTTCCGGTACGTTCCTTATCAACACCGCGGGTCAGCCGGTCGTATCCGGCACCGTCATTTCGTCAACGGCATTTAATGCTCTGACGGCAGATCTCGCGACGGGCCTCTCGACGGCGATTACGAAAGACGGTCAGACCACCGTTACCGCCAACATCCCGATGGCGAACTTCAAGTTCACGGGCCTTGGCGCGGGGTCTGGTGCAGCCGACTCGGCGAACTTGTCACAGGTTCAGTCCACGGTGGTCAAACTCCTCGCCTCCGTCTCTGGCACCGACACCATCACGGCAGTCGGATCGCCCACGGTCGCGGCCTACGCTGCGGGTCAGATGTTCTATTTCGTCGCAGCCGGTGACAACACGGGCGCGGTCACGATCAACATTGACTCCCTCGGCGCAAAGGCGGTGACCCGTGACGGCTCGGTAGCCCTTGCAGCGGGCGACATCAAGAGCGGTGAGGTGGTGGTAATCGTCTATGACGGCACCCGCTTCCAAGTCGTCTCGCAGTTAAACAGCAGCGGTGATGCCCGCTTTGCCAACGTCTCCATCGCCTCGGCGCTGAACGTCGGTGGTGTGGCAACGGTTACGGGTGGCGCTGTCCTCAACGGCGGCGTAGTCATTAACGAGCCGGGTGCGGATGTTGACTTCCGCGTAGAAGGCGACACCGACGCGAATCTGATCTTTGCGGATGCGAGTACGGATCGGGTGGGTATTGGCACGAATGCTCCAGATGCACCGCTTCACATTGCAAAAACCTCTGCAACAGACGGAATCGTAGCCAATTTTCAAAACCAGACTACTGGCGCATTGATTCAGTTGGCGTGTCCGGGTGTTGCAAACTTGCGATTTGGTGCGCCGAACGCTGATGCTTTTGTTTGGCAAACTTTTGGCTCTGGGTCTTATCCAGAGCGTATGCGGCTTGATAGCGCCGGCAACCTCGGTCTGGGCGTAACGCCGAGTGCGTGGAGTGGGTATGGCGTACCGGTTTTTGAAATGCCGGGAAGCGGAACAATTGTCACACAAAATCAAGTCGCCACTTTTGGTGCTAACTGGTATTACTCTGGCAGTAACTTCATTTACAAAACCTCGGCAGCGGCGACTTACTATAATCAAAACGCTGGCGCACACCGCTGGTTCACCGCAGCCTCCGGCACCGCAGGCGGGACAATAAGTTTCACGCAGGCCATGACGCTGACGGCGGCGGGTGATTTGGCGCTTGGCACGACAACCGCTGATGTTTTTTCTCAAGGATATGCAAGAAATTCAACCGTTTCAGTAACTGGCGGAGGCACAACAGCAGCAGTAAACATTACTGGCGGGGCAGCATCACGTTTAGTTTTGGGCATTGGGTCAACGCGGTATGGTCAAATTTATCAAGACAGTTCCAATTTCATGGAAATTGCGACACTCGCCGCTTTGCCAATTGTATTTTCGCCCAACAGCACCGAGCGCGCTAGGCTGACCAGCGGGGGGATTTTTTTAATTGGAACTGGAACGGCCTCTGCTGGACTTGGGGCGGGGGGTCTTGAGGTAACAGACCGAATTGCGGTTGGCACGGGCAGCGTAGGAACCCCAGCAATTCATTTTGTTGGTGACAGCAACACGGGATTTTATACACCTGCTGCTGACACAATTGGATTTTCTACTGGTGGCTCCGAACGCGCTAGGCTGACCAGCGGGGGG
>Ga0181344_1000888_pt1 | contig 11454 bp, 11 predicted proteins | sample Su13VDMLBDD_FD_130098 | JGI IMG/M metagenome (GOLD analysis project Ga0181344, IMG submission 130098) | Freshwater viral communities from Lake Michigan, USA - Su13.VD.MLB.D.D | ecosystem: Environmental > Aquatic > Freshwater > Lake | place: USA: Michigan | collected 2013-07-15
GTTATAAATGGATAAACATTCCTAATCATTTATACGAAAATCTAGGTCTTAAGGATCCAAGTGATGTTGTTAAACATTTTGGATGGGAAGAAGGTAGTAAAATTTTAATTAAAGAAATGCACAAAAAAGGTATTATATGATTAGTGAAAAACTTAAAATTCAGTTAGGTAGTTGGAAATCTTTGTACCCTTTCTTTGAATCAGATGCTTGGGCAAAGATAAAAGAACAAATTAAACCTGACTTTAGCAAGACTACACCTGAAATAGATGTGTGGTTTAAAGCTTTTAAAGAATGTAATCAGGATAGTCTTAAAGTAGTATGGCTAGGATTAAGTCCTTATTATACTACTGATAGCTATACAAAAAAGAATGTAGCAGATGGTTTAGCTTTCAGCACAGATACAAAACACTCAGTACCGCCTAGTTTATTTCAACTTTACAAAGGTTATGAATCAGATGAACACGGAGGTATGAATTTGTATTTAGTGAGAAATAATGACCTTACTTTTTTAGCTAATCAAGGCGTATTATTGTTAAACTCCGCCTTGACTACTACTTATGGTAATCCAGATAGTCACCTACAAATATGGCAACCTTTTATTTTAAATGTTATTGACGTTTTAAATAAACAGGAAGGCATTATATTTTGTGGCTTTGGTAAAGTAGCTAATGAGTTACTAACTAGGGTAGATAAAACAAAACATATAGTATTTGAAAGAGAACATCCAGCAGCAGCTGCTTATAGAGGAGGTTCTTGGAAACATGATAAGCTTTTTACAAAAGTAAATGAACAATTAGAGAAATCAGGAAAAGAAGCAATTGCTTGGGATAAATTTTATGTAGATTTTGAACCAGCGCCATTTTAAAACTTAAAAATTAATAATTATGTCAAATTTATCAAGCAATTTTCAAAGAGGAGACCTTGTTGTATATTCAGGGTATTTAGGAAAATTATACCCATGTATTTTTTGGGGTACTGGTCAAGGAACTTTACAGTTTATAGGACTTAGTGAGTGGTCTTTTAAGCATTTGGGTTCAAGAAAAAAGCCTTACGTTAATTACATTTATGGCTCAAATCTTTATGAAAGAGTAGTAAAAATACAGCCTACAGAGTTAGAAGCTGAAAAATTAGAATGGTATAACAAGATAAAAAATTATATAGATGGTGGCAGAGATAATTCATAAATCAAAGGTAGAGGTAGAACTTCCTTTGTTTTTTAAATCAGAAACAGGTATTTGGTATGGAATATTAAGTGAAGATCAAGGAGTATGTGTAAATGATAGCTACTTATGGTCAACAAAAATGCCTCAGATTTATTTACAGTTTTATAAAGAAGAAAACAAAGTAAGCGCTAAAAAATTTGCTGAAGTATTAGAAAAAGAAATAGAAACATTTAATACCTTAAAATTAACTCTTAAAAATAACTAATTATGAAAATTCAAACAATTAAAACAGACGTTAAGAAAAGCCAAGAATTTGAAACAGTAAACTATGGTGTAAGCACAGATAACTTACCATTGTTATTTCAAATGTTACGAACCAATTTGTATTCAGACATTTATGGTTCAATCATTAGAGAAATAGCCTCTAATGTAATGGATTCTCATATAGAAGCAGGGAAGCCTGATGCTGTAGGTGAGATTGAGTGGATTGATGAGAATAGATTGCTAGGCGTAGATGCTCAGCTTATTATCCGGGACTTTGGCGTAGGCCTTAGTCCTGAAAGAATGAAAACTGTTTATGGTAATTACTTGAGCTCTACTAAGCGAGATAGTAATGACCAGACTGGAGGCTTCGGATTGGGTAGTAAGGTACCTTTTGCCTATACAGACAGTTTCTTTGTAAAAACTGTATTTGAAGGCACTGAGTACAAGTATCTTTGCTATATTGATGAAACTCAGCTAGGCGCAATTTCTTTGTTAGAAAAGAAAGAAACTACCCGCCAGAATGGAACTGAAATTATTGTACCTGCTAAAAAGCAGTATGACAAAAGTACATTTCAACATTCAATTTTTGCTCAGCTTACTTATTTCAAGAACTTTAATTACATTAACATTAATGGACCTAAAGCTGAAGTAAAATTTGAGAATGAGCATTGCATTATAGCCAATCAAAGTACTCATTCAAACTTACATATTGTGCTTGGTACAGTTGCTTACCCTATAGATTTTGACGCACTTGGTTTAAATCGTTATGCCTTTTTAAACTGCTATGTAGGTTTAAAATTTAATGTAGGTGAATTACAACCTACCTTAAGCCGTGAGAGTTTGTTTTGGAATGATTCTGTAAAGAAAAAAGTTCTAACAAAACTAGAAAAAGCTAAAGTAAGTATTAGAAAAGAAATTGAAAAAGAAATTTCTAACGAAAAAGACTATGCAAAATGGTATGTTTGCGTAAGTAATAAAGTTTCTAAAACTTTTTCTAATCAATGGAGTTTTGCTAATGTTGGTGAAAAGGCTACGTTTACTACAGCTTCAGGTGAAACCCTTCAGATTAAAAGTCGTTTAGATCATTGGTTTGTAGGATTTGGTTTAAAACTAGTTACGCCTTATCGTAATTATTCTAGAAGAAGTAAAACTAAAATTTCTAAAAATCTAGAGTATTCAACATCTACACCAAGTTATCATGATTTACAGGATCTTCCTATTTACTCTTATGCAGGCACATTGTCAGCAAGAAAAGCCTTGTTTTTGTTTAAAACTTATCCTAAATGATTTATTGTTGTAAGAAATTATGGGATAGAGGATGTTGAAGACAAGAAATCTGCACTTCCTTATTATAACGAAGGTCTTACTTGGTTTGATACTTTGAAGGATTTTGATTTAATAGAAGTTCCTGATGATGAATTTACTGAAACAAGTGATGTAGATTACAAAGAAGCTTACAAGAAAATCCTTGCTGAGCGTAAATTACAAGGTAAGTTTACTGCAAGAATAGTAAATATAGCTAATAACTTTGGTCGTAATTACCTAGATAGTTTAACTTTTAATATGTATGAGGGTAAATTTGAGGAACAAAAAGACTTTACTATTATTTATGGTACTCAAGAGGATACCACTAAGTTGTATAAAGCAGCTGCTATGTTATGTTATCACAAACCTTTTTACGCAAATAGCACTTTTAAAAATTTAAAAGTTTACAAAATTAGTCAGTCAAATCTTAAGCAATTTAATTTTATGACTAATGCTTATCATGTAACTGATTTTCTTGAAGGTAAAACAAGCCTAAACACAAAAATGGCTGATATTTATTCTGCTATTAAAATTAACGAAAGCATAGATACTTACAGATTGTTTAAGCAGTTTGGCGCTATTAACATTCATATTAAAAAGACTTACCAAGAACTTGTTGATTTTGTTTCAGAAAATGGAATTAGTCCTTATTGGGGCGCAGAAAAAGAAATTTTAGAGTTTTGCACTACGCATAAGCTTAGCAACCAGGTAATTAATGACAAAATGGCAGAAGTTAAAACCTATTTTGACAATGCTGGGTTGCTTTCTTGCATAGACGAGGTAAGAAATTGCGAGAAAGAACTTGTAGAGTATCTTCAATTTAAAGGTTTGAAAACCAATCTTTTTGAAAAAGATTTGGTATAATAGTAAAAATTAATTAAATTTGTAACACAAAAAAGCTAAAAACATGGCTACTAACAACCTTGCATACATTGCAACAGAAACTACTATTACAGTAATTTTGAATGGTAAATACAAAACTATTCAAGTAAGATCAAAAACTCAGAGAAATGATGTTATTAAAGCATTAGAAAAGTATAAAAAATCAGAGCAAACTGAAAAAGATTTTGAAGAGCTAGATGTATTTTTAGCTCCTGTTAAAAGAATTTTATTAGAATCTGACAACCGTTTAGAACTAGATACTGAGGGTAATAAACTATTTTTATCAGGAACTACAACACCTATTGAGCCAGGTCTAGCTGCCAAGATTTTGGATTTTCTTGATAACGGTCTAAGCGTAGAGCCTTTAATTAAGTTCTGGATTTCTTGTCTTCGTAATCCTCATTTTATAGCAGTTCAAGAATTGTTTAACTTCTTAGAAACCAATAATTTACCTATTACAGATGATGGCGGTTTCCTTGGTTACAAAAAACTAAACTTTGTAGGTGGAATAGAATTGCCTGAAAACTTTGGTGAACTTTTTGTAGATACATCAGGATCTGTACGTACAATTGGAGGCAAATTAGTTGATCAAGAAGTTGCTACATCTTATCTTAATTTTATCAGTGAGGCTAATAATCCTACTATGAAGGATGTATGGTCTGGTACTATTAAACAAAAAATAGGTGATGTAGTACGTATTGACCGGGTTAAGTTTAACGAAGAAGAAAGACGTGAAGCTTGTGGTTATGGTTTGCATATAGGTTCTTTTGGTTATTCCTTTGGTGGTAATGTAAGAGTTCTTTGCAAAGTAATGCCTGAGGATGTTATTGCTTGCAATCCTGAGAACCAAAAGCTTAGAACCTGTAAATATCAAATTGTATCTTTTGTAGATTCTAAGACTGAAGTAACTCAACTTCTTGTAAATCTTACTAAGGAAGAGCAAGAAATAGCTAATGGAGATTTTGAGGATGATGATTTTATTGAAAATCCTTTTGAAGAAGGAGATATTATCAGAGCAGTTAGTACTCTTGATGAAATTACTGAAGATAACCTTTATTATGTAACTAACATTGATGGTGAATCAGTTTGTGTAGTAGATGATCAGGGAGAAGAATCTTGGTATGATTATTCTTACTTTGAAAACAGATAATTTATTTTTTAACTATGGTCCCCAGGAAGGTATCTTGGGGACCTTTTTTATTTTTATAACTAATGGAAAAATTTCAACTGGACAAAAAATTTGTAGAAAAGTATTCTACTGAACCTGTTAATTTTGGGTTTAATGGCTTAGGAGAGCTTACCTATTACAGAACTTATTCACGCCTAAAAGAAGATGGAACAAACGAAAGATGGCACGAGACTGTAGAAAGAGTAGTCAATGGTATTTACTCTATTCAAAAAAAACATATTCTTAACCAAGAGTTGGGCTGGAATGATTTTAAAGCTCAAGAATCTGCGCAGGAAATGTTTACAAGAATATTTACTTTTAAATTTTTACCTCCAGGTAGAGGTCTTTGGGCAATAGGTACTCCTATTATTGAAAAGGGATTAGGCGCTGCAGCTAATAACTGCGGATTTGTATCTACTAAAGATATAGATAAAGATTTTGCTAAACCTTTCTGTTTTATGATGGATATGTCTATGCTTGGTGTAGGCGTAGGATTTGATGTAAAAGGTGCTGGAAAATTAAGAATTGTAAGTCCTTTGCCTAGTTCACCTAATGAAATGTTTACTTATCAAATTCCTGATACACGAGAAGGTTGGGTAGAAAGTTTAAAGCTTTTATTAGAATCTTATGCTTTTAAGCAAGGAGATATGGATGCTTTTACTGTTCATTTTGATTACTCCCTAATTAGAAAAGCAGGTGAACCTATTAAAACATTTGGAGGAATAAGCTCTGGACCAGATCCTCTTATTAAATTGCATATAGAATTAAGATCTATTCTTAACAAAGCAGAAGGTAGAACTTTAACTGCTACTGATATTGCAGATATAATGAATCTTATAGGTGTATGTGTGGTGTCAGGTAATGTTAGACGTTCAGCTCAGATTATGTTTGGAGAGGCAAATAATGAAGAGTACTTAGATTTAAAAAATTACGAAATAAATCCTAGTAGAGCTAGTTATGGATGGACTTCTAATAATAGTGTATTTTGTGACCTTAAAACTAATTATAATGAGGCTGCTAAAAGAACTGCAATTAATGGAGAGCCTGGTTATTTTTGGCTAGAGAATGCTCAAAAGTATGGAAGACTGATAGATGGTGTAAATAATAAAGATTCTAAAGCTGTAGGTTGCAACCCTTGCGCTGAACAAACTTTGGAAGATAAAGAGCTTTGCTGTCTAGTAGAAACATTTCCACATAATCACGAAAATCTTGAGGATTATAAGAGAACTTTAAAATTTGCTTATCTGTATGGAAAATCAGTTACCTTACTTAAAACACATAATAAGGACACTAATAGAGTGCTTCTTAAGAACAGGAGAATCGGATTATCTCAAACAGGTATTGCGCAGTTTTTGGAAAATAACACCTTAGAAACCTACAGACAGTGGTGTGATGAGGGTTATAAAACTGTTCAAAAATATGATGAAATCTATTCTAACTGGTTATGTATTCCTAAGTCTATTAAGACTACAAGTATTAAACCTAGTGGCACTATTAGTTTATTAGCAGGAGCAACTCCAGGCATGCATTACCCAGAGAACAATTACTATATTCGTAGAATAAGAATTGGAGTAAACTCTCCTCTTCTAAAAGTTTGTGAAAATGCAGGTTACCCTATTGAGGTAGATGTTTATGACCCTAGCTCTATGGTAGTTGAAATTCCTGTAAGTATTGCCTCTAAAACTATTGAGCAAGTTAGTATCTGGGAACAAGTAGCTTTAGCTGCATTTATTCAAAAATGGTGGGCAGATAATCAGGTAAGCTGTACTGTAACATTTAGACCAGAAGAAGCTAAAGAAATTCCTGCTATTCTAGATTATTACAAGTACGACTTAAAAGCCATATCATTTTTACCTAAAACAGAAGCAGGCGCTTACAAGCAAATGCCTTATGAGGCTATTACTGAGGAGGAATACAACAAACGTAATTCAAGCATTAAGCCTTTTAATGTAGGAACAGTTAATCAAGACAGCAAGCCAGAGTTATTTTGTGATACAGATAAATGTACGGTTCTATGATTTTAAAAAAATGGACTTGCGTAATTAAAAATTATCCTACTGAAATTAAGGTAAGCGAGCAAAGAAGGGCCCAATACTGGTATGCAAGTGATGATGTTCCTAAAAAATACAAAGATACTACTAAATATAGTTACAGCCCAGAAGGAATTCTTTTGGATAGCCTAGGAGAAAGAGTTGTTAAAAATTCTAAAACTGCAGGCAAACCAAGAATGATGTCTATTAATGCTCAAAAGATTTATGTAGGTATTCATCATTCTGTTAGGAGTAAAATAGTAAAGGAACTTCACACTTTGTTTCACAATGCATTTGAAAAACAACTGCCTGCTAAGATAGATACAACAGGTAAAAAGATTATGATAGGCCTAAGATTTTATGATGTCTATACTAGTAAGCTTCCTGATTTAGATAACTTGGCTAACTTATTTGTGAAATGTGGTATTGATTGTTTAACTACTGCTGACAATCCTAATCAAGTAAAACAAGGTTCTTATACTCATAAACTAGGAATTATTCCTGACGACAAGTTAAAGTTTATTCCTCACATTATGTATGAGTTTACTAACGTTAATGACGAAAAAGACAGAAAATTAGAATTTAGTCTTTACGAAGTAACTGAAGATTTTAGTATTGAGAAGGCTTGTCAACATTTTATTGATCTAAATTTACAAACTTATGAATCTAATAATCGTAGCATTCCTGATAATAGGGATAATATGGGTTTTAATTAACTCTTATAATGACAATGATAATAATTTTAAATGAAGAAACCTAACAAATACAAGAGTACAGCAATTATAGATGCGGACTTCATTCTTTATATAGCTTGTAATCCAAACAAAGTTATAGAGGATGGAGTTCCTAAGAAAACAGATAATAAATTTGTTTATGAGGACAAAACTTTAGAACAAGCTATTAATACATTTGAATCTTACATGAATGATTTGCTTCACTTATGCCGGGTAGATAGTTATATTTTATGTCTAACAGGTAAAAAGAACTTTAGGTATGAGGTCGATCCTAGCTATAAATCTAATAGAGTAGGGCTAGAAAAACCTAAATGGTTTAAAGAAGTAAGGCAGCACATGATAGACTCTTGGGAAGCTATTCAAGTAGATGGTATTGAAGCAGATGATATGGTAATCATAATACGCAATTCTTTGGAGAACAGTTTTATTGTAGCTGTTGATAAAGATTTGTTGAATTGTGTTTCAGGTACTCACTTTGATGCTAGAAAAGGACAAGGTCATTTTGTTACAGTTACTGAGGCACAGGCTAATTTTGCTTTTGTTAAATCTATTTTAACAGGTGACGCAGTTGATGGTATCCCTAATGTAAAGAAAGGCTATGGCCCAAAAACAGCAGAAAAAGAACTATTAGCTTCTACTGATACTACTTTAGAAGAAACTGCTCTTAAAATCTTTATAAGAGAGTTAGGAGAAGAAGGTAAAGATAGATTTGAAAAGCAAAAAAGATTGTTAAAAATGCTTGAGACCTTGGAAGAATTACCAGAAGGTGTTACTTTTGAAATTCCTGAACCTACATGCTACGATTGCGTAGAGGTTGAGTTTTCAGATGAGCAGTACAGGCTTGAGCTACAAAATTACTAATTTATGATTTACACAATTGGATGCGAGGTAGGTAATGAATCTACAACAGAGGATTGCCTGTCCTATTTTAAAGACAAAACTCAAATCCAAGTTGACACAGAAACTACAGGAACAGATCCACATTCTAGCAAAATTATATCATTACAGCTAGGCGATAAACACAATCAATGGTTTATTGACTGCAGAAAAGTAGACATCCTTACTTTTAAGGAACTTATTGAGTCTAAACTTTGTATTCTACAGAATGCAAAGTTTGACTATAAGATGTTTAAGAAAGCAGGTATTATACTTGACAAAATTTATGATACAATGCTTGCAGAATGTGTATTATTCTGTGGTTATTCTTCTTGGGGCTATGGGTTGGATTCCCTGGTTAATAGATACTTACAGGTGGATCTCAGTAAAACAGAACGAGCCTCATTTTTAAATGTAGGCACTAAGGAATTTACTTTAGCACAGGTTAATTATGGTGCTCTTGACGTTACATATCTTGAAGACATAAAAGAAAAACAAGATTTGTTAGCTCAGCAATATGACTTAGCTTACTGCATTAATTTAGAATGTGAGGCAGTTAAGGCTTTTGGTGACATTGAGTACAATGGTTTGTTGCTTGATAGAGAATCCTGGTTAAAGATTTCAGACACTAAATCAAAAGAACAGGAGGAAATTCAAGAAAACTTAGACAATATTGTAATGCAAGAGGCTAAACTTAAAAAGTATAATCCTGGAATTACTCAAGGAAATCTTTTTGGGTTTAAGGAAAGAGCTTTGGAGATTAATTACGGCTCACCTTTACAGATTAAAAACATTGCTAAAGAGTTAGGATTTCCTGTTGAGTCTACAGATGATAGAGAGCTTACAAGATTAGCGCCTAAACACGCATTCTTTGGCACCTTACAAAAGTACAGAGAGGTTAGTAAGATTTTATCTACCTATGGTGAAAGCTTTCTGGAGTACATTAACAAGTCTACAGGCAGAATACATACTGACTTTTGGCAGGTAAAAGATACTGGTCGTGTAGGTTCAGGAAATCCTAACGTACAAAACTTACCAGCAGATAACCTATTTAGGAATTGTTTTAAAGCAAGACCTGGGTATAAGTGGGTAAGTATTGATTATTCAGGTCAGGAGTTAAGGCTTATGGCAGATGCTAGTGATGAGGGAGGTTTTATTGATGTTTTAAACAGGGGAGAAGATTTGCATTGTTATGCAGGTTCTATGATGTTTAAGAGAGAGATTACCAAAAAAGATAAAGACCTCAGAAACAAAGCAAAAACTATTAACTTTGGTAAACCGTATGGCATGGGAGCTCCTAAACTTGCAGATACGTTAGGTATATCTGTTGAAGAAGCTGAAAAACTATTTAAAGAATATGCTGAGGCGTTTCCTAAACTTAACAAGTGGCTAGAAAATCAAGGTAAATTTGCAGTTAAGAATGCTTATTCTTTGACATTTGCACCTTGTAAAAGAAGGAGATGGTATCCTGATATTAAGATTTCTGCAGATCTTAGAAGAACTGTAAAGAAAGGAGATAAAGGAACCTGGCGCCAGATTATGATTATTGAAGGCCAGACTCAACGAAACGGGGGCAACAGCCCTATACAGGGTACTGGCGCTGATATTACTAAGGAGGCTTTGATTGGGGTTAGAAACTTAATTACTCAGTATAATGAGCAAAATAATTCAGAAGTCGCCTATCTTTTATGTACAGTTCATGATGCTATAGATGTAGAAGTAAGGGAAGATTTGGCAGAACAATTTTCTAAAGAAATGGCTGAGGTAATGATTTCTGCCGGAAATAAATATGTTTCAAAAGTTAAAATGGAAGTAGATGTCACAATTACAAACGAGTGGTGTAAATAACTTAGAGGATAAGTTACAGTCTTTTGGAGTGTATAATTCTGAAGAAAAATGCTTATATTTGAATAATAATAAACATTTGCAAAATGCTTATTTAACAAAGTTAGTTAAAGATTTAAAAATTAAAATACAGTTAGATCTATTCACATGAGACTAGATAAAGATACAAAATTTACCAGGCCCAACATAAAGCAGGAGTTAAATAAAACAACTGCTTTTATGTTGCCTGCATTAGACTTGCAAAATAGCAAGACTAGTTACAAAATTCTTGAACATTTTGGATTTGTAAACTGCTACCTAGATCATAAACAAGGTATATACAGGAAAGAAAATTACCTGTATTTACTTTTTAATCCTACAAGAGAAGCTTTTAAAAAGTTTTATACATTGTATGAAATTTATAAAAATCATCCTAATTTTGTAGAGGATTATATGATAGACCACCAATTAATTATGGTAGTTTTTAAGATCAAGGAAAAGTGGAAGAGTACTTATGAAATGTTTAAGCAATCAAAATATAGTAAAATGTCTAAGGAGTATGCGGACATGTTTAAAACTGTAACCTTATCTGGTAAGGTAAATATAGGATACCAGTATTTAATTATTCATAAGCATAAGGACTATAGAGAGCATTTAGAAAAAGAGCTTGATGTAGAAATTAGCTCTAATGCGGAGCTTATGAATATAATTGATTTAACAAAAGAAACATTTGATTATGCAAGACCTATTAAAATTCAGCTCAATGAAGGGCAATGCCAAACTAGTTAAGCTAGGAAAAGTTGGCTATACATTTAGTTTACCAAGCGGACATACATGTCCATCTGCTAAAGATTGCTTAAGTAAAGCTGTAAAAAGAGAAGAAAAATATGTTATTCAAGATGGCCCTAAAACAATATTTAGATGTTTTAGCGCTACCCAAGAAGTTATTTACAAAGCAGTAAGAGAGCAACGTCAGTATAATTATAACTTGCTTAAAAGTAAAAAATCTATAGAGGATATGGCTACTTTGATAAGTAAATCTTTACCTGAAAGTTCTGACCTAGTTCGTATTCATGTAGGCGGTGACTTCTTTACTGAACATTACATGAGAGCTTGGGCCAAAACAGCAGAGCTTAATCCTGAATCAGTATTTTATGCCTATACTAAGAGCTTGCCTTTCTGGGTAAACATGCTAAATGATAAGGCTA
>Ga0181344_1000889_pt1 | contig 11453 bp, 10 predicted proteins | sample Su13VDMLBDD_FD_130098 | JGI IMG/M metagenome (GOLD analysis project Ga0181344, IMG submission 130098) | Freshwater viral communities from Lake Michigan, USA - Su13.VD.MLB.D.D | ecosystem: Environmental > Aquatic > Freshwater > Lake | place: USA: Michigan | collected 2013-07-15
ATTACGCTAATAATTGGTTTTGTTCAATCTCCAAGTTGATTTCTTGACCAGGATACATCAATTCTAAAATTGGGGTTAGTTCCCTTACTAAAAACTCTTGGAGCGGTTTTATGGTTGTGCTCATAAATAGTTTGTGAGCAGTTTCAAGTTGGTCTGCCTGACTTGAGAATCCTGATGGTTGAGGTAATCCCAATAATGATGCGTCAGGGATTTGGTGTCCTGCCAAGATGTTCTCACGAACCAATGCAAAAATCTCACTAAACATACCTGCTTGAAGATTTGAATTGATTTGGGTAATCTCAGGTTTCTCACCTTCAGGACCTCCCCATGAAACGATGATACGACCAGCATTTGATGAACCAACATATCTCTCTTCCAATCTCTTTAAGATGTTCTCTTGGTCGTTTTGTGAATCAGGACCTTGTTCAGGCAAGTGAACCCAAAGTGAAGGTGATGCTCCGTTATAGATGTTGTGCAAATTATGTTCAGAGATTGCACGAGATAAACGAATATCCAATAGGCTTGACGCATAATCAGCCGACCCATAGTAAATGTATCCAGGTTGATACTGTTTGATTGCGATGACTTGTCTGTCTTCATAGGCTGTTGGGTCAAACTCTTTTAGTTCAACAATCCCTGCCTTCTTCCACATAGCCCAATCGTGTGAATAGAACCAAGTGTCCGAATATAGTTCAGCATCTTTTGGTTGTTTGGCTCTCATGTATTTTGATGGAATAACATGGAATCCTGAAATCCCTTGTCTCCTGTCTTTTTTCCAAACGATTTCCAAGAATAAGTTACCAGTCACAATATACTCAAATAACATCTGTTTCAAGACATCATTCAAATATTCTTTGGAGTTGATTTTGTAGTCAGTTGTGAATCCACGACCTGCAGCGTTATTTACCTTGGCACGAATACAAGCGTTATGGATTGGTGAGAAATCTGTATACCAATACAATCTTTCTACTTCCATATTATCTAACCCCCATCTTACGAATGGTTCGTTCTTATACATTTTCTCTACCCAACGGTCCACATTGTCCACGGCAAAGTTCATTTGACTAATTTTCATATCTTTTAATCGTTATTCGGATTATACACAATATAAGTATTTGATGTTCCTGACCAAACGGTAGGGTCATAACCATTAACTCCCACCACATTCACCAGTGTTTCATATACCACATCGTATGCAAATTGAGGATTCGTATTACCTGATAGTGATAAAGGTTGCTCATAGACCTTGAGGTCATATTCACCTGGTATCAAATGAACATTGGTCTCACCACAATAGGTCGCTCCCGTTAAAACTTGAGGAATTGAATCATCAATGTTTATACAAAATAGGTCATAAGGTGGATTAAATGAAGCCGTTGATGGAACTAAATAAGGAATGAAACGATATTTCTGTTGGGACAATTTATGTTGCATTGACCACAGATAGCATACAGGACCAGTCAACCACTTGTTTCTTGAACAGATGGCTGCCGCTTCGTTATTCTGACCTTGATTTAGATATATCATTTCTTTTTATTTTATTTTTTAAGCCATATTCAATGAACGGGAAATCTCGTATAAATCATTACCTGCCCATGCTGCCATTTTAATAATTGACCTTGTGTTGTTGGTGAATGATGGAGTTCCTGCTCCATTACCCCATCTCCATTGAGTGTTTCCTGAATTATCAAATACAATACTTGCTCCACCACTTACATTTATCAATAATGTAAGTTCAGGTGTTCCCTCTTGTGATGGTGATGGTGAAATACTCAAAGTATAAGTTCCACCAGTAGCGTTGATAATAACATGAGACATATTAAAGATATCAATAGAGCAAGTTCCTGAAGTATCAAAGGTTGTTGCCTCATAAGTAGTATTTCCCAATACATAAAACTTATCAACATAGGTTGTATTTGGTTGACCTCCAGGAATTGTTTTACCTGATAATCCCAAAATAACTGAATTAGTAATGTTTGTAGCATCAGTATCCACACAACCAATCATTACAACTGTATCAGTATTATACACACTACCATCATTTAATGATGAGTTTTTAGATGAAATGATAGCACCATTTGCAGACCTATTGATTAAATTATCTACACCACCAATAATAACCGAATTACTTGAATTACTCGCTTCAGTATGACCTGAACCTCCAATAACCGTAGAATACTCACCCTGTGCTCTTGAATTGTTACCAATAGCAACACCACCTGTTAAATCACTCTGTGCATTATATCCAAGTGCTAAGGCGTAATCCGCATTTACTTGAGCCGAACCCCCAATTGCGATACCATAGTTATTTGCTTGGTCAAACGCATCTCTACCAACCGCAAGACCACCTGTTGAATAAGCCAATGAATCTTTACCAATAGCCAAGGAACTGTTACCAAAAGTTCCAGCATTCTTACCGATAGAACAAGTATCAGAACCAAACGCTCTTGCGTCAGTTCCCAATGCAAACGATTCTTGAACCGCTCTTGCATTTGTTCCAATACAGATGTAGTTATTTCTTGTTCCATCTCGGTTTTCATTACGAGCCATATATCCAATGGCGATTGAATATGGTGATGTTGCTTCCGCTCCATTACCAATAGCAATTGCTGATTCTGTGCTCGCAGTTGTTCCCAATGCGGTCAAGTAAGAGTTAGATTGAACGGAGTTATTACCATTGGTTGTGGTCATTCCGTTAAAATCTTTTAACTGTATTTTAGTTGTCTCTGTCTCACCAGAGTTGTTATTCACGAAGTAAATGTCGGGATTTACTGATGCGGAATATAAGGGTAATTGACTTATCTTAATATTTGCCATAATTTATTTTATTGTTCGGTTATTATTTGTTCGTTTGCTTCAGTATGGATAAAATCTGAAGATTCGGTTTGTAATTTATTTATGTTATCAGGTGTGGTAGGGGTTGGTGTTGGTGTTCCTGTAGGGGTGCCCGTTGGAGTTTCTGTGTTAGTCGGTGTTTGTGTTGTTGTCGGAGTGACCGCAGGAGTTCCTGTCGGAGTCCCTGTTTGAGTCGGTGTAGTTGTTGGTTCAGGAGTTACCGATGGTGTATTTGTCGGAGTTTGAGTTGGAGTTCTTGTAGGAGTTGGCGTCGGAGGTGGAACATATATACCAGCAATTTGTTGTATAGATGAACCAGTAAATATTGAACCATAATTACCTGTGTTATCAATCCAAGTAATACCATCAGAACTTTCCCATATTCTTGAAGGACCAGTTGATGATTGACGACCTACTGCATATATTTTACTATTTGCAATTGCCATTTGATATGGTGATTGTGCCATTAGAGACCTTACAGATGTCGCACCTGACCAAGTAAATCCATCAGTAGAATAATTTACAAAATTATATGTTGCCGCTGAAGCCACACCGCCTCCAGGTATACCAATTATTTTATTATCAAAATAATATAAATTGTTTGGATTTAATGTTCCAAATACAGTAGAATCATTGGCATTTGTTGATGATGAGAAATTGAAACCATCAGTAGATACTAAAATCTTTGATGCCGCATTTACTGATTGACCTACAATAAACCTATCATTAGCAAATACTACAGATGATAAATTATTTCCAAATGCTGTGTTAGTTGAACCTGTCCAATCAACACCATTGTAAGAATATAACAATCTACTTTGAGTTGTTGTTGTTCCTGTTGATGAACCTACCGCAAGATATAATCCATTACCATAAGCGATAGAAACTATTGATTGGTTTCTAACTCTACCTGATGGTATTGTAATATTCACAGGGTTAAAATTAAGACCATCACTTGAGTATGCCATTGTGGTCCAAGTTCCACCTGATAAAAGTTGAGCGTATGTTGAACTACCTAAAATATACCAGTAAGGTGCAGTATAAACTATTTTACTTGGTGAACCAATATAACTCCTAAATCCTTGAGTTGCTCCTGTAGTCCAAATTGAACCATTTGTTGAGGTATAAACCACATTTGTTGCGGCACTTGTAATATAACTATAACTTGCTCCAATCGCTCCCCAAGTTGTTCCATTATTTGAAATTGATGTAAGAGAAAAATCAGTAATAGGTTGTCCCTCACTAATAGGAGACCAACTATTTCCATCAACAGAATATCCTTCAACATAACCAGAACCTGCAACCAAATTAGCATTTAAGTAACCTGTAGGAGTTGGTGTCTGTGTCGGTGTTCCTGTTTGAGTTTGAGTAGGAGTTGTTGTAGGTTCAGGTGTAGGACTCGCAGTTTGAGTTGGAGTTTCGTTTGGCGTTCCTGTAGGAGTTGAGGTCGGTGTAGATTCAGGTGTCGGAGTCGGAGTCGGAGTAGGACATACCGCAGCGTATTGAATATAACCACCGTTGTATTGTAAGAAACCTGAAGGCGGATAATACCATACACCATCAGTGATTGCATTTGAATCAAGAATTGCGATATCCGCAGTTTGAGCACCACCATTAAAGATTGTATTTCCACTTGAATACATAATGGTCCATTTACCACTATTACCTAAACTATCAGATGCCCAGAACAATGAAGTATAGTCAGAACCTGAACTGGTTTGGTAAGCAATATACTCATTACCATCAGGATTAGTTCCATAATTCAAAGTTAAGTTTTCACTATTATACCATACCGCTTCAAATGTTCCACCTGTGTAGATTGTTGCTCTTGTATACAATCCATACAATAAGTTTGGAGTTGTGGCACTTAATATCAATTCAGATGGACATACAGGATATGGTGTAGGACTTACTGCAGGAGTTCCTGTTTGAGTTTGGGTAGGAGTCGGACTTTCGGTTTGAGTAGGTGTTGCGGTTAAAGTAGTAGTTGTGGTAGGAGTCGGAGTAGATGTCTGTGTAGGAGTTGTTGTTACCTCTGGTGTGCTTGTAGGTGTGGCTGTAAGAGTTGTGGTTGTTGTAGGTGTATTTGTTTGAGTCGGCGTAGGTGTTGTAGTAACACTAATGATTGGTGTTGAACTTGGCGTGATTGAAGGGGTAGGTGTATTTGATGGTGTAATACTCGGAGTAGGAGTTGGGCTTGGCACCAAATCAGCGGTAAAAAACAAGACAATATCATCTATCGCTCTTTGTTCCCCTAAATAGTTTGTAAACTTTTTTCTATAGAATGTCCTTGCCATGTATTAGTGCTTCAACTTTTTTAATATATTCATTTATATCTACATCACAAGTGGTTGGAAATATAAACTCTTTTAATCTTTTTATTTTTTTTTGGTCTCTGTGGTATATTACATTTAGGGTTAAAACACAAGTCATTAAATTGAGATTTACACTTTCAATATCATATCCATCAAATGCGATTCCTTCAATTAAATACATTATTAAGTTATTGGATTAGGTTGGATTTGAACATTACTTGCAAACGCTTGTATTGACCCTATCCCTGTAAATATTGTGTTAATGTTACTTGTATTTGCTGACCAATTTATACCATTATTTGATATGTATGTCGTAACCGCATTTCCTGAAGAACCTGTTGTTGAAGTAGCAATTAACACACTACCATTGGATGCTATTTTGTTTATACCACGATTTATTAAAGTTTTTGTATCAGTGCAAGCAGACCAAGTTAAACCATCAGTAGAATAAATTATGATATGTGTAGTTGCTCCACTACTTGATGCGGTAGTTGCGACAAACTTATTATCAAAGAATATTACATTATTTGGTGTTAATGTAGTTGAAAATAATGTTGAGTTTGTCGCGTTTGTTGAAGCAGTCCAATTAAATCCATCAGTTGATGCTAATAATTTACCATTATTATTACTTACAAATTGAGAAGCAACCCATTTACCATTTCCATAAGCAATAGATTGAACTTGTCCTGAAAATATAGGATTTGTTTGACCAGACCAATTTACACCATCAGTTGAATTGATTAGGTAGGTGCTATTTATGCTTGTTCCTGTTGAAAATCCACCACCTAACCACATACTTCCATTATATGCGAATGATTCAATAAATCGTGGTTTTGCACTACCTGATTGAACTGATATTGTTGCTGCAGAATAAGTAATTCCATCATAAGAATACGCTACAGTTGTCGCTCCTGTTGCTTGAGCGGGATATGAACTTTCACCACCAATTAACCAAATTGAACCATTTGTAGATATTGTATAAGTGGTAGTTTGAAATAAATTACGAATATCTTGACCAAGGCTCCATTCAGAACCATTATTAGAATTAAATACATCTCTAAATAAACTATTAGTCCTCCAACCAATTGCACCCCAATTACTTCCATTTGTGGCAACTCCCAAAAATGCTGAGTTTGTCGCTCCTGTAACTGTAGCACCACTCCAAGTTGTAGCACTTGATGTAATTGAATAACCTTCAACCTGACCACTACCATTTGCGGCAAACCATAATACTGGTGTAGTTGTGGGTGTTGGTATATTATTCACAGCGACAATGGCATTCCACACTGGCAATTCTTTCTCACCATATGGTTTTAATGCTTCCTGAAAATCAAAGGGTTTTTTCTTTGTTATGTATTGTGCGTTTGCTGGTCTGTATGTTCTACCGTTCCACTTCATTTGTTTGTTCTTGGCTTAAAAAAAGGCACCCCTCAGGATTGAAGGGTGCCGATTTATTTTTTGATATTATTCCGCGTTTACAGTGATACCTGTGAATACTGCTCCAAGAGTAGTAGTAACAAGGATTTCCTGTGTTGCGTTTGGTTCTCCACCAACGATAGTAAGAGCACTCATACCGTTAAGGTCTGTGTATGCCAATCCTGAAGCAAGGCTACCTGCAGTAACCAACGCTCCGTTTTGCCATGCACCACTCCAATAACGACCATTGTTATCTTTTACGATGAAGAAGATGTTATTTTGTGAAACAAGATTTTGGAATACATTTCTCAAATCCTTGTCCATTCTTGGTAAGTTCATTACCAATTGCGGTTGGAATACAACAGATTGTGCTGTTGTGTTCACCCCGATGTCTTCAGTGAATGAAGAGCCTTGTTTAGTAAGTTCAAACTTATAGAAAGTTCCTGTTCCAGTAACCGATGTAACTTGGTTATCACCATTTGATGTCCATGATGTGATTGTGTTTCCAGAATCACCCAAAATCCAAACGGTTTGCAAACCACCAGTTGAAGCATTTCTACAATCTAAAGCGAACCCACTTGATATAAAACAACTCATAATTTTTAGTTTTTTAATTTAGGTTTATTAGATTATCCAGCAACTACGAAAGAATCCACAGAGAATACACCAACACCATAAGTAGCGTGTAAGTTTAATTTCACGATGTCTTCAAATGGGTCATACATTGCTCTTTGAGTCATCATCTCAGCATTCATACCAATCATGATGTATTGTGCAGGACCTGCATATACTTTAGATTGACCAGTAAGACCTTGAGTAGGAACTACTCTACAGTTACTACCTGGTAAGATAACACCCCAATCAGAACCTTCAGTAGCAACGCCAGTTGGGTCAGTAAACAAGTTGATGAATGAGTTGTTTCTCATTGACGCTACCAACGCTCTGTAGTCAGCATAACCACAATAGATAACTAAGTCATCTCTGTGTAATACATTCTCAGGGATTGCTTGGTAGTAAGATGTGAATACATCAAGACCATTTGTTGCAGTAGCCGCTGTGTAAGCAACTTGAGTAGCACCGTTACCTGAAGTAATCAATCTGATGATACCATCAAAACACTGACTGTTGTAAACTGTAGCACCAGTCGCAGTAGAGTTTCTCCATAATTGTAATTCAATTTGGTTAGCAGTTCTGTTAGCGATATCTTCAAGAATTACTTGCTCAAAAGGAACTGACTCTTGGAAATTAGCATCAGTTAAATACTGACTCAAATATGTATCATACAAACTGTAAGGACATAATTGTTGGTTTACTTTTTTGTTACATAAGTTAACTGTAACGACATTTTGAACAGTGTCTCCTGTTGGGTCAAAACCACATGAAAGGTCTTGTAAAATAACATCGTTAGTTACGAAACCTACTTTTTCAGTTGTTCCTTTCAAGTTTGGTCTAACAGACGAGTATTTTGGTAAAGTCAAACCTAAGAACGCTTTAATCATCATATCGTCACCGTATGAGTTATAGGTTGGAAGGTTTGCTAAATCATAGTTAAAAGAGAAGGAAGTAACCTCACCTTTTTTAAACATTTTCTTTTCCATTTTATTATTATTTATTTTATTTTTTTAATGCATTTCTCAAGAATGCAACTTTCGCATCAGCCATGTTTTCTTTTGCGAATGTTTTACGAGCCACTGGTGCTTCAAACACTGGTGAGTTCTTGAAATCCTCATAATCGTTTTTATAGGACTCAAAGTCCTTGCTGAACTTGGACATCACTGCCATCATTTCCGACATTGCCTCCTTCATTTTTTTCATTTCCTTTTTGTAATCTTCAAGAGAGCCTTGACCAGCCATATCAGGATATTTCACACCTGTAATGTATCCTTCACCGTCTACGGTCAATACGATACCAGAATCAGTTGTGTGTTCCCCTTCAGGAGCAGATACTTTTTCACCCTCTTTTGTGATTGCATACAATTTTTGTCCAACTTGGAAATCACCGTCTTCGTCAGTCATGATTTCAGTTCCGTCTGTTAGTTTTGCTTTTGCCATAGTTTCTTCATTTACTTTAACATCAGTAATTGCTTCTTCAATTTCAGGAGATTCTACTTCTTCTTTGATTTCCTCAATCTTAGAAATAATTGAATCTTCACCTACTACCAAAAGAATACCATCACGAGTTTTGTGTTCACCTGCGGGTGCAGGTTTCAAGATTGAATCCTCACCTACAACGAATAATTCATTACCCACTGCAAATGGTTCTTCAGAGTTATTGGTGATAGTTGTTATATCATCAATTAACTTGGTTACAGAAAACTTTTCAGATTTGAACTTAAGACCTAACAAGTCAGCGATTTTGTTGATTGCTTCTGTTGCGTTCATTTAATAAGTTATTTTGTTTATTATGTTTATCACTTGTTCCAATAAATACTCATCACCTTTTTGAACTGAAAAGTTGAGTAAAAAGTTTCCTTCAACACTCGCACCCTTCACGACACCAGGTTTAATGTAGTTATTCCAAACAAGATTTCCTTCAGGTGTATCTAACACCTTATATGCTGCCATCCAGGTTCCGACTGGCACTTGCTCATCTGTAAAACCTAACTCATAGGCTTTGTCTTTTTCACCCTTAACAATCCATGTTTCAACCATTACGATGTCCTCAAACTTTTTGTCTGTGTGTTCGTAGTTGGTCATTCGGTTTCTTAACTCAGCCATGAACTTATCTCTAATTGTAAGGATAGTTGATGGTTTGAACTTAACATAGTATTTCTCATTGGTAACCTCATCAATTCTTGGAATCAAAATATCAGGTATCATCAATGGGGTGTATATCATTCTTTCCTCAGTTTTCGCCGCAAACACCTGTTCTGATTTGTTATCAAAGTTTGGTTTGCACACATCACCAAATGCACACTCAATATCCTTCATGTAAGATACAGAGTTCATGTTCTGTTGTGATATGATGTAAGCGACCTCTGATTTTCTCTTGGTCTCAGGACTATAGTAACCGTTGTTCGCCATTGATTTTGGTGGGATACCAGCAGTTCCCTCAGCCATTCCTTCATCTGCCTTGTTACTTCCCTGAAACAAATATTTGTGCCAAGCATGAACACAATTAGGACCACCCTTGTATAGCCATTTGCTATAGGCTTGTCTCTTATGACCAAACTCTGTATTGGTGTCCCTCAATAAATCTATCTCTAATCTGCGGAAATATCTGTCCTCTATTGAATCACAGAAATCTCTATCAGGTGAACCACTCAAGATTCTTTCATACTTGAAATATACGGTTGGGGATTTGTGATTTCTCCTGTAGATTTCTTGTTCTGTTGAACCTCTCATCGCGCCTGTGATTGCCTCAAACTTTTCAACATCAGTTTCAGCCAAGAACTTTAATAATTTTACGGTCTCAATTTCCTCTTCAGTATAATCTTCAACACCGAATGATTCAAACTCTTCCTTTGGAACACAGTTAGGCACTTCACGACCATTTTGTATTTTTGTTCCAATTGCGATGTAACCTTCCCAACAAGCATCTTCAAGACCTTCAAAGATTCCTCCACCACAACCACAATCACCCTCAAATAATACTGGTGGTAATTCAGGTTCAACCAACATTGAATCAGTGTCTCCACTTGCGGGATAGTTGTCGTATGCGGGTAATCCAGCAACATCATAGTCAAACTGTATTCCCACAGGACCTAAATCACCAATCACATCAGAGTTGTTGTCGTAGTGTCTTTTTATTCCAAGTTCCTTAATTTTCTCAACCTTGGCTTTATTGCTCCCTGTCGTATAGATGTGTGATGCAGGGAATCCATATTTGTTTGCCACATCATACATACTTTGTGTGGTCGTATTTCTTGCTGAAATGATGTAGATGATTGAACCTCTTGATAATTCGTTCTCAAGTAATTTCTTACCGTCTTCAGTGCTCAAGGTTTCGTCCCAATCAAACGATACTCTGGTTGCTGCGAACTCTCTATTGTCCCACATACCATAACATTGTCCTGCTGCTTGGTCATCAGTTTTTCCCTCGTTCTTAACATAGGCGATACAACGACCGATGAACTCATCTTTGGATTCTGTTGGACCTGGTTTAACAAAGTCCTGAACTCCCATTTCCTCTTTCTTCAAGATTGAATCAACCCACTCAAGTGCTGGTTTACCACCCCATAGGTCGTAGGAGATTGTCCCATTATCATCGTAGTTTCCTGTGTAATAGGTTGCCGCTCTCTCCAAATAGGATTTCATTCTCTTAACGGTTTCCAATGAAATCTCGTCACGATTACACAATTGCTGAGCCCTGATTTTCCCTGTTTGCGTTGCTGCAGGATTTCCCCTTTCTTCATTCTCTTTGATGGCACGACATGCTTTTGCTGATACATTCTCAGGAGCCTTGTAGAATCTCTGTTGGTTGAAATACATCAACTCCTGTTCAATTGCGGGATACTCAACCCATGCTACCTCAAATACACCAGTATCACCTGATATGTCGGGATTTACCTCAAGTTCTATTACTTTATACATCTTTAATAAATAGTTAGATTAAAACTGACTTAATTTTTCAAGTCGTCTTGCTGTTTCTTGTTTAGCGGTGATATCAGATTCCACAACATACGCTCTAATTGGAGTGTTTCGTTGTTTTGCAATTGCTTCCACAATTCTTGAATCATCAAGTGTAGGTTGGATTGGTCTTCCTCCACCTGCTTGGTTGATTTGGTCTAATAGTCCCATGTAATTTACGGTTGAATATCTGTTGATGACTGCTTCGTTTCCTTCCAACTCAATTCCACCACCTTGAAACTTAACTCCACCGTATTCGTGAGCAGGTCCTGAGACCATACCCCCTGCTCCAAGTTTACCACCTCGTCTGTAAGAGTC
>Ga0181344_1000890_pt1 | contig 11435 bp, 10 predicted proteins | sample Su13VDMLBDD_FD_130098 | JGI IMG/M metagenome (GOLD analysis project Ga0181344, IMG submission 130098) | Freshwater viral communities from Lake Michigan, USA - Su13.VD.MLB.D.D | ecosystem: Environmental > Aquatic > Freshwater > Lake | place: USA: Michigan | collected 2013-07-15
ATGCCCCCCGGACGTGGTGGCCGAGGCGGATTTCGCGGGCTCGACCGCGCATATCATCGACTGGGTGGGCACGGCGCGGCCCGCGCAGGCGATGCTGGTCACGGAATGCTCGATGGCCGCCAATATCGCCGACGCCCACCCCGAGGTCGAGTTCCTGGGCCCCTGCAACATGTGCCCGCACATGAAGAAGATCACGCTCGAAAAGGTGCTGTGGTCGCTGCATTCCATGACCGGCCAGGTCGAGGTGGACGAGGCCGTCGCCGCCCCGGCCCGCCGGGCGGTGCAGCGGATGATCGAGATGTCGCGGCAACCGGCGGTTCGGGCATGATGGAGACCCGCCGCGTGGTGATCGTCGGCGCGGGACTGGCCGCGCTTTACGCGGCCCTTGCGCTGGCGCCGCGTCCGGTGCTGATGATCTCGCCCGATCCGCTGGGGCAGGGGGCGAGTTCCGCCTGGGCGCAGGGGGGCGTCGCGGCGGCCATGGACCCCGCCGACAGCGCCGCGCAGCACGCCGCCGACACGCTGCGGGCAGGGGCGGGCCTTGTCGTTCCCGAAGTGGCCCGGCTGGTCACGGCCGAGGCGCGCGGCCACATCCTGGCGCTGGCCCGGCTGGGCGCGCCCTTCGACCGGAACGGGGCGGGCGGCTTTGTCCTGTCGCGCGAGGCCGCGCATGGTCTGCCCCGGGTGGTGCGCGTCGGGGGCGACGGGGCGGGGGCCGCGATCATGGCCGCTCTTGTGGCTGCCGTGCGGGCCGCGCCCTCGGTGCAGGTGGCGGAAGGCTGGGTGGCCACGGGACTGGTGCTGGAGGGCGGGCGCGTCGCGGGGGTGCGGCTGGCGCTGACCTCGGGCTCGGTCTCCGTGGCGCTCGCGGCGCCTGCGGTGCTGATCGCGGGCGGCGGATCGGGCGGGCTTTTCGCCGTCACCACCAATCCCGCCCGCATCCGGGGCGAGGCCCTGGGCATGGCGGCCCGTGCGGGCGCGGTGATCGCGGACGCCGAATTCGTGCAGTTCCACCCCACCGCCATCGCAAGCGGCGCCGACCCCGCGCCACTTGCGACCGAGGCGCTGCGGGGCGAAGGCGCCCGGCTGGTCAATGCCGACGGCATCCGCTTCATGGCGGCGCTGCACCCGGACGCGGACCTGGCCCCGCGCGACGTCGTGGCGCGCGGCGTCTTTGCCGAAACCCGGGCGGGCCGCCGTCCCGCGCTGGATTGCCGCGCGCTTGGCGCCCGCTTCGCCACGGACTTCCCGGCGGTGGCGGCAGCCTGCGCGCGGGCCGGGATCGACCCCGCCCGCCAGCCGGTCCCGGTCGCGGCGGCGGCGCATTACCACATGGGCGGCATTGCAACCGACATGGAGGGCCGCAGCAGCCTGCCCGGCCTTTGGGCCTGCGGCGAGGCGGCCTCGACCGGGCTGCACGGCGCGAACCGCCTGGCCTCGAACGGGCTGCTGGAGGCGCTGGTCTTTGCCCGCCGCGCCGCCCTGTCCATCGGCCGCGGCGGCCCGTCCGCCCCTCCGGTGGCGCTGCCGGAACCTGATCCTGCCCCGCTGCCCGACCCCGCCCTGATCGCGCGCCTGCGCGGGGCCATGACGGGGGGCGCGGGCGTGCTGCGGGACGCCCATGGCCTGACCGCCGCGCTGCGCGCCATCGCCGCCGTCGAGGCCGCTGGGCCCGGCTGCCCCCGGCTTGCCAACATGACCGCCGCCGCCACGCTGATCTGCGCCGCCGCCCTGTCCCGCCGCGAAAGCCGGGGCGCGCATTGCCGCACCGATTTCCCCGACCCGTTGCCCGCGGCGCATCGCAGCCGCATGACCCTGGCAGAGGCCCTGGCCCTGCGTCCCGCCCCCCAGCCGGAGCCCTTATGATCCCGCCCTTGCCCGACATGATCCTGGAACCCCTGGTTCGCGCCGCCCTGCTGGAAGATCTGGGCAGCCATGGCGACATCACCACCCGCACGGTGATCGCGCCCGGCGCGCGTCTGGACGCCGCCATCCGCGCGCGCGAGGGCGGCACGGCGTCGGGAATGCAAATGGCCGCGCTGGCCTTCCGGCTGATCGACCCGGCCCTGCGCCTGGACGTGCTGATCCCCGACGGCACCCCCTTCGCCCCCGGCGACACGCTGGCGCGGATCGAGGGAGACGCCGCCGCCATCCTCTCGGCCGAGCGGGTGGCCCTGAACTTCGCGGGCCGCCTGTCGGGCATCGCCACCCTGACCGCCGCCTTCGTGGCGGAAACGCGGGGCACCGCCACCCGCGTCACCTGCACGCGCAAGACCACGCCCGGCCTGCGCCTGGTGGAAAAGCAGGCGGTGCTGCATGGCGGCGGCTTCAACCACCGCGTCTCGCTGTCGGACGCGATCCTGATCAAGGACAACCACATCGCGGCGGGCGGCGGCATCCGCGCCGTCTTGCGGGCCGTCAAGGCGCAGGCCTCGCACATGATGCGGGTCGAGATCGAGGTGGACCGCCTGGACCAGCTGGCCGAGGTGCTGGAGGAAGGCGGCGCCGATGTGGTTCTGCTGGACAACATGGACACGGACACGCTGCGCCAGGCCGTCGCCATGGCCGGGGGACGCGTGGTTCTGGAAGCCTCGGGCAACATGCGCCTGGCGCGCATCGCCGAAGTGGCGGCGACGGGGGTGGACTATGTTTCGGTCGGCGCGCTGACCCATTCGGTGTCTGTCCTGGACCTGGGTCTGGACGCCTGAGGCGACGGGGAGCCTTGGCGAAACACCCCGGGCCGCAAGGGTTCGGCGCCGCATCTGCCGCCGTCTGACGGCCAGGGCAGTCCAGGCGCAACGCAGTCCGACGCTTTTCCCCATCTGGCAATGGCATGGCCCGACAGGGGCAGGGCAGGGCGTGGGTCAGGGCCGACAAGGGCAGTCCCGGACGATCCGAGCAGGGCGGAAACCAGCCCGTGCCAGACAACGCCGTCGCAGGAAACGCCGTCGCAGAAATCGGGGCGGCACGGGGCGGCGTCATTCTTGTGGCGACCGCCTGGCTGGCAGAACCGGGATCATTTCCGTCCCGGTGGCCGGTCCGCGTGCATCATTTGGTCTGATCCGACCAACAAAGCTGTTGAAAATACGGCGCGGCCATAGATCATCCGCGCTTGGGCACCGGCCGGCCCGCGCGCCGCATCCCGCGGCGCCCCCGGCGGTCGGATCGGCTCTGACCGAAAGGACTCCGCGCCCTTGGGGGAAGGGGCGCAAGATCCTGCCTGAAACGGGACTGCACCAGGGAGGAGACACAATGAAACGCGCGACATTCTGCGGACTGCTTCTGACGACTGCCTTTGCGACGCCGATCCTTGCCCAGGAAGACCTTGAAACGCTGCAAGGCATGCAGCGCACCGACGCCACCTTCACGCGCATCGAACAGACCGGGCCGACCGCCGATGCGCTGGCGGCGATCCTGCCGCACATCAATGTGCCCGACGGGTTCGAGGTTAGCCTTTACGCCGTGGTGCCCGATGCCCGGTCCATGGCGGTGGCGCCGCAGGGCACCGTTGTCTTTGTCGGCACCCGCAAGGACAAGGTCTGGTCGGTCGTGGACCGCGACCGCAACCGGGTCGCCGACGAGGTGATGGATTTCGCCCCCTCGCTGACCTTCGACATCCCGAACGGGCCCTGCTTCTCGCCCGACGGGTTCCTTTACATCGCCGAGCGCAACCGCGTTCTGCAGTTCCCGGCGGCCGAGTTCTTTTTCGAAGGCCCGGACCCGGCCGTGGGCACCGTCGTGGCCCAGGGCGAGCTGATCCCGGCCGAGGAGGAAAGCTTCAACCACACCGCGCGGGTCTGCCGCGTCGGACCTGACGGCAAGCTGTATATCTCGCTGGGCCAACCCTACAACGTGCAGCCGCGCGAAAAGCTGGAGAAATACGACGAGATCGGCATCGGCGGCATCGTCCGCATGAACATCGACGGCAGCGAACGCGAGGTCTTCACCCGCGGCATCCGCAATTCGGTCGGGCACGACTTCGACCCGGCCAACGGCGATCTTTGGTTCACCGACAACCAGGTCGACGGCATGGGCGACGACATCCCGCCGGGCGAGTTGAACCGCCAGACCGAGGCGGGCCAGCATTTCGGATTTCCCTGGGTGAACGCTGGCATCGAGATCGCGGATTACAAGGACGTGCCCCGCCCCCAAGGGGTCGAGTTCATCGAGCCGCAGGTGAAAACGGATGCCCATGCCGCCGATCTGGGCATGAGCTTCTATCGCGGCAACTCGTTTCCCCAGGAGTATCGCGGCGGCATCTTCTCGGCCCAGCACGGCAGCTGGAACCGCACCACGCCGGTGGGAGCGCGCGTGATGTTCACCCGTCTTGATGCCGATGGCAATGCTGCGGGAACCGAGGTCTTCGCCGACGGATGGCTGGACGGGGAAACGGGCGAATATCGCGGACGCCCCATGGACATCGCGTTCCTGCGCGACGGATCCATGCTGGTGTCGGACGACTTCGCCGGGGCGATCTGGCGGATCGCCTATGCCGGCGATGGCGCCGGCGGGGCCGGCGGCGGCGCGATGCCCCAGGACGGCGCGGCGGATGCCGAGGCCGACGGCGAGGCTGCCGGCACGCCAGCCCCCGCCCCCGCCCCCGCGAACTGAACCCGTCCGGGGCGGTTCCTGCCGCCCCGGTTTCCTCAAGGAAAGCTGCACATCATGAGATCATTCCACTGCGCGGTTCTTGCTGCCGCGTTCGGCCTGTGCGCCGGTGCCGCGCTGGCGCAGAGCGACGAAGCCCCGATCCAGACATGCCGGGTTTGCCACGGGGTTGACGGCGTGGGCACCAATCCGATGATCCCCAACATCGGCGGTCAAAGCGCGGAATACCTGTCCAAGCAGTTGCAGGATTTCCGCGCGGGGCGCCGCGAGGATCCGCAGATGTCCATCATCGCCCAGAACCTGACGGATGAGGAGATCAGGGCGCTTGCCCGCTGGTATGCCTCGGTGAGGGCAACCTATACCCTGCCGGAATGACCCCCGCCGTCAGGCCACGCGGTCGGACGGATCAAGGCCGGCGAAGAAGGCGTCCAGGTTGTCCAGCGCCCTGAAGCCCATCGCGTCGCGGGTTTCCTCGGTCGCCGAACCGATATGGGGCAGCAGAAAGACGTTGGACAGGGCGGCAAGCGCCGGGTTGCCGCCCGGTTCGGTCTGAAACACGTCCAGACCGGCGGCGAACAGCTTGCCCGATCGCAGCGCCCCGACCAGCGCGTCCTCGTCGATCAGGGCGCCCCGCGCGGTGTTCACGACGATCGCCCGGTCGGGCAGCATGGCAAGCGTCCGGGCATTGATGATCCCGGCGTTCTGCGGCGTCGCCGGGCAATGCAGGGAAAGCACGTCCGACACGGCCAGCAGGCTTTCCAGGCTGTCGTGATGGATCGCGCCCTTTTCCAGATCGGGGGGCAGGCGGCGGCGGTTGTGGTAATGGATCTGCATCCCGAAGCCGCGCGCGCGGTCGGCGGCGACCTGGCCCACGCGCCCCATTCCCAGAACGCCGAATCGCCTGCCGGTGACCTGCCGCCCGACCATAAAGGCGGGGGACCAGAAATCCCATGCCCCGGACCGGACCAGGGCATCGCCTTCGGCCCCGCGCCGGGCGGCCCCCAACATGCACAGGATCGCGATTTCGGCGGTGGCGTCGGACAGCACGTCGGGGGTGTTGGTGACGACGATCCCCGCCGCCCTGGCCGCCGCCAGATCCACATGGTCGGTGCCCACGGAATGATTGGCGATGATCCTCAGCCGGGGACCGAGGGCGCCGATGACCTCGGCCCCGAACCGTTCGGAATGGCACGGCAGCACCGCGTCCACGTCCCGGCAAGCGGCGATCAGCTCCGCCGCGGACAGAACCCTGTCTTCGGGGTTCAGGATCACGTCGTAATCGCGCGCGGCCCTTGCCTCGACCGCGGGGCGGAGCTTGCGGGTGATCAGCAACTTGGGCTTCGCCATGGCCGCTTCCCTTGCGTCATCATCGCTGCCTTTGGCCGGGGGCGGCCAAACGCTCGAAAAGGCTTCGGATTAATTTACCGTATCGTCAAAAAGTCCAGTTGCGCAAACCCGTTTTGCCGTTTCTACTTGGTCGCAAGAACATGTCGCGCCAAGCGACTTCATCGTCTGGGAGGACACCGATGACCGACTCCGTCGAAGCCGCGCGATTTTCGCGCCGCTCTTTCCTGCGCACCGGCGCCGTGGGCGGAACCGCCGCAGCGGCCACAGCCCTGGCCGCCCCGCCCGTGCTGGCGCAGTCCCCGATCGTCATGAAGATGCAGACCTCGTGGCCCGCCTCGGACATCTGGATGGACATGGCGCGCGAATACACCACCCGCGTCGAGCAGATGTCGGGGGGCCGCCTGACGGTCGACCTGCTGCCCGCCGGGGCGGTTGTCGGCGCGTTCCAGGTGATGGATGCGGTGCATGACGGGGTGATCGACGCCACCCATACGGTGCCGGTCTACTGGTATGGCAAGTCCAAGGCCGCCTCGTTCTTCGGAACCGGGCCGGTCTTCGGCGGCTCGGCCACGACGATGCTGGCCTGGTTCTACCAAGGCGGGGGCGCCGAACTGTACCGCGAACTGACCCAGGACATCCTGGGCCTGAACGTTTACGGCTATATGGGGATGCCCATGCCCGCGCAGCCGCTCGGCTGGTTCAAGAACGAGGTCAGCACCGTCGCCGACGTGCAGGGCCTGAAATACCGCACCGTCGGCCTTGCGGCGGATCTGTTGCAAAGCATGGGCATGTCCGTGGCCCAGCTGCCGGGGGGCGAGATCGTCCCGGCGATGGAGCGCGGGGTGATCGACGCCTTTGAGTTCAACAACCCGTCGTCGGACCGCCGCTTCGGCGCGCAGGACGTGGCCAAGAACTATTACCTGTCGTCCTATCACCAGGCGTCCGAATCCTTCGAATTCATCTTCAACCGGGATTTCATGGACGATCTGCCCGAGGATTTGCAGGCCATCCTGCGTTACGGGGTCGAGGCTTCGGCAACCTCGAACCTGGCTCTGGCGATGCGCGAATATTCCAAGGATCTGGCCGAACTGGCCGCCGGCGGGGTGACGGTCCACCGCACCTCCAAGGACATCCTGGCCGCCCAGCTTGAAGCCTGGGACACGCTGATCGCGGATCTGGAAACCGATCCCTTCAACAAGAAGATCATGGACAGCCAGCGCGCCTGGACCGAACAGGTCGCCTATTACGAACTGATGAACGCGCCCGACCTGGGGCTTGCCTTCGAACATTACTACCCCGGCAAGCTGAAGCTGTGATCGGCAGGGACGGCGCGGGACAATCCCCGCCGTCCCGCCCGCGACGCGGCCCCAGGGAGTTTCCATCAATGCAGAAATACATCCGGTTTGCCGACAGCCTGTCGGCCTGGTTCGGCAAGGCCTTCGGCTGGCTGATCATCCTGATGACCATCGGGATGAGCTACGAGGTGATGGTGCGTTACCTGTTCAACCGCCCGACGCCCTGGGCGCTTGACATCAGCTTCATCATGTACGGCACGCTGTTCATGATGGGGGGCGCCTATACGCTGTCGCGGGGCGGCCACGTGCGGGGCGATTTCCTGTATCGCCTGTGGTCGGACCGGACACAGGCGCGGGTGGACCTTGCGCTCTACATCCTGTTCTTCTTTCCGGGCATTCTTGCCCTGATCTTTGCCGGGTGGAAGTACGCCGGCCGCTCGTGGAGCTATGGCGAGGTGTCGGTCAACAGCCCCGCCGGGATCCCGATCTATCAGTTCAAGACGGTGATCGTCGCCGCCGGGATCCTGCTGTTCCTTCAGGGGATCGCGCAGGTCATGCGCTGCATCCTGTGCCTGCGCACCGGCGCCTGGCCGCCGCTGGACTGGGATGTCGAGGAAACCGAGACGATCCTGATGCAGAAGACCACCGAAGAAAAACCCCACGGCCCGGCCTGACGCCGGTTTGTTCCCCATGCCGATCCGAACCAGGAGTTAGTGCCGTGACCGATCCGCAGATCGCCCTGTTCATGCTGGGCATCTTCATCTTCTGTGTGTTCCTGGGGTTTCCCATCGCCTTTACGCTGATGGCCATCGGCATCGGGTTCGGCTATTACGCGTATTACGATCCGGGCCGCATGTGGCGGTCGTTCAATCGCCTCGAGGACGATGCGGGATTGTGGGAATCCGCGCAGCTGTGGCTTGAAGGGTTCTACAACAACCGGATCTTCGATCTGTTCGTGAACCAGACCTATACGGTCATCTCCAACGAAGTCCTGACCGCCGTGCCCTTGTTCCTGTTCATGGGCTATATCGTCGAACGCGCCAACATCGTCGACAAGCTGTTCGCGACCCTGGCGGTGGCGACGCGCAACCTGCCCGGCGCCCTGGGTATCGCGGCCCTGATCACCTGCGCGCTGTTTGCCACCGCCACGGGGATCGTGGGGGCCGTGGTCACGCTGATGGGCCTGCTGGCGCTGCCTCAGATGCTGAAGATGCGTTACAACCACAGCTTCGCGGCGGGCATCATCTGCGCGGGCGGCACGCTGGGGATCCTGATCCCGCCGTCGATCATGCTGATCGTTTATGCGGCGGCGTCCGGGGTGTCGATCGTGCGGCTTTACGCGGCGGCCATGTTGCCGGGCCTCGTGCTGGTGGGCCTTTACTTCGTCTACATCGTCGGCCGCGCGGTCCTGAACCCGTCGCTTGCGCCCAAGCCCACGCAGGACGAGGTTCCGGCCGTGCCGCTGGGCAGGCTGATGTGGATGCTGGCCACCAGCTTTCTGCCGCTGGCGATCCTGATCCTGTCGGTGCTGGGGTCGATCCTGTTCGGTCTGGCCACGCCCACCGAAGCCGCGTCCATCGGCGCGCTTGGCGGCATCCTGCTGGCCCTTGCCTATCGCGCGATGACCTTCGACCGGCTGCGCGAAAGCGTGTATCTGACGGTCCGCACCACCGCGATGGTGTGCTGGCTGTTCGTGGGATCCTACACCTTCTCGGCAGTGTTCAGCTATCTCGGCGGAGAGCAGGTGATCGCCGAATTCGTGCAAGGCCTGGACCTGACGCCGATCCAGTTCCTGATCATCGCCCAGATCATCATCTTTCTGCTTGGCTGGCCGCTGGAATGGTCCGAGATCATCATCATCTTCGTGCCGATCTTCCTGCCCTTGCTGCCGCTGTTCGGGATCGACCCGCTGTTCTTCGGGGTTCTGGTGGCGCTGAACCTGCAAACCAGCTTCCTGACGCCGCCCATGGCGATGAGCGCCTATTACCTCAAGGGCATCGCGCCGCCCAGCGTCAGGCTGACCGAGATCTTCGCGGGGGTGCTGCCGTATTGCGGCCTGGTGCTGATCGCCATGCTTCTGATGTACACCTTCCCCCAGATCGTCTTCAGCCTGCCGGACGCCTTCTATGGCCCCTCGCGATAAATCGCAGGCGGTGCTGGGACTCGAGGCGGTCGAGATGCGCGACCGGCTGGCCTCGGGGGCGCTGCGGGCCGCGGATCTGGTCCGGGCCTGCCTGGCCCGGATCGCGGAACTGGAACCCCGGGTCGGTGCCTGGGCCTGGATCGACGAGGATCATGCCCTGGCGCAGGCGCAGCGGCTGGACCAGTGGCGGCAATCCGGGCGGGCGGTGGGGCCCTTGCACGGGCTTCCGGTCGGGCTGAAGGACATCATCGACACCAAGGGCATCCCGACCGAGAACGGCACGCCCATCGACGCGGGCCGCGTGCCTTCCGAGGACGCCTGGATCGTCGCGCGGTTGCGCGCGGCGGGGGCGATCATCCTGGGCAAGACCGTCACGACCGAATGCGCCTTTCTGCATCCGGGCAGGACGCGCAATCCCCACGATCTCGACCATACCCCGGGCGGATCGTCGCAAGGTTCGGCGGCGGCCGTCGCGGCCGGGATGGTGCCGCTGGCGGTCGGCACGCAGACGGGCGGATCCGTGATCCGCCCGGCGGCATTCTGCGGGGTCGTCGGCCTGAAGCCCAGCTTCGGGATGATCCCGCGGACGGGCATCCTGACTCAGTCGCCTTCTCTGGACACCGTTGGCGTCTTTGCCCGCAGCGTCGCCGACTGCGCCCTTCTGGCCGAGGCGATCGCAGGCCATGATCCCGTCGATCCCGCGACCGAGGCCCTGCCTGCGCCGCGCCTGCTCGACACGGCCTTGTCGCCGCCGCCCGTCGCTCCGGTTCTTGCCTTTCTCAAGCCGCCCGGCTGGGACCAGGCCGATCCGCAGACCGTCGCGGCGATGCATGAACTGGCCGGCCTTCTGGCCGAGCAGTGTTTCGAGGTCAGCATTCCCGGGCTGGAGGACGCGGCCGCGATCCGCCGCCGCATCAACCTGGCCGAGATGGCGAAATGCTATTACCCGCTGGAACGGCGCGGGCGGGACCGGATGTCCGACATCCTTCGCGCCGCGATGGACGAAGGCAAGACGGTGCTGGCGCGCGACTACATCGCGGCTCTCGACTGGCGGGCCGTCATCAATGCCGCGGCGGCGCCGGTCTTTGCGCGTTGCGACGCGATCCTGTGCCCGGCGGCGCCGGGGCCAGCGCCAAGGGGACTGGCCGATACCGGCGACGCGATCTTCAACGGATTGTGGACCCTGTCCGGGATGCCCGCGGTCACGCTGCCGGTGTTCACGGCCGAAAACGGCCTGCCGATGGGCATCCAGCTGGTCGGGCAGCGCGGCAACGACGCCCGGCTGCTGCGCACCGCCCGCTGGCTGGCCACCCATCTTGAAACCTTGAAGCAACAAGGATGAGATCATGAACTTGCTTATGGCTTTTCTGGCCTTCGCCACGGTTGTGGGGTTTCTGGCCATCCTGGTCATCCATGTCCCCCGCCTTGACCTGATCGCGGTGATCGCGGTCACGGTTCTGCTTGCCGCCTGGGATCTGTTCACGACATTCAGGCCGCGAAAGGGCTGACAACGACAGCACGGCTGGGCCTCCGCCGAGGCCTTGCGTGCCTTGCGGCCCGGCTGTTTGTCCGGCCCGCCAGCCAGCGCAGACCGCGTTCCAGACAAGCGTCGTTCTTCGCCGCATTGGCGTCGTCCGAGCAGCGGCGGCAGTCGTGCACGTCCGTCAGCCACCTGTCTCGGGGGCGCAACGTCGGCGGGTCCGGCGCGGGCTGTCCAGACCAGGCCGGTGACGCCGGATCTTCGGGCAGCCTTCGGCTTGTAAAGAGTTTTCTCGATGTGGATTGGAACGGTTAATTTTTTTACCCTTGCTGAAAAGGCTTTAGTCCGCCGCCGATCTCGTGATTAACATCGTTTTCGAGGACCGAGCGCGCCTGCGGGCCGCTGCCGGGCCGCTGCCGGGCGGCGGCGTGGCGGGCGGGGCGGGTCAGGGCGGGTTGCGGCGGCGGGGCCAGGAGGGGACGATGAGCCACGAGACGATTGACAAGCATCCGATACCCGCGGGCTTCGGCGAGACGCTGTGCGGCCCCGAGGATTACGCCCG
>Ga0181344_1000891_pt1 | contig 11434 bp, 9 predicted proteins | sample Su13VDMLBDD_FD_130098 | JGI IMG/M metagenome (GOLD analysis project Ga0181344, IMG submission 130098) | Freshwater viral communities from Lake Michigan, USA - Su13.VD.MLB.D.D | ecosystem: Environmental > Aquatic > Freshwater > Lake | place: USA: Michigan | collected 2013-07-15
AAGTCCCATGTGGATCACTCCCGTTACCCCCGCCGCTCATCGCTTTGGGGAAAGGTTCACATGGCTCAATTCTCAGTGGAAATTACCCGCCTATCCGGCTCAGTTCTGGGTGGAAATCAACAGACCAGAACATCTATGCCTTCGCGGGCGCCTCCATCCGCTTCATCCGGCAATTCGAGACGGACTACCGGGCGCGGCCTGAGTTCCTGGTCGAGAACTACCGCTCCACCCGCCACATCATCGAGGCGGCGAATGCCGTCATTGCCCCGGCCAGGGACCGGATGAAGGCCGAACACGCCATCAGCGTGGATCGGAGGCGCCGGAAGGATCCGCCCGGCGGCGAGATGGCCAGGCTCGATCCTGTCGCGCACGGCCGCGTGCAGGTGCTGGATTGTCCGGGAGGCGATGTCGCGCAGGCGATCGCGGCGGTGGATGAACTCGTGCGCCTGTCACGCCTGGACCCGGACTGGAGTTGGTCACGCGCGGCGATCATCTCGCGCGACTGGCGGCGGCTTGCCCCGGTGCGCGCCTATGCCGAAGCTCTGGGGCTGCCGGTGGAGATGGCCAACGAGAGCCCGCCCAGCGTCTGGCGCCTGCGCGAAATGCAGGGCTTCATCGAGGTCCTGCGGCGCGATCCCGCGCGTCTTCTCGGCATCCGCGATCTGGTCGAGGCCGTGAACACGCTGCCGGCCAACCGCTGGACCGACCTGATCGCCGAGGGGATTGCCGCGCTGGCCCGCGAACTCGCCGACAAGACCATGCCGGTTCCCGATCTCATCGAGTGGTTTGCCGAATGGGCGCGTGACACCCGCAGCGAACAGCGGGGTCTGCTGCTTCTGACGGCGCACCGCGCCAAGGGGCTGCAGTTCGACGATGTGGTGATCCTGAACGGTGGCTGGGAGGCTCCATCCCGAGGGGAGGATGCCGATGCGCCCCGGCGCCTGTTCTACGTCGCCATGACACGGGCGCGGCGCAGCCTCTGCATCATGGCGAGCGGCGCGCATCCATTCCTGCTGCAGGGCGGAGAGCCTCTGCTCTGGCGGAAGGCTCCGCCGCAATCTGGTGATGTGGTGGTGGCGACCCTGCAGTATCAGATGCCCAGCTTGAAGGCCGTGGATCTGTCCTGGGCAGGGCGTCTGCCTGCGGATCATCCCTCGCTGCGGGCGATCGCGGAAGCCCAGGTCGGCGATCCCGTGCGGGTGGTGAACGAGGGAGGAGCCTGGCTGATCCACGATGCCCGGGGACGTGCTCTGGGGCGTATGGCACGGACATGGTCCCCGCCAGCGGGTCTGAAGTTCTTGCGGGGAGAGGTCGGCGCCGTGGTGCGGTGGCGGAAAACTGATAACAAGGAGGAGTTCCGCGCCCATCTGCGCCGGGAGGTCTGGGAGGCTGTGTGCCCCGAACTGGTGTATGGGTGATGGCGGGGAGACACGTTGCCTCAGCGATGGTCATCCTGGCTGCGGGAGACGAAGACGCAAACATGAAGGATGCCTTGCCACCGTTCAGGCCCGGTATACAAGGAGCGCCAGCCAAGGTGTTTCGCACTCTACCTTCGGATGCCACATTCGAATTGGCTCCGCAATTTCTTCGATACTTAGGCTGTCGACGGTAATCTCGCCTCGCGGAGATGCGATTTCCTCAAAGCGTGATTTCTTGCTCATCTCCCCGGAAAAAATAATCAACTTTCCGTCCTTTTCGTATTTCGAAACTTGCTTGAAGAAATCCGCCCAAAGGGGGCGTTTTTGCCCGGCTTCTTTAAAAGTTTTCATTAGAAAACAGGTCGGGCGATCATTTTCCGCTCTGTGTTCCATAGGACAGGCAATTGGATCCTTGCTCGAGGAGAGCGGCGCTCCGTCGTTGGGGCAGGGCAAGGGGAGGTCCGGCTTGCCGTCGACCCGGAAGAGCAAAGTGCCAGACGACGGTTCCGTCGGCCGGGCTATCACCTCACATAGTTGCCTTCTCCAAGAACCAAACGTTCTCCAGTCGGCTCATGACGGGGCTTCAAGCAGGCCAAGCCGCGCTTGCGCGGTCTCTTTCCGAACACACGCTTTCACCGACCGAGCCATGCCATCCCGGAAGGCCAATGCCGTCCATGGTTCAAGCGCTCCGGCGATCAATGATTTTTGCGCAGAAACGAACCCGACCGTGAAGATCACCCTGCTCTCGGCAGACGAGGCCATTCGCCGCCCGAAACAGTTCTGCAACATGACCTGCAATGAGATGACAACCTCCTCCTGCTTCGACGAGGTGACCACGGTGGAGGTGTGGGTCAAAAATCTGACGAAACGGAAACAATGGAAAGACAATCTGGGTGCGCCGTGGTGCGGAAAAAACATGTCGGACTTGTTGGACTGCCAGCCCCCAGACCGGTCGCCAGGGTCATCCCGCCCGCCCCCCCCTTGATCCCCATAGGTGAGCGGAGACTTACCAGCCTGGGGTCATGCCTCCTGCCTTTCCCGCCCCGCCATGCCGTGCCATCAGATCGGCGACGGCTTTCGGAAGGGCGCTGTGCCGTTTTGGGTCGAACTGTTCCTGCGGCAGGCGATGCGCAAGCAAATTGAGGACGGCCTCGGCCTGGATCTTGTCGCGCCGGGCCTTGCCGGGGTCGCGGTCCTCGCGTTCTGACATCCACAGCTTATGGGCTGCCCAGATAGCGGGGGCCGGCGTTGTCATGCGCACCGGGTAGCCGCGGTCGTCGATGGCCACGGCAGCAAAGGATGGCGCCGAGACAAGCCATTCGAGACCGACAATGGGCGCGGGTATGGCATCGCCTTCAATCCGGCTTGTCTGACCGGGCATTCGGCGGTGGGCGGGCCGGGCTTCCGGCCGGATGAACTCCACCATGAAGCCGTCCTTGTTGGTCAGCCGATAATCACCTTTCTGCCGCTGCTCGAACGATTGATCGACCGACTTCGCCAAGGCCTCGAACCCCTTGCGGTTTCCATCGATCGCGATCCTCAATGGGGCGCGATCGTCGACAAGCACGTCGAGATCCCCCGTCGCGACCATCTCGCCTTGGAAGGTCACGGATGCCGCCGCCTCGTAGGCGTAAAGGGCATGCGTTCCCACGATCCGAAACCGCGCGGTGGCATCACTGTCATTGAGCCGCCGGATCAGGCGCGCGGCCAGGCCTGGAACCCGTTGATGGTTGAGGGCCCGCATCACGGCCGCAAGCTGGTCGATCCTTTGGGCCAGGCTGGCCAGCCTGCCTTCCGCCTCGGCCTTGCGGCGCGTGAAGGCTGCGAGGATCGCATCCGTTTCGTTCGAACGCGGGCCGAGACTGCGGGTGGAGCGCACCCCGTTGCGTGATGTGCGGCGATAAAGATACTGACGGCCGGATCGATCCTCATAGCCCATGGTGCCGCTCAGGTCGGACAAGGCTTCGGCCCGGACGCGCTGCCATTCGTCGAAGGCGGTGATCAGGTCGACCCGATCACGGATTATCCGGCTATCCAAGTCATTGTGGAGCATGGCTTTGGTGTTTCCAGTATGGTTTTATTGGAAGATAGCACCAAAGGAAGCTGTTTCAATACATTACTCTAACCTTATCGACATAGCGTCTCTCAAACGGAGGGGGGATGGGAGACGGACGACGGGGCAGTTGTTGACCTGGAGCGTCTGGCGATCCAGGTCGGGCGTATTATGCGGCAGTGCCGTAGGCCGGGAGTTGCCTTCGTGTCGCGCGGCCTCGGCCTCGCCGAAGGGTACGCCGCCAAAAAATCTGTTGGACTTGTCGGACTGTTGGACTGCGGCACCCGAAACCCTGCCGCCCAAGTCGTCCGCACCGTCAGCCTATCGCCGGACCTGGACCGAGGCCTTCGCGGGGGGACCGTTTTGGGGGAAAAACCCGGCCGGCAATCCCGTAGTCCTGCTTGGGAAGGATCCCGGCTTCCCTGCAGACCGCTTGGAGAGCCACGCTTTCGCGCAGGTCGACATTGTTGCGCTTGATCCAGCCCATCAGGCCGTCGCCAACCCGCTGGAGTAGCGCCCGCTGTTTATCAGACTTCTCGATCTGTTGCCGCAATTGCGCTTTCTGTTGCGCAAGCCGGCTTCCCTGCTTCGCGGCAGCCCGGATGACCGGCCTCATCTCGGGCAGATCGTATCGCATGGCGCTCGGATCGCCCGCGATGATGGCGCCGTCCCGTTCAAGCACCGTCCCGGCCACCATCTCCCGGGTGATGGACACCACGGCCTTGGCAATGTCTGCCGCACGCTTCCGCCACAGCCCGGCCTCGGCGAAGGCCTCATCCCGCGCCCGGATGGCCATGACAGCTTCTTTCTTGAGATCCTCGGTCACATGGGTCAGCTCCGCGCAGGCGTCGACGGCGGCCTGGCGCTCCTGTTCGGCGGCGTCCCGGACCGCAAGGGCTTCCGTCCGCTGCTCGACCGCTTGGTCGGCGCGGGCGGTTTCCTGATCGGCGCGACGGGCCTCGGCGTCCGCCTGCCTCCGCGCGGCCTGGGCACGTTCTGTCTCCAGCACGGCGGCCGCCCGCGCCATCTCGACGCGCGCTTCCATTGCCACGGCCCTGTCGTCCTTCAGGCGCAACTCTTGGTCGAGCACCGCCAGAAGGAGCCTCTTCTCCGCCAGCATCTCCTCGGCGGCGCGTTCTTCCTCCCGCAGGGCCACAGTCCGGGCGCCGAGCGCCGCGAGGGTTTCAGTGGCGGTTGCAAGCTGCCCCTCGATCTCGCCATGCCGCGCCGCAAGAGCGGCGCCTTGTTCGGTCAGCGCGGCCAGTTCCGCGCGCTTCCTGGCGAGATCCCCGGGCAACTCGCGATGCAACTGGCGGACCGATTTGTGTGTCACCTCGGAGAAGGTGGCGCCGGCGGCCAGGCGGTCTCCGTATCTGTGGCCCCGCTCGACACCCGGGCAGTGCTTGGCCATGACTTCGGCGGCAAGGCTCTGCAACTCGGCCATGACCGCGGGTCTGGTGGTTGTCGAGAGCGGCTGACCGTCCAGATCGACGGCGGCAAGGACGAAATGGGCGTGGATCGTGGCCTCGTCGCCGTGCGACCCCAAACCATGGAGCGTGGTCTTCAAGCGATCGGCAACGGCCTGTGCCAGCTCCTGAAAGGCGGCGTCCCGCTGCTCGGGGGTCAAGGCTTCGAAGAGCTGCGCGGCCTCATGGCCAAAGCCGATGATGCCCCGCGTCGCCACTGCGGCGTTGGACTTCATGCGCCGTTTGACGATGCGCTGTTCCCGCCGCGCCGCGCAGACGGCCCGCAGATCGGCGGGCTTGGCATATGCCATCAGGGTTCGATTGCACGCGCGGCGCGCGGCGTCGACATATTTCGGCTGCGGTCCGATTCGCAGATCGTGACGCCGCTGCCCGGAATAAACCTTGCAACTGGCCGCCTCCAGGCGAATGATAACGGCCCGGGGATTTCCGTTTTTCACATTATCCATAAGGATATTCTCGGCGTCGTCAGGCATTTTATATTATAACCTACTAGTGATAATCTTATCCCTCTTCGGGTCATGAGGACTATCTCCCGCCGGAAAGAAAAAGTCTCCGCCTGTTTTCCACAATGTTCGGCGCGGGACATCATGCGAGCGAATTGATATCCGCGAAACACCACGATCGGGAAACGGCCGCTGCCGGGACTCTGCGCCGCAAGCAGGAGAGCATGGCCACCCGTTTGCCGTTCCTATGCCACGGACATCTTATCAGCCGCGGGACAAAGGGCGCGAGGACCGCGGGTCGCTGCTGTCTGGTCTCGCCGACAAGCTCTGCCTTGATCTGCCGCGTCCGTTCATGCATCGGCGAGGTTGGCCTGCGGTTGCAGGATGCGTGGCCATGATGGGACACGGCACATCAAGCTCTCCCGACGACGGTCGACCTGAACTGCGGCGGCGTGGCGGTGGCGCAGCTTGGGATCCAAGCCGTGCCACGGACGCTATATTACACTATTGTAATATTACTATAGAGATCTATTGTGCTAGATTTTTGTGCCTGTTGGGGATCATTCTGGCATGACCCTCATCGGGTCTCCCAGATAATATCATCCTAGTGTAATATTATAATAGCTTCGCCATAAACCGTGCCCGTGACGCTGAGGGCGCCGCCGTTGCATCACGCTATTGGCTCCGGCCGGGGGTGATCGCATGATAGAATAATATTACGATAGTTTGCTATTATCATAGTTCTGATCTTGGGATGACGTGCGGAGGTGATAGGATCCTACCATGATAAATACCTACTATAATATAATTCTATTATGCTATCACCTCAACCCGTTGCTTTATCGCGGACTTCCACACCGGTAGAAGTCCTCGTAGGTGTCCTGTCGGCTGTTGTTATAGTCGATGCAGAGACCGGCCTCGTCAATCTGGGTCTTGAGGAGTTCGGCTTCGTTGCAGTCGCCAAGGCTAATGCCGTTGCTGTTGCCGGTGGAGTCCATGCAGGCGGTGAAGGCCGCCACGAAGCTGTCCACGAGGCGCATCTCCTTGCGGCTGAGCGGGCCGCCGGGAAACAGGGCGGTGGCGGCAATCACCGCGATCAGGAGAATAGCGGCGCCGGCGGCGGCGATCAGGATGCGCGTGCGAGTCATGCTTTCTGTCCTTTCCGAAAGATGGGGCGGCGGCCTGCCGCCCCGATACAGGCGTGGCGCGGGCGCTCAGCGGCGGATCAGCGCGGCGAAGTCCGGGAACGTGCCGGTTTCGGTGGCGCGGTAGCCGAGATCGCTGGCGGCCGCGAAGGGATCGTCGAAGGTGCCCAGGTCCGGATGGCAGGCGCGCAGATACATGGTGGTGATCAGTGTGGTGGCGCCCGCCGGGGTGACCAGGTCGAGCGCGGTATAGCTGGCGTCGCCCGCCATGAAGGCCGGGCGCCTGCCGCTGCAGAACACCTGCACGGGCGAGGGTTCGCCCCAGTCGAGGCCGCCAGCCGGGGTGTCGGGATCGTCCGAGACTGCCTGGCGCAGGATGACCATCACCAGGTCGCCGGGCACAGCGGCGCTGCCCTGGCCGACAACCTGGCGCGAGGTCTGGTCGTAGTGGATGCACTCTCCCATGTGGCAGCGGGCCAGATACGGCTCGGCCTGGGCGAGGGCGGCGGGCAGGGCGAAGGCGGCGGCAAGGAGGAAGGGCTTCATGGGTGTCTCCACAATCGAAAAAGGTCTTCGGGAAAGTCTTCGGAAAGGACGGGCAGGGGGATCAGTCGACGCAGCGGTCGGCATGGGCGAGGCAAAGATCCAGGGTGGCGGGCGCGTCGGGGTCGAGATCGCCGCGCAACGGTCCCGGATCGAGCGCGATCCCGGTGATGCGCCAGACGCCCGGCGCCCCGGCTGCGGTCAGGGTGCCGGTCAGGGTCCGCACGCCGCTCTCGCCTTGGGCCTGCAGGCTCACCTCGTAGCGGGTCTCCCGGAACAGCCCGCCATGCCGGGTCAGCGTTGCGGCGGCCGGCAGGTGGCAAAGGAGCCTGCGCAGCGGAAGGAGGCCCTTCTCGCCCAGGTCGAGATCGGCGTTGCGTAGATCGTCGCCTGCCTTGGCTTCGTCATAGAGGCGGGCACAGTGGGCCTCGCCATGCTGTTGCTGGAATGCTGCGGACAGTTCCTGGCACTGACGGTGCAGGCCGGCAAGCAGCGGCGCCTCCGGGTAGCGGGTGCAGTTGAGCAGCACCGCCGAGTCCACACTACCCGGTTCGAGGTCTGCATAGGCCGCCGCCAGGCGCTCGGCCTCCGTTGCCAGCACCCGGGCGCGCTTCTCGGCCACGCGGGCCTCGGCCTCCTGCGCGACAGCGTTCAGTTCAGTCACGGCCGCGTCAAAGGCGGCGCCTGCCGGGCGCGGCCCGAAGTCCGGCAGGACCGCGTAGCCGTCGGTCGCCAAGGCATCCTCATAGCTCTCGCCCGCCGCCTCGGCGCGGGCCGCGTTCTCGGCGATCCGGGCCTTGCCGACGCGGGTCAGATGCGGGGCGGCGATGTCCCCGCAGCCACGGGTGATCCGGGCGGCGAGCGCGGTGTCCATGCCGGCCATGACGGCGCCGATGCGCCGCGCGCAGTGACTGGTGATCGCGGCGATGTCGGTCTCGTCCGTGACGCCTTGCGCCAGTTCCTCCGCCAGCACCGGGACGGCGGCCTCGAGGAGACGCGCGGTGGCCGGCCGCAGGACGCGGTCGATCTCCTCGCGCGAAAGACCGCTGTCGCGCAGCGCCGCCGGATCAAGGCTGAGCCAGTTGGCCGCACGGTAGCTATCAAACGTGACGGGGGTGGCCGCCAGGCTGCCGATGGTCGCGCGCAGCTTGTCCATGCCCGCGATGCGCGCCTCGATGCGGGGCCAAGCCTGGGCCACCAGCGTCTCATACCGGTCGCTGGCGCAGGATTGCGACAGATCCATGGTGGCTTGCGCGAACTCGCGCGTCCAGTGCTGGACCGGCATGCCCGAGGCGATCTCGAGCAAGGCTTCCTCGCCGATCATGCTGAGGTTCGGCGACATCATGTTGGTGCTGACACCGTCCACGGTCGCGCAAATCCGAGCGGGATCGGTCTCGGCCATGACCGACACGTCGCGGCCCGCCGCCAGCAGCGCCAGGGCACGGGTGTCCTGCAGTTCGGTCAGGAGTTTCGCGTCCGCACGGTCCCGGCTGGCGCGCCAGGCGTCGCGCATGGCGGGCAGCAGCGCCGCCGCCTCCTCGCCGTCGATCTCGCCGGCGAGGGCACGGGCACGCTCGACCATGCGGCTGCCCATCGTCTTCAGCCCGTCCTGGACCGCCCGGCGCTTGCTCTGCTGGTCCAGGGGCGGCAGGAGGACAGGCGGGGGCAGCGCCTCGGCGGCGGCGCGCGCGGCGACAAGATCGGCTGGGGAGGGGTTCTGCGCGCCCGTCATGGCGAGCACGGCCTCATAGCGGGCCAGGGGTGCCTCCGCCGGCGCAAAGGCGAAGGCCTCGCAACCCGGCAGGGGGGCGCCGTCGAAGCCCGCCGGCTGCAGCGTGGGCGCGTCGCCTTCCAGGCCGCTCACCTGTGCCTTCGGATAGTTCGCAACCCGGTCCAGGACGACGCTTTGCCCTTCCAGGAACTCCGCCGGCAGGTGCCAGTCCCGTCCCGAGACGCGGTTGTCCTGCCCGCGCCAGAACAGGCGGATGGTGGGCTCCTCGTCCGGGGCGACACGCAATTCCAGGACATGGCTGCGGCCGTCGCAGGTCACGGACTGCGAGGTGTAGTAGCGGGCCTCATCCGCAAGCGCCGAGGTGGCAAGACACAGTGTGGCGACGGAGCCGAGGAGGGCGGTGACGGATTTGTTCATGGGGCAATCCTTCGGGAACGCATGCGGGCAGAGGCCGCTGGCGGAGGGGCAGGAGGGTGGGAGGGTAAGCGGGAAAGGCGCCGCCGCGGGACGGAAGGTGTCAGGCGCCTATGGCCGCAAGGGACCGTCTCGAATGCACGGGCGGACGGCCGGGGCGGAGCGCCCGCCGAAAGACCTTCTGGAAATGCTCAGCCATGCGGTTCTCGGATTGGAATGAGGCAACACTGGAAATCTCCTGATCTCTATCCATAGAATATTTCCAGATCCACAAAATACTTCATGGATTGGTTTGGACTGTGTCGGGTCTATCCTCGGCATGGACGTTTCCGCCGCCCCTCTTGTCACAGCCTTTGCCCGGGTGCTTCGTCGCCATCGGACAGCCCGGGGGATCGCGCAGGAGGAACTGGCCTACAGCGCAGGGATCAGCCCGCGCTATGTCTCGCTCCTCGAAGGCGGCAAGCATGGCCCGAGCCTGACCACGATGGCCAAGCTCGCGGCCCGACTCGGCACGCCGCTGTCGGAGCTGATCCGCGAGGCCGAGGCGGAACTCGATGATCCTTCCGTCTGACGAACAGATGGCGGACGGCGGGAAGGGCTGTCCGTCATGGTGGCTGGATCTGGCGCAGGAGCGCCCGCAGCCGGTCCACCCTGTCGCGGGCCAGCATCGCGCCACGGGCCAGGGCGGCGCCATGGCTGTCGCCGAGGCCCTCGGCGGCCCAGAAGATCAACTCAAGGATCTCGGCCAATACCGCCGCCTCGTCCCGGGCCTCGGCCAAGAGGGCCATCTCAAGGCTCATGGCGTGCCTCCGGGTCCGGCTTGTGCCGGTCCAACCCTTCCTCGCCAAACACCAGGACGCGCTCGGCGCAGAGGCGGTCTGTAAGGTCGCGCAGCCAGAGATGCTCGACGGCGAGGAGTTGCCGGGCGCGGCGCAGTGCGGCGCGCAGCCGCCGGTCGGCGCGGGTCCGCACGCCCTGGTCGGACATCATCATCCGCGCAGGGTCCGGAACCCGGACGAGACTGTGGCCACTGAGGCCGTAGACCAGTTCCAGCCTCAGGGCGATCTCCGTGGCCTTGGCCAGATCGCTGTCCGCTCCCCGCCCGGCACCGGCGGAGCCGTTGCCCAGCACCAGCTCCTCCGCCGCCCGGCCCGCCAGCAGACAGGTCAGCTGGTCGACAAGATCACGCCGGGTCAGCAGCGGCGCCCGGTCCGCCACCATGACCTGCCCGCCCGACATGCCGACGCGGATCTCGTGGACGCGACCGCGCGCGAGCAGTGTCGCGACGATGGCGTGGCCGGCCTCGTGGACCGCCACCCGCCGGATGATGGCCGGCTCCTCCCGCGCCAGTCCCAGAGCCTTGGCGACATCGGTGGCGGTCAGCGCGCGACCGTCCGCTCGCGCCCGGCTGCGGGCCTCGCGCAGGGCGCCGTCGATCGCGGCGGCGCTTTGCCCGATGGCGCGCCGCGCCAGGCGGTCGATCTCCCTGCCCGACAAATGACCATCGAGACGCCCGGCCAGGATGTGGACGATGGCGGCGGGGCCGGGCGGCGGCACTTCGACGATCCGGTCGATCCGGCCCGGGCGGCGGATGGCCGGATCGAGGGCCTTCACGTCGTTGCAGGCGGCGACAATGATTACGCCGGGCGTGCGGCCGGCGCCGTCCAGCAATTCCAGAAGGCTGTTGATGACTTGGCGGCGATAATTCTCGGCATGACGGTCGGCGCTGTTGCGATCGCCGGCGCTGTCGATCTCGTCCAGGAACAGGATCGCCGGGGCGGCCGCCTGCGCGGCGGCGAAGCTCGCCCGCATCTCGCCCAGCATATGGCCCAAATGCCCGGCAGCCTGCCAGGCCGAGAAACTCCCCTCGATCAGCGGCACGCCCGCCGAGGCGGCAATGGCGCGCGCCAGCCAGGTCTTGCCGGTGCCCGGCGGGCCGCAGAACAGGAGCGAGCGGGTCATGTCCGACCAGGCGGCGCGCCCGGCGGACCAGACGGCGAGATCGGAAACCAGTCGTCGGGCGGCCTGCTCGGCCTCTCCATAGCCCACGATGTCGTCCAAGGTTGGACTGTTGGACCTGAGAACGGCGGTGAGAAATTAGGCCACGGAAGCGGCGGCATGGAGCTGCTGCGGGCGGCGTAAAAGTCGTCCACCTTTTCCCTTTCTGCGGCAGCAGGGAGGGCGCGAGGATTTTCAGCG
>Ga0181344_1000892_pt1 | contig 11428 bp, 9 predicted proteins | sample Su13VDMLBDD_FD_130098 | JGI IMG/M metagenome (GOLD analysis project Ga0181344, IMG submission 130098) | Freshwater viral communities from Lake Michigan, USA - Su13.VD.MLB.D.D | ecosystem: Environmental > Aquatic > Freshwater > Lake | place: USA: Michigan | collected 2013-07-15
GTCGGAAGGCTTTAAGCGTGGCGGCAAGACCGTCAAGATGATGGGCGAGAAGGCCAAGGCCGACGCCGGTCGTAAGCCCCGCATGAGCGGCGGCAAGGTTATGTCTTCGGCGGCGTCTGGTACGCCCCGTAGCAAGTCTTCTCACTACTAAGATCGCTCCTCCCTCGATCTGGTGTGAGCTAACGGGGGCCATGTGCCCCCGTTTTGACAGGAGGATCTGATGACTGCTGCATGGACGCGCAAGGAAGGCAAAAACCCCTCTGGTGGCCTTAATGAAAAGGGCCGGGCCTCGCTGCGGGCTCAGGGGCATGATATTAAACGTCCCCAGCCAGAAGGTGGCTCCCGCAAGGACTCATTCTGTGCCAGGATGACCGGGATGAAACGAAAGTTGACCGGTTCCGCCAAAGCCGCCGATCCTGACAGCAGGATCAACAAATCCTTGAGAGCATGGGATTGTTGAGATGGAAAAGCCTTTTTGGGAGAAAGATGCGCCAAAAGATGCTAAAGTGAAGCATCTTGACCGGAAGCAGAAGCAGTCTGCCAAGGCCATGGCGAGAGCGGCAGGAAGACCTTATCCTAACGCTGTTGACAATATTGCCGCAGCAAGAGCAGGCAAGAGGAGCTAACGATGGCTGTTACAGCTTGGTCAATCACGCAAAATGGCCGTTTTGAGCCCTTTGAGCTTCAAGTTGCTCGTGGGCAGATCACTTGGCATCAGTCCATCACCGTTTTTGGGTTTAACTCAGACGTTGATACGGCAGTTGAAACTGTGTGGCCTCACGGTGGCGTTCTCACCTTTCCTGCCGTTGCTTTGCAGCTTTCGGTCAGTTCTAGCAGTGCTGATGATACAGCAGCAGGCACTGGAGCCCGAACCGTATATCTTGAGGGGTTGGATGCTAACCACAATACAATTAGTGAAGTGGTGACTCTTAACGGGCAGACTGCGGTAACGACAACAGGGTCGTATCTGCATATCAATAACTGCTATGTGCAGACGGCGGGTTCCGGCGATTCCGCTGCTGGAACGATTTATTTTGGCACGGGAACCGTCACCGCAGGCGTCCCTGCTACGGTTTATGATGTTATTCAATTTGACTACAATGCGCGTATTACCGGTAGTTATACGGTTCCTGCTGGGTACACTGGGTACGTCTCTCAAGGTTTGTTCTCGTCCGGTCAGGTTTCCGGGTCAAACGCAGTAACCGGTCGTCTTATGACTCGTGGAACCAATGATATCCGCCGCACCGCTGCGGTAGTTACTGTAAATAACGGTGTTGCTGATTATGCCTTTGAATACCCTCTCGTTGTCCCTGAAAAAACGACAATTGAAGCGCAAGCTGTTGGAGCTGCTGCAAACAACGCTTGTTCGTCAATGTTCATCATGGTTCTGATCAAGAACGATGCCAGCACCTAAGAGGGCTAGATGACAACCAGCGGCACCTATACGTTCAACCCCGCTCTTGGCGAGATTGTACTGTATGCGTACAACCTCGCTGGGGTTCGCAATACCGCTGTGCTTCAGGAGCATATGCAGACTGCCCGCATGGCGACAAACATGATGTTGTCCCGCTGGGCCAACCAGGGTGTGAACCTTTGGGCTGTTGATCTTGTAACGGTTCCGCTCGTTCAGGGCCAATCTACCTATGCGGTTGTTGACCCCGACACTGGCAGCACCACAAACACAGTCGTCATCCTTGACGCCTACATTGAAACCGTAAATGGGTCTGGACAGCCAATTGATCGTCTTATTCTACCGATTAGCCGCACGGAGTATGCTTCGTATCCTAACAAAGAGCAGCAAGGGTTCTCCACGACTTATTGGTTCGACAGGCTTATATCGCCGACAGTGACCCTTTGGCCCGTGCCTGATGGAACAACGACTTCGTTGAAGTACTATCGTGTTCGTCAAATTCAGGATGCCAACCTTCAGGGCGGTCAGCAGGTTGAGATCCCCTATCTTTGGCTTGAGGCATTTGCTTACGGGCTTGCCCAGCGCCTCGCCATCATTTGGTCTCCTGACAAGGCAATTGGCCTGAAGCCGCTGGCTGATGAAGCTTACAGCATTGCTGCCGCTCAGAACGTAGAAACTGCCCAGCAGTACATTTCGCCTATGATTTCTGGATATTTCCGATAAGGAGGGGCTATGGGATACGCCTCACAAGCCGGAAGAGCCAGAACTAGTTCATCGAACCCGCAGGCGCATGCAATATGCGACCGGTGCGGCTTTCGTTACAACCATGTGAATCTTAGCTGGCAGTATGACTGGCGTGGCGCTTCCTTGCAAAATTTGCGGCTTTTGGTCTGCTCTGATTGCTATGATGCGCCTCAAGAACAGCTTCGAGCTATCGTTGTTCCCGCAGATCCGACGCCTATCATCAACGCTCGCGTCCAAGATTTTGTTACCGCTGAGACAAATACTCGATATACATCAGGCACTTCGCTTGTGCCGATCTCCGGTACGGGTAATGGATCTACGGCTACTCTTACCCTTTCTGTGCCAGCCAGCTTCCCCGCCATAGCAGTTGGGAGCACTGTCGTTGTCTCTGGAATGGAGCCTGCCGGGTTCAACAAGACTGCTATTGTGACGGCCTGCACTCCGGGGGCAGCGTACACGATTTCTTATGCCAGCAGTGTTCTTGGCCCGTTGGTGGTGATTGGGACGGTTCAGATCTACATCGACCCAAAAACTGGCCTGCCCATCGTTGGCGGGGATGTTCGCGTTACCAGTTTCGGTGGCTTGGCTACAGAAGACCAGCGCGTTACGCAGACGACTGGCGAGCCCCCCGGTGGCCTTAATCAGGAGCCGGGCACTGATCCCAATGCCCCCGGCAACAATGATCCGGGCCTGCCGTACAACTTTGATGAAGTTCCAAGAACTGGCACACTTACATCTACCTATGTTATTTCAACATGGTACAATGATGCGGGTGAAGAAGTTGGTTGGGTTAACTCTAGTGGTTCGCCCACGGAATGGGTTTGATAGCGGGAGTTCCAAATGCCTGTCCCTTATACGTTTGCTAACCAAAGCGGCCTCATCCCGTTGTCTGAACTGGACGGTAACTTTGCGTCTTTTGGGACCATGGGGTTCCAAGACTATTCCAACGTCTCAATCACTGGCGGAACCATAAGCGGAATTTCTTCTTTTGCAGCTTCTGGCGTTTCTTCCCTTTCATTTTCTTTGACAGTTTCAGGCAATGTTTTCGCAAATCCAAATGTTTCTCTTTACAAAACAAACACAACTCTTAGGTCAAATGATATTTTTGGAGCAGTGGGCTTTTATAGAACACAGACTGATTCAAATCAGCGTTATGCTGGAAGCGTATATGTTCAGGGCAGCAATGACCCTGCAACTACAACTAATACTTTATATCTTTATTCATGGGGTGATATTGGATTTAAAACAGGCCCGACAGCAACAGAATGGATTAGGATTAAGCAAACAACTGGATACATGGGTATTGGAATCCTCAACCCATCCTATCAGCTTCAATTGTCTACAGATAGCGCCGCAAAGCCAAGCACTAACACTTGGACCATCGCGTCTGATGCTCGACTGAAGAATGTGACTGGTGAATACACCAAGGGCCTCGATGCCGTATGCCAACTTCGCCCGGTGTTGTACACGTACAACGGTCTGGCGGGGATGCCTAATGACGGGAAAGAGAACATCTCGATCATTGCTCAGGAAGCGATGGAGTTTTTCCCTGAGTGTGTCGGCACCTACATGGGCCGCATGAACCCTGTAGATGAGAACGGCGAAGAGAATGTAGCTGAAGAAAAGATAGAGCTGTACAACTGGAATAGTCATGCTTTGACGTTTGCACTGGTGAATGCGATTAAGGAGCTTAAAGCTCAGAATGAAGCGCTTACTGCTCGCATTGCCATTCTAGAGAACAAGTGAGATCCGCTGATGGCTAATATCCAGATCCCCAACCTACCGGTTGCCGTTGGCGTCACAAGCAACGATGAGCTTGAGATCGTCCAGAATGGTGTTTCTCGCCGCACCACGGTTGGGGCTGTATCTGGATTGACGCCCGGCCCAGTTGGCCCTACAGGGGCTGTTGGCCCCACTGGCGCTAATGGACCCACCGGCCCCACAGGGGCGACAGGTGCCGCTGGCGTTGGCGTGGCTGGCGCAACCGGGGCTACCGGCGCAACGGGCTCCACAGGCCCTACTGGCGCTACAGGCGCAACTGGTAACACGGGCTCAATTGGTCCCCAAGGAGTTACGGGGGCTACCGGAGCTACCGGCTCGACTGGGCCTCAAGGCCCAATCGGCAATCCCGGCAATGCGGGCGCGACAGGCCCTACTGGATGGACCGGCCCGACTGGAGCTACTGGCCCAACTGGGGCGGCGTCTACAGTTACTGGCCCAACGGGTTCCGCTGGGTCTGTAGGCCCTACTGGAGCTACGGGGGCGACTGGCCCAACGGGTTGGACGGGGCCATCTGGCGGGCCTATTGGCCCAACTGGCGCAACGGGTCCAACTGGCGCAACAGGATCTGCCGGGGCTGCGGGAGCAACCGGGCCGACAGGCGCGACGGGTGCTACTGGCGCAGCAGGCTCTGTTGGCGCGACAGGCCCAACCGGTTGGACCGGACCTATCGGGCCGACTGGAGCTACCGGCGTAACCGGTCCAACTGGTGCCACTACAAATGTCACGGCGGGCATTGAGTTCATCATTGACGGGGTAGGAACGGCCATAACGACCGGCGTGAAGGGCGATCTTCAGATCCCGTTTGCCTGTACGATTACGGCTTGGACCTTGATGGCAGATCAAACTGGGTCAATCGTTGTTGATGTTTGGAAGGATACCATAGCCAACTATCCCCCGACTGTCGCTGACACCATCACTGGTTCCGCCCCGCCGACGCTAACATCTGCCCAGAGCGCAACCAGTTCAACCCTCACCGGCTGGACTACCTCTATCAACGCAAACGATGTGCTGCGCTACAATGTTAACAGCGCATCAACGGTTACTCGCGTGACGATCTCGCTGACTGTGACGAGGGTTTAATATGGCGACGCGCTATTGGGTTGGTGGTGCAGGTAACTGGTCCAGCACAACCAAGTGGTCTGATACGTCTGGCGGCGGTGGTGGATTTTCTGTGCCAACCAGCGTTGACAATGTTATTTTTGACGCCAACTCAGGTCTTGTTGCAGCAGTCGCTACCGTAGACACCGCGCAGACATGCGCGACGTTGACGCTGACGCCGGGTACAACCATTGGCTACTCTCAGATATCCATTACTGCATCGTTGACTGTCACCGGCTTGTTCTCCATGTCCGGGACGGCGGGAAACCAGAGGTTTCTGATCCGTGGCTCAACCTACGGACTGGCGACCAATTTTATCGTTGGTTCCGCATCCGGTCTGTCAGACCTCGATTTCCGTGATTTGCTGGTGACTGGCGCAGGATCTCCGCTGTCTGGAACGCGCATTGGTGACTTGCGTGGCGTCACAGGTGTGACGTTCTCGACGCCTAAAACGGTGTATTGGAACCTTTCTGGCGCGCAGAACTGGTCTGCGAATGGCTGGGCAGCAACGTCTGGTGGCGCTCCAGCAACAACCAACTTTCCATTGGCGCAGGATACTGCCGTCTTCGACAATACCGGCAGCGTGACCGGCACCATCACAATAAGCGCAACATTGCCGTACACCGGGACCGTAGACATGTCTGCGCGCAGTAGCGCAATGACGTTAGACAGCGGCCTTGCCGCTATAACGGCTTATGGGGATTGGAAGAACGGCAGCGGAACTACACTTAGCGGCGCTGGTACGATCTCTTTTTCGGGGCGGAACACGCAGACAATCACAAGCGCAGGAAAAACCTTCACTCAAGCTTTAACCATCGACACTTACGGCGGGACGGTTCAGCTTGCTGATGCTCTAAACACTGGCACTCAAAACCTGACCGTCACCAACGGCACGTTCACCACGAACAGCTATTCGGTGACGGCTGGGTCTCTGTCTTCCAGCAACTCAAATGTGCGCGCTATCAATCTTGGATCAAGCACCATAAATATAAATGCACAACCATCTCTGGCTACATCAACAAATTTAATATTTTCATCAGGAACATCACAGATAAATGTAGCTGCGGTTGGAGCAACTTTTAATGGAGGCGGTCTTACTTTCTACAATGTTACATTTACATCTACATCAGCAACTTCTTCAGCTACTACAATTTCTGGTGCAAATACTTTTAACAACTTAACTATATCTGCGCCAAGTAGTGCAGGTTTAATACCGTTCATTTTTAATGCCAATCAAACCATCACCGGCACCCTCACATGCGCTGGCGCAACCGCTGTGCGTCGCATCTTCTTGCGCTCAGACACGCTTGGCACCCAGCGTGATTTGACAGTCGGGACGCTGGTCGCCACTGACTGCGATTTCCGTGACATTGAAATCCTTGGCGCTGCTGCTGGCTCATCCCCTACACGCGCAGGCGACTGCGGCGGCAACTCCGGCATCACGTTCCCCGTTGCGAAGACGGTGTACTGGAACCTTGCTGGCGCTCAAAATTGGAGCGCCACTGGCTGGTGCCCGTCAAGCGGTGGAACGCCGGACATCAACCAGTTCCCGCTGGCTCAAGATACCGCAACGTTTGATAATACCGGCAGCGTAACTGGGGCTATCACTATTGACGCCACATGGAACATTGGCACGTTCAATGCTTCTGCTCGCACCAGTGCGATGACGTTGACTACTTCTGCCGCCTCAACTGTTTATGGCAACTGGCTTTTTGGGACAGGCGTTACGTCTTCCAGCACAACGAGCACGATCACGTTTGGCGGTCGTAGCACCCAAACAATCACCAGCAACGGTGTTACATTTGGATGCCCCATCACCATAGACTCCTCGACCGGCACTGTGCAGCTTGCGGATGCGTTAACGCTTGGTTCTACGCGCACCTTGACGCTGTTATCCGGCACGTTTGACGCCGTTAGCTACAACGCGACGGTTGGCAATACATTATTTAATCCAAGTGCTTCAACCCCCGGAACTTTAAAAATGGGTTCGGGAACTTGGACACTTTCTGGAACTGGTACAGTTTGGAATATTGGCGGAACTTTGGGTTTCTACAAAGGCCTAGCAAACATCGTCTTATCAGATACAAGTACAACTGCTCGCACGTTTTCTGGAAATAGTTTTTCTTACAACAAACTAACCATTGGTGGCGCTACCGGCACCTCCACCCTAACCATCAATGGCAACAATCAGTTCACTGAACTTGCATCGACCAAGACTGTTGCTCACACGATTGCGCTTGCGGCGACAACGCAAACTGTTGGCGCGTGGACCGTTACCGGAACAGTTGGCAATGTCGTCACACTGACGGGGACTGGAACCATCATCGTTGCAGGCGCTCGCGTCTCCGGCGTGGACTACCTTGCCCTTGGTACGACAACCCTCAGTGCAACATCTCCCGGTGAGTTCTACGCTGGGGCTAACAGCACTGGTGGGACAAACTTTATTCTTACTGCCGCTCCTGCCGCAACAACTCGCTACTGGAGGGGTGGCGCTGGGACATGGGATGCCACGACCACAACCAACTGGTCCGCATCATCTGGCGGCGCTGGCGGCGCGTCTGTTCCTACGTCTGCTGATGCAGTGGTATTTGATACGGCATCCAACGCAACCGCCTACACCGTCACATGCACAGCCACTCAACTGCGCTGCGCCTCACTGACGATGGCTGGACCATTGGTTGGCGATATTACATGGGCTGGCACTGCGCCACTGGCTATTCATGGGAGTGTGACGCTTGCGGCGACCGGCATCACGCGCACGTACACGGGTGCAGTTACCCTGACTGGATCGACTACAGGTCGCACATTTACGACGAATGGTGTGACACTTGGGTCTACGACATCGGTCAATGGTGTCGGCTGTGGTTGGACACTTGGTTCTGCTTTTACAAATACAGGAAGTTTTTCAGTTACAAATGGGTCTTTTGATACATCTACTTATAACGTAAGTGCCTCGAACATTGGTTCTGCTTCTCAAAACACTAGATCACTGACATTTGGAGGCGGAACTATAACAGTAACCGCAGCCTCTGGCTTTAACTTAGGCACTACCTTGGTTGAATCCGACACTCTAACATTTTCGAGTGCATCTTCAACGATAGTGGTTTCTAGTGGGTTGCCCACGTTTTCAGGTAACGGGAAAACCTTTGGAGCGGTGTCTTTCACCTCCGTGGCGGGCATAGGACCGGCGACGATTAATGGCGCAAACACGTTTGCCAATCTCTCTTTTTCGGGCCAGACAACTTCTGGAATAAGAGGTGTGTCTTTTAGCGCCGATCAGACCATTACAGGAACTCTCACACTATCTGCTGGCACTGATGCCACAATGCGGCAATTCTTGCAGTCAGACACCATTGGGACAACACGCACCCTGACTTGCGCTGCGGTTTCCTCTCTAACGGATATCGACTTCCGTGACATCACCATCGCTGGCGCTGCTGCTCCTGTCAGCGGAACCCGCCTTGGCGATTGCAAAGGCAACAGCGGCATCACGTTCCCGGCTGCAAAAACGGTCTACTATCGAAACACAGCGGGAAACTGGGGCGCGACAACATGGTCTTTCACTAACGGCGGGGCGGCGGATTTGACCGCTTTTCCATTGGCGCAAGATACTGCTGTTTTCCCGTCTTCGCCTACGCCGTTCCCAAGTAGCGGCGGAACTTGTACATCAATCATTTCATACAACATCGGCACCATCGACATGTCGGCGCGCACGACAAACACGATGACATTGGCGACAAGCACCAGTACGCCCACCGTCTACGGCAACTGGATCAATGGCACCGGGACGACGCTGACCGGCACGGGTACGCTGACGTTTGCCGGGCGTGGATCGCAGACGATCACGAGCGCGGGCAAGACGTTTACGCAACAGTTTACCATCAACACGCCGGGCGGATCAGTGACGCTGCAAGATGCGTTTTCAAGCAGCAATTCAATAACCCTTACCTATGGTGGGCTAGACGCGAACAACTATAATGTAAGCCTTACTGGAAGCGGAACCGGCGTAAGCTCTCTTAATTCAAATGTTCGCACACTTGCTGTGGGATCTGGTACATGGACGATTGCGGCTACCAGCATCCCATTTTCCATTACATCGACAAACCTTACAATAACGGGTTCTGGAACGCTAAAATTTACGGGAGCAACTGCAAAGACTATCGCGCCGGGTGGGGCGTCTTACTCTGGTGTAACCATTGACCAAGGCGGCGCGGGCACGTTGACGATCAGCGGCAACAACACCTTCGCTAACATCACCAACACCAGCGGCGTTGCAACAACCCTTCAGCTCAATGGCACCAGCACAACGCTATCGCAGTTCACCGCCGCAGGAACGGCTGGCAATCTTTTAACAATCAATGGATCATCTGCCGCATCACCCGCCACGCTGATCTACACTGGCGGCGGCACGGTTGGCTCCAATTACCTGACGATCAACAACGTCAAGGCATACGCCACGACCTCGACATGGTATGCGGGCGCAAACTCGACCAATGGCGGCACGTTGGGCTGGATCTTCACAGCCGCCCCCGTTGTGCCTTGGCGCTCATTTGGCTGGATCATCACATGATTTAGGTGTAGTTTTGCTTTAGACATTCTGATCATCAAGGGGGTATGATTGTATGCCGTTTAGCTCAAATAGTGGCAAGAAGCACATCAAAAACATCGTGTCCAGGCTGCCCCGCCAGAAGATGCTGGACATTGGGTGTGGGTGCGGAACCTATGCCAAAATGTTTCCGAACGCTGAATGGACTGGCGTGGAGATCTGGGAGCCATACGTTGAGAAGTATGGCCTCACCAGCCTGTACAACAACCTGTATGTTGAGGATGCGCGCACATGGGAGCCGATGGCTCACTACGATGTAGCGTTTGCTGGCGATGTCCTTGAGCACATTCGGATAGATGAAGCTGTCAAGCTTCTTGATAAACTGAAATTGTGCGCTGATACAGTCGTCGTCAGCATCCCGATTGGGCACTACCCTCAAGGTGAGTATGATGGGAACCCCCATGAAGCTCATGTCACGGACAACTGGAATGACACTGACGTTCGTGCCTACTTTGGCGAGGCTGATTGGTCTCACATAGATGGCGAGATTGGCGTTTACATCTGGTCCAAGCACCAGATCAAGCCCCAGATCTGCGTTTACGCTATCAGCAAGAATGAGGCCCACTTTGTTCAGAGGTTTTGCGAGTCAGCCTCTGAAGCAGACATGGTTTTGATCGCAGACACGGGAAGCACAGATGGCCTACCTGCCGAAGCTGCCAAGTATGGAGCGCATGTTCATCATATTAGCGTTATGCCTTGGCGATTTGATATCGCTCGCAATGCGGCTCTTTCGCTGGTGCCAGGAGACATGGACATCTGCATCAGCTTGGATATCGACGAAGCTCTCCAGCCTGGGTGGCGGGAAGAAGTAGAGCGGTTTTGGAAGATCGGCGTTACTACACGCATGTGGTATCTGTTCGATTGGAGTTGCGGCATAAAGTTCAACTCCAACAAAATTCACTCAAGACATGGCTACAAGTGGCACCATCCCTGCCATGAAATGCTAAGGCCAAGTTTTGAGATGGAAGAAATCTACGCTCACACCGAAAAGCTTCTGATTGTCCATATGCCAGACCCCACCAAAAGCCGTGGGTCTTACATGGATCTGTTGAGGCTCTCCGTTAAGGAAGACCCCCACTGCCCAAGAAACGCTTTCTATTATGCCCGTGAACTTAGCTTCTATGGCAAGTGGCAAGAGAGCATTAATGAGTGCAACAGGTACCTGGCGCTTCCTGACGCCACATGGAACCGTGAACGTTGCTATGCCTACCGTGTCATAGGCCGTTGCCATAAAGAGCTTGGCAATATCCAGGAGGCTGAGAAGTCATTCCATATGGCTGCGCTTGAAGCCCCGGATACCCGTGAGCCTTGGTGCGAGCTGTCAAACTTGTGCTACATCCAGCAGAGATGGCCTGAGTGCTTTGCGTATGCAACGCGAGCCCTCCAAATCACAGTTCGTGAGCATGTTTACACAGCAGACCCTGTTGTATGGGGGTATAAACTGCATGACCTTCTTGCAATATCTGCTTGGAACCTTGGCCTAAACGATGTTGCAGCCAAGCATGGTCAGCTTGCAATTGACCTTGAGCCGGATGATGAAAGATTAAAAAGCAACTTACAGTTTTACATGAAAAGTGATAGCATCGTTCCGACTTTGACAGCGGCAGAATGATGAGGCTCGCTCCCGTGGATCAATCAACCATCAACCTATTGTTCACCGGCATTATAGGTGCCGCTGGTTGGTTTGCTCGCCAGTTATGGGAAGCAGTTCGCGCGTTGAAGGAAGCTTTGCATCAGCTTGAAGTGGATCTTCCTGTTCATTACGTTCGGCGGCAAGAACTAGATAA
>Ga0181344_1000893_pt1 | contig 11420 bp, 8 predicted proteins | sample Su13VDMLBDD_FD_130098 | JGI IMG/M metagenome (GOLD analysis project Ga0181344, IMG submission 130098) | Freshwater viral communities from Lake Michigan, USA - Su13.VD.MLB.D.D | ecosystem: Environmental > Aquatic > Freshwater > Lake | place: USA: Michigan | collected 2013-07-15
CAATACGTTGCGCGCATCGTCGAGCGCCATGCGCGGATGCGTCTGGGCGAGCGGTGGGTCAGCACGGCGCTGCGCCTGACGCGACTGGAGAGCGGTTTCCGCTGCGGCGCGCAGGGGCCTCGCGTTAAGTCGCACGGCGGTAACCGGGCGCAAGGCGCTCTCCAAGTTATGCCGCGCACGGCCATCGCGATGGGCCTAGACCCGCGCAGGCTGACAGAGTGCGAGTATGGCATCGCTGCCGGGGTCATGCACATGGAGCGGTGCATTGCCGCTGGCGTCCGCACGCACAACCAGATGGCGGCGTGTCACGTCGCGGGCTGGGGCGGCTGGAACAAGAGACTGGCGGCGCGGCCCGAGCGGTACAAGCAGAAGTACATCCGCATGGCGATGCAATAAAGATCCGGCCCCCGAAAGGGCCGGACAAGTGAAGGTTTCAGTTGCCCACGTACGAAGCATAACGTGAACAGGAAGAGTATATGAGCTATTTAATCTGGATGCTAGCGATTTTTGTTACACTAATAAACATAGGTCTATCATTTTTTGTGGCTTGGCTTGTTAGCGAGCTGCTTCCTGATATTATTAAGAAGTGGAGAAATTGGTGATGGACAGTGAATCTAGCTTGATAGCGCATTATAAAGCCGTAAAGGCAAGGTTAAACTTTCCCCGGGTTTTGGCAAAACAACAGACTCCTGTTGCGCCTGTTAAGCCGGTAGATCCTGTGAAATCTTCTGATACGCCTGATGAGCCAATTACACTACGCACAAGAGCAAACCAAATTGTTTATGAAGTATCTGAAAAATACAAAATTACAAAAAAAGATATGATTTCTCACCAAAAATTAGCTCATATGGTGCAAGCAAGATTTGAATGTGCTTATCGAATCAAGACGGAGCTAGGTTTGCCACTTTCGACCATTGGCAAATTTATGAATCGTGACCATACGTCAATCTTGCATGCGTGCAGGAAATACAAAGAAAACCTTAAAAGAAACGGCGAAAAAAACAATGACAAACATTCCTGAGAAGCAAGCAAAAATCATTCTAGAACTTTGGAACTCTGGCTACTCAGGCAGTGACATATCCAAAGAAACCGGAAAAACCCGAAATGCAGTTTTGGGTTTATTACACAGGCTTAAATCAAAAGGATATTACGTTGAAAAAAAAGCCCAAAAAACACAAGAATCCAAAAAAACAAAAAAAATTAAAGAGATCCGGACCAACAAAGGTTGGGTTCGCTCTTTTAACGCTGTTAAGATTCAAGACTCAGTAATACCCGAACATGGGATGACCATAATGGATTTGACTCCTAATTCATGCCGTTTTGTTATACAGACAGACACCCCAGAAGGGGCTATCTTCTGCGGCCACACGCTGCACAAACACAGGTATTGCGAAGAACATTTTCGCATGTGCTATTACATAATTCGGAAACGCTAAATGTTATCTACCCATCCATTCACAAGAAGAACATTGGTGCTAGTGTTTGATGCCCAGTAGATGTTGGTGCTTTCAAGAAGCATCGTTCCAAGTATCTGGGCATCGTAAACGCTTGCGACCAAGAACGGCGGGTTTGAAATGCTGTTATATGCGCCAGCTTGGTCATTTGGATTGACGATTGTTATTGACCCATTACGGACAGAAGCTGCAATCGAAGACGCCGTTGCTGTCGGCACATAGGCCGAGACATCTACGGCAGTCCACGTTGGCGTGGACACATTGCCACTGGCACCACTTGCCATAATTGGATAATTGGGGGTCTGAGATCCAGCAACAATTTTGTACTGCGCTGTGTAGTTTCTTTGAATGGTCCTTGCCAGAGCAGCCGTTTTATACCGCACCCAACCGGCTCGCGCCTTATATGTGTATCCCGCCGGGAGTGTTGGGCTAGTTCCCGACAGTGATAAAAGTCCGGAAACCGTTGTCCCGTTATAGATCAACCAGACAGCGTACCACGTATCGTTAGCTATTGAGCCGGTATCTAGGCCATTTACGCCACTGGTCGTTGTATTGATTGTTAGGTTGACGGCCTTGGCAACATAATACAGGGACGCAGTTGCCAGAGCGAAAGAGTCAGCAGTTACCGTGATTGTTGTGTCAGCGGTTACATCAGCTTTCAAGTTGGAAAACGTATTGCCAACAACCGTGTCGTTAAGGGCAGAACTCCAAATTGGGTTTGCGCCAGCGCCCTGCGCCACAAGCTGTGTTCCAAGCGCCCCGGGGGCAAGGATCTTCCAGCCCACGGTTCCGTTGATTGTCGTAGATCCAACCGTCTGGGACTGGTTGACCGTATAGGTTCCAACACCCCCCGTGCCAGTGCCCAGAGCGGTGATGCGGGTCCCCTGCGATACTCCGGCTCCGGTGATTATGTTATCAACCGACAAGATGCCAGCAGAGGCGACCGTAATGGTTAGGGTAGTTCCAGAAATTGACCCCGTGCCGGTAAAATTTGACCCGCCCGTAATCGCCACGCCAGACGCAGTACTCATGGCCGCGCTGACCGTATAGGTGCCCGTTCCGCCCGTGCCGGTGCCCAAGGCCGCAATGTAGGTCCCTGCGGTGATTCCGGTGCCAGAGACATAAGTGTTCACGGCGAGCTGGCCCGACGAGACGCCAGTCACCGTCAGCGTGGTCCCAGATAGGTCTGCCGTGCCGACAAAATCAGTACCGTTGCGGTGAATGATGCTCCCAGCCGTGGTGCCAAGAAAATCCAGCGCCTGCCCTACGGTGACGTCCTGTAGGATACCCGCCCCGGAAGCCGCACGGCCACGCAGCGTCTGCGTTGGCACGGTCGAGGCAAGCTGCGAATTGGTTACCCGGATGCCGTTTGTGGCGTCAGAATAAATTGTTGCAATAGTGCCTTGGTCTACAGTCACAGTTCCCGCGCCAACAGCGCAAGAAAAAGTTACCGTGAAATTCCCGGAGGTGTTGTTGTAAACAATCCATTGACCGCCAATAGCAGGGATCTGATAGGTGACATTTCCCACCAGTGTGCCGCTGACGTTGAAGGTTAAAGGCTGGCACTGAGATGCCGTCAGCACTATTGTGCCGCTTGTGCTGGTCAGGCTCTGTACGCCGCCAAGAGCTGAATCAATATAGCTAAAGTTGTTGTTCAGCGGAGTATCCCAGCCAGACGAATTATAGCTTGGCTGATTCAGGCTCTTGTTGGTTGTCGCCATAGTGGTTGTCCTTACAGATGCTTCCCGGCTATCTCTAGCGCATGAGCGACGTTATTGTCCGTTTCTTTTAACAACGGTTCCGTTGTTTTGTTCATGCTCTTTTTAGCCTTTTCAGCCAAATTGACCATCATGTCAGCTTTGCTTGACGGGTTAATTCGCCCGCCGGTTGCGCGAGTCGGTCTGCCCGGCTCATAGCCCTGCATCTTTCTATCTTGTTCAGATGTAATAAAATCTGAGGGCGTCATAACGGAAGTGGGTGGAGCCAAGCGAACGTCTGGAGTTGTCCGAGAAACGGGCGCTCCGGCCAATTCTTTTTCAATTTGGCGACGAACAGAAGCCTTCTCTCCTGCTGCGGTAGCCATACGACCAGCAGCCGCAGTAGACGCGCCTATAACAGCCGAAACTGGCTTGGGCATACCGCTAATGTGTGATGTTAACGATCCAATCATTCCAAATACAGAAGCCAAGCCGTATTTATTTACAATACGGCCAATTTCACTGACTTTTTCAGCTTCTTTTGTCGGCTTGGCTGATACAATCCGTATTGCTTCAGCGGCAAGCCGCATGCTTCTCCGTTCGTCTAATGTAAAAACACGTTGAGCCAAAAGTGGGTTTTCTTTCAAAAACCCAGACATCTGGTCAGCCATATTTTTATGCCAATTTTTGGTTGAGCCAGCAGGTGGCTGAAGCACAGAATTTCTTATGTGATCTCGTACAGATTGTATTGCAGGGCTGCTTGGACCCATAACCTGCTGCATTTTGTCATAAACAGACGCTCCCAGTTTTGGGTTGAGTAATGCGCTGTTCAAGATACCTTGAGCTACGTTCCCTGATGCGTCAACATATGTATTGTTGATTGCTCCATTTGAGTCCATAAATTGTCTTATTGCTTTTTTGAAAACATCGTCAGCACCCGGGCCTCTGCCATAAAAATTTGATTTATAATCGCTCCACATTCCGGGAGCCGATTTCATCTTTTGGGCAGCTAGAACCGCGTCTCCGCTAAACAATCGGTTTGTCATTGTATTGTAAAAGCTGTCTTTGTAGCCCTGTATAATTGCCTTAACAGCGTTTCTGTCATCCGTGTTTTTTGCAACACCGCGAAGATTATTTAATTCGCGCATGACGCGATCAAATGTCTCCATGTCCCGATGTCGCGGATACGGGAATTGCTTCATTGCAAACGTATTAACCAAAAGATCATATGCCTTTTTAGATTCCGGCATATTGGTTGCAATATCTCTTATATAATTTATCGAAGGAGTGCCAGCGGCCTTCATCGCGCCATTAACAGACGGCACTATATCCTGAATAGCCTTATCAAACACAGTGCCTTGAATTGCACGCAACTTATCATATTCATTAGATGCGGCTTTATATGCCGATCTTTCCATATTGTATATGGATTCAGCTATAATATTTGGAGGTGTGGGCCTTAATGGCACACGACCCGAAAGTTGATCTAATATATCAGAAGGTGCCGCTGCCGCGATCTTGTTAACTTCATCAGAAGCACGAATGGCCGGGGCCAACCTTTGACCTGTAACTTGCTGACGTGTTGGCGTCTCAACCCCCGTTGCCTTGAGCAACCCTTCCCGCATTGTCTCTGCGCTGGCACCCTTTTCTTTTGCTATTTTATCAAGATTTGCTTTAATTGACCTGATGTCTTCAGGAAGCAGCCGTCCTTGTTTCAAGGCATCCCCAAAAGCCTCATCGACAGCCTGAGAAATGTTCGTTTGTGGCTTGCTTTTTATCTTTGCAATCAACGACTCCGCACCGGATCTCAGTGCCGGTCCTGCAATAGCCCCAATACCTGCGCTTGTAAGGCCCTGCCTTACATCCATTTCGTCAAGGTATCCGCCTATGCCTGATGTGGCACCAGTAGTGACGCCCGTGCTTATGCCCCGTGAAAATTTACCAACAACTGGAAGCGCGGCAGCACCTCTTTCAATTAGTTGCGCGCCTTTAGCGATAGGACCGCCCGGCAACAGCATGCTGCCAACAATGCCAGCGCCTTCCGCGACAGGCCCAACAACAGGGTATTGCCTGCCTTGTGCTGCCAACCGCTCATTCTCTTCAGCCAGAAGACGGCGGTATTCAGGCGAAAGACTTGGCACAGTTTCCGTTAGTCTACGGAAACGCTCTTGTTCTTCAGGAGACACAGACAGGCCACGCCGACGAAGTCTTTGCCCAGCCTCGCCAATTGCGGCGCTCTCTTCAGGCGTCATGCCAGAAGGTAATTGCGCCCATACACGCGCATGCTTGGGAATATTCATCAATGCGGCATCTGCGGCCCGCTTCAAAGCAAATCCAGCCGCCCCTTGTGCAGATGGCTCGCCTGCAATAGCTACATCTCTTTCATATTGAAGTTGCCCCGGCGTATACGGTTCACGCTCTACAGGCTTTTGGGCATAGTATTGTCCCATGCTCTCCCCATAAGTCATGGGACGAGTTTTAGCGGGGGCAGACGTTGTTTGCGGCTTTTCGGTTGGCTCTTTTGCCCAATCAGGAAGTTCCTGCGCAGGCTCTTTTGCCCAGTCTGGGAGTTTGTCAGCCATTATGGTTCTCTCCCAAAGTGCTTAATAAACCTTTCCCTCAATTGAGGGTTACTCTTTGCGAGATCAATGTCGCGCTGGCTTGGCTCTGGACGCGGAGCAACTTGTGAAGGCTGCTGCGCAGGTTGTGCGGGACGTTGGGTAGGCTGTTCAGTCTTGCGCTGCTCTACGGGCTTGACTTGATAACCCGGATACGAACGGGCAAGGCTCTCTCTTTGTTGCATTGTCACGCCAGCGCCAACCGGTATTTCGTTAAACGAACGCCCGATAAATCTATCAAGGCTATTGTTTTTATCTCCTTCCCATTTCAACAAGAAGCGCGATGGGCGGACGCCATAATTATCTGTTGTGTACGCTGTGTCACGCGCATGGTCATAGTTCAAAGCACCTAGACCTCTGCCAATAAGCGAATAGGCTGCGCCAGCATTTAATGTTGGTCCCGGCACTGCTTGCAAGGCTTCTGCCAATGCGGCCTTTGGCGCACGTGACATATTTTGATCACCAACAGTCTTAAAGGCTTCAGTGATTGCTATTTTATTTGCTTCATCAAAGCTGCCAGCATTTCCTATACGCTCTGCCAAAGATGGACTGATGAGCCTTGCCCATTCTGCAAGTTCTGCTTGAAGCTGTGTAGACCTGCCAGTTTCAAATCGTGAATTAATTTCCGCAAGCCTTGTCAACAAACTCTTGTTTGCAGAGTAAACAGTCATACGCTTTTCTGCTTCTTCCGCATACTGAGTTGCCGATTTTGTATCAGCAGCTTGAATTTCCTTGTTACGCTCAGACTGCAATTTAATTGCAGATGACAAAATGCTGTCAAGGCGAGTTTGCTCGTCTTTGATTCTTACTTCTATTGCCGAAGCCTGTTGGCGCTGCTGCGGATCGCTACTATTAATCAACCTATCATAGCGATTTCGCATTTCTTCCAAAGACTTTTTAATCCTTCGAGGATCATTTTCACCACGAAGTTCATAGTATTCTGGATGCGTTGCCGCATATTCTTTTAGTTGGCTATCCGTTTTCCCAAGCAAATGGAGATTGGTTTCATTAGGAGGAGTTCTGATCCATTCCTGTTGCTTGGGGGCAGTCTGCGCGGTCTCCTGCCCGGCTGGCTGAGATCCGGGCGGTTTTGGTGCAGAAATTTGTGGAACTGATGGAGTGCCTGCGAACCGTGTGCCAGTTCCGGAAACAGGTTCCGCCGGAGAGCCGCTACCATAGCCATATCTTGCAGGGTTTATGCCCTGTGCGCGTAACATACTAGCAGCAACTGTTTCCACTTGTCCGGAAGACAATGTGCGACCAGTCCTTGTATCAAAGAATATAACGTTACCTGCTTCATCTTGACTGCGAGTAAAGCGATCTTTGACAAGATCCATAACGGCTTTTGCAGCTTCAAGCTCATTTTTCTGGAGTGTCGTATAGCCCTCGACACCGCCAGCAAGACCTTCGCCAACTGCGCCAGCAAGATACGGGCTTTTGGATGACAGCATCTTGCCAATAAACGATAAGGTAGGAACCCAGAACTGCTGTGAAGTTGGGATACCTTCCGGCAGAAAGCGATTGGCAATGTCACCAATGCTGGATTCTCTGCCAATTGGAGCAGGCCCAATACCGGCAGCAAGACCACTCTGCGGAGGGCGAGCCAGATTGTATGTTTCGCCAGTTTCTGCTCTGGACGCTGGTTCAGCGCCTTCTGACGGCATATCGGGAGGAGCAACACCCCTGCTCCTAGCGCCTTCTGACGGCATATCGGGAGGAGCAACACCCCTGCTCCTTGCGCCCATTGCCAAATAATCTGTCAATCGAGTGCCGTTGTCGTCGGCAGGATTATATCTACCACCTGATTTAATAAATTTTTCTAGACCGCCTTTGCCGCCAAGATGAGCAACATTAACAAGCCCTTGATGCGTCACAGGTATGCCAGACACTTCAGATCCGACAGATTCATTCAAACCGCGATTTTGAATAAAGTTGTTAATGTCGGAGAAATGCCACTTCTCTGTTGTACGCTGCAAATCGGGGCTGGCTTTAAACTGCTGCGGGGTCGTTCCTTCAGGCAAAACACCGGCCCGAATAGCATCCTGCAATCTTGCTTGACCAAACTGCAAACGTCCAAAATGACCACGCAGTCCACCAGCGCCAACAGCTTTGTTTTCAGCCTGAAAGTTTCCGCCGCTTTCGGATTTTATCAAAGCGGAGTCTGGGTCAGGTTCTGAACCTCCCCCCTCTTGATACCCCACACGCGGCACAACGCCACCATTCGCAAAAACCGGAGGCATGCCCATAAACATTTGAGCGCCCATCTTTGCCAAGCCAAGGACCTCCCCTAGCCCGCTGCTTTGCTGCTGCTGCGGGGGCTTCTCAGGCTTGAGCATTTCATATTTATTCTTCAGTTCATCAGGAATCTGAAGGCCGGGACCCGGCGTGCTGTATGCGGAAATGGGAGAATCGTCATCCGGCTCATTGACTGATCCGTCCGTTGCATATCCATGACGGGGAACCACGCCGCCATATGCCAATTCAGTAATATCAGTCATTTCTGGCAGATCTTCCCGCGAAAGATTGGCAAGGCCAGTTAGCGGTTGCGATTCCTGCGGCATATTGTCAACAGAAGCCTTGTAGGATGTATCTGCTGGCTTCTGGGTCGTTGGCGTAGCTGGTGTGCTTTGCGCTGGTGGATTTGTACCCATAAATTCGCGGGCCTTGCCAAGCCCGACTTGCCCCAAACGATAGGCTTCTTGCACTTGAGGACCAAGGCCACTCTTGCCAGTAAGCCCCTGCAAAACTTCCATGCCCTGCCTTACAACAGGCTCCGGCGCTCTAACCCCGCCGGATTGTGCAGTAACAAGTCGAGGCACATGAATGTTGGCTTTTGGCACATACCCAGCCGATCCAATTGCCCCGCGTCCCTTTGGCTGCAACCCACCATAAAACTCCAGTGGATTATCTCCCTGCCGCATAATTCCGCGAAGGTCTTCCGCAGAAACTCCACCAACTGCATAGCCTCCACGCGAGAATCCCTGCCCAGCCATCTCCGGCGATACGCTGCCACCCATAGACTGCTGCTGAAGATCCTGCGGGAGGCTATTCATAAAGGACATTAAGCCGCCATACGCAGCCTTTTCACGCCCGGGATCGACAACTTTATAGTCATCGACATCAATAACCAGACCCGGCTTATCCTTTTCAATCTCCTGCGCCATTGGACCAACGCGCTTGGGAGGCATTGGCTTGCCTTCCCGCTCCGCTGCCTCAACGTCATCCTTGTAGTCAAAGGCATACAGGCCCTTGCCAAGTTTCTTAATGTTCGTCTTTTCGCGACGGTCAGAGAAAAACGGCGCAGGCTGCGTCGTGGTCGTAGTTGAGCCAGACAGAGCGCCAGTGCCCATCGCGATGTTCGCAAGGAACTGAGCGACTTGGAACGGGTAACCAACCTGCTGGAGGAACTGATTGTACAGGGCCTGAAGACCAGCCTGCTGCGTCTGCTGCTCTGCCGTACCAGCGGCCAATTGAGCCTGCGCCCCGCTGATACCAAGCTGCTGGACGCCAGTGCCAAGACCTGCCATCTGCTGACCAGCCTGCAACATTCTGGCGCGGTTTTGCAGTTCCACCTGCTGCTGCTGTTGAGCAGCCTGCTGGGCCTGCGAATACCCCTGCTGGAAAATCGGACTCATGGCTTGAGCCATGCCAAGACGCTGCTGGCGGGCCAGATTAGCCGCCACAAGCCCAGAACGGTCGCCACCAAATGCACCAGAGCGGATGGCATTTGCCGTCGCCCCCTGCATCTCCTGCGCCTGCTGTTGGCTCAGAGCCTCATAGGTCGGAGCCGCGACCGCAGCCGTAAACGGGTTGTAGTAACGAGCTATATCGTTCCCAGATATTGGCCCAACCGGAGCAGCGCCTGCTGCTGTTAGCCCTGTCCCAGCATTAAAAAACGGATACCCCATGCCCTGCGCGGCATTGATATTCTGGACGCCCGCGACCTGCGTGGGCGTCAAGGGGGCCACAAAGTCACTGGGGTTGAACGAATATGGCTGGAATGGTGTGGCGGCTACACTTTCAGCGCGGGCATTAACCGAACGATAACGCGCAAGTACTTCGGGCGGGATCGACACCGACTGCGAAGTTGTGGAAGTCTTTCCGCCCATATTACACTACTCCGCAGCTATAGGCTGATCCCATTCGCCTGTCTTTTTGCCATATATCCAATACGCTCCAGACGGCTCACCAAATTGTCGCTCATACATTTTTACTTTAGAAGCAGCCCTTTGTGAACTGATAATACCTATCAGCAGAGGTATTCCCATGATGTCCGATGTCTTTTTGGCAAATTCAATCAGTTTTCGTGCCCTGCCTCCCGGCGCGCTCCTGAAATCCGGGTCAACAAAGACAGCGCGCTCGATCAGGGATTCCTCATCAGAATACCACAAAGGTTCAATTTTTAACAGTATCGCTGCTTCCAGCTTTTCACCGGGAGCGCCGCCAATAACGCCGACAACTCCATTCTGTTTGGTCAGAGATCCCCAAATGTCATTTAATACCTTCAGCCTGTTCGGGGTTGTCAGGCCATTTTCTCCTAACAATCTGTCAGCAAGGCTCATCATGGCGTCAATATCTTCAGGAACGCCGATTCGAACCTTTACATTGTCCTTCATGTTGCCCTCAATCCTTCTTGGGACCCGGCAAAGCCTTTAACGTCCTTACCGTCTTTGCCCGCATTTTCTTTACAAACTCATCAAGGGTTCTATGCCCGGTGTCAATATCACCTTCACCGATCCAGAGGACGTCATCCGGGTGTATGACATACTCGCCTCCCGCAGCCACAATTGGCACCAATCCATCCGCGCTGCCGCCCGCCGCCTTTTTGGGCGTAGACACCCCATAAGGAAGCCCCTTCATTCTCGCATACGACGGCATTGTAAATATGTCCTTTGCAACACGGAAGCCCGCCATCGTATTGCCTTCGCCCATCGCGGAAATAATATCAGCCGGGATGACATAGGCCCCAGATGGGACGTGCATGGGAAGGTGGTCAGTGCGACCCGCAACCATGCTGTGGATAGGCCCGACATGGGTTTTGATAGAACCGCCCCGGGCCATTTGATCTGGGGCGGGACCCCCATCAGCTCTTGCAGATCTTTTTGGCTTACGCGCAGTCTCCAGCGCGATGGCAATCGCCTGTTTCTGGGGTCTGCCAGAGCGCATCAGCTCGCTGATATTGGCGCTAACCGTCTTTTGAGATGAGCCTTTTTTCAGAGGCATGGCATTACACCGTCAAGTTGTAGAAAGAGATCGCGCCAAGACCTGAGCCTGTAGGGCTATTGTTCAGACCACGGACGCCAAGAGTATATGTGTCGCTGCTGGCAAAACCATTCCCTGTGAGGGAGGCCGTATAGCCGATCTGGATGTCAAAGTTATACCCGGTCGGCACAATAGCAGTGTCGGTTGATTGCGAACTCTGGGCCGAATACGAAGTTTGAATAATACTATCAACAGCAGCGGTCATGGATGTCGCTGCCAGATCGACACCAACTTGCCCACTGCTGAGTGCGGTTCCCGCCCATGTCGCCCCTGTCAGAGTAGCGTTTTTGACCAAAACGACTTCGTATCCGGTAGATCCAGAGGCTGTCGGATGAAACAAGATTGACTGCGGGATAACAATCGCGCCGTAGTAGCTGGAATTAACACGG